>Ga0210402_10004713_pt1 | contig 12352 bp, 11 predicted proteins | sample IncBWC7MmetaG_FD_161055 | JGI IMG/M metagenome (GOLD analysis project Ga0210402, IMG submission 161055) | Forest soil microbial communities from Barre Woods Harvard Forest LTER site, Petersham, Massachusetts, United States - Inc-BW-C-7-M | ecosystem: Environmental > Terrestrial > Soil >...
ATCTCGCGTGCGCCGGAGAGATACTGGCCGGTGAGCGAGTTCGGGTTGGCCATGACGTCGGCCGGCAGGCCCTGGGCGACGATATTGCCGCCGTGGACGCCGGCGCCGAGCCCGACGTCGACCACGTAGTCGGCGGTGCGGATGGCGTCCTCGTCGTGCTCGACCACGATCACGGTGTTGCCGAGGTCGCGCAGGCGGCGCAGCGTTTCCAGGAGCCGGGCGTTGTCGCGCTGATGCAGGCCGATCGACGGCTCGTCGAGCACGTAGAGCACGCCGGTCAGGCCGGAGCCGATCTGCGAGGCGAGGCGGATGCGCTGGCTCTCGCCGCCGGAGAGCGTGCCGGAGGCACGCGCCAGGGTCAGGTAGTCGAGCCCGACGTCGACGAGGAATTTCAGCCGCTCGCGGATCTCCTTGAGGATGCGCCCGGCGATCTCGTTCTGCTTGGCAGTGAGCCGTTGGGGTAGCTCGGTGAACCAGTGTGCTGCGCCTTTGACCGATAGCTCCGAGACCTCACCGATATGCGCGCCGCCGATCTTGACGCACAGGGCTTCCGGCTTGAGCCGGTAGCCATTGCACGCCGCGCACGGCACGTCGGTGAAGTAGCGGGCGATCTCCTCGCGCGCCCAGTCGCTGTCGGTCTCGCGGAAGCGGCGCTCGAGGTTGGTGATGACGCCTTCGAACGGGCGCTTGGTCTCGTAGGCGCGCATGCCGTCGTCGTAGGAAAAGCGGATCTCGGTGTCGCCGGAGCCGTAGAGGATCGCGTCCTGCGTCTTCTTCGGCAGGTCCTTCCACTTGGCCTCGAGGGTGAAGCGGTACTGCTTGCCCAAGGCGAGCAGCGTCTGCACGTAGTAGGGCGAACTCGATTTTGCCCACGGCGCAATGGCGCCGCGGCGCAAGGTGCGCTCCTTGTCCGGAATGACCAGCTCGGGATCGATGTGCTGTTCGACGCCGAGCCCGCCGCATTTCGGGGAGGCGCCGAACGGGTTGTTGAACGAGAACAGCCGCGGCTCGATTTCCGGGATGGTGAAGCCGGACACCGGGCAGGCGAATTTTTCGGAGAAGGTGAGGCGGTTCGCGTCAGAGGCGGCGGCTGCGGCAAGCTTGGTTCGTTTCTCGCCCGCCCCTGGAGGGGGAGGGTCGGATCGCGGGACGCGATCCGGGGTGGGGTGATCGGCGCCGCCGCGCACCCCCACCCGGCGAGCTTCGCTCGCCGACCTCGCCCCTGCAGGGGGAGGTGAAGGAGCGGCAGCGTCCGCAAACTCTGCCACCGCGAGCCCGTCGGCGAGCTTGAGCGCCTGCTCGAGCGAATCCGCAAGCCGCGTCGCGATGTCCGGCCGCACCACGATGCGGTCGACCACGACGTCGATGTCGTGCTGGAATTTCTTGTCGAGCGCCGGCGCTGCCGCGATCTCGTAGAACGCGCCGTCGATCTTGACGCGCTGGTAGCCCTTCTTGGCGAAGTCGGCGAGCTCCTTGCGGTACTCGCCCTTGCGCCCGCGCACCACCGGCGCGAGCAGATAGAGCCGCGTGCCCTCAGGCAGAGCGAGAATGCGGTCGACCATCTGTGAGACGGTCTGGCTCTCGATCGGCAGGCCGGTCGCCGGCGAGTAGGGCACGCCGACGCGCGCCCACAGGAGCCGCATGTAATCGTGGATCTCGGTGACGGTGCCGACGGTCGAACGCGGATTGCGCGAGGTGGTCTTCTGCTCGATGGAGATGGCGGGCGAGAGGCCGTCGATCTGGTCGACGTCCGGCTTCTGCATCATCTCCAGGAACTGGCGCGCATAGGCGGAGAGGCTTTCGACGTAGCGGCGCTGGCCCTCGGCGTAGATGGTGTCGAAGGCAAGCGAGGATTTGCCGGAGCCGGAAAGGCCGGTGAAGACGACGAGCCGGTCGCGCGGAATGTCGAGGTCGATGTTCTTGAGATTGTGCTCGCGCGCGCCGCGGATCGCGATCACGCGGCGATCGCGGCGGCCGGGACCTTTGTCGTCTCTTCTGCCTTGTTCGTCGGCGCCGAAGCTGTCGGTCATTGCGAAACAGTCTCGCTCCCGCCGCGGCGGGCCTTGCCAGATGATCGAACGAGCGGGAACGCCGAACGTAGTGAGAACACGGCCGCTTTGCCAGTGTTGCCGTGCCTGTTATCCCAGTCGAAATCGCCTTCGTTGGGGCGGCATCGTTCCGGAACTGTCCCACAGCCCGCCGCCAAGCCTTGCCGTCTCACCCCTTGCGTTTCGCCTCAGAACAAAATAAGAACACAAACGGAGCCTTGGGCTCGAAAGCATGTGGAAAATGCCGAAGAAGCCGGTTGCAGGCTGGTGTGCCGAGACCCTCCGGCACTAGGGTGCCGCAAGCGCGGCTTCGGCGGCGGTGGAGCGGAAAAGCGTCATTCAGCGGGAAAGTGTCATGGCAGGAAGCGTCAACAAAGTGATCCTGGTCGGCAACCTCGGCGCCGACCCGGAAATTCGTCGCACCCAGGACGGTCGGCCAGTGGCCAATCTGCGCCTCGCCACGTCGGATTCCTGGAAGGACAAGGCGACCGGCGAGCGGCGGGAAAAGACCGAGTGGCATCGCGTCGTCATCTTCAACGAGAATCTGTGCCGGATCGCCGAGCAATACCTCAAGAAGGGCTCGAAGGTTTACATCGAGGGCCAGTTGCAGACGCGCAAATGGCAGGACCAGTCGGGCCAGGACCGCTACTCGACCGAGGTGGTGCTGCAGGGCTTCCGCGGCGAGCTGACCTTGCTCGACCGCTCCGGCAGCGCCGGCGCCGGAGGCGGCGGTGATTTCGGCGCCGACGATACCGGCGAATTCGGCTCGCCCGGACCAAGCCGCAAGGTCGCCGCCGCCGGCGTCGGAGCGCGCAACGGCAGCCCGCGCGCCGACATGGACGACGAGATTCCGTTTTGACGGCGCCGCAGCCTGTCGCGGCGAGCGGAACAAGCGGTCCCTATTTTGCACGCGCGATGTGAATTGCCTGGTCGCCCCGAACCCCGCAAGGCCGCAACGCGGAGATTTCGCCGATGAGCCTCGCTCCGCTATGGCAGGCGAGTCCCGCGATCCAGCTGCACGCGCTCGCGGCCATGGCGGCTTTCGCCATCGGCGGCACCTTCACCTTCTATCCCGGGCGCATCATGCATGCCGTCGTCTTCGGCCGCTGAGGGACCTGATGCCCATGCCGGCAACGCGCATTCGGAAATCCGCCCGATCGCCGCTGAGCCCCGGCAAATTGCTCGAGACGGCCGGTGGGGCTCGCGGGCTCGTCGGGGACGCGCCGCGGCCGCCTCGGCGCCGATGATCAACCTGATCTTCGCGATCAAGTTCGTTCACGTGGTCGCCGCCGCTGCGATGTTCGGGACCGCGCTCGGCCTCGCCGTGTTCATGCTGCTCGCCGATCGCTCCGGCAATGCCTCCGTCATTGCGGTGACGTCGCGTTTTGCGATCGGCATCGAGACGATGGTGATGATCCCCGCGCTGGCGTTGCAGCCGATCAGCGGATTCCCGCTCGTCTCGACGATCGGCCTCTCGTTCGGCGAATTCTGGATCGTGCTTTCGCTGCTGTTGTACCTGCTCATCGTTGCCGGCTGGCTCGCCGTCCTGCTCCTCGAGATCCGCATCCGCGATCTGACCAAGGAGGCGGCGCTCAACCGGAAGCCGCTGCCCGACGCCTATCACGGCGTGTTCCGCCTCTACACCATGCTGGTCTGGCCGACGCTGACCGGCATGCTGGTGGTCTTTGCCCTGATGATCTGGCAACCGCGGCTTTCCTGACGGGTCCTCAGGCGGCGAGCACGAGGCGCTCGCGTTTGTCGGCGTCGCGTTCGGCCAGCGTGGCGAGCGCTGGACCGGCGATATCGCTGCTCAACCGCCGAGGATCGAGCGCACGCCGTCGACGACGTATTGCACCGCGAGTGCGGCAAGCAGCACGCCGAGCAGGCGCGACAGCACGATATTGCCGGTGAGGCCGAGCAGCCGGCCGATCTGCGCCGCGAAAAGGAAGGCGACGAAACACGCGGCCGCGACCAGGACCACATCGGCAAGAACCAGAACCGTCAGCAGCAGGTCGCCGCCGGCGCGGCCGGCCAGCAGCACCGCCGCCGTGATCGCGCCAGGTCCGGCCATCAGCGGGATCGCCAGCGGGAAGGCGGCGACGTTGCGTACGTGCTCCTCAACCGCCTGCTCCGCCGCCTCGCCCTCGCGGCGGATGCGCACGCCGAACAGCATTTCGAAGGCGATCGAGAACAGCAGCAGCCCGCCGGCGATGCGGAACGCGGCGAGCGAAATGCCGAGCGTACGGAACAGCCATTCGCCAAGCAGCGCCGCGCCGGCGAGGATCGCGCCGGCAATGATGCTGGCGCGGAGCGCGACGCTGCGACGGGCGGCACGCGGCAGTCCGTCGGTCACGACCAGAAAGGTCGGCGTCAGCCCGACCGGGTCGACCACGACAAAAAGGGTCAGCAGCCCCGAGACGGCGAAATCGAGCGGCATGGCGGACATTGTGCCAGCATCGCGGGCGCCGGTCTTGTGCACGAATGCAAAAGGTTCGAAAAAAGCGCAGGGGAACGCGCAAGGCCGTCAGCGCCGCGGAACGGCCGCGCGAGGGGAGGGCAAACCAAATGGCGACGGACAGCGCAGTGACGGTGGCGGCGCGCCTCGATCGCCTGCCGCCCTCACGCCACGCTTTGAAGCTGATCACGCTCCTTTCGCTCGGCGGCTGGTTCGAATTCTACGACCTTTTCTTCACCGCCTATGTGGCGCCGGGAATGTTCAAGGCCGGCCTGTTCAAGCCGACGACTCAAGGGTTGTTCGACCTGCACGGCTTCGCCAGCTTTGTGGCCGCAGGCTTTGCCGGGATGTTCATCGGCACGCTCGCCTTCAGCTGGGTCTCCGACCGCTTCGGCCGCCGCTCGATCTTCACCTTCGCGCTGCTCTGGTACTCGATCGGCGCGCTGGTCATGGCGTTTCAGACGACGCCGGAGTCGATCGTCCTGTGGCGGCTTATCGCCGGCATCGGCCTTGGCGTCGAACTCGTCAACATCGACGCCTATGTGTCCGAGCTGGTGCCGAAGGAGCAGCGCGGGCCCGCCTTCGCCTACAACCAGTTCGTCATGTATACGGCCGTGCCGGTCATCGCGTTCCTGGCCTGGCATCTGGTGCCGCGCACGATCTTCGGCCTCGACGGCTGGCGCTGGGTCGTGATCATCGGCTCGATCGGCGCGCTCATCATCTGGTGGATCCGCCGCGGGCTGCCCGAGTCGCCGCGCTGGCTGGCGCAGCATGGCCGCATCGCCGAAGCGGAGCGCATCGTCGAGGATTTCGAGCGCCGCAGCCGCGCCGAAACCGGCGCCGAGCTACCGGAGCCGCAGCTTGTCGCCGGCGAGGCCGAGCGCAAGCCCGGCGCCTGGATGGAAATGTGGAGCCCCGTCTACCGCGGCCGCACCATCATGCTGGTGGTCTTCCATCTGTTTCAGACCATCGGCTATTACGGTTTCTCGAGCTGGGTCGTCACGCTGCTCCTGTCGCAGGGCATCGAGGTCACGAAATCGCTCGCCTATACGTTCATCATCGCCATGGCCGCGCCGGTCGGGCCGCTGGTCGGCGTCTATTTCGCCGACCGCTTCGAGCGCAAATGGCAGGTGGCTTGCTCCGTTCTCGGCATCGCCGCGTTTGGCCTGTTGTTCTCACAGCAGACAACGGCCCTTGGCGTGATCGCCTGCGGTCTTCTGATCACGCTATGCGGCAACTGGTTCTCGTTCTCGTTCCACGCCTACCAGGCCGAACTCTATCCGACCCGCATCCGCGCCCAGGCCGTGGGCTTCGTCTATTCCTGGAGCCGGTTCAGCGCCATCTTCTCCGGCTTCCTCATTGCTTTCTTCCTCGGCCGCTACGGCACCATCGGCGTGTTCAGCTTCATCGCCGGCGCGATGGTGATCGTGTTCATCGTTATCAGCTTGTTCGGCCCGGCGGTCACCCGGCGACGCCTCGAAGCGATTGCGGCGTAGCGCATGCTGCGACAGCCCCGCGGCATAGCACCGATCCAATCCTACCAAACCGTGACAGAAGCCGCCGGCGAACTTGCCGGATGAGCGGACTTGCCGGATGGTTTGATGTCAAGCCAGTGCGCCGGAAATGCCGTCTCAGGCGGCTTCCCGGCGATCTATTGGTCGGCCAATTGTTGCACGTCAGTTGAAGCAGGGCTAACCTGTCTCCACGCCGAGCGCATTGGCCGGTCATCGGGAGAATTTGACACCTTCCCACGCATGGCCTCAGCTCGGATCAACAACGAATTCTGGATGGGGTGGAAGCGCCATGACGTCACTTTCCGCGGAGGCGATCCGGCACTACCATGAGCACGGCTATTATTCCCCGTTGCGCGCGCTCTCCGCAGCCGAGGCGGCGGAGCTGCGTCGTCACCTCGAGGAATACGAGCACGCCGGCGGCACTCTTTCCGGTCCGCTGCGTCATAAAACCCATCTCCTCTTCACATGGCTGAATGACCTGATCCGCCGCCCGAGCATTCTCGACGCGATACAGGACATCATCGGGCCGAACATCCTCTGTTGGGGGACCAGCTTTTTCATCAAGGAGGCGCGCACCCCCAGCTTCGTCTCCTGGCACCAGGACAGCACCTATTGGGGACTGGAGCCGCCCGACATCGTCACTGCCTGGGTCGCTATCTCCGAAAGCGCGCTGGAGAACGGCGCCATGCGGGTGATCCCGGGCACACACATCGGCGACCAAGTGGCTCATCGCGACACGTTCGCGCGCGACAACATGCTGAGCCGCGGCCAGGAGATCGCGGTGGAGGTCGATGGTTCCAAAGCCGTTGATCTGGTTCTTCAGCCGGGCGAGATGTCGCTGCATCACGTCCGGCTGATCCACGGCAGCGAGTCCAATCCCTCCGCGCGGCGCCGCATCGGCTTCGCCATCCGGTACCTGCCCACCCATGTCCGCCAGACGGTGGGGGCGCGGGACTTCGCCACTTTGGTGCGCGGTGTGGACACCTATCGCAATTTCGAAGACGAGCAGCCCCCAGACGCAGACATGTCTGTGGCCGCGCGCGCATTCCATGCGCACGTCACCGGTACCCAGCAACAAGTGCTGATGCGTGAAACGGGGCGTGCGATGTAGAGGAAACGACCATGAAGATGCCCGGCCATGTGCGTTGGACGGTCTTGGGGCTGCTGTTCGTCGGCGGCATGATCAACTACCTCGACCGCTCTGCCATCGGGGTCGCCGCACCCTTCCTGGCCAAACAGCTGTCCCTGTCGCCGTCGGAACTTGGCTGGGTGTTCAGCGTTTTTTTCTTCGGCTATGCGGCGTTCTGCTTCGTCGGCGGCTACGCTTCCGACCGCATCGGCGCGCGCAACGTGTTCGCCATCGCGGCGGTCGTCTGGTCGCTGTTCTGCGGCCTGACCGCCTTCGTGTTCAGCTACACCTCGCTGCTGATCGTACGCGTGATCTTCGGAATGGGGGAGGGGCCGTACGGCTCAGCCACCAACAAGATGGTCAGCAACTGGTTCCCCCGCCGCCAGCAAGCGAGCGCGGTCGGCTGGGCAAACGCCGGCACACCTCTCGGCGGCGCCATCGCCGGGCCGATCGTGGGCTTCATTGCGCTGGCGTATGGTTGGCGCGTGTCGTTCATCGTCATCGCGCTCATCGGCCTGTGCTGGGCGGCCGCCTGGATGCTGCTCGTCACCGACCGGCCGGAGCAGAATGTCCGCGTGAGCGCCGCCGAGCGCGCTGCGATCTCAGCCGACCCAGAGGTGCCGGCCGCCGGGCCAAACGTGAGCCTCGGCCGGTTGCTGATCCGTCCCGGCGTGCTCGCCACCGCGTTTGCCTTCTTCGGTTATGCCTACATCCTGTACTTCTTCCTGTCCTGGTTTCCCAGCTACCTGACGATGCAGCAGCATCTCAGCATCAAATCCATGAGCTTCGTCGGCGCCATCCCCTGGCTCCTCGGCTTCACCGGCCTCGCCGGCGGCGGCATGGTTTCCGACGCCATCTATCGCTTCACCGGCAATGCGGTGCTGGCGCGCAAGCTTGTGCTCGTTGGCGGCTTGCTGATCGCGGCGGTCTGCGTCGCGTTGGCCGGCGAGGTCACCGGCGCACTGGCGGCGGTGGCGCTGATGACCGTGTCGGTATTCTTCATGTATCTGACCGGGCACACCTATTTCTCGCTCATCCTTGACACGATCGAGAAGAACCGCGTCGGCAGCGTCAGCGGCTTCGTGCATCTGATCGCGAATCTCGCCGGCATCGTGGCGCCTGCGGTGACCGGCTATATGGTTGAGGCCAGCGGCTCGTTCACGAGTGCCTTCGCGCTGGCGGGCGCGATCGCCGTGCTAGGCGCGCTGTCGGTCGCCGTGTTCGTCCACCCACCGAGGGCGGAAGCGCAGACCTTGTGGCCCGCCGTCTCGCAAGCCTGATCGCCGCTGCTTCGTCCGGGGGCGTCGGCATCGCGAACTCTCCGGCCCGGCGCCCGGTCTGTGAGCTTGACCTTGCAAAAAGGGGAAGTCGGAGAGCGGCATCTTTCCGAGATCGAGCGCTCTGCCATCGGGTGCAGATCACGGTCTTGCCGAATTGCTGGTTTGAGCCGGCGCCTCGGCGATATCGGCAAGGGGTATCATGCGTGTTCTTCTTTCTGAAGGTGCCAGCACGTCGGCGCGGCAAGCAATTACTGCACTCGGGCTCAACGGGCATGACCTAGAGGTTTGCGATCCAAACCCACTCTGCTTGGGCCGCTTCTCTCGATTCGTATCCCGCTTCCACCGCTGTCCGGGGTTGGGGACCGATCCGCACGGATATTTGTCCTTCATCCTCGATCGAATCGCCGGGGAGCGCTTCGACGTTCTCCTGCCGATTCACGAGCAGGGCTTTCTGTTTGCAAGGCAGCATGAGCAGATCCTGCCGTATGTCGCCGTGGCACTTCCAAGCTTCGACAGCTATGAGCGCGCTCACAGCAAGGTTGGGTTCAGTCGGCTGTTATCGGAATTGGATCTGCCACAACCTAGCACGCGATTTGTTGCAAATGCCGAGGAGCTACTACGGATCGAGAGCTTTCCATTCGTGCTCAAGGCGGCAATCGGTACGGCGAGCCGCGGGACGTGGGTGATAAACAATCTCGGAGAGCTGCAAGCGGCGACGGATGAGCTCCAACGAAGCGGCGCATTCGCGGAGCCGGTCCTTATTCAGGAGCTTGCCGCCGGGCACGTCGAGCATGCACAGGCCGTATTTCGCCAAGGCGTTCTCGTCGGCTTCCATGGTTATCGCCAACTCAGCCGTGGCGCCGGGGGTGGCGACGCGACCAAGCTCAGTATTCTTCGCCCAATTGTTCGTTCGCATATGGCTCGTGTGGGAGAGCATCTGCGGTGGCACGGCGCCCTGTCGCTTGACTACATCTTGCAAGGGACAACCCCGCTCTACATCGACTGCAATCCGCGGCTTGTTGAGCCGATGAGCGCGTTCCTTGCCGGATTGGACTTGACCGACCTGTTGCTCCGCGTATCGCGCGGCGATGGGATATCAAGCGCGACCGGCGGCCGGCAAGGCGTTCGCACGCACAGCGCCATTCAAGTCTTGCTCGGCTGCGCGATGCGCGACCAGCGCAGATCGAGTCTGCTCGGCGAATGCTGGCTCTTGTTGACCAACCGCGGTGCCTACAGGGCGAGCCGGGAAGAACTCACTCCGGTACGTTGGGACTGGTTGAGCGTAGTCCCGTTGATCGTCGCGGTGCTGTGGTTGCTGGTGCGTCCCGCCGCTGCATACTCTCTTCCGAAAAGGGGATGGGGCTCCCACCTGCTCAACCCCGAAGGCATTCGCAAGATTCGAGCCCTCGGCCTTCACGGCTAACCCGTCCCGCGCTCCCTGAGACCGTGCCTTCGCGGGCCCGTCCCTGAGCATTCCGGACACCAATTAGGCGGAAGACGGATCGGGAAGCGGCACGGCGGTCTTCGCGCCGCTGCCGGCCGCGCTGCCTCGCCTCGGGCGGCGAATGGCTCTCACCTTGCCGCTGCTGCCGCCTCCGCAGAAGAACCGGTCGCCGCCGTCGGATTCGAGTCCCGACACGGCGGTTCCGGCCGGCATCTCGAGTCGTTCCAGAACTTCGCCCGTTCGCGGATCGATGCGCCGCAGATCGCTTTCATCACCTGTCCAGGTGCCGTGCCAGAGCTCGCCGTCGACCCAGGTGACACCGGTGACGACGCGGTTGCACTCGATGGTGCGAAGGATCGCTCCCGTTTGCGGATCGATTTGATGGATCTTGCGGCCCCGACCTTGTCCCACCCAAAGCGTCCCTTCGGCCCATGCGAGCCCCGAGTCGCTGCCGCCGGGCCCCGGGATCGTGGCGACCACGCGCCCGGTGTGCGGATCGATTTTCTGGATGCGATCCTCGGCGATCTGAAAGAGGTGCCGGCCGTCGAAAGCCGTTCCCGCATGCGCCGGAACGGCGATCGTGCGCACCAGCTTTCCGCTCGCGGGGTCGAAGGCGTTGAGCCGGTCTCCGGACGCAAACCAGACGTGACGGCCGTCAAACGTTACCCCGTGTACCTTTTCGGCATCCGGGAAGGGCCCATACTCGCGGAGGATTTCGGCTGCAGATTCCATGCCTCGATCCTAGTCACTCGGGAGCGGGCCGGGGAGTAACAAGATTGTCGGGAACCCCGGCACCGGCGGGGTCAGCCAACGACGCGCTGGCCCACGACCGAACGATTGCACCTTTCCTGCTGCGGCAAGCGAATCGAGCGCCCGCTGCACGGTGCGCGGGCTGGTGCCAAGCGCAATCGCCAGCGCTGAGCTCGACCACGACTCGCCGTCGGCAAGAAAGGCGAGCACCGCCGCATGTTGCTCTTCGACCGGCGGCGCCAGCACGACGGTCTCGCGTGCGTGGCGCGGCGCCAACGCAAAGCCGCGCTTCGTTGCGCGCACGTCCGCCAGCATTCGCAGCTCGGCGCGAAGCCGTCCGATTTCGACGCGCAGCCGGGCGCGGTGGGAATCATCGGCCTGCTTCGCCCGGAAGGCGCGTGCGAGGAGCGTGCTCCTCGGCACGTCCGCGGGCCAGGCTTCGGCAAGCGCGCGGGCGAGCGCGAACAATACCGGGCGTGTCGCCAGCGAGACCACCACGCGTGCGTCACGCACGACGTGGCGGCATGCGTCCACCACCAGAGCCCCTGACTGCAAAAGCGCTTCGACCTCTTCGAGCACGAGGGGGCGTTCCTTCCCGCGCGTGATGAGACGCGCTGCGGTCGTGTCCATCACGCGAGCTGCGCTTTCGACCTCCGCCGTCAGCGTGGGGATGTCGGCCTCGCGCGCGGCGTGCTCGGCCCGCGTGAGCGCCGCGCGCGCTGCCTTCGTCTGCAGGCGCCGGATCGCGATTCCCGCCACGACGAGTTCGTGCGCGGCCCGCGACGCGGGCGGCAAAGGTGCGAGGTCGAGTTCGCCGAGCTTGCGTTCAGCCTCTTCGATGCGGCCGATCAGCAGCAGGCGCCGGATTTCGAGATTGCGCGCATGGGTGGCATTGACGCGGTCGCCGTGCGCTTCGAGAGTCGCGCGCGCTGCCTCGAGCGCCTTCGGCGGCCAGCCCAGGTCGCGCGAGACGAGCGCGATCTCGGCCTCGGCGACGACGCACCTTGCGCGGGCAACCGGTTCTTTCGCACCGAAGGCATGCGCGGCTTTTCGCAGCAGCGTCTTCGCCCGAACGAGATCGCCGAGCTGCGCCATCGCGATGCCGCGAAGCGCAAGCGCAGGCGCGTCGTCGCGCAACGCAACCCGGTTCAGCGCGCCAAGCGGATCACCCGCCGCGAGCGCACGCGCCGCGGCGGTGATCAGCGAGTCCACGGGAATCCCGCCACACTTGTCACTCCCATCGTTCGACAACCGTCACCAATCTATCTCACGACAGTCGACGAAAGGAATGAAAGGCCATGATGACACGCGCGATCGGGATACCTGAAAAGCGGCCGGTGACTGCCGCCCGCGGAGCAGCCGACTGGGTTTGCCTCGCGGCGGCGCCGACCTTCGCCGTTATGGCGTTGCTTACCGGCGTTCTTGGCGGCGGTCAGCAGACCATGTTCTGCGCCGCGCAAGAGGCGTCACCGCTCAGCGGAATGGTCTGGATGTACATGCTGATGAGCGCCTTCCATGCGGCGCCTTGGCTGCGGCTGATCACCCGCCGGCGACACGGTGCTTTCCGCTCCTGGTCCGGCGTTCGCCAGATCGAACTCACATCAAACGGCTGACCGCTCTCGACAGAGTCGATCGGCCGCAGGCGGCAAGTATTCCAACCAACAGGAGGCCAACCATGCCCAATCAAGTCATTTCACGCGAGAACCATCCATCGGTACGTCGTGGCGCAACG
>Ga0210402_10004714_pt1 | contig 12351 bp, 12 predicted proteins | sample IncBWC7MmetaG_FD_161055 | JGI IMG/M metagenome (GOLD analysis project Ga0210402, IMG submission 161055) | Forest soil microbial communities from Barre Woods Harvard Forest LTER site, Petersham, Massachusetts, United States - Inc-BW-C-7-M | ecosystem: Environmental > Terrestrial > Soil >...
TCCACTTTTCCAGCTCGTCGTCGACGTACTCCGGGGTTCTCTTCGGGAGGAGCCCGAGCGAATTGCCGGCGAAATAGATCTCCTCATGGCCGTTCGCGCTCCGCGGAACGTGGAATTCGTCCCGGAACCGCCCGAGCGGGTCGCCTCGATCCAGGGCGGCCGCGAAATCGCGTCCGGGCTGGAACGGCTGGATGTCGCTCAACGGGCTCCGCCGAAGCGCGCGGCGGAAAGGCCGAGCCACTCGAGCGCCGTGCCGTGCAGCAGCCGCGCGCGGGTCTCGTCCGGGAATCCGCACGAATCGATCAGCTCTCCCGCGCGGGCCTCGCCGAGCGGGAACGGATAGTCGCTGCCGAGGGCGATCCGATCGGGGCCCATCAGGTCCACGAGGTAGTGCAGCATCAGGGGATCGTGGACGAGCGAGTCGACGTAGATCCGCCGCAGGTACTCCCGGGGGGAAACTGCGTTGGCGACGGCGCACAGATCGGGCCGCGCTTCGAAGCCGCGCACGATCCGCCCGATCGTCGCCGGAAACGCACCGCCGCCGTGGGCGAAGGCGATCCGCAGGGCCGGCAGCCTCTCGAGCACTCCGCCGAAGATGAGCGAGCAGATTGCCAGCGAGACCTCCGCGGGCATCCCGACGAGCCAGGGGAGCCAGTAGCGAGTCATCCGATCTCGGCCGGCCACCTCCCACGGGTGGATGAAAACGGCGGCGTCAAGCGACGCGGCCGCCTCGAAGATCGGAAAGAGCTCCGGGCTGTCGAGGTTCGCGCCGTTCACGTTCGAGCCGATCTCGACACCGGAGAGCCCGAGGTCCCGCACGCAGCGCTCGAGCTCCCGGATCGCGAGGTCGGGGCTCTGCATCGGGATGGTACCGAGACCGGCGAAACGCTGCGGGTGCGCGGCGACGACTCCGGCGATGTGGTCGTTCAGGCGCACCGCGAGGTCGAGTGCGGAATCGGGTTGCGCCCAGTAGCTGAACATGACCGGCACCGTCGAGAGGACCTGGACGTCGACGCCCGCCGCGTCGCATTCGGCCAGCCGGGCCTCGACGTTCCAGCTGTTGCTTTCGATCTCGCGGAACACGGAACCATCGACGATCATGCGCGCGCGGCCGCTGCCGGGCGCCTGGTGCTCGATCCGAACGAACCGCTCGCCTCCCGGCACCTTCCGGAAGTCGGGCAGCCTCTCGGGAAGGATGTGAGTGTGGACGTCGATCTTCAGCAAGTCAGGCGCCGGGCGCAGGTGGCGCTGGCATTACCGTGCCGCACCTCTTGCAGGAGCGGTTCTTCTCGTCGCCGAAGAACCGGTCGAAGATGGGCGGGAAATCCTTTTCGACGTCGTGGAGCCTGAAGAACTCTTCGTACAGCAGGGACGCGCAGTTGTCGCAGTACCACTGGAGCCCGTCCTTCTCGTGCGGGAGCCGCTTGCGCTCGATGACGAGGCCCACGGAGTCCGGCCCCCGCTGGGGCGAGTGGGGGATGCGCGGCGGATGGAGATAGATCTCGCCGGCGCGAATCGGGACGTCCACGACCTTCCCGCCCTGGATCGTCTTGAGCACCATCTCGCCTTCGAGCTGGTAGAAGAACTCGGGTCCCTCGTCGATATGGTAGTCCTTTCGGCTGTTCGGGCCGCCGACGACCATGACGATGAAGTCGCCTTCCTCGAAGACCTGCTTGTTGCACACCGGCGGCTTCAGAAAGCTCCGGTGCTCGTCGATCCACCGCTGGAAATTGAGGGCCTTCGATGCCATGGCGTTCCTCGCGACGCGAGTAGTATATCGGCGTGAATCCGCCCCCGAAGAATCCGGCGGTCGTGTCCTCCCGCGCGCCGCGGCCCCTCGGCCCCTATCCGCACGCCCGCCGGCTCGGGAACCTGCTCTTCCTTTCCGGGATCGGCCCGCGGCATCCGGAGACCGAGAAGATTCCCGAAGGCATCGAGGCCCAGACGCGCGCATGCATCGAGAACGTGAAGGCGATTCTCGAGGACGCCGGCAGCTGCCTCGAGAAGGTGGTCGACGTCTCGGTCTTCCTGACGCACATCGACCGCGACTTCGCCGCGTTCAACCGGGTCTACGCGGAATACTTCGAGACGCTCCAAAGCCAACCGACGAGAACAACCGTGGGCGTCGTCGCGCTCCCGGTTCCGATCTCGGTCGAGCTGAAGATCATCGCGGAAAGTTGAACCCCATCCGGCGTCTCACCTCGGCGGGAAGCCTGGGAAGCGCCGATCGGGGAATGAAGAAGCTCGACAGCGCCGAGAGGTCCGCGAAGACCTTGTGGCGCTCGGCCGTCCGGTCCAGATATTCGTGGCCCGACGAGCCGCCGGTGCCGATGCGGGTCCCGATCATCCGCATCACCATCTGGGCGTGGCGCTGGCGCCAGGTCGTGAAATTCCTCTCGATGTCCGAGAGCAGCGCCAGCAAGCGGAACGGCAGGTGCAGGATCGGCTCGTCCCGATAGAGATTGATGAGGAGCGCTGCCTGGAGGGAACGGCGAGACAGGTGACGCCCCGGGGCGGCCACGGGCTCGCCGGCTCCCGATTCGAAGACGTCCGCGAACCGGCCGGCCGTCGCGTCGACGCCTGAGAGCTGGGTGGCCTTCTCCTCTTCCGTCAACGTCGGGTTGCCGCGGATCGAGGCGCGGTCGGCGGCGAGCATGGCGTCGACCGCCCGTCGATACTCGCGCCAGAAGTCGAAATCGCCGAAGTTGAGGAAGGGCGTTCGCTCGAGCCAACCCTCGATCAGATCGAAGAGCGACGGCTCCTTCTCGGCGGCCTCGACGCGTGCGGCATCCTCTCCCGTGAAGCGCGCCGTGTAGGGAGCGTCGTGGATCTGGAGACGGTCGCGGCGCCGCATTCCCAGCTTGTTTTCGATCAGGCGAAATTGAACGCTCTGAAAGCCCGAGGCGGGGATCAGCTCGTCGCGGAAGTCGAGGAAGTCGAGAGGGGTCATGGTTTCCAGAACGTCGATCTGTTGAATCAGGACGCGCTGGATCTCGACGATGCGCCCGCAGCGCAGGACGGCCTGTCCGACTTCCTCCTCGGGGACGAGAGGGGCCCGAAAAGTCGCGAGCACGGCGTCGAGCTCCCACAGGATCTGTTTGAACCACAGCTCGTACGCCTGATGCACGATGATGAAGAGCATCTCGTCGTGGGCAGGCCGGCCATGGAGGGCGCTCTGCATCTGCTGGGATCCGAGCAGCTTGTCGAGCTGGATGTAGTCCGCGTAGTAAAGAGGACCGCGAGGCTTTTCGTCTTCCATCTGAGCGTGCTTCGTACCACGATGCCCGGAGTGATTCAAACCGTCCTGTCTCGCGCTGCACCGGCGGGCTAGGTGGCCCTCGCTTCGGTTTCGCGACGATCTCTTGTGGTCACGGAGCGTCGTACGCGAGGGAGCCGGACAACTCACGGTGGGCGTGGGCCTGGACGAGCAGCGTGTTGGCCTTGGCCTCGAACGTCTCCACCGCGTCCGCGCCTGCGGCGAAGCGGGTCGGTGGCTCTTCGAGCGCCACCAGCGTCACGAGAGCGTTCGCGAGCTTGGCGGGGTCGCCAGTCTGTTTGCCGTCCATGCTGCTCCAGGCGGCGACGATCTGATTTGTGCGCTCGGTGTAGTCGGCAATGGAAGGCTCGGCGTAGATGGTCGAGTCCTTGCTGAGCAACTCGGTACGGAAAAATCCAGGTTCGACAAGCATCGTGCGAATGCCGAAGGGCGCGATCTCTGGCGTGAGCGACTCCATCCATCCTTCAATTCCGAACTTCGCTGCGGCATACGCCGTGCAAAACATCTGGCCGGCGATGCCAGCAGTCGAGGAGATCGCAACCAGGAGGCCGGAGCGCTGTTTCCGCATCACCGGCAAGACGGCGCGAGTGACATTCATCGGCCCGAACAGTAGCGTGTCGATTTGGTTGCGGACCTGCTCGGGACTGAGCTCCTCGAAAAAGCCGGCGAAGAAGTTCCCAGCGTTGTTCACGAGGACGTCGATACCGTCGAACTTGGCGAGGGCGGCCTCAACGGCGGCCTCTGCATCTTGGGGATGGGTGACGTCGAGGGTGACCGGGAACAAGTTCTCGTGGCGGCCGACTGCCGCTTCGACCCTTGCAGCGTCTCGGCCGGTGGCTACAACCGCGTGCCCCGAGGCCAGGGCAGCCCGGGCGATGTCCACACCCAGGCCCCGTCCTGCGCCGGTTATCAGCCAAACCTTCCTCTTGGTCATGTGATGTCCCTCGTCTCAGATGGTATCGCCTCGAGGCTGTCATGCAGGAAGCGAGCGCGTTAGCTTGCGGGATAGGATTCCTCGCAGTGAAACGGATTCTCAATTTCATCGATGGGCAGTTCCGGCCGGCCTGCTCGGGGCAATCCCTTCCGAACGTCAACCCTGCGACGGGGCAGGTCATCGCCGAAATCGCGGAGAGCGGGCCCGAGGACGTCGACGCCGCCGTCGCCGCCGCGTCCCGCGCGTTCGCGTCGTGGCACCGGACGCCTGCGGAAGAACGATCCCGGCTCCTGATCCGGGTCGCCGATCTGATCGAGGAGAACTTCGAGGAGCTGGCGCGGCTCGAATCGGAAGACACCGGAAAGCCGATCGCGCTCGCGCGCAGGGTCGACGTCCCCCGCGCCGTGCGGAATTTTCGCTTCTTCGCGACGGCGATCCTGCACTCCGAAACGCCCTGCCACATGACGGACGATCGGGCGCTCAATTACACGATCCGGCATCCTCTCGGCGTCGCCGGGCTGATCTCGCCCTGGAACCTTCCGCTGTACCTTCTGAGCTGGAAGATCGCTCCGGCCATCGCCGCCGGAAATTGTTGTGTGGCGAAGCCTTCGGAGCTCACGCCGCTGACCGCCGACCGGCTCGCCGCCCTGACCTTGGAGGCCGGCATTCCGCCCGGCGTCGTCAACGTCGTGCACGGCCCCGGAGGCAGCGCCGGCCGCGCCCTCACGTCGCATCCGAACGTCCCGCTCATCTCGTTCACCGGTGGAACGAAAACGGGAGCGGACGTGATGGCCTGCGCGGGGCCGCTCTTCAAGAAGGTGTCCCTGGAGCTCGGAGGCAAGAACCCGAACATCGTTTTCGCGGACGCCGATCTCGACGAGGCCGTCGCCACCTCGATTCAGTCGAGCTTTGCCAACCAGGGGGAGATCTGCCTCTGCGGATCGCGTCTGTTCGTCGAGAAACCGATCTACGACCAGTTTCTCGAGCGCTTCCTGGAAGGGACGAGGAAGCTCCGGATCGGAGATCCGCAGGATGCGTCGACCGACGTGGGCGCGCTCATCAGCGAGGCCCACCTTCGCAAGGTCGAGGGCTACGTCGCCCTCGCGAGAGAGGAAGGGGGCCGCATTCTCATCGGCGGGAAGCGGCCCGAGAATCTCCCGGAGCCCGTCCGCGATGGGTACTTCCTGGAGCCGACGGTGATCACCGGCCTCGACTGCCGGGGGCGGGTCATGCAGGAGGAGATCTTCGGGCCCGTCGTCACCGTCACGCCCTTCGAGTCTCCCGAGGAGGCGATTGCCCAGGCCAACGGCACGCGCTACGGCCTCTCGGCGAGCCTCTGGACCCGGGACCTTCAGAAGGCCCATCGGATCGCCGCGGCTCTCGAGAGCGGGACGGTGTGGGTCAACACGTGGCTATTGCGGGATCTTCGCGTTCCCTTCGGCGGAATGAAGGAAAGCGGCCTCGGGCGCGAGGGCGGCTTCGCCTCGCTCGAGTTCTTCACCGAGGCGAAGAACGTGTGCGTCAAGCTGTGAACGGGTCGCTGACGATCCTCGCGCCGTGAAGAAGCTCCTCGTCCTCCTCCTCGCGCTCGCGGCTCTCGGCGCCGGGTTCGCCTGGGGATTCGCGACCGACCGCTACCGGGTCTTTCCGATGTCGTTGATCCGCAGCGCCGCCGTCGTGTTCGGCCAGCGCTGGAACAGCGTGGCCGTCGTCAAGTCGACGTCGCCTTCGCTGGCTGCCCTGAAGTCCGTGCCGTACTTGAGCGGCTCCGTGGACGCGGACCCCAGCGCCATGGGCGTCCTGGTGAACGAACCGGATCGCGTCGCTCCCGGCTTGAACTTTCTCTCGACACTCTGGGCCGGCGACGCTTTTCTCGTGGGCAACGACGGCAAGGTGCTCTGGCGATGGTCGCTGTCGCGGGAGCTCTCCCCGGTCGAGCTGAGACCGGGCATCGCCTTCGGGTACACGCATCTGTTTCCGAACGGGGACGTGCTGGCCTTCGTCGACGGTTTCGGCGTCGTGAAGCTCGACAAGGATTCGAGGCTCCTCTGGAAGCGTGTCGCCCTCGCGCACCACGACGCGTTCGTCGCCGACGACGGCACCATCTACGCGCTCGTTCACGAGAGGCGGGTCGTCCCGACGATCAGCGACCGGCACCCGTTGCTCGTCGACGACGTCGAGGTGCTCTCGCCGTCCGGCGAGCGGCTCCGGGTGATCTCTCTCTTCGACGCCATCCAGGGCTCGCCGTACGCGTTTCTCCTGCCGAGGACCGCGGGCCTCGTCCTCGAGCCGGGGACGGACATGGTCGACGTATTCCACACCAATCATGTCGAGGTGTACGACGGGAAGCTCGCCGGCCTTTCGCCGCTCTTTCGCCGCGGGAACCTGCTTCTGTCCATGCGGAGCCTGAACGCGATCGCGATTCTGGACGGCGCCACGTCGGAGGTCCTGTGGCTCTGGGGCCCGACGAACCTGTCGCTTCAGCATTACCCGACGATCCTCGACAACGGCAACATCCTCTTGTTCGACAACGGGACCAGTCGTTCGCAGGTCATCGAAGTGGACCCCCGAACCAACGCGGTGGCCTGGCGCTACGCTCCGGAGAAGAACTTCCACTCCGCCAGCCGCGGAGCCTGCCAGCGCCTTTCGAACGGAAACACGCTCATCACTCTCTCGGAGCGTGGCCACGCGCTCGAGGTGACGTCCTCCGGCCGCACGGTTTGGGAGTATGCGAATCCGTCGGTTGCCCCCGGCGGCGTCCGCGAAGCCATCTTCCAGGTGACGCGTCTTCCCTCCGCGTCGTTGACGTTTCTCGGGTCGTCCCCGGCGAGGACCAGGTTCCAGTCGCCGTCAAAACGGGCTGCGATCCAGAGCCGGTAGGAGCCGGCCGCGCCGCCCGCCGGTGCCGACTTGCCGGCGTGACTACTTCGGGGGCGGCGTGGGCTTGAGCCGATCCAGCCGGCCCTGGGCACTTTCCCGGATGACCTTGCGCTGATCCGGCGGCTCGTTCGGATCCGAGTCGACGAGCGTCAGCGACTTCTCGGAGGCCTCGCGCGCCCTCGCGACCTGGCCGTCGGCGAGGCAGGCGTCGGCCAGGCTGTCCCAGGCGTTGGAGGAGGCGGGTCGGGCGTCGACGTTGACCTGCATGATGGCGATGGCGCTCTTCGGGTCGCCCGACTGGATCGCCTGGTAGCCGAGAAAGTTGACGAAAGGAGCGGCGAGGGCCGGGGACCCGGGGTTCTTCCCGCGCTCCGCGGTCAGTGCCTCCAGAGCGCGGGCGAAGCCGCCCGGCTGATCGCTCATCATCAGGATGCGGACCCTGGGCGAGTCGCGGCGAGCCTGATTGGGTGTCGAGGCGGGCTTTCCCCTGCCGGAGAGCGTCGCCTCGTACCACGCGACGATCTCACCCGGAAGTTCCGGGTGGGGCCCGAACAGCACCGTGCCGTGGCCGCCGGTCTCGTATTCGACGAACCGGTTGGTGGGATTGCCCGACGCCGCGTCGATCCAGGCCATCATCTCGACGACCGCGCCGTCGTCGTCCGACGCGGCGATCATGAGCGGCGGCGAGGACTTAGAGGCGAGGTCCTGGCGGCCGGCCCGGTCGGTGTTGCCCGAGAGCAGGACGAGGGACTTGACCTCGGGGTGCCGGTGCGAGAGCTGGATGGACTGGTTGACACCGCAGCTCGCTCCGCCGGCGCCGTAGACCTGCTGGACTCCCGGCTGGGCGCGCAGGTACGCGAATGCGGCGTCCACGTCGCCCGGCCAGACGTCCGTCGTGAGCCGGACCATTTCGTCGGCCGGAAGGTCGACATGGCGCTTACCGCTGCTTTTTCCGTAGCCGCGGTAGTCCAGCGTGAGGACGTGGAAGCCCGCGCGCGCGAGCTTTTCGGCGAGCGCGCTCCAGGACGATTGGTCCTTGTTGCACTGGTGGAGGAGCAGGACCCCCGGCCCGGGCCTGTCGCCGGAGTAGTACGTCACGGCGAGCTTCAGGCCGTCGGGCGCGGAGATGGTCGCCGGCGTTCCTGTGACGGGTTCGCCGGAAACGGGCCGAAGAGCGGCGACGAGAAAAATCAGCGCTGAGGCGGCATGGCGCATGGAAGCCCCCTTTCCTCGAAGTACCCCGAGACTAGCTCTTCTTCCGCCCTGCCAGCCTCCAGAACTGCGTCTCGTTCAAGAGCGTGATGCGATGCCCCTTCTCGCGGAGCCGTTTGATCTCCAGCAATTTCCGGCCGGCGTCCTTGCCGGCCGCCTGGAGCGGGTTCGGCTTGCCGCGGACGACCACGGTCGTCTTCGCGGAGGGCGCGCCGTGAACGGTCGCGCCGGCCCGGCGGGCGGCGCGGGCGGCTTCGGTGCGGCGGGTCGAGAGAATGCCGGTGAAGGCGAGGTGCGCGCCCTTGAGGGTGCGCAGGCGCCCGACCCTGAGGGCGGCTGGCGGATGGGTGAGCGCGTCGATGAGCTCCCGGGCACTCTCGTAGCGCTTGCGGCGCTCGCCGATGCAGCGATAGACGATCTCCATGAGGTGATCGGTGCAGCGCAGGCGCCGGACCTCGCCGGTGCGAATCCGGTTGGCCGCGGTCCCCTTGATGAGCATGCCGAGCAGCTGCCCGACCTGGTAGACGTCGTCGCGCGTCTGCCACTTGGGGGCCGCGCCCGAGAGGATGTCGCTCGGGACGCCCCACGGGTTCAGCGTGCGCGCGGCGACCCCGCGCCGGTCGCTCTGGTGGCTCACGATGCCGAAGTCTCCGAGCTTCAGGGACACGCCGTCGCAGACGAACACGTTCATCGGTGTCAGGTCCCGGTGCAGCAGCTGGCCGCGATGCAGCTTGCCGAGGACTTCGAGAATCCCGGCGATCTCGCGCCGCGCGGTCCTCTCGGGCCACCCCTTCCCGGTGCGGTCGAGATAGGCCCTCAGGTCGCCGTGCTTCGCGTACTCGAGCGCGAGGCAGTAGAGGACGCTGCCGTCGTCCCGAACCAGGGGGAACGTGTCGAAGACGCGGATCGCGCGGGCGTGCCCGGCGAGGAGCTGCCCGAAGTAGGCCTCCTTGAGCCAGCCGTCGATGTGCTCGCTCGCCTTGATCGCGACGACGCCCGGGACCGCGCGCGAGCGCGTCACCCGCGTCGCGAGGTAGGCCTGGCCGAAGCCTCCCTGGCCGAGCAGGCTGTCGATGCGATACCGCAGGCGCGTCTCAGGGCTCGTGATGATCTGCTGGGGAAGCAGTAGCGCTTTCCCGCGCCCCGCGCGAGAGGCCGCGGACATTCCGACGGTGGTGGCCCTGGTGTTGACGGTCATTGGCGAACCCGGCTCGAAGTCTACTGTTCCCGGGGCTCTCGCGGTCCGATCCGCTGGGGTTTGGCGCCCCAGATCAAGAGCTAGAAGATGATCGGCAACTCCAAGGGGGTGAGAACCGGGTTCCCTCAGGCAAGCCGCTCCCCGGCGGGAGGCGGCGGTCAGGGCGTCGCGGGCGGATCGAGGGCGGCCGCGGCCGCCGGAAGGTCCGCGAGGACCGGCCCCGGCACGGAAGCAAACGGGGCGTTCAGATCGAGTTGCCGGCGCAGCGCGTCGACATCGGCCCTCATGACGTAGTGGTCCAGGTTCTTCCAGAGCGCGTTGTGGTGGTAGCCGCCCTCGTTCATCTCGAGAACGGCCTTCTCCTTGCTCCAGCCCTGGACGACGACGCGGTACAGGGCGACGAGCGCGCCCGTGCGATCCGCGCCGTGCTTGCAGTGGATCAGGAGCGGCCGATTGCCGGGGTCGGCCATGACCCGCAGCGCCTGGAGGACGAGGTCGTCGTGGAGACCCCAGGCGCTCATGGGAAAGTGGAAGAGCTTGAGCGAGTCGCCGGGGACGAGCGACGCGTCCCCCGCGCCGCCGGCGAGGTCGAGCACCGTCCGGATCCCGCGGGCCTCGAGCTCCTGGAAGCCGGCGGCCGTAGGCTGCGCGCCGCGATAGAGGCCGTCCTCGACCTGGTACAGGTTCTTGACGCAGGTGCCGGCCACGGGGACGGCCCAGTCCGCCGGTCGCTCCGCCGGCCCGGCTGCGCTCGCCGAGCCGGCGGACAGGAAGAGGACGAGGACCAGGGAAGCCCATTTCTTCATGCCCTTCGAGAAACGCAGGCCGCCCGCCGAATCTTCCTCGGTTCGTTCTGAAATCAGCACGTCACGACTCTGAGCTTCTCGTGGTGAACCGAAGATGAACGGGGCGGATCCAGGTGAACCGAAGATGAACGGGGCGGTTCCGGCGCCTCCGTGTCGCGTTACGATGCCCGCGTGCGTGAATTCTTGCGGCGCCGGTTTTCCCGCGAAGAAGCCGTCGGTCTCTCCTTCACCCTGAGCTTCCTGGTCTGCGGGGCGCTCGCGGTCACCCTGGGGGTGATGGCTCACGAAATCCGCGAGGACAACGGCCGTCCCGATCCGATGGACGTGCGGGTCAGCCGGGTCTTGATCGCCGAACGATCGCCTCAACTGACGAAAGTCATGCGGGCCGTGACCCACATGGGCGACCAGCGTTTCCTTCTGTTCGCCGTGCCGGTCGTCGCGGCGGGCCTCTGGATTGCCCGGCGCCACGTGTCGGCCCTTCTCTTCACGGGCAGCGTGCTCGGAGGCTTCGGCTTGAGCTCGCTGCTCAAGATTGCGCTCGCCCGCGCGCGGCCGGACCGATGGGGCGCGATCGTGACGGAGTCGACCTACAGCTTCCCGAGCGGCCACACCGTGATGGCGACCGTCTTCTTCGGGGGTCTGGCGGCGATCGTCTTCCACGTGACGCGAAAGCGCTCGGCCCGAATCCTGGCGGTGGCCGTCGCGGCGGCCATGGTCATCGCCGTGGCGGTTTCGCGCGTGTACCTGGGCGCCCACTGGCCGACGGACACGCTGGCCGGAATGCTGACCGGGCTCGTGTGGGTCGTGGCGTTCTCCGCCACGACGGAATCGCTGACGACGGTGCAGGCCCGCCGGAAGCTGGCGCGGTCGCTGGCGAAGGTCGCGGAGTGAATCTGCGGGTCCCGCTCCCGGGTCCATAATGGCCTTCTCGAGGAGGCCTCGCGTGAAGACAGCGCGTTTCGTCTGGATCCTGGCGGCGGCGGCAATGGCGGCGACCGCTCTCGCGCAAGGCGGAAAGGTCCCGGCGACGCTCGCCGCAAGCGTGGACGGCGACATCACCAGGGTCGAAAGGCTTCTGGTGGATGCCGCGGAGGCCATGCCCGAGGCGAAGTTCAATTTCTCTCCCGAGAGTCTGAACATCCCGGGCGCCGACTACAAGGGTGTCCGCACGTTCGCCCTGCAGGTCAAGCACGTCGCGGCTTCGAACTACGCCCTGTGGTCGAAGGTGACGGGGGATGCGATTCCGGACGACTTCAAGGGCGGCAACGGCCCCGAGAATCTGACGACCAAGGCCGAGATCGTCAAGTTCCTGAAGGACTCCTATGCCATGGGCCACAAGGCTGCGGCGATGCTGACGGCCGAGACCATGCTGCAACCCGCGCAAGGCAGCGACTCGCCTCGCCTTCAAAGGGTCACCTTCGCCGTCGCGCACGCCTACGATCACTACGGCCAGATGGTCGAGTACCTGCGGATGAACGGGATCGCGCCGCCCGCCAGCCGGGGAGAGTAGGCGCCGCCCGACCGAGAATTCTTGGCGAAGTCTTGGCGCGCCGCTGCCGTCGAACGCCAAACCTTCCTTCGGTGACGCCGTAGTGATCCTCAAGTCATGTGGAGGCTCGCCGTGCGCCGTCTTGCGTGTGTTCTCGCCCTGCTCATCGCGTCCGCAGCCCACTCGCAAACGACGACGCCGCAAACGGTCGCCGTCGCGCCGGACTCCCCGCGCTGGGACCTGGAGGGCGAGGCCAGGCCCGCCGACTACCTGGGCCGCAAGTGCCTCTTCCTCGACGGCGGCGCCGCGGTCCTGAAGGACTTCCAGATGCGCGACGCCGTCATCGACGTCGACGTCGCGACGCCAGCGAGCCGCGGCTTCTTCGGCATCCAGTTTCGGCTGGCCGACGAGGGCGCCAACGGCGAATGGGTCTATCTGCGGCAACACAAGTCGGGCCTTCCCGACGCCATGCAGTACACGCCCATTCTCAACACCGGCGCGAACTGGCAGATCTACAACGGGACGGGGTTCACGGGGGCCGTGGACATTCCCAAG
>Ga0210402_10004715_pt1 | contig 12349 bp, 15 predicted proteins | sample IncBWC7MmetaG_FD_161055 | JGI IMG/M metagenome (GOLD analysis project Ga0210402, IMG submission 161055) | Forest soil microbial communities from Barre Woods Harvard Forest LTER site, Petersham, Massachusetts, United States - Inc-BW-C-7-M | ecosystem: Environmental > Terrestrial > Soil >...
TATAAACGAAATCGGCGCGGATTCTATGCATTGTGTCCGTACCGCGCATGCCGAGCAGAACGCTATCGCTCAAGCAGCCCGTTTCGGAGTGGCGCTGCAGGGGGCAACCCTATATTGCAAGATGATTCCTTGTTATACTTGCGCCAAGCTCTCAATAACTGCCGGCATAGAAAGGGTGGTTGCCGAATATGACTATCAATCCTCCAAACGAAGCAAAGATATTTTAAAACAAGCCGGAGTAAAGTTGGAAATTATAAATAAAGAAGTTTTAAAATACAAATAAGATGATTGACCTGAAAGTTTTACAAAAAGCAGTGATGGATAACAGGAAAGAAAAAGGTTTCCACAATGATGTTGTGTATGATTTTTGCCGGGCCTACGAGGAGCTCTCCGAAGCGTTTTCAAAATACAATAAAGGCGAGCAGGGAATAGGCGAGGAATTTGCCGATGTAATCATATTTATTATGGGAATGTGCGACCAGCTGGGTTTTGACCTGGAAAAAGAGTTGGTCAGAAAAGTTGAAATAAATAAGAAGAGAATTTACAGGAAGGAAAAATCTCCGGACGGCAAAGATATTTTTATACGCATCAAAACGGACGAAGACCCATAAAAATTTCAGATAAATTTTTCGTAAATAGAAAAAGTGTAGGCGATAGGGTTTTTCTCGTCGGGCTTATGCTCTTCGTGCGAAACTTCGTTCCAAACGATCGGAATAATTTCCGGGAAAAAGGTATCCGCATTTTTATCTACGGCATTTATATGCGTTATATAAAGCTTGTCAGCAATATCTATAGTCTGCTTATAAAGCTCGGCTCCGCCGATGATAAAAAGCTCTTCATTTTTGTCCGGACATAGGTCAAGAGCTCCGGCGAGCGAGTGTGCGACCTCTACCCCTTCTTTTTTATAGTCCGCATCACGGGTGATCACTATATTTCTGCGGTTTGGCAGGGGTTTGCCGATTGATTCGAAAGTTTTACGTCCCATGATTACAGTGTGAAGCGCGGTAGTATCTCTAAAGTGTTTCATATCCGCGGGCATACTCCAGAGCAAAGTATTGCCTTTACCTAACTCATTATTTTTACCGATTGCAGCGATAAGTGAAATCATGGTTACACGGCGATAGGCGCTTTTATGCTTTCGTGCGGATTATAATCAACCAGCTCAAAATCTTCTATTACAAAATCTTCAATTTTCTTTTTAGCCGGATTAATTTTCATTTTTGGCATCGGTCGGATATCATTGCGGCGGGAAATTTGCAGTTGCGCCTGTTCAAGATGATTCGAATATAAATGCACATCGCCTCCTGTCCAGACGAATTCTCCCGGTTCTAAGCCGCAAATCTGCGCAAGAATCATTGTGAATAATGCGTAAGAAGCAATATTGAACGGCACACCGAGGAATGTATCACAACTTCGTTGATAAAGCTGGCACGAAAGCTTTCCATTTACGACGTAAAATTGAAAAAAACAATGACAGGGCGGGAGCCCAGCTTTTGCCATCTCATCTATATCGGCTACGTTCCAAGCGGAAACTATCAGCCTCCGAGAGTCTGGATTCTTTTTGATTTCTTCAATTACTTTGGCGAGTTGATCAATATGCCCTCCATTTGGCGTAGGCCAGCTTCGCCATTGGTAACCATAAATGGGTCCAAGATTTCCATATTCTTTTGCGAACTCCGTATCACTTTTTATTTTTTCTACAAATTCTTTTATGCCGGTGTTCCATTCCTCACTTCCGGTTTTGGGAACTTTTATATTGTTTCTAATTAAATACGCCTTATATGGCCATTCGTCCCAGATGTGCACCTTATTATCCGCTAAATATTTTAAATTGGTATCTCCGCGCATAAACCATAATAGCTCGTGGATTATTGATTTAACGGGTACTTTTTTGGTGGTTAGGAGAGGAAAGCCGTCAGCGAGATTGAAGCGCATTTGATACCCGAGCAGGCTCTTTGTCCCTGTACCCGTGCGGTCAGTCTTCGCTATGCCGTAATTCAAAATGTGTTCCAATAGGTCCAAATATGATTCATCCACGTGCTTTCCTTGCATATTTACAGTATAGCTGTTTACAATAATTTAAAAAGCATTGACAAATTGAAGTCATAATGCTATATTCAAGACATAACTTACGTTTACAAAAAATCTAATAAAAGTTCTCATTCTCGTTTTGCACCAAGTTTTGCGCGACAAAGAAATAAGAGCTTCAGAAAACCAGCCCGCAGCCGAGGTGAGCGGATTGATTTTTCGCGTTTCATAAAAAAGGGGATGCATGTGGAAGAAATACCTTATGTATCGAAACACACTTTTGCCGATTTTCCTTTTAATCCGCAACTGCATAAAAACATTGCCCGCGCAGGGTATACCAGCCCTCGACCGATTCAAGACCAATCCATACCATCGGTGATGAAAGGGATGGATGTTTTCGGTATGGCTAATACCGGCACCGGCAAGACCGCAGCCTTCCTTCTGCCTTTAATTGAAAAAATTTCCAAGACCAAAGGCCAAAATAAAAAAGAAACAGTTTTAATAATGGCGCCGACCCGCGAGCTTGCGCTCCAGATAGAAAGCGATTTCAAAAATCTCGCTTTTGGATTCGGAATGTTCTCCGTGGCATGCGTCGGAGGACTGCCGATTAACAAACAAATCCGTGAAATTAAAATGGGTGTTTCTTTCGTTATTGGCACACCCGGCAGACTACGGGATTTGATTAATCAAAAAGTTCTGGATTTATCTACCTGCTACTCTGTAGTGCTGGATGAAGCAGACAGGATGCTTGATATGGGATTCCGCGATGATATGGTTTATATAATCGGCAAGACGGCGAAAGAACGCCAGACGCTTTTTTTCTCCGCGACGCTTTCTCCGGAAATTCGCAAACTAACGGAGCAATATTTAAAAGACCCGATTTTTATTTCGGTCATTTCCGGAGAGACAGCTAAAAATATTGACCAAGATGTTATCCGAGTAAGAAGTAAGGAAGAAAAATTGGAAAAACTTCACGAAGTTTTGAAAAAAGACGGTTCCGATAAAGTCCTGATTTTTCGCGAGATGAAACACAGCGTCGACACGCTTGCCAAAGAGCTCGCGCATATGGGTTTCAAAGTGGGAGGTATTCACGGCGACAAACGAAGCCGCGAACGTATCCGCATTTTAGATTCATTCAAAAAAGACCAGATCAATATCCTAATAGCAACCGACGTAGCTGCCCGCGGACTTGATATTCCGGACGTTACGCACGTTATAAACTATGACGTTCCTCAAACCTACGACACCTACGTACATCGCATCGGCCGAACCGGCAGAAGCGGCAAAAAAGGCACAGCCTTAACTTTCGTTCCCGTGTAATACTCATACCGGCTTTCTATCTAAATTTTTCCATAGCTGTGAATAACTTATTTGCCAAAATATAATATTGTGTATTATAATTAAAGGCAGTCATTTTACAAATTTAAACTTATAAATTACATGGAAACACCAATAAGTCATAATCCTAATCCTGCGAGAGTCCCACAAGCTAATCACGAAAAAATGGATGGACAACAGACGGGCGCGGGACTAGGATCTCGAGTATATGATTCATTGCCTATTGAAGAAATTGAGGAATTTGCCAGATTGCATGCAGGCCAAGCACCTAACATTGATAATGAATTATCTCCTAAAGAAATTGCTCTGTCAAAGACTTGTTCGTTAAGGGTAGCACAGGTATTAAATCCAAAAGAAAAACTTGGGATAGAAAGAGATAAAACTAGAATTTATGGACTTATAAATAACCAAGAAGTATCATTGAGAGTAGATGCAAATTTAATTGATGTATATGAAGGAGCCGGCAATACTGTTTTTCACGTAACAGGCTCCCGGGATGGAGTCGAGCTGAGTTCAAAAGAAGCCTCCGACATATTTCAAACCTATAGAAACATTGCATGTAAGCAAACAACAGACAGTCACACCCCTGAACACCAACAATAAAACTCTTGCTGATATTTTGTAAAGAATTTAACAGCAATTAAAAAATAAAAAATCCCCAAATGGGGATTTTTTATTGAGCTTGGATAAGTCCGGCCTTGAGAAGAGTGGCGTAAGTGCCGCGCTTCTTCATAGTGCGCATACCGCGGGCGGAGATTTCAATATTTATTGATTTGTTGAGTTCAGGGATAAAAAGCCTCTTTTTTTGAAGGTTTGGATACTTTCTTTTCTTGCCGGTCGGGTTGAACTTGGTCGCACGGGTGCGGTTGGAATATCCGCCTCCGACGATTGAACCCTTATTTGTTATGGCGCACACTTTTTTCATAGTTTTTTTATGCTATCATTAAAACTACAATAATGCAAACAATATCATACAATTATGCAAGCAACCGATAGCATTTTTTATATAATCATACTCATTATGTCCGTAGTGATTCACGAAGTCTCACACGGTTTTATGGCCGAATATTTCGGCGATAACACAGCCAGAGATGCCGGACGCCTGACGTTAAATCCTTTACCGCATCTTGATTTATTCGGTTCGATACTTTTACCGGCAGTTTTAATTTTATCCCATGCCGGTTTTCTTTTCGGCTGGGCAAAACCGGTGCCTTACAATCCAAATAATTTGAGAAACAAAAAATGGGGAACATTGGCCGTCGCTGCAGCCGGCATTCTCGCGAATTTTTTTATCGCAATTATTTTCGGACTTATTATCCGTTTCACATCTGGCCTGGCTTTACCTGAAAGCTTCTACACGATAACTTCTATTATTGTCCTGGTTAATCTGGCTTTGGGTATTTTCAACCTTGTTCCTATTCCGCCCCTCGACGGCTCCAAGATACTTTTTTCTTTTCTGCCTGAATCAGCTTTTTCTTTTATGATTACCTATGAGCGATACGCGCTCATTCTGCTTCTTGTCTTTGTGGTTTTCTTTGCCGATTACTTATATCCGATAATGGCCTTTGCGTTTCATTTGGTCACAGGACTTGCATTATAATCTTTTAAATAGTATATTATTGCCATAGCCCAATGGGGCTGTTTTATTTCTATAGTCAATTTGATGCCAACAATCAATCAATTAATCAAGAAAAACCGAGTGAAAGTTCACTCCAAACACAAGACCGTCGCTTTGGCGAAGGGTTTTAATGTTTTGAAAAACCGGCCGGTATATTTCCCGGCGCCTTTCAAGAGAGGCGTCTGCGTGAAAGTGTCCACGACAACTCCCAAGAAACCAAACTCCGCGCTCAGAAAGATCGCGAGAGTACGACTCACCAACGGTATGGAAGTAACCGCGTATATCCCGGGGGAAGGACATAACTTGCAGGAACACTCTGTGGTTATGCTTCGAGGAGGACGCGTGAAAGACTTGATCGGAGTGCGATATCACATCGTGCGTGGGGTGCTCGATACGCAGGGAGTAGAGAAGAGAAGACAAGGACGGTCTTTATATGGCAACAAGAAGCCTAGAAAGGACGGCAAAGCCAAAGCCGCAACGGCAACAGCCTAAAAATTATGAGACGAAAAGTAAAAAATCGAAATATAGTAGAACCGGACTTTATATACAACTCTCAAAAGCTGGAGAAATTTATTAATTACATTATGTGGTCCGGCAAGAAACAGACTGCTCGCAAAGTGATGTACGCGGCTTTTGACGTTATCAAAGAAAAAACCGGAAACCCAAATCCTCTTGAAGTTTTCGATACTGCTCTTCGAAACGCCGGCCCGATGACCGAAGTGCGTTCAAAGCGTATCGGAGGCGCGAACTATCAGGTGCCGATTGAAGTCCGCCCGGAACGACGTCTCGCGCTCGCTATGCGCTGGATCCGTGATGCTGCCCGCAGCGGCAAAGGCAAGCCAATGCATTTAAAACTTGCCGATGAACTGATCGCTGCTTCAAAGAACGAAGGCTCAGCTATTAAGAAAAAAGAAGATACACACAAGATGGCGGAAGCCAACAAAGCTTTTGCCCACTTTGCCTGGTAATTTTATATGGAACGAGATTATCCTTTAGAAAAAGTTAGGAATATTGGAATTATCGCGCACATTGATGCGGGAAAGACGACCACGACCGAGCGTGTGCTTTTTTATACCGGAGTGTCGCACAAAATCGGCGAAGTTCACGATGGAGAGACGACGACCGACTGGATGGAACAGGAGCGCGAGCGCGGAATTACGATTACATCTGCGGCGGTGACTTGTTTCTGGACTCCGACGTATGATTTAAAAAATAAAGCTCTTAAACACCGTTTTAATATTATTGATACACCCGGGCACATTGATTTCACGGTGGAAGTGAAGCGTTCGCTTCGTGTGCTCGACGGTGCCGTCGTTGTCTTCGACAGCGTGGCCGGAGTAGAACCGCAGTCCGAAACAAACTGGCGCTATGCCGATGAGGCTAAAGTGCCTCGTGTGTGCTTCATAAATAAACTGGACCGCACCGGGGCATCTTTTGAACATTCCTTTGCGACGATTCTGGACCGGCTTAGTAAAAAAGCTGTGCGGATGCAGATTCCCATCGGCCTTGAAGAAAAGCACGAAGGTGTAGTTGATCTGCTTCGTATGAAAGCCTATTACTTTGAAGGTGAAATGGGCAACCAGGTAAGGGAGGCAGAAATTCCTGAGGAATTAAAAGCTGATGCAGAAAAATTTCACGGCGAACTTATAGAAAAAATAGTGGAGACAGATGACGCTATGATGACAGAATACTTAGAAGGCGTAATCCCAAATATGGATGTCTTAAAAAAGACTCTCCGCAAGGCTGTTATCGCGAATGAAATTTTCCCGGTGTTTGCCGGTTCGGCTCTGAAAAACAAGGGTGTGCAGCTTGTGCTCGATGCAGTTGTTGATTATCTACCGGCTCCGACAGATATTCCTCCGATTCCAGGCGTAAATCCTGATACTGATGAGCCTTTAGAGCGAAAAGCTTCCGACTCAGAACCGTTTGCGGCGCTTGCTTTCAAAGTAGCGACCGATCCATTCGTCGGACAGATTATTTTCTTCCGTGTTTACTCGGGAAGTTTGACGGCCGGCAGTTATGTTTACAACCCTCGTACCCGAAACAAAGAGCGCATTGGACGAATCTTGCGTATGCATGCGAATGACCGCGAAGAAGTGAAACAAGTTTTTGCCGGAGAAATCGCCGCCGCTGTCGGACTTAAGGACACGATCACTTCTGACACAATTTGCGACGAAGCAAATCCGATTGAATTAAACCGCATAGTTTTCCCTGAACCGGTTATCTCGCTTCGCATTGAACCAAAAACAAAAGCCGACCAGGAAAAAATGGGTATGGCTTTGAACCGCCTAGCACAGGAAGATCCGACTTTTAAAGTTTCTACCGACCAAGAAACAGGAGAAACAATTATCGCCGGGATGGGAGAGCTTCACCTGGAAATTATCGTTGACCGTATGAAGCGAGAGTTTACCGTGGAAGCAAATGTCGGCAAACCACAAGTGGCATACCGAGAAACTATAAATGGCACTAGTGAGGCGGAAGGTAAATACATCAAGCAGTCCGGCGGACGCGGAAACTACGGACACGTAAAAATTAAAGTGAAACCAATGGAAATGCTGACGAAGGAAGAGCTGGAAGATTTGCCGAAGAATACCAAGCGTTCTCCGGGTTTTGAATTTGTGAACAATATCAAGGGAGGAGTTATTCCTCAGGAATATATCGCGCCTTGTGAAAAAGGATTCAAAGAAGGCCTCGACCGCGGAATTTTGGCCGGATTCAAAATGGTCAATGTTTCGGTGGATCTTTACGACGGAAGTTATCACGAAGTTGACTCGAATGAAATGGCTTTTAAAATCGCTGCTTCTATGGCCGTGCAGGATGCTTGCCGTCGCGCGAATCCGGTCATTCTGGAACCTATGATGAAAGTTGAAGTTGTTACCCCGGATAAATTCATGGGAGACGTCACCGGGAACCTTTCTTCCAAGCGCGGACTTATCGAAGGTATGGAGGACCGGGGAATGAATAAAGTTATCAAAGCTATCGTGCCTCTTTCCGAAATGTTCGGCTATATGACCGGACTGCGTTCTATGACTGAAGGCCGGGCATCTTTCACTATGGAATTCTTTAGATACGACATAGTGCCAAACAACGTAGCCGATACTATCATCGCTGCGAGGAAATAAAAAACAATTCGAATTTACCAAAACACCTTACTCATTACGTTATGGCGTTTTTAGGCTTGCAAACAACATTATAATATTTTATTGTAAATTATGGAGGTTGTCATCATGGGTAGAGTCACAATTGGTCATCTTTGCGGACTCCTTCTTTTCGCCGTAGGAATCATTGCCATCGATTATATGGCGGTGAGCATTGTCCCCCACTTAGGGTGGGGGAGATGGGGGTTAGGCCTTCCGGCCGCCCTTTTCTTCTCCGAGATGGCGGGAGGAGCGGCGTTGCTTCATCGTCGCTCGTAAGGGTAGGCAAAGATCCAATTCCTCGCAACGGGCGGCCTTCGCGTCGCCCGTTTTTTTATTCTTTTATTTTTGATACTATACTTAGTAATGCTCCAACCTTTCTACGACCCGGAAAAAAGTTACGAAGAAAATTATGCCGAAGGGCCATTTGGGATTTTTGCCGATAACGAGGTTATAGAAAATAAAGGTAAACCCGAATATGATTTTTTAGGCGTAAAAGTAAACTCACCTTTTGGAATTGCCGCCGGACCGCTGGTCAATTCCAAGTTTTGCAAATCTGCATTTGAGAAAGGTTTTGATATTTGCGTTTATAAAACTGTCCGCTCGCAGATGTATCCCTGTCATCCATATCCGAATGTTGTCTCTGTAGATATTCCAAACGATGAATCTTTGGCAAAAAGCGATGCGCGCCTGGTTGTAAAAGACGGTTTTAATCCTCCACTTTCAATCACTAATTCTTTTGGTGTTCCTTCGCGTAGCCCGGAAATTTGGCAGGCAGATACAAAGAAGGCTATTTCTTACGCATCAAATGGGCAAGTGTTGGTTTCTGCTTTCATGGGAACCGTAAAAACAAATCAAACACCGGAAGAATTTATAGCCGACCATGCGCTCGCAGCGATGGAAGCTAAATCGACCGGAGCCCCAATATTGGAAGTTAATTTATCTTGTCCGAATATCGGCAACGAAGGACTGATTTGTTATGACTTGGATATGACGCAAAAAATATGCGAGGCCATCAGAGAAGAAATAGGTGATACTCCGCTCATTTTAAAAGTTGGATATTATAAAAATGAAAATGATATAAAACGTTTAGCAGAAATTGCAGACCAATATGCTGATGCTATCGCCTGCATCAACACGATGCAGGCCGAAGTTGTGGATAAAAATGGTAATCAAGCATTGCCGGGAGAAGGGAGGCTAAGGTCCGGCATTGCCGGCGAGGGTATAAAATGGGCGGGACTTGAAATGACAAGAAAGTTTAAAGAAATAAGGAACGAATTCGGATATTCTTATGACGTTATCGGCGTCGGCGGAGTTTTCACACCGGAAGATTTTTTTGAATACAGAAATGCCGGAGCGGATATCGTGATGTCTGTGACCGGAGCGATGTGGAACCCTTATCTTGCTAAGGAGATTAAGGAAAGGTTAGAATAAGAGTATGTACGAATCTAACCAGGAAGTGGTGGATATACTAAAAAAAACCGGAGCCGTAATAGGCGATAGCCATTTTGTATATACTTCCGGCAAGCATTCTCCGGATTATGTAAACAAAGATTATATTTTCCCGCATATTAGGTACATTTCCAGAATAGCGGAAATTATCGCGGAGAAATACAAAGATAGCCCTGTTGATATAGTAGTCGGTCCATCTATGGGCGGGATTATTCTTTCTCAATGGGTGGCATATCATCTCGGTCTTTTGAAACAAAAAGAGATTCTCGCGGTTTATACCGAAAAACAGCCGGACAAAGACCAAATTTTTACCCGGGGTTACGGGCAATTCGTGAAAGGCAAGAATGTTCTGGTCGTGGAAGACATAGTGACGACGGGCGGGTCCGTAAAAAAAGTTATCAATAGTGTTTTAAAAGAAGAGGGAACCGTATTAGCCGCATGTTCTATTGTGAACAAAGACCCGGTCAATATAAACCGGGATTTTATCGGAGTGCCGTATGATTATTTGGCAATTGTCGGTATGGATGTTTGGGAAGAAAAAGATTGTCCGCTATGCAAAAAAGGCGTACCCATTAATACACAACTTGGTCATGGGAAGAAGTTTTTAGCAGAAAAAAATCAGCAAGAATAAATGAATCCGATAGATAAATACAACCAAAGAGCAAAGAAAATAAATTCACTTTTATGTGTGGGCCTGGACCCCGATTTTGAAAAGATTCCCGCAAAATTTAAGGCTATGGAATTTCCGCAATTTGAATTTAGCAAATGGATTATCGAGGATACACAAGAATATGCGGCTTCTTTCAAGACCAATAGCGCTTTTTACGAGGCGCGCGGAGATGTCGGAATGCGCGAACTAAAAATGACCATAGATTATTTAAATAAAAATCATCCAGATATTTTTACCATTCTCGACGCCAAGCGGGCGGATATCGGGAATACAAACAATGGCTATATTACCGCTGCGTTTGACTGGCTAGGATTTGATGCTATAACCTTGCATCCATATTTTGGAGAGGAAGCCCTGATGCCTTTTTTAGACAGAAAAGATAAAGGCGCTATTGTTCTTTGCCGAACTTCGAATATCGGTGCAAGCGAACTTCAAAACCTGGAGGTTGAAGGGAAACCAATCTGGCAAATTGTCGCGGAGAGAGTTTCCGAAGTATGGAATAAAAATAATAATTGTATGCTCGTCGTCGGCGCAACGTATCCGCAAGAGATGAAGAAAATCAGGAGCGTTGCGGGAAATATGACTTTTCTGGTTCCCGGCATAGGAGCGCAAGGAGGGAGCATTGAAGAAGTTATGAAAGCCGGGCTAAATAGCGCAGGTTTGGGTCTTATCATCCACTCCGCCCGCGGAATAATTTTTTCCGACAATCCAAAGATTGAGGCGCAAAAACTCTGCGAGGAGATTCGAAAACACAGAATATAATTAAATATATGGATTACAGCTTTAAACCTGATGCGAGTTCTTCGAGCCTACAAGAAATAAAAACTCCGGAATTTTCTTTTGAAGAAGGGTTGGTTCAATCCGTAGCAATAATTCAAAATTTGCTTAAAACTTTAAATCGACATATTTTTGTGGTTATTAACGGCTCGAGCCGCGATGTGGGGAAGAGCACCTTCCTCGCCGCGCTACAGATTAAGTTAAGAGAATCGGGGGTAGCCTGCGACAGCGCTTTGTCCGCGAACTATGAATATAAAACTCAGACGGTCTTTTTTACCATTGTCCAAAGTTTAATTTGGACGGCAAGCGGCAATTATGCGAATGATTTCAAAACATCAAATCCAAATGCTCCCGTTGGCACATATGGCGATTTATATATAGGTATTTATCGTCCAGACAAAAAATTTAACTTGTCTATGGGAGCGAACAAAAAAGAACTAAAACCCGTTGCGGATATAATGATATGCAACACACATGCTATGGATAAATAGTGTATTTGACAATATTTTCTAATTTGTTAGTATATAAACAACTGCACTTTTGGCAGTTTTTGTTTTGATTTATCAATTATTATTAGGTAATTTAGTTAGTAATTAAGCCTTAGCAACTGGTTCTCGTATGCTGAGTTTTGGTTATTAATCAATAAAATTATGGCAGAAGAATTTAAAAGAGACAAGCCGCACATCAATGTCGGCACCATCGGTCACGTTGACCATGGAAAGACCACTTTAACCGCTGCAATCCTGCACGTGTTAAATATGGCCGGAAAGACAGTCCGTCTTCGCGGAGTTGACCAAATCGACAACGCGCCCGAAGAAAAAGCCCGAGGAATAACTATTAACATTTCTCACAACGAGTACGCTACCGATGCGCGCCACTATGCTCACATTGATGCTCCCGGACACGCCGACTACATCAAAAACATGATTACCGGTGCCGCTCAGATGGACGGCGCGGTTTTGGTTGTTGCCGCTACTGACGGAGCAATGCCTCAGACCCGCGAACACGTTCTCCTTGCGAAGCAAGTCGGTGTTCCAAAGATTATAGTTTTCCTGAACAAGTGCGATATGGTTGATGACAAAGATATGATTGACCTTGTGGAAGAAGAAATACGCGAGCTTCTTACCAAACAAGGCTTTGACGGCGCGGGCGCTCCGGTTATCCGCGGTTCTGCACTTAAGGCCCTTGAAGCAAAGTCCATTGATGATGAATGGGCAAAGAAAGTTCTTGAACTCGTAAACGCCCTCGATACCTACATTCCGGTCCCGGAACGAGATGTCACCAAGCCTTTCCTTATGCCGGTTGAAGACATTTTCTCAATCGAGGGCC
>Ga0210402_10004716_pt1 | contig 12349 bp, 12 predicted proteins | sample IncBWC7MmetaG_FD_161055 | JGI IMG/M metagenome (GOLD analysis project Ga0210402, IMG submission 161055) | Forest soil microbial communities from Barre Woods Harvard Forest LTER site, Petersham, Massachusetts, United States - Inc-BW-C-7-M | ecosystem: Environmental > Terrestrial > Soil >...
ACGCGCCCGACGATGAGTGCGAACAGCGCCGCGAACACGCCCGAGATCGGCGTGGCGACCCACATCGGCAATTGCGAGTGCAGGAGCCAGGCGGGCAGCCCCTTGAGGGTGACCGATTTCATCATCGGCGGGATGGTCAGCCATGCCGTCATATACGCGCCGAGGCACATGAAGCTGATATGGCCGAACGACAACAGGCCCGAATTGCCGACAAACACGTAAAGACCGGTGACCACCATGATGTTGATGAACATCTCGACCACGGTGCGATTGAAGGCCCTGCTGCCGAAAGAATAGGTCAAGGCTGCAATGGCCAGCAGCGCCGCGATCAGGATGACCGGGGTCGCAATCGTTCGCCAAATGACCGAGGACCGCTGCGACACGCTCAGATCCTCTGCTTCGCAGATTTGGGTGCGAACAGCCCTTGCGGGCGCACCAGCAGGACCACGATGACCGCGCCATACACAAGGGCATCGCGGAAGACGCGGGCGTCGTGCGGCAGGGTTGCCTGAAATAGGACGCTCGCGCCGCCGATCAGGAAGCCGGCGGCAACCGCTCCCGGCACGCTGCCAAGACCTCCGATCACCGTGGCGATGAAGGCGATCAGCATGACATTGGCGCCCATCCCGATATCAGCCGTGCCGGAGTTGATCGCCAGGATAAGCCCGATCGCGGCCGCCAACATGCCAGTGATGGCAAAGGCCAGCAGGATGACGGCATTGGCGCGAACCCCGAGCATGCGGGCCATGGTGAAGTTATCGGCAGCCGCGCGCATCTCCAGACCGTATCGTGTGCGTTTGAGGAACAGCGTCAGCGCGACCAGGACGGACAGCGTGATCGCGATCGTCACAACCTGCAGCATCGGGATGCGGGCACCCAGGAATTCGACCGGCAGGCTGAGACTGGGCCATAGCGTGATCGACTTCGGGCGGCTCGAATACAGCATCAGCAGGAGATTCCGGATCGCAAAGCCCAGCGCGAAGGATGCGATCATCATGGTCGCCGGATTAGTGTTGCGGAAACGCCGAAAGACGATCACCTCCGACAGGACAGACAGCGCGGCCCCGACCAGCAGCAGCAGCGGCACCAGAAGGTAGAATGGCAAATTGCCGGCGAAGACAATGGCGGCTGCGTTGATCGACGGCCACAGCATCGCGAACACGCAGAATGCGATGAAATCGCCATGGGCGAAGTTGACCAGCCGCATCACGCCGAAGATCAGCGCGATCCCCAGCGCGCCCAGGGCATAGAGGCTTCCCAGGCTGAGCGCGTCGAAGACCACTTGCAGCACTGCAGTCATGCTTAGTGGTCTCCGAAACCGAAATACGCCTGCTTCAGGCGCTCGTCCTTGACCATCTCGCCCGCTTCGCCCTCGAGAACGATGCGTCCGCCGCGCATGAGGATCATCCGCCCGCCGGTCATCATGGCGCGCGTCGAACTTTGCTCGACGATCAGGAGCGTCAGCTTGCGCTGCGCGCGCAACCGCACCAGGTTTTCGTACACCTGATCGATGATTTTGGGTGCAAGTCCGAGCGACGGTTCGTCGATCGCCATCAGTCGGGGCGCGGCCATCAGGGCGCGGCCGATGACCAGCATCTGCTGCTGGCCACCGGAAAGCATGCCGGCCGCGGTATGGCGGCGCTGCGCCAGCACGGGGAATTCACGGTAGACGGATTCAAGATCGTCGGCGACCTTGTGTTTGTCGGCCCGCATGCCGGCGCCGACCTTCAGATTCTCCTCGATGGTCAGCGCACCGAAGACATTGCGCCCTTCGGGCACGAGCGAAAATCCTCTCCGGGCGATCGACTCGGGCGGGGCGCCCGCCACTTCCGCGGCACCCAGGGTGATGGTTCCGGAGACGGGCGGCACGACGCCGGCGATCGCATTCAGTAACGTCGACTTTCCGGCGCCATTGGGGCCCGTCACGAACAGGATCTCACCCTCGGCGATCTTCAGGCTGATGCCGCGCAGCGCGGTCAAGCGCCCATATCGTACCGTAACATTGTCGACGGACAGCAATGTCATGGAGCGGCCGCCTCGCCGATCGCAAGCGCCGGGATCATCTTGTCGTGCTGCGTGCCCATATAGGCGTGACGGACCGCATCGCTGTTGCGGATCTGCTCGCGGGGACCGACTTCGATGATCTCGCCAGAATCGAGCACGAAGATGAGTTCGCACAGTTCGAGCACCAGCCCGATATTATGCTCGATCAGCAGCACGCCGACCCCGAGTTCGCCGGCAATCCGCTTGATCATGGCAGCCAGATCATGGCTTTCATGCTCGGACATGCCGGCCGCGGGCTCGTCCAGCAGCAGATAGCGTGGATTGCACATGATGGCGCGGCCGATGGCGACACGCCGCTCGTCGGTGTAGGGGAGTGACCCGGCGATGGCGGTCGCCAGGTGGGATATGCCTAGCCAGTCCAGCACGCGCTCGGCCTCCGCGATCGCGTTGCGCCGCGTGAGACCGAGGCCTACGCCGGTGACCTCGAGATTGTCCAAAACCGGCAACTCGCGAAAAAGGCGGCCTGATTGAAAAGTGCGGGCCACTCCCTTGTGTCGCAGCTTGTGGGCCGCGATACCGTCGACCGTTTCAGCTTCCAGCTCCACGGTCCCCCTGCCGATGCGTTGGAATCCCGTTAAGACGTTGATGAGTGTGGTTTTTCCGGCGCCGTTAGGGCCGATCAGCCCGGTGATGCGCCCCCGTGGCACCGCCAGCGTGACGCCGGCAAGCGCCTTTAGACCCTCGAACTGGACGCTGACATCGCGAGCGACCAAGTCCAGGTGACCGGAAGTCATTGAGACGCCTTTTCAAAACGCGCACGAACAGGAACCGCTTGATTTTCTGCGCCGCAGCAAGCAATTGTAAAACTCGAAAAAATGGTCGCTGATATCGGTTTTTTTTATGGCTCTGACTTTCCGTCAGGTGCGCCACTTCATTGCTACCGCCGAAGCCGGACAGGTTTCGGGAGCCGCGGCTGGCCTCAATGTGACTCAATCGGCCGTCACCGCGTCGATCAAGGCGCTTGAAGCCGAACTCGGACGAAAGCTGTTCGACCGCCATTCGAACGGCGTCACACTCACATTCGAGGGACAGCAATTCCTGCAGCGCGCCCGCGCCATCGAGGCCAGCGTTTCGGATGCGACGCGGGGGCCGCATCGCTGGGGAACGCAGGTTGACGGCACCGTCGACGTCGCCGTCAGTTATACCGTTGCGGGCTACTTCCTGCCACCGCTCCTGTCGCGCTTCTGGCGAGCCTTTCCGGGCATCACGGTGCGGCTCCATGAGTTCGAGCGTGACGCCCTTGAACGGAGCCTCGTGAGCGGCAGCGTCGATGCCGCGGTCATGCTCGTCTCCAACCTGCATGACCGCGGATCCATTCGCTCGCACCTCCTGCTTCGTTCGCCGCGCCGGCTGTGGGCCTGCGCCAATCATCCGCTGTTGCATAAGGACGGCGTCCGTTTGGCCGATCTTGCCAGCGAGCCATTTCTGATGCTCACCGTCGATGAGGCCGAACGCGCCGCTATGCGTTACTGGCAAAAGACACGACATGTCCCCAACGTCATCTTCCGCACCCTGTCCGTGGAGGCCGTTCGAAGCATGGTGGCGACCGGCATGGGCATCACCATTCTGTCGGACATGGTCTATCGTCCCTGGTCACTCGAGGGACACCGCATCGATCTCAAGACGCTCGATGACGAAGTTCACACCATGGATGTGGGCCTTGCCTGGAAGAGCAACGCCCGGCTTTCCCCGGCCGCCCGCGCTTTTTGCGAGTTCGTCGCGTTGGCTTATCCCGGGCCGGCTCCAGTTCAGTTCGATTGAGGATCCGCCGCTCTGCGAACTTCTCAGCTGGGGGTGCGCTTGCTGAACGGAAGCCGTGGTCGAAATTGGAATGATATGGACACGGGTGACGTTGCACAAAGCGTCTATTCGCAGAATGACCGGTTAGATCCGCATCTGCTTTTCAATCCGTAGGGTTGCGTCGGCGTCGACATCGGCGTGATCGACGATCTCGCCGCGTTTAAACACGAGATAGCGGCTGGCGATACCGAGCGCAAACGGCAGGTGCTGCTCGATCACCACCATAGACGTGCCGATCTCGCTCCGGACCTGCATCAGCACGTTCGACAGGCGATCAACCAGAGACGGCTGCAGGCCCTCGGTGACTTCGTCGAGCAACAACACTTCAGGTCGTGCCATCAGGGCACGAGCGACGATCAGCATCTTTTGCTCGCCGCCGGACAGCGTGCCGGCGCGCTGGTGCAGGCGCTGCGTCAGCACCGGAAACCATTGGCCGACTTGATCGAGCGAGGTAGCGAAGTCGCGATCGGAGAGAATGCCGAGCCTGAGATTGTCGCGGATCGAGAGATCCTGGAACAGTGCCTTCTCCTGCGGCACATAGACCAGACCGCGTCGTCGCTTCAGGTGCGGTGGCACGCGGGTGACGTCGTGGCCGCCCAGCATGATGGTGCCGCGCCAAGCCGGCAGAAAGCCGAGCACGGTCTTCAGCAGCGAGGTTTTGCCCATGCCGTTGCGGCCGACGATCGCCAGCACCTCGGATTTGGCGAGTGCAAAAGATATGTCGCTGACGACCTGCGACGTGCCATAGCCGCTCGCGAGCCCGTCGACTTCGAGCGCGGCGGTCACGGCGCGGCCTCCGCCGCGGGCTGGCCAGTATAGATCTCCCGCACCAATGCGCTGTTGACAACCTCATCGACCGAACCATCGAGCGCGATCCGGCCCTGATGTAACACGATGATGCGCGACGAGATCTCGCGTACGAAATCGAGATCATGCTCGACCAGCAGGATGCACAACCGGTCGCGCGTCACCAGCGCGCTTAGGATGTCGGCGAAACCGTGCCGCTCCGCGCGAGTGAGCCCGGCGGTCGGCTCGTCGAGCAGCAACACTTCCGGCTCCAATGCCAGCACCATGGCGAGCTCGAGCGCCTGCTTCAGCCCATGGCTCAGATTGCGCGTTTCCTCATTCAAGCGCTCGGCGAGGCCGGAGCGCTCCAGCACGGCAGTCGCGGCGGCCGGCAATTCCAGGACGGTCGATGTCGAGATCAGTGAGGGAGCGGCGTGCTGCGTACGCGCGATGCGCAGGCATTCGGCAACCGTCAGCGTCTCGAATACCGAGGCGGTCTGGAACTTGCGGCCGAGGCCGAAGCGGACGATGCGATCCGGTGGCAGATGATCGATCGGCCGGCCGGCGATCGCGACCTCACCGGTCGAGCGTTCGCGCCCGTCCGACAGGCAACGGATCAGCGTCGTCTTGCCGGCGCCGTTCGGTCCAACGAGGCTGAGGAGTTCCGCACGTCGTGCGGTGAATTCGACGCCGTCAAGCACCGTCAGGCTGCCGAAATGCTTGCTAAGCCCGTGAACCTCGATCGCCACGTCGCTGTCCTTGTCGGCCATGACCGAAGCGGGGGGGGACGAAGGTGAGTGGCCTCGGCTGCGCGGAACCCGGTGAGGCCGCGCCGGAGTTTTCTGAAGACTCCAACGAGACCGTCCGGGAAGGCCAGGATGACAGCGATCAGCGCGACGCCGATGATCAGCTCCCAGACGTAGGGGAAACTGCCGGAGAGATAGGCACTGGCGACCTCGATGCTGAGCGCGCCGACGATCGCGCCGACAATTGTGCCGCGGCCGCCGAGTGCCACCATGATGATCAGCCGCGTGCCGAAGGTGAAGCTCGCATTCTCAGGTGCCGCAATCGCGCCGAAGGCGGCATAGCCGAAGCCGGCGAGCCCGGCGACGAGGGCGGTAAGCGTCAGCACGGCAATGCGGATGCGGGAGGTGTCGATGCCGAGATAGGTGCAGCGGGCGTCGTTGTCGCGCAGCGCGGCCAAGAGCCGGCCGGTGTCGCTGCGCATCACGATCAATGCCACGACGGCAACCGCGATCAGACCGAGGCCGGCAAGCCGAAACCAGTTCTCCAGATCCAGATCGAACGATTCGAAGCCGACCAGACCGCTGGACGAGCCCGTGAACGTGCCGCCGGAATAGAGGATCTGGACGAGGACGATCGGAACGACGAGCGATACGATCGAGGCATAGAGCGGCGTCGAGCCCGGGTAAAACGAAAGCCATCCGGTGAGCGCGGCGACGACAGCCGTGACTGCAAGCGTGGCGCCGAGCGCGGCAAACGCCTGCCAGGTTCCGAAGCCATATTCCGTGAAGACGATCGCCAGCGCATAGACGCCGATGCCGAAAAATGCCGACTGGCCGAAGGTCAGGGTGCCGCAATAGCCCCACATGATGTCGACGGTGATCGCGGCCATGGCGACGAAAAAGGCGCGGATCAGGATGTTGACCAGATAGGTGTCGAGAAACGATGGCGCAGCGACGACGAGTCCAGCCGCCACCAGCACGAGCGCTACAAATGACAATCTTGCCGGGAAGCCGCCTGCCATCGGCGGCGCCGTCGTCGCGGCTTGCCGCACCTCAGGCACGCGCAAAGCCCTTCGGCCGGACACGCAGCACGACCGCGGCAAGGATGGCGATCGTCAGCCCGCCGAGGATCGGATTGACGAAGGTCGATACGATCACCTGGCATCCGCCGAGCACGAGACAAGACACTGCCAGCGCGAGCAGCGATCCGCCCGAGACCATCACCAGCATGAAAGCGCTGATCAGCCATGGCAGACCCATGTTCGGATCGACGCTCGACAGCGGCGTGATCAGCGCACCCGACAGGGCCGCCAGCCCGCTGCCGACCGCAAACGTGGCAAGCCGCACGCGGGCGCTGTTGACGCCGAGCCCCTGCGCCAGCATTTCGTTCATGATGACGGCCCGCGTCGATAGCCCGAGCCGCGTGCCGCTGAGCAGGCCGGTGAAGACGACGGCTACGATCACGGCGGCGGCGACCATGACAAGGCGGTAGGCGGAATAATCCAGGCCCGCGAAGGCAACCGTTCCGGTGATCGGCGCCTGCACGAACTGGACCTCGCGGCCGAAGGCCAGCGTGATGAGCTGCCCGATCACGATGCCGAGGCCCCATGTGGCGAGGATCGCGTCAAGCGGACGCTGGTAGAGCCGCCGCACGATGATGGCTTCGCTCAACGCGCCGCAAATGCCTCCGGCGATGAAAGCGAGCGGCAGCACGAGCACCCAGGGTAGCCCGAGTTGTGCGCCAACAAGTGCGGCATAGCCGCCGACCGTAAGGAAGGCGGCATGCGCGAAATTGATGATCTTCATCACGCCGAACACTATGAGGAGTCCGGACGAGATGATGAAGAGCAGCGCCGCCGTCGTGACGGCATCAAGTACGACGGTCAGCATGGTGGCTCCGGGTTAGAATGGCGCGAGGCTGAAGAACCCGTCAGCCTCACGCCAGCTTCGATCAGGATTTCGGCGGGCACTGCGCGCCCGGGTCGACGTTCGGGAAGCTCTGGATCACCTTGACGCCGCCGTCGGCCTGCACTTCGCCGAGATACATCGTGAGCGGCGCGTGGTGCTGCTTGTTCATCTGGATCTTACCACGCGGCCCATCGACGGACACCTCGTCCAGCGCCTTCAGCACCTTGGCCTGGTCCGTGCCGCCGGCCTTCTCCACCGCGGCCTTATAGGCGTAGACGGCCTCATATTCCGGCACTGACAGGTCGTTCGGCGTCTTCAGGTCGGAACCGAACTTCTTGCTCATGGCCGCAAGGAATGTCTTGTTGGCGGGCGTGTCGATGCCGGTCACATAAGACGCGGAGATAAAGATGCCGGTGGCGTCGGCGCCCATGCTCTTGGCGGTGCCTTCGTCGACCGCGAGATTGCCATAGGGCAGGCTGACGCCCGCCGCGCGGAGCTGCTTGGTGAGCGTCACGTTGGGGGCGCCGCCGGCGGTCGAGGTGATGATCGCATCGGCGCCGGAGGCCTTCAGCTTGGAGATGATCGGCGTCCAGTCGGAGCCATCCATTGGCAGATATTGCTCGTCGACCACTTTGCCGCCGATCTTCTGGATGTAGGCCTTGGTGAAGGACAGCATGCCGCGGCCGAAGGCGTAGTCCGAACCGATCAGGAAGTAGCTCTTGGCCTTCTTCTCCTTGTTGAAATAGTCGACGATCGGCGGCACCTGCTGCTCGGGCACCCAGGCGTTCACATAGAGATAGGGACTGCAGGACTTGCCCTCATAGAATGAGGTGTAGATGAACGGCGTCTTGCCGCGCGCGACGATCGGCAGGCCGGCGTTGCGTGCGGCGCTGGTCTCCATCGAGATCAGCACATTGACCTTCTTCTGGAAGATCAGCGCGTCGAACGCCTTCTGCGCGCCGGCTGCGCCCGAGCCGTCATCGGCGACATCGAGTGCGAGAGGACGGCCGAGCACGCCGCCCTTGGCATTGATCTCCTCGACCGCAAGCTCGGCGGATTGCACCACCGAGGGCGCAACGACCGAGTTGGCGCCGGAGAGACCGACCGGCACGCCGATCCGGATCGGATCGGCCGCCATCGCCGGCACCATTGCCGCGGCCACGGCAAGAGAAGTCAGAAGCAATCGCGAACGCATGGATATCCTCCGTGTGATGATATTCGAATGGTCAGTACCAACCCCGCTTGATGTCGCTGCCGAGCATCTCGCCATAGACATCGGAGCGACGATCGCGAAGCACCTGGTTGAAGGCGTTCCAGTTCCGCGCGCGCCGTGCCTCGCTGAGCGCGATATCCGCGATCAGTATTTCTTCCTTGTCGCGGCTTGCGGGCCCGGCGACTGGCCAGCCGGTAGGGCCGACGATCAGGCTTTGGCCCTCGAAGGGCTGACCGCGCTCGGTGCCGACGCGATCGGCACAGGCGATGTAGATCGAGTTGGAATGGGCGGCCGCCATCGCGAGGATGTTCGCCATCGCCTCGCGGCCTGGCGCCTGGCCGGGAATCGGCACCCAGTTGGTCGGCACGCAGACGATGTCTGCGCCCTGCAGCGCCGCGAGGCGAAAGGTCTCGGGAAACCAGCCATCGTAGCAAATCGCCATGCCGATGCGGCCGATCGCGGTGTGGTACACGGGAAAGCCGAGATCGCCCGGTTCGAAATAAAGGTTCTCTTCGTTCCAGAGATGAACCTTGCGGAACGTGCCGATATATCCGTTCGGCCCGATCAGGACGGCGCTGTTGAAGAGCTTGGCCCCGTCGCGCTCGCAAATGCCGGCAACCAGATGCAGCCTGTGTCTGGCGGCGATCTCGCTCCAGGCCTTCACGGTCGGTCCGCCGGGGATCGGCTCCGCCAACGCGAAGGCTTCCTCGCGTGAGCTGAACATGTAGCCGGTGTTGGACAGCTCCGGCAGCACGACAAGCGTCGCACCTTGCTCGAGCGCGCGATCGATCAGGTCGATACTGTGCGCAACGTTGTCCTCGACCTTTCCGATCGTCGGCTGCATCTGGACGCAGGCGATCCGCACCTTCGTGTTATCATCTTTCGACAAGGCAACCGACTCCGTTGCGCCGCGCGAGCCGCGCGGCGCAAAATAAAAAGCCCCCGAATGCGCCGAGCGACGCAATCCGAGGGCTACATAGCCTTTATGTAACATGGCCGACCGGCCATGACGCGCCCGCATTACTAGCGCGCGTAGCCGCAAGTAATTCCCAATCGTGATCCAAGTCAACGGCCAAGGCTGCAAAAAGATCAGGCCGCTTTTGCTCAAGCCGTGAGCTTGGTCAGCGCGGGACCGGCACATCGAGAACGCCAAGCCCGCCAAGCATTTCCTGCGCGTTGATGATCGAGACCGCGATCTCGGCCATGGTCAGCCGCTTCTGCGTCGCCTGCTGCCGGATCAATTCATAGGCTTCGACCTCGCCTATCTTCTTCAGACCGACCAGGATCTTGACCGCCTTGTCGACATCGCGGCGCGCTTTCAGCGTCTCCTCAAGCTTCGCAACCTTGCCCTCGAGCCGCCGCGTGTAGCCGCGCAGCGACCGCGCGAGCACGAGCGAAGAGAGTATGCCGAAGGAGCGGATCGGTTTGTTGACGACGCCATGGGCGTTGCTGTCGAGCAGCCGCTTCAGGATGGTCGGATTCTCGTAATCGACGATCGCCACCAGCGTCGGCGCATGCTCGTTGGACGTCGCCGGGAACACGGTCTCCTCCGATCCCTCGACGAACTGAAAGACCGTATCGATGTCCTGCGGGATCGTCGCAGGCGGCGGCCAGACGCCGCGCACATTGCAGCCGATCCGCTTGAGCTGATCGATCAAGGCCTCGCCCTCGGCATCGCGCGGGTGAATGACGAGAACGCGCGCCCCTCGAAGCTCGTCGATGAGACGACGGACGCCCGGCTTCATGCGATCACCGCCTCTTCGGTCAGCCAGCGCCCGCCGATTGGAGAGATCGAGAGATAGGGGTCCGGCTTGATCGGGCTCTTGCCCTCCCAGACGATATCGAATTCACCGTCGGGCCGAACCTGTCCGATGCGCGGCGTGAGCCAGATGTGGTTGTTGTCGGGGTCGATCTGGATCGGTCCTTCCGGCGCCTCAAGGCTGAGCCCGAGCGCGGCATCGACCAGGCGTTGCGTGTCGAGGCTGCCGGCCTGCGTCAATGCCTTCTCGAACAGCTTCACCTGTGCATAGGCGCCGGCGCTCCACATGCTCACCGGCTTGTCGGCGCCGAACGCGTCGGCAAAGGCTTTCTTGAAGCGGCTGTTGCTGTCGCGCTTCAGCGAGCCGAAATAACCTGACGCCGTGAGATGCCCTGCGCAGGACTCCGGTCCGATCTCGCGAATTTCGCCTTCCGCCATGGTCAGGCTCGCGATCGGCAGCTTTGCGGGATCGAAGCCCATCTTGCGAAACAACCGATAGAATCGCTGCGCCGAGCGGCCGACAATGGTCGAGAACACGACGTCGGGCGAGCGTATGCGGATAAGCTCGAGCGCCAGCGTCAGCTCGGCTTCATCGGCGTCCATCGCGACATATTGCTCGCCGGCCACTTGCCCTGCGTACGACTCGACGAGGTCGCGCATGATGCGGTTGGATTCGCGCGGATAGATGTAGTCGGAGCCGATCAGATAGACACGCGGGCCATATTTCCGGACTATGTATTCGGCTAAAGGAAAACTGTTCTGATTAGGCGCTGCGCCGGTGTAGATGACATTCGGCGAGTATTCGAAGCCTTCGTAGAGCGACGGATACCACAACAGCCCGTTGCGCCGTTCGATGGCCGGAAGCACGGCCTTGCGCTCCGCTGAGGTCGAGCAGCCGAAGATTACGGAGGCACCGTCCTCGGTCAGAAGGCGATCGGCCACCCTTCGATAGGTCTCCGGATTCGAGCCGGGATCGTAGGCGACGACCTCGATCTCGCGTCCGAGAATGCCCCCGGCCCGGTTGATCTCCTCGATTGCAAGCGCGGTGCCGAAGAAATGCTCGGACTCGGAGACAGCCATCATTCCGGTGCGCGAGAATAGCACGCCGACGCGCCAGACGTCGCGATCGGACTGCTTTGCCGGCCGTTCCACCTTTATCATCAATCATCTCCAGCGCTATCAGGCCGGGGAATCGAGGGTCCTGCCCAGCTTTCGATTGCAAATAAAGCGGCTCGGCCGTGCGTTAGCAACCGTTCGATCGTATGGGGCAAGCGGTAATTCTCGTTCGAACTCAGGGAAGAGCGCCGCCGTCGGCCGCGATCAGCGCATGTAGCGGATGGAGGCAAACCGGCCGAGCGACGCGCGCCGCGGTTGCGTCGCTGCGGATTGCGGGGGACGGCTTGCATCAGCGAATGTGTGAATGCTTGTGGAACGACTGGTACGGGCGCTTCTAGCAACCGCGACAATTTCTCGCGGCGCCTTGCATAGTTTTGCTGCAGCAAGACATGAATTGAAGCAACTCCCGCCGTAACAACGCGCTTGACATCATGGTTGATCTAAGGGAGCCTAAACTGCAAGCGTTGGGCAAAGCTGCCTGATAACGCTACAAGTTCAAACCATTTCCAACACCGCGCTTTCGATTCAAGCGTGTCCAGTTGGTGGCGAGGGCGCCCTCGGCTTCACAGCCGACGGGCGCTTTTTTGTTTTGGATCGGGCGTATGGCGCGGAAGCACTATCGTATCGGCGTAATGTTCTCGACGACCGGATCCTACAGCGTCGTCGCGCGCTCGATGCTGAATGGCGCGTTGCTGGCCTTCCAGGAAATTGCCGCGGCAGGCGGTGCGGTGGCGCTGGAGCCGGTCGTGGTCAACCCGTCGGGCGATCTCGCGCGTTACCGTGCGCTTAGTTTGGAACTACTTGGCGCCGGCATCCGCCAGGTCGTCGGCTGCTATACGTCTTCGAGCCGGAAGGAAGTCATTCCCTGCTTCGAGAAGTTTGACGGGTTGCTCTGGTATCCGTCGCACTATGAGGGATTCGAGAGCTCGGACAATGTGATCTACACCGGTGCATCGC
>Ga0210402_10004718_pt1 | contig 12347 bp, 14 predicted proteins | sample IncBWC7MmetaG_FD_161055 | JGI IMG/M metagenome (GOLD analysis project Ga0210402, IMG submission 161055) | Forest soil microbial communities from Barre Woods Harvard Forest LTER site, Petersham, Massachusetts, United States - Inc-BW-C-7-M | ecosystem: Environmental > Terrestrial > Soil >...
CCTCTGTGTCTCCGTGGTGATTCTTTCTACCGTCCAAACTCCCGCATCACCTTCAATCCCTGCTCCAGGTCGGCGATCAGGTCCGCCACATCCTCCAGACCGATATGCAGCCGGATCACCGGACCATCGAACCTGCCGCTTCCCGCCGTGCGCGTGATGAAGCCCGTCGTCGGCAGTGCGAGACTTTCGAACCCGCCCCACGATGCGCCGATGCCGAACAGCTCCAGCGATTCGACCAGCGCGTGCGTGCACTCCGCCGAGAACTCCGGCTTGAACTCGACGCCGAACAGGCTGCATGCGCCGGTGAAGTCGCGCTTCCAGATCGCATGACCCGGTGCGCCAGGCAAAGCCGGATGCAGCACCTGCTTCACCTCCGGCCGCTTGCTCAGCCAGTGCGCCACCTCGATCCCCGAATCCATCTGCTGCGCCAGCCGCACGCCCAACGTGCGCATGCCGCGCAGCGTCAGCCAGCAATCGTCCGGACTGGCGTACTGTCCCAGTCCGCGCGATGTCGCATGCAGCCGCTCCCAGTCATCGTCCGAGTTCACGGTGATGCTGCCGATGAGAATGTCCGAGTGCCCCGCAGGATATTTCGTCGCCGCCTGGATCGACACATCGACGCCATGTTTGAACGGCTGGAAGTGATGGATGCCCCAGGTGTTGTCCATCAGCACTTTTGCGCCGTGCGCATGCGCCGCACGCGCGATCGCCGGAACATCCTGCACCTCGAAGGTGTGGCTGCCAGGGCTCTCGGTATATACGACCTTGGTGTTCGGCCGCATCAGGTCGGCGATCCCCGCCTCGTCGATCACCGGATCGTAAAACGTGGTCTCGACGCCGAAGCGCTTCAAAAATCCCTCGGCGAAGTTGCGCGAGGGGCCGTACACCGAATCCGGCATCAGGCAATGCTCGCCCGCGTTCAGGAACGCCAGCAGCGGCGTGGTCACCGCGGCCAATCCCGAGCAGACAATGGCGCAGCGCGTGCCGCCTTCCACCTCGGCTATCACGTCTTCCAGCGCCCAATGCGTCTCGGAACCGCCCAAACCGTAGGTCAGCACACGCTCGCCGCGCCGCGCCGCCATGGCACGCCGTTCCGCCACGGTCGGATACAGCACGGTTGAGCCGCGCAGCAACGGAGGGTTTACGAAGCCGCGCTTGTGCTTGCCGGCACGCCCGGTGTGCGACAGCCGCGTCCGGAAGCCTCGCTTCGAGGTTTCGGTCATTATGATTTGGTCTCCACCGGCGTGTCGGGCCGGCCGCCCCATTCGGTCCAGGAGCCGTCGTAGACCGCACCCTCCGGCAGCCCGGCCAGCCGCAGACCAAGCGTCAAAATGCAGGCCGTCACGCCGGACCCGCAGCTCGTCACCACCGGGCGCGATCCATCCACACCTGCTTGTGCCAGGCGCGCGCGAATCGCATCGGGCGAACGGAACGTGCCGTCGGCGTTCAGCAGGTCGGTGTAGGGCAGGTTGGCGGAACCCGGAATGTGCCCGCTGCGCATGCCCGCGCGCGGCTCCGGCACCTCGGCGGTGAAACGTCCCGCGGCGCGCGCATCCAGCACCAGTTCGGCCCGTGTTCCCACATTGCCCAGCACATCGCCGATGCCGCGCAGCCGGCCCGCGCGGTAGTCGGGGCGGAAGGCGACTGGCTTCGGCAGCGCCGGCGCGCCGTCTTCGGTCCGGCGCCCTTCGCGGACCCATTTCGGCAAGCCGCCATCGAGCACGGCGGCAAGGTCATGGCCGAACAAGCCCATCAGCCACCAGCCGCGCGCCGCCGAGGCCAGGCCCTTCTGGTCGTAGAACACGACGCGGGTCGCATTGCCGACGCCCATACCGCCGAGCAGTTTCGCGAACCGTCCCGGCGTCGGCACCATGTGCGGCAGGTCGGTATCGGTGTCCGCCACCTCGTCGATGTCGAAATACCGCGCGCCCGGAATGTGCGCGCGCAGGTACTCGGCGCGCCCGTCCTTGTTCTCGTTCGGCAGGTATTTCGTGGCGTCGAATATCGCGAGGTCCGGCTTGCCGAGTTCCGCGGCAAGCCATTCGGTCGTCACCAGCGGGTGCATATAGTTTCCCCCTTTCGTCGTGCGATAGCCAAAGGAAGGTTCCTCACGGAGGTCGCGGAGACCAGGGGTGGGCCACGGAGGCGGCATGCGCGCCCCGCGCGAAGCGCATCATATCCTCCTTCCTCAGTGGCCCTCCGGACCACTCCCTCTTCTCCGTGAGGAACCTTATTCCACAACCGGCGCGATAATGATCCGCCGGTTCTGCCTGCCCTTGTTCTCGATCTTCACCACCGCAACCCGCCCGATCTCGCCGGTGCGCGCGACATGCGTCCCGCCGCAGGGCTGCAGATCGACCAGCGTATCCCCCTCGCCGATCCGCATCAGTCGCAACCGACCCGTCCCGCGCGGCGGCGCCACCGACATCGTGCGCACCAGGGCCGGGTCGTCATCCAGCACCGCCTCATCGACCCATTCGATGCGCACCGGATAGTCGGCCTCGATCAGCGCGTTCAGGCCAGCCTCGATCGCCTCCTTGGGCGGCGGATTGGGCAAGTCGAAATCCAGCCGCGAGCGGTCCGCGCCGACCGAACCGCCGGTGACCGCGGCGCCCTTGATCAGGCTGCACAGCAGATGCATCGCCGTGTGCATGCGCATCAGCCGGTAGCGGCGATCCCAATCGATCTCGCCCTCGACTGGCGCGCCAACCGCGGGCAGCGCGGCGCCAGCAGCCGGCAGATGCAGGATCGTCTCCCCTTCCCCCTTCACGGTGTCGGCGATCGCCGTCTCGCCGCCATTCCAGCGCAGCACGCCGACATCGCCGGGCTGCCCGCCCGAGCGCGCGTAGAACACCGTGCGGTCCAGCACGATGCCCTCGGGCCCGCTCGCCAGCACCGTACCGGCCGCCGAATGCAGCCGAGGTTCGTCGAGAAACAGCTTTTCCGTCATGCCGTGATCCACTCCTTCCGCAGAGCCTCACGCCGTGCCGCCAGCCACAGCAGTCCGATTGCGGCGACCGAATTCGGCAGGCGACCGGCCAACGCCGCCTCGATCGCTTCGTCCGCCGGCCAGACGCGTACCCGGATATCCTCATGCTCGGCCGCCACGCCGGCGTGCCCAGCGACGCCGTCTCCCGTCGTGGAAGGCGCCTGGATGCGCCCGGCATAGAGTTCGCACACCTCGTCCGATCCGCCGGGCGTCAGCAGGAAGCCACCGATGTGGCGCATCTCGCCGACCGTGAGCCCCATTTCCTCGACTGTCTCCCGCCGCGCGGTCGCCTCCGGCGTCTCGCCATCATCGCAAAGCCCGGCCGGCAGTTCGACCAGCACCGGATCGAGCCCCGCGGCCAGAGCCGGCAGCCGGAACTGCTCGATCAGAACGACGACATCGGCCACCGGATCGTAGGGCAGCACCGCGGCCGCACGCCCGCGCCGCCAAACCTCCCATGTCTTCACGCCCGAGCGGGCCCCGTCGAAACGACGATGGCGAAAGCGCACGACGTCGAGCGGAAACCGACCGTTCCACACTCTCTGTTCGGAACAGATCTCAACGCCGGGGTGCACTGGCAGATTTGGAACGGTGCGGGATGGCATGCCACCAACATAGAGAAGCGGAGCCGCAGCGCCACCCTTGAAGCCTGTCCCCAGACTTGATCCGGGGATCAGGCAGGAACCGTTGTTGCCACCATCTCACGCAGCCGGCGCGCGCCGGCGGGACCCTTGAGCGCCTCCCTCCAACTTGCCTCCGCTACCCGCTGATGTGCGGCAACCGCCTCGTCCGCCCCGGTGATCATCGCCACCCCGGTGAGCGCCGAAGGATGCGTATCCGTGCGGAACGGATTGATCGCAAGACTTACCCGGTCGCGCGCACGAATGATCTTGAATGCGGAGGACGGCTCCGCCCCCGTAAGCAGGCCAAACTGGAGGCCCATTGGCTCCGCCTCCATCAGCGCAGCCATATTCTCCACCTCGGTCACCGCGACATCGCGGCACATCCGTCGAAGCCGGTCGGAGACCTGGATGCCGCCGGCGACGCCTGTTTCAAGCAGCCGCTGGACCGAGGAGATCGACACCATGGCAATGATGCCTGGCCGGCGGACGGCATACATCCGCTTGCGCGCCGTCAGAATCCCCAGCACCTGATCGGCCATCGACCGCATCGCTGTCCGTTCGGCCCCTGCCTGCTCCGCCGCCTCCTCGAACGCCTCGGACAGCGCGTTGTCGTAGGCATCGGAGGATGTCGGATAGCAGACCGGCCCGAACAGCTGCAGGATCTGGTCGGCGGTCTCCTCCAATTGGCGGACCCGCTCGAAATAGCCGATTGGCCGATTGTAATACTCGACCCCGATGCCGAGCAGCGACAGCGGCGAAATCTTCAACAGCTCCGCCAACCGTTTGATCGTGTCGAGTTTGATGACCTCGCCTTTTTCGTAGCGATAGAGCGCGGCGCGAGACACGCCAAGCCGCGCGGCGATTTCCTCCGCGCGCAACCCCGATTCAAGGCGATAAGCCCGGAGCTGTTGACCAATCTCTGTGAAACGCATCGACATCAGGCCATCCCCTCGGCCCACGTCTGCAATCCCCGCGTGCATGGCAGGAGTCTCAGAGCGACGCGGACGGGAATGGTTATGATCATCTCGCTCCGAAATTCAACCCCTCTTCAAGCCATGCGACTCGTTTCCCCTGGCTTGGCGGACGACTATTTCTTGGATCGGATCGAAAAGTCCGCCAACCCCTCGATCGCGAGCACCAGAGCCGAGTGATCGAGGTCAGCGCCACCATGCGCCGCACACGAGGACAACATCTGCTGCGCGATCGCCGTATTGGGCAGCGACAGGCCAAGCTCCTTGGCCGCGGTGAGCGCCAGGTTGAGGTCCTTCTGGTGCAGGCGGATGCGGAAGCCTGGGTCGAATGTGCCGTTCAGCATCCGCTCGGCATGGACTTCCAGGATGCGGGAGGATGCGAATCCGCCCATTAGCGCCGCCCGCACCTTGGCCGGATCTGCGCCCGCTTTTGCCGCAAAGACAAGGGCCTCCGACACAGCCTGGATGTTCAACGCGACGATGATCTGGTTGGCGACCTTGCAGATTTGGCCGGCGCCGGGCTCGTTGCCGACGTGGGTAATATTTTTGCCCATCGTCTCGAACAGCGGCTTGGCGCGGGCGAACGCCGCCTCGGGCCCACCCACCATGATGGTCAGCGTGGCCTGCCTGGCGCCAACCTCGCCGCCCGACACCGGGGCGTCCAGATAGTCGCAGCCGAGTGCGTTGATCTTCTTGGCGAACTCCTTGGTCGCCAGCGGGCTGATCGAGGACATGTCGATCACCAGCGTGCCGCGCTTCAGACCTTCCGCCGCGCCGTTGGGACCAAACAGCGCCGAATCGACGTCCGGCGTGTCGGGCACCATCAGGATTACCACCTCGGACCTAGCCGCGACACTCTTCCCGTCCGCTACCACTTCGGCCGCGTCCCGCACCTCAGCCGTGAGGCTCTTGCGCTCCGGCACAATCAGGTCGTGGCCCGCCTTCTTCAGATTGAGCGCCATCGGGCGGCCCATGATGCCGAGGCCGATGAATCCGATCTTCATGTCCTGCCTCCTAAGGGTTCACCACAAAGACACGAAGGCACGAAGTCTATGCATTCCGTCGAATCTTTGTGTCTTCGTGTCTTTGTGGTGGATTCTGCTTTTCAGACTCCGAATTCCTGCCGCCACTTCAGCCCGGCAACGGTGTCGCCCGCCGGCCGGTACTCGCATCCGACCCACCCGCGATAGCCAAGCTCATCCATCCGGCGGAACACGAACTTCCAGCCGATCTCACCTGTTCCAGGTTCATTCCGCGCCGGCACATCGGCGATCTGCATGTGCGCAATGACCGGCAGGAACTCCTCCATGCGCTTGGTGATGTCGCCCTCGGTGGTCTGGCAGTGATACACGTCGAACTGTAGGCCAAGTCGGTCGCGTCCGATTGCCTCGACCACCGCTGCCCCCTGCGCCTCGGTGTTCAGGAAGTAGCCCGGCATGTCGCGATGATTGATCGGCTCGATCACCAGCTTCACGCCCGCATGCTGCGCCTGCTCCGCCGCCCAGGCGAGGTTCGCCGCATACACACTGGCGGCTGTCACCTGGGGCACGCTGGCCGGCACGATCCCCGCCATGCAATGCACCAGCTTGCAGCCAAGCGCACCGGCATAGTCCAGCGCCTGCTTCGCACCGTCGCGGAATTCGGCCTGACGCCCCGGCAGGCTCGCCAGCCCGCGATCCCCTTTCGCCCAATCGCCCGGGGGCATGTTGAACAGCGCCTGGGTCAGGCCCTCGCCATCCAGCCGCTTGCGCAGCTCCGCCTTCGGGTGCTCGTAGGGAAACAGGAACTCCACTCCGTCGAACCCAGCCTTGCGTGCGGCTGAGAAACGGTCGAGGAACGGGACTTCGTTGAACATCATCGACAGGTTGGCGGCGAGGCGTGGCATCGCGGATCTCCCCGGAAACGCCGCGGGAGGCTACAAGCGAGCGGGGGGAATGACCAGCGCATGACCGCGGAACGCGTGCTGTTGGCGTTGCTGCTCGGCGGTATCGCCGTTGGCTGCGTCCTCGTGCTGTATCCGTTCTTCTCGTCGCTGCTCTGGGCCGCGATCCTGGTGTTCACCACGTGGCCGGTGTGCGAGTGGCTGCACACCCATGTGCGGCTGCGCCGTGGCCCGGCCGCCGGCGTGATGGTGGCGCTGACCGCCGTCGTGTTGGTATTGCCGCTCGCGCTCGCGGCACCTGGCGGCGCCACCGACGTGAACCATCTGCGCGGCGTCGTCGATGATGCATTGCGCGCCGGGCTGCCCGGCTCGCCGGGATGGGTGTTCGATATCCCGCTGATCGGCCAGACGCTCGGCAATCTGTGGAACCGCTGGGCGGCCGATATCAGCGTCATGGTCGAGGCGCTGCAGCCCTATTTCGGCATCGTTCTGGAGGGTGGGCTGGGCCTGCTGCTCGGCCTGGCCAACGGCGTGCTGCTGTTCGTGCTCGCCTTGTTCATTGCGTTCTTCTTTTACCTGTATGGCGACCCGATCGCGGCGCGGTTGCGGGTGATCATACACCGCATCGCCGGCCCGGGCGCCGACCGGCTGATCGATGTCACCGGAGCGACGGTGCGCGGCGTGGTCTATGGCATCCTGCTGACCGCCATCGTGCAGGGCGTCCTGACTGCATTCGGACTGTGGCTGTCCGGCGTGCCGCGACCGGTGCTGCTGGGCGCCGTCGCGGGCTTTCTGTCGGTGCTGCCGATCGGTGCGCCATTGGTATGGATCCCTGCTGCACTGTGGCTGATGAGCAGCGGCCATCTCGGCTGGGGCATATTCCTCGCGGTCTATGGCGTAGTCGCGGTGTCGGGCGCGGATTCGGTCATCCGCCCCTGGTTCATCGCCCGCGGCGCACAGCTGCCGTTTCTGCTGACGGTCCTCGGCGTTCTGGGTGGGGCTATCGCCTTCGGCCTGATCGGCATTTTCCTGGGGCCAGTGCTGTTGGGGATCGGCTATACGCTGGTCAAGGAATGGTCCGTCGCGGACGCAAATGACTCGCTTACGGCCGACCACTGATCGGCGATAGAGATCTGACCATGACCATGTTCCGCCTCGGGCTGATCGGCGCCGGACGGATGGGGCGCACGCATCTGCGGGCGCTGTCCGGGAGTGAGGCGGTGCGCGTTGTCGCCATAGCGGAGCCGTCGGAACAGGCGCGTGCCGCTGTGCAGCGAGACGGCATCGCGACCCATTCGGATGTGGCTGCCATGCTGCAAGCCGGCGGGCTCGATGGGGTGCTGGTGGCGGCGCCGAGCACGCTTCATCTCGGTTTGGTTGCACGGATCGCGGATGCCGCGCTGCCGATCCTTTGCGAGAAGCCCTGCGGCATCTCGGCGCAGCAGGCGCGCGAGGCTGCATCGATCGCGAGGAACCGCAGCGTGAAACTACAGGTCGCCTATTGGCGTCGCTTTGTGCCGGTGCTGCAACGTTTGCGGCGACGTATCGCGGATGGCGAGCTGGGTGTGCCTTATTTTGTGGCGTGCTACCAGTGGGATGGCGAACCGCCGCCGCCGCAGTTTCACGTCGACAGCGGTGGGATCTTCATCGACATGGGCGTGCACGAGTTCGACCAGATCCGCTGGCTGAGCGGCCAGGAGTTTTCCAGCATTGCACCCGCGGTGACATCGGTCTCAGTCGAACCGCCGGTGGCCGGCGACGCCGAAAGCGCGCAGGCGCTGTGCACGCTGTCGGGCGGCAGCACGGCACTGGTTTCGCTCGGTCGGCGCTTTCCCCTTGGAGATGTCTGTCGTGTGGAGGTCTTCGGCACGCGCGACGCCGAGGAGTGTCGCTTCCTCTGGCCGCCGGATGGCGAACAGGTGTTCATGCAGGCACTGCGGCGTCAGGCGGAGAGTTTCGCGGCATGGGCGCGCGGCGGCGCGGCGGAGGGCGCGACCGCGGACGACACTGTCGCGGCACTGCAGGCCGCGGAGCAGGCTTCGGTTGGTTTGGTGCGGTGATTGGAGGGTGGCATGCCAATGGGAAGCAGCGCGGGAGGCGGTGTGGAAATCGGCATCAATCCGATCACATGGTCGAACGACGACATGCCGGAACTCGGCGGCGATATTCCGCTGGAGGTGTGCCTCGCCGAGACGCGCGAAGCCGGCTACAGCGGCACTGAGCTCGGGGGGAAATTTCCGCGGACATCGGCTGAACTGGGACCGATCCTGTCACGACACGGGTTGAAGCTGATCTCCGGCTGGTTCGACGGACGGATCTTTGAGCGCGAGGCGGCAGCGGAATTCGCGGCGATCGAACCGCATCTCACGCTACTGCGCGATCTCGGATGCAAGGTCGTCGTCTATGCCGATACGTCGGGCCGGCGCCACGACGGAGGTTTTCCGCCGATCTCGCAGCGTCCCGCGTTGGCGGATACCGATTGGCCGGCGTATGGCCGCAAGGTAACCGAACTCGCGGAGCGCATGGCGGCGTTCGGCGTGCGCATGGCGTTCCATCATCACATGGGCACGATCGTGCAGAGCGAGGCGGACATCGATCGGCTGATGGCTGGCACAGGCGAGGCGGCCGGCCTGCTGTTTGACACCGGTCATTGCCTGTTCGCAGGCGGTGAGCCGGCGGCGCTGCTCGAACGTCACATCGCGCGAGTGGTGCATGTGCACTGCAAGGATGTTCGCCGCGCGGTGCTCGATCGCGCGGTTGCCGAGGACACGAGCTTCATGGGGGCGGTGCTGGAGGGTGTGTTCACGGTCCCCGGCGATGGCTGCATCGCGTTCGCGCCGCTGCTGCGCAGGCTGCGCGCCGCGGAATATGCTGGCTGGCTGGTGGTGGAGGCCGAACAGGATCCGCGCAAGGCGCATCCGCTGACTTTTGCGCGGCTCGGGTATCGCAATCTGCGTGCGATGGCAAAGGAGGCCGGCTTCGAAGTGGCGTAGGAACCGTCCGCGACTGGGCCAAGTGTGTTCAGGTTGAGAGGAATACCCCGCGAAATGAGTGCCCCAAGTGCCGAAGCGGTTGCACCAGGACCATTATGGCCGACCCACGGGTCGGGCCCCCCGCCTTTGCTTTCGCTTTCGCGGGGACGACGAAAGGTATCACGCCCGCGGTTCAAAGGTCGTGGATGGCGCCGCTGCTAAAGCGGAATGGTCCGGTGTGCCATGGCTTCGGTCCAGAGCTTGTCCCGGTCGGAATCAAAGACCAACTTAGGGTCCTCCGGCACCGTGAACCAGCCGCCAAGCGCCAGCTCGCCTTCGAGTTGGCCGGGTCCCCAACCCGCATAGCCGAAGGCAATGAGACTTTTGACTGGTCCCTGGTTGTGGCCGATATCGCGCAGGATCTCGATATTGGTGGTCACCGCCACGCGACCGTCGATGTCGATGGTTCCCGCACGATGGTAGTTCGCGCTGTGCACGATGAAGCCAACTTGCGGTTCAACCGGTCCGCCTGCGAAAACACGCGCCTCCCCCACGATCCCCGTGTTGTCCTGGCCAAGCGCCTCGAGCAATTTTGCCGAGGGAAGCTGTTGGATGGGTCGGTTGATGACGATCGCGAGTGCGCCATCGTTGTCGTGCCGCACCATCAGGATGACCGCGTGACTGAAGCGCGGGTCGCCCATGTCGGGCGATGCCACCAAAAGCTGTTTGGCCAGCGATGCACTCTGTGGAGTGTCTTCGGGTTTCGGCAGCGCGACGGTGATCAGCATCGGCGACAAAAGCACGATGGCGATCCACAGCATGAGACTTTTGATCCGAGGCCGGGGCATGTCGATCCTGCCTTTTCTCGCGGGTATCCTGCGCTGATGCGGAATGGTGTGCAAACAGCGTGTGAGCTCAAAGATCGTGGCGGCGCTTTGGACCGAGTTGGACGCGGCGATGAACCGCCTCTACCCGATTATGACAACCCGCCGACGATGAAGAACCTCGAGTTTGGGCCGCCATGCGCATGTACCCGGTTGAGCACGTATTCGCGGATACGGCGCTGTTCGACGATGGCGCGATCCGCGTCTGGCAGATGCCGCACTGTGCCGTGCGCCATGCCGGCCGCCCTAGTGCAAGCGTTCGATCTGGTCGGCCTGCAGCGTCACAACCTCCGGTCCGCCTGGCAGATCGGCAATTTCCACAGCATATGCCGCGCCCCGGCTACAAACCGCTACCACGGTCCCGTGCGCATCCTTTGGAATTGTGTAACCCTCAATCTCAACGTTGAGCATCACGCGCACCCTCTCAAACTCCGCAATAGGCGGAACCATGATCATGCCATGGTCCGTAATCAGGTCGCGTGAGGGTGTGTCCATGGCACGACCAATATCATAATCACCTTGCGGGCAGAAACTTTCCCGCCATCTGGGTGCGCCGCATCCGGTCACGAGCCGCCACGCACTTGCGGCGTGGTCCGTGTGGATGCACTTATTCGATCGAACTTCATTGGTCGCTCCGGTCATGGCAAGCGTGGCCCCACGCCTCCAATTGGCAGTGGAGGGCATCGTCGCTCTGGTGCACCCCGAAGCCGTGTTCCTGTTCGGCAGCCGCGCGCGCAGCGATAGCGATGAGGCCAGCGACTGGGACCTGTTCGTCGTCCTGCCTGACGACGCGCCGCCGGGAATCGCCAGGCCATCTGTACTGCGTCGTGCAGCGGCATCAGCGAAACTGCCGATCCACGCCGTGGCTTGCCGGCGTGGCATGTTCGAGGCGAAACGGAGCGATCCGAACAGTCTCAGCCACGATTTTGCGCGCGACGGCGTGGTAGTGTACCGGCGCCAAGCATGAGTGACGCCGCTGGATGGGTTGCCAGCGCGGACAGCGACCTGGATGCAGCCCGGCGTTGCCTCGCCGACCCCCCGAATGTCGCCGCGGCGGCCTACCACTGTCAGCAAGCGGCAGAGAAACTCATCAAGGCGGTACTGGTCGCGCTAAGGATTCGCCGGGAAATAAGTGCTCCACGTGGCGCCATGGTCGCTGCCACATCGTCATGCCGACGCAGGTCGGCATCCACGTTTTCTCTTTGTGCTGGCAGCAAAGACGTGGATGGCCGGCCTTCGCCGACCATGACGAGGTAGCACGAGGCGCGTCCGGAAATGATTCGGTTGTTCCCGTCGGGTCCTAAACATCGTATATTCGCGTGGTCGTTCGGGCCACGACCTAGGCTTGGCGGCTGCGCAAATCCCGCATGGTCACAAGCTGCGTGATGCGGCAGCAGCATTCGACGCAATTGCGGACTGGTCGATTTCCTTCCGTTATCCGGCCCAGCGCATCAACGCGTTTCATGGAGAGGTAGCGTCGCTGGTTGCCTCGTCGCCAGGTTGAGTCACGATTGGTAGAGAAAGTAGACGCGTGACGGCGGAGCAGATTGGCAACTTCCGTAATTTGATCGACGACTACATCAAGCGCGTGAGGGCGCTGAAACGCCGCTTTCCTCAGTTCGTCTTGAACGAGGACCTGTTCGAGTTTGCGAAGGCGGCCGGACCACTCCCCGAAGTGATCATGGCTGGCGATAATCCCGGTTGCAAAGAACACAAACACCGCCAATTCTTGAGCGGATATGGGAAAGCTGGAAAGATCGCGCGCTATATGTGGCTCGGCGTCTTCGGAGCACAATACCTTCACCACGTCCTCGTTCTCAATAAGAGTAACTACAGCACGGCGACGACACCCAAACTGGGCCAAATCATGCGCGCCGCAAATTCAAAATTACTAAGCTTGATTAAAGAAGACCATGCTGCCAATGGCGAATTATACCAATCCGCGCTGACGTTGACTCTCCAGGGTTCCGAATCGCTCGATCTTTCGACTCGATGTCCTGGTGGCGATTCTCGCCCCAGGAGGCAT
>Ga0210402_10004719_pt1 | contig 12347 bp, 7 predicted proteins | sample IncBWC7MmetaG_FD_161055 | JGI IMG/M metagenome (GOLD analysis project Ga0210402, IMG submission 161055) | Forest soil microbial communities from Barre Woods Harvard Forest LTER site, Petersham, Massachusetts, United States - Inc-BW-C-7-M | ecosystem: Environmental > Terrestrial > Soil >...
CTTCCGGGAAATATTTAATGGAAGACTTACATCAACATGGTGGTGTACCTGCAGTAATGAAATATTTATTGAAGAAAGGTTTATTGCATGGAGATTGCATTACAGTAACAGGAAAGACAGTTGCAGAGAATTTAGCAGATGCACCGGATCTTGATTTTGAAAAGCAAAAAATAATCATGCCATTGGAAACGCCGTTAAAAGCAACCGGGCATTTACAAATATTATACGGAAACCTTGCAGAAGGTGGGGCTGTTGCAAAGATCACCGGTAAAGAAGGTGAACGTTTTGAAGGAACTGCGAGAGTGTTCAATGGTGAAAAAGATCTGATCGCGGGAATACAAAGTGGAAAGGTTCATGCAGGTGATGTGGTGGTGATCCGTTATATCGGTCCGCGGGGTGCACCGGGGATGCCGGAAATGTTGAAACCGACAGGAGCTATTATCGGCGCTGGTTTAGGTAAGACTGTTGCATTGATCACTGATGGAAGATTCAGTGGCGGTACGCATGGTTTCGTTGTGGGTCATATTACACCGGAAGCATTCAACGGTGGTTTGATCGCTTTTGTAGAAGACAATGATATCATTGAAATTGATGCGGTGAATAATAAACTTGTATTAAAGGTCAGTGATGAAATCATCGCTCAAAGAAAAAAGAATTGGAAACAACCTGCATTAAAAGCAACCAATGGCGTATTGTATAAATATGCAAAGCTAGTTAAGACAGCTGCTGAAGGTTGTGTAACAGATGAAGATTAAATTAAAATGACAAAGCAATATTTTATAGATCTGGCAGAGTTCAATGTTTGGGCGAACAATATCGTTTGTGGTTGGCTTGAACAGATCAGTGATGAACAATGGAGCCAACATGTGGTGAGCAGTTTCAATAGCATACAGGAAACGTCATTGCATATCATCAGTGCCGAAACGGCATGGTTGGACAGAATGAATAAGGCAGAAGTGCGTTGGTTGCAAAAATCATTCACCGGTTCAAGAGAGGAACATATTGCTTTGTGGAATAAAACATCGAATACTTTGTTGGATCATGTAGTTGCATTGGATGAAAATAAAATAACGCAGATTTTGAATTTTAAAAGATTGAACGGTGATCCATATTCAATGCCTTTTTACCAGGTGTTGGCGCATATGTTCAATCATTCAACGTTTCACCGCGGTCAATTAGTGACGATGTTAAGACAGGTTGGTTTTACGGACGTATCATCAACAGACCTGATGGGTTTTTATAGAATAAAAAATGATCTTATAAAATCGTAAAGCGATTTTCAAACTTATAATTTTAATAACATGGAAACACTCACAGCAAAACAAAAGCAGGAACCTGCTACTACAACGCAAAACATCAGCGGCTCACAAGCCGTACTGGAAGCATTGGTTGCAGAAGGGGTCGATACCATTTTTGGTTATCCGGGTGGTGCCATCATGCCGATATATGATGCATTGTATGATTATCATGATAAGCTGAAACATATTTTGGTAAGACATGAACAAGGTGGTATCCATGCCGGACAGGGTTATGCGCGTTCATCCGGTAAAGTAGGTGTGGTGTTTGCAACAAGCGGTCCGGGTGCAACAAATTTAGTTACAGGTTTGGCAGATGCCATGATCGATAGTACACCATTGGTTTGTATCACCGGACAAGTGTTTGCGCATTTGTTAGGTACAGATGCTTTCCAGGAAGTGGATGTAATTAATATTACAACGCCGATCACTAAATGGAATTATCAAATAACAGATGCCACAGAAATTCCTGCAATAATGGCGAAAGCATTTTATATCGCAGGAACAGGCCGTCCGGGTCCGGTGTTGATAGATATTGCAAAAAATGCGCAGGTACAAAAATTCGATTACGAAGGATATACAAAGTGTACACATATTCGTAGTTATCGTCCTAAACCGATCGTACGTAAAGATTATGTAGCGAAAGCGGCGGAGATGATCAATGCAGCAAAGAAGCCATTCGTACTATTTGGACAAGGAGTTATTCTTGGTAAAGCAGAAGCAGAGTTTAAAGCATTCATTGAAAAAGGTGGATTGCCGGCAGCATGGACGATACTTGGATTAAGTGCATTGCCAACTGATCATCCGCAGAATGTAGGGATGTTAGGTATGCATGGTAATTATGGTCCGAATGTTTTGACGAATGAATGTGATGTATTGATCGCAGTAGGTATGCGTTTTGATGATCGTGTAACAGGGCGTTTGGATAAATATGCAAAACAAGCGCAGGTAATTCATTTGGATATTGATCCAGCTGAAATAGATAAGAATGTAAAAGCAGCTGTACCGGTTTGGGGCGATTGTAAAGAAACATTGCCGATGTTGACGAAACTCATCGAAGTAAAAAAACATACTGAATGGATGAACAAGTTTCATGAGTTCACGAAACAGGAAACAGAGATCGTTATTAATAACGAGATGAATCCAACGAGCGATGAGCTTACCATGGGTGAAGTAATAAAATATTTGAATGAATTGGATAATGGTGATGCGATCATAGTAACGGATGTTGGTCAACATCAAATGGTGGCTTGTCGTTATGCAAAATTCGATCAGTCAAAAAGTAATATCACATCAGGTGGTGCAGGAACAATGGGATTTGCATTGCCGGCTGCGATAGGTGCTAAATATGGAGCTCCCGAGCGTACAGTCGTTGCCGTTATAGGGGATGGCGGGGTACAGATGACGATACAGGAATTAGGTACGATCATGCAAACAGAGATCGATGTTAAGATACTTATTCTTAATAATCATTTCCTTGGAATGGTTCGTCAGTGGCAGCAATTGTTCCATGATAAGCGCTATTCATTTGTTGATATTGATAGTCCGGATTATGTAAAAGTTGCGGAAGCATATAGAATTGCAGCAAACAGTGTTTCTAAGCGAGAAGATTTAAGAGCGGCATTGAAAACAATGTTGGATCATAAAGGTTCTTATTTATTAGAAGTGCATGTAGGCAAAGAGAATAATGTGTTCCCGATGGTACCGCAAGGTTGTAGCGTAGCGGAGATTCGATTAAAATAGTTTTAGGTTTTGACTTTTAAATTTTGAGTTATTTATGAAACAGGAATATACAATAACGATCTATACAGAGAACCAGGTAGGCTTGCTTACCCGTATCTCGATCATGTTCTCACGTCGTAAGATCAACGTGGAAAGTTTGAATACTTCTCCATCTGAAGTAGAAGGTATTCATCGTTTTACCATTGTCATCAATGAATTTGAAGAAGTGGTAAGAAAACTTTGCCGCCAGATCGAAAAGCAGGTAGAAGTATTAAAAGTATATTATAATACCAATGATGAGATCGTTTGGCAGGAACTGGCTTTATATAAAGTACCTACCGATGTTATTGCAAAAGAAGTAAAGGTAGAACGCTTGTTAAGTCAGCACGGTGCAAAAGCGGTAGTGATCCGCCAGGATTATATTGTTTTTGAAGTAACCGGCCATCGCGAAGAAACCGATAACCTTATCAAAGTATTGGAACCATATAGTTTAATAGAGTTTGTGCGCAGTGCAAGAGTGGCGATCATTAAAAAAAGCCATGGCTTCCATGAAAAATTAAAAGAGTTTGAACAGAACGAACCAGGCAGCGAAGTAGTAGAGAACGAATTTTTAAATCAACAGGGCGAAGTCTTTGAAATGTAATTTATATGAACAAACAGATCGACGTTATTTGGGGAGTAAGAAAGAATTTTCTGAAATTGGTAGATAACCTGTCAATAGAAGAACTGAATAAGATCCCTGAAGGATTAAGTAATAATATTGCATGGAATTTCGGACATATCATTGTTACGCAACAAGGGCTTTGTTATTCAAGAGCAGGATTGAAGCCGGTCATTGATGAAGAGTTGATATTGAAATACCAACGCGGCACAAAACCCGAAGGTTTTATAGATGCCGGCGAGATCGAATATTTAAAGACCTATTTGTTTACGTTGATGGAAACATTGAAAGAAGATATGGAAACGGATACGTTCCAGGGCTATCAAAAATTCACCACAGGCTTTGGTGTGGAATTGACAAACATAGAAGATGCGCTTTCCTTTGATGCAATGCACGAAGGCTTGCATTTAGGTTACGCAATGGCAATCAGAAAATTAATAAAATAAATACAAACCCAAATTTTAATCAAACAAACAATACAAGAAAATGGCTAACTATTTCAACACGCTGCCTTTAAGAGAAAAATTAAATCAATTAGGGGTATGTGAGTTCATGAACAGCAGCGAATTTGCTGACGGTGTAAATGTATTAAAAGGAAAAAAGATCGTGATCGTTGGTTGCGGTGCACAAGGCCTTAACCAGGGATTGAATTTAAGGGATTCCGGATTAGATGTTTCTTACGCGTTGCGTAAAGATGCGATCGATTCAAAAAGACAATCATGGAAGAATGCTACTGAGAATGGTTTTAAAGTAGGTACGTATGAAGAATTAATTCCTACGGCTGATCTCGTAAGCAATCTTACTCCTGATAAACAACACACTTCTGTGATCACTGCAGTTATGCCATTAATGAAAAAGAATGCTACACTTTCTTACTCACACGGTTTTAATATCGTAGAAGAAGGAATGCAGATCCGTAAAGATCTTACAGTGGTGATGATCGCTCCAAAATGTCCGGGTTCTGAAGTGCGTGCAGAATATGTACGTGGCTTTGGTGTTCCAACATTGATCGCGGTGCACCCGGAAAATGATCATGAAGGAAAAGGTTTATCTATTGCGAAAGCATATGCAGCAGGTACAGGCGGACATAAAGCCGGTGTATTAAAATCTTCTTTTGTTGCAGAAGTAAAGTCTGATCTGATGGGTGAACAAACTATTTTATGCGGTTTGTTACAAACAGGGTCTATTCTTTCTTTTAATAAGATGGTAGAAAAAGGGATTGACAAAACATACGCTGCTAAATTGATACAATACGGTTGGGAAGTGGTTACAGAAGCGTTGAAACAAGGTGGTATCACCGCGATGATGGACAGGCTTTCTAACGAGGCTAAAATAAAAGCGTATGAGATTTCGGAAGAGCTGAAAACGATCATGCGTCCATTGTTTCAGAAACACCAGGATGATATCATGAGCGGAGAATTCTCTTCTACCATGATGAAAGATTGGGCAGATGACGATAAGAATTTATTGAAATGGAGAGCTGAAACCGGTGAAACGGCGTTTGAAAAAACAACACCTACAACTGCTAAGATCGCAGAACAGGAATATTTTGATAATGGATTATTATTAGTTGCTTTTGTACGTGCAGGTGTTGAGCTTGCATTTGAAACAATGGTAGAAGCAGGCATCAAACCGGAATCTGCTTATTACGAATCATTGCATGAAACACCGTTGATCGCTAACACGATCGCGCGTAAAAAATTATTTGAAATGAACCGTGTGATATCTGATACTGCAGAGTATGGTTGTTATTTATTTGATCATGCATGTAAACCATTGTTGGCTGAATTCATGAAAGGTGTTGATACAGATATCATCGGTAAAAATTACAATAGCGGTAAAGATGGCGCTGTTGATAATAAAGAATTGATATTGGTGAACAAACATATTCGTGCACACCAGATCGAATCGGTTGGTGCGGTACTAAGAAAAGCAATGACGGATATGAAATCGATCAGTACGAAAGCATAATAAAATAACTCAAAAGTCAAAAGTGAGAACCAATAACTTTCGACATGGTTTTAACTTTTGACTTTTTACTTTAAATAATAATGGACAAACAAGCAAACATAGAAACATTGGATTTTAAAGCCGCAGCAGAGCGCCTAAAGGGTGTAGTGCAAAGAACTCCGCTTTCTTTTAATCCCAGTCTTTCTAAAAAATACCAATGCAAGGTTTATTTAAAGAGAGAAGATCTGCAGGTTGTTCGCTCATACAAATTGCGTGGTGCATATAATATGATGAGCAGTTTGTCTGCAGACGCTTTGAAAAATGGTGTTGTTTGTGCCAGTGCGGGTAATCATGCACAGGGCTTTGCATTCAGTTGTAAAAAACTAAATGTAAAAGGAGTGGTCTTTATGCCGGTGGTTACACCGAATCAAAAGATCACCCAAACAAAAATGTTTGGAGAAGAATTCATCGAAATAAAATTAATTGGTGATACATATGATGATTGTGCTGCAGCTGCAAAAACATATACCAAAGAGAACAACATGACATTCATTCCTCCATTTGATGATTATAAGATCATTGAAGGACAAGGAACCGTTGGATTGGAAATTTTAGAAGATCAGCCAACGATCGATTATCTGTTCTTGCCAATTGGTGGTGGCGGTTTGGCAGCAGGTGTAGGAACTTATTTTAAAACCTTCTCGCCAAAAACAAAATTAATTGGTGTAGAACCTGAAGGTGCTCCTGCAATGTATAAATCATTTGAAGCAGGTTATCCTGTTACATTAGATACGATTGATCGCTTTGTCGATGGTGCTGCAGTAAAAAGAGTAGGGGACCTTACTTATCCTATTTGTAAAGAGATATTGGAAGAAGTATGTCTCGTTCCTGAAGGAGAAGTATGTTCCACTATCTTAAAATTATACAGTGCCGATGCGATCGTAGCAGAACCGGCTGGCGCTTTGTCAATTGCTGCATTGGGTCATTATGCCGAAGTCATCAAAGGCAAAACCGTAGTATGCGTATTGAGCGGTGGTAATAATGATATCGACAGGATGCAGGAGATCAAAGAACGCTCCCTGCAATATGAAGGGTTGAAACATTATTTCCTGATCCGTTTTGCGCAACGTCCGGGGGCTTTAAAAGAGTTCGTAAACTATGTATTGGGTCCCAATGATGATATCACCCGGTTTGAGTATATGCAGAAGGATAATAAAGAAACGGGCCCTGCATTGGTTGGCATAGAACTCAAAGCCAGGGAAGACTATAACGTACTGATCCAAAACCTCAATAAATACCAGATCAATTACACAGAATTGAGTAAAAATGACAATGTGTTTGCATATCTGGTATAGTGTGAAACTTATTCTATTTTAACGTAAATTTGTCGTTCCCGCCTGCTTCATAGTTGAATGGGGTACCGACTGCTTGCTGCTATTATTTTATTAATAATAAGGGATATACTATTATGGGAAATCAACAAGGATTGTACTTACCGGAGATGGAGCATGATTCATGCGGTATTGGTTTTGTGGCTAATATAAAAGGTTGCAAAGCGCACCAGCATATTTCCGATGCATTAACAATTTTAGAGAATATGGAGCACCGCGGTGCTTGTGGCTGCGAAGCGAATAGCGGAGACGGTGCAGGTATCCTTATACAGATCCCTCATGAATTTTTCTTTGATGAATGTGTAAAACTGGGTATTCATTTACCGGCCTTTGGTAAATATGGTGTAGGTACTATTTTCTATCCAAAAGATGCGAAGCTAAGAGAAGAGTGCAGGGCGATGTTCAACAGAACAGCAGAACGTTTAGGCCTTGAAGTATTGGGCTATCGTTTAGTGCCTGTGAATAAAGAAGATATTGGTGCCACTGCTTTATCAGTTGAACCGATCATGGAACAAGTGTTCATTGCTGCTCCTGATCAAATTGACCAGGATGCTTTTGAACGCAAATTATATGTGTTGCGCAATTTTGCTACACATACTATTAATGATACCGCTAAAAGAGATGCGATCGGATTTTATATCTCTTCGTTATCGTCTAAAATAATTGTTTACAAAGGTCAGTTGACAAGTCTGCAGGTAAGACCTTACTTCCCTGATCTAAGTAATAAAAGAGTAGTGTCTGCATTTGGATTAGTACACTCCCGTTTTGCTACCAACACATTTCCTTCCTGGAAACTGGCACAGCCATTTCGCTATATCGCGCACAATGGTGAGATCAATACGTTGCAGGGAAATCTGAACTGGTTGAAAGCTGGTGAAAAAGGATTTGCTTCTCCTTATTTCAGTAAAGAAGAAATGGAAATGATCCTTCCGATCGTTACCGGTGTGCAATCAGATTCGGCATGCCTGGATAATATGATCGAGTTGCTGACATTGACCGGCCGCTCTTTACCACATGTAATGATGATGCTGATCCCCGAAGCGTGGGATGGCAATGATAAAATGGATCCGATCAAAAAAGCATTCTATGAATTTCATGCATCGATCATGGAACCATGGGATGGTCCGGCTTCCATCTCTTTCACCGATGGAAAAGTCATTGGTGCAACATTGGATAGAAACGGATTACGTCCTTCAAGATATTGTGTTACACATGATGATCGTGTGATCATGGCTTCTGAAACAGGCGCACTGCCGATCGATCCTTCTTTAATAAAAGAGAACGGAAGATTGCAGCCGGGTAAAATGTTCGTGGTGGATATGGAACAGGGACGTATCATCAGTGATGATGAACTGAAAAGAGATATCTGCTCTCAACAACCTTATGCTGATTGGTTGAACAAATACAAAATAAGATTAGAAGAATTGCCTGAACCAAGAGTGATGTTCACGCATTTGGAACATGATCAGATATTCAAATACCAAAAAGCATTTGGTTATTCTACAGAAGACCTGGATGTGATCATTGCTCCAATGGCATTGGATGGAAAAGAACCGATCGGTTCAATGGGAACAGATGCGCCGTTGGCAATATTGAGTGATCAACCACAACATCTGTCTTCTTATTTCAAACAATTATTTGCACAGGTTACCAATCCGCCGATCGATCCGATTCGTGAAAGATTAGTAATGTCATTGGCAACTTTTGCCGGCAGCAATGGAAATTTGTTGGTAGAAGATCCATTGAGCTGTCATACTGTAGCATTAAAACATCCGGTACTTTCTAATTTTGAATTGGAAAAGATACGCAGCATTGATACCGGTATCTTTCAATCAAAAACATTACAATCTTATTATCGTGCAGATGGCAAACCGGGTTCTATGCAAAAAGCATTGGAGCGTTTATGTCGTTATGCAGTGGATGCAGTGGAAGATGGATTTGAAGTATTGATCTTAACAGATCGTTCCATTGATTCAGAACATGCACCCATCCCTTCTTTATTAGCAACAGCTGCAGTGCATCATCATTTAATTCGTAAAGGATTGCGTGGTAGTGTTGGTATCGTTGTTGAAGCAGGAGATGTTTGGGAAGTACATCATTTCGCATGCTTGCTTGGATTTGGGGCTACTGCGATCAATCCTTATCTGGCATTGTCAAGCATCCGCGATATGAAACTGACAGGTCATTTGCAAACAGACCTTGAAGTTGATCAGTTAAAAAAGAATTATACCAAAGCAGTGAATGATGGTTTATTGAAAGTGTTCTCTAAAATGGGAATATCAACATTACAATCTTATCAGGGCGCACAGATATTCGAGATCATTGGTTTAAATAGATCAGTGGTAGATAAATATTTCACCGGAGCCGTTTCCCGTATTGAAGGAATGGGGTTGGATGAAATAGCGAAGGAAAGTCTAACCAAACATTTTTTCTCTTTCAGCAAAAAAGAAATACCGGTGGATCGCCTGCCTGTTGGTGGCGTGTATCAATGGAAACGCAAAGGGGAAGCGCATTTATTCAATCCGCAAACAATTCATTTGTTGCAATATTCAACCCGTTTGAATGATTATGCAACATTTAAAAAATATTCTAAACTGGTGAACGACCAGGGAGAAAAAGCATGTACGTTGAGAAGCCTTTTTCAATTCAACCCTAATCGTAAACCAATTTCTATTGATGAAGTAGAATCTGCAGAATCGATCTACAAACGTTTTGCAACAGGTGCAATGAGCTTTGGTTCTATCTCTCATGAAGCACATAGTACATTGGCTATCGCGATGAATCGTCTCGGTGGTAAAAGTAATACCGGCGAAGGTGGTGAAGATGAAATGCGTTATAAGAAAGAAGCGAATGGTGATAGCATGCGCAGTGCTATTAAACAAGTGGCATCAGCACGTTTTGGTGTTACCAGTTATTACCTGAGCGAAGCGGATGAATTACAAATTAAAATGGCACAAGGCGCTAAGCCCGGTGAAGGGGGACAGTTACCCGGTCATAAAGTAGATGATTGGATTGGTAAGACAAGACATGCGACACCAGGTGTTGGTTTGATCTCTCCGCCACCGCATCATGATATTTATTCTATTGAAGATCTTGCTCAATTAATATCTGATCTGAAGAATGCAAACAGAGCCGCACGTATAAATGTTAAGCTCGTTTCTAAAGCAGGTGTTGGTACGATCGCTGCAGGTGTTGCAAAAGCAAAAGCAGATGTGGTATTGGTATCGGGTTTTGATGGTGGTACCGGCGCATCTCCGATAAGTTCTATCAAACATGCAGGTCTTCCATGGGAGCTTGGTTTGTCAGAAGCACATCAAACATTGGTTAGAAATAAATTACGCAGTCGTGTTGTATTGCAAACAGACGGACAATTAAAGACTGGTAGAGATATTGCTATTGCTACTTTGTTAGGTGCGGAAGAGTGGGGCGTTGCAACAGCTGCATTGGTAACCGAAGGTTGTATCATGATGCGTAAGTGTCATTTAAATACTTGTCCGGTTGGTGTGGCTACGCAGGATCCTGAATTGCGTAAACGTTTTACCGGTAATGCTGAGCACGTAGTGAACCTATTCAAATTCTTAACACAGGAATTCAGAGAGATCATGGCTGAATTAGGTTTCAAGACGGTGAATGAAATGGTAGGACAAGTGGATTGCCTGGAAATGAGAGAAGGAATTACTCATTGGAAATACAGCAAGCTGGATCTGTCACCAATATTATATAAAGAACCGGCATCTATATTCACCGGTTTGTACAATACCGAAGCACAGGATCATGGATTGGACAATGTATTGGATCTGCGTTTACTCGAAGCAGCTAAACCTGCATTGGAAAATCAGCAAAAAGTAACCGGCACATTTGATATCATCAGTATTGATAGAACGGTAGGCACTATCTTATCACATGAGATATCTAAAAAATATAAAGGTGTTGGATTACCGGATGATACCATTCATTTTAAATTCAATGGCACAGCCGGACAAAGTTTTGGAGCATTTAATGCAAAAGGATTAACGCTGGAACTGGAAGGCGATGCCAATGACTATTGGGGCAAAGGATTAAGCGGTGCACGTTTGATCGTTTATCCATCTCATAAATCAACTTTTGTTCCGGAAGATAATATCATCATTGGTAATGTGGCGTTTTATGGCGCTACTGCAGGTGAATCATTCATCCGCGGTAAAGCAGGGGAACGTTTTGGTGTAAGAAACTCCGGTGCAACAGCTGTAGTAGAAGGTGTTGGTGATCATGGATGTGAATACATGACTGGTGGAACTGTCGTTATCTTAGGAGATACCGGAAGAAATTTTGCAGCAGGTATGAGTGGCGGCGTTGCTTATATATATGATGTAAAAGGAAACTTTAGTGAACAATGCAATAAGGAAATGGTAGATCTTGATCCGGTAGATGATGAAGATAAAAAAGAGTTGAAGAAATTGATTGCTGATCATTTTAAATATACCAAGAGTACTGTTGCAAAATTTGTACTGGATGATTTTGAGAACCAGTTGAAAAATTTTGTAAAAGTATTCCCGAAGGATTACAAAAAAGTATTGCAGGTAAAAAGACAAAAGAGCGAAGTCAAAAAATAATAAAGATTCAAGGAATAAATTTTAAACGAATAAATCGCTAAGCAAGATGGGTAAACCTACGGGCTTTTTAGAATTCACAAGAGAACTGCCAGGCAAACGTCCGGTTGCAGAAAGGAGAAATGACTACAAGGAATTTGTAGAACGCTTTCCGGATGATAAACTCAATCAGCAATCCGGTAGGTGCATGGATTGCGGTGTTCCTTTTTGTCACAATGGTTGTCCTTTAGGAAATGTTATTCCTGAATTCAATGATGCGGTTTACCGTAAGAGTTGGAAAGAAGCGTATGATATATTGTCTTCTACCAATAACTTCCCGGAGTTTACAGGGAGGATATGTCCTGCTCCTTGTGAAACGGCTTGCGTATTAGGCATCAATCAACCTGCCATTACTATTGAAGAAATAGAAAAGCATATTATAGAAATCGCATTTGATAAAGGTTTTGTGCAAGCACAAAAACCTGCAATAAGAACAGGCAAGAAGATCGCTGTTGTAGGATCTGGTCCTGCCGGTTTAGCTGCTGCGGCGCAATTAAATTATGCAGGCCATAGTGTTACGCTATTTGAAAGAGATGATGCGCCGGGTGGATTGCTGCGCTATGGTATACCAGATTTTAAATTAGAAAAATGGGTGATTGATAGAAGAGTGAAATTGATGGAAGAAGAAGGAGTTGTTTTTGCGTGTAATGTAAATGTGGGAGTGGATCTGTCTGTAAATGATCTGCAACGCGAATACAAC
>Ga0210402_10004720_pt1 | contig 12345 bp, 6 predicted proteins | sample IncBWC7MmetaG_FD_161055 | JGI IMG/M metagenome (GOLD analysis project Ga0210402, IMG submission 161055) | Forest soil microbial communities from Barre Woods Harvard Forest LTER site, Petersham, Massachusetts, United States - Inc-BW-C-7-M | ecosystem: Environmental > Terrestrial > Soil >...
CATCTCGCGGCACTCTCGCCGCAAGTTTGGGGTCCGCTGTCACCTCGCTTTGGAGCCCCTTTAACGGGTTACTCGAGTGGTTTGGAGAGCTGGGCATCTTCGCATGGCAGGTGATGCGGTCATCCGTAAGGCGTCCTTTCGAAGGGCGCGAACTTCTGCGACAGCTTGATGAAATAGGTTCGAAATCATTGCCGCTGGTGGCACTGGCGGGTGCGGCGATTGGCGCTGTGCTGGCACTGGAAAGCCGCCACAGCTTGATTCGATTCGGCGCGAAATCCATGCTTCCGGCCGCCATCGTGTTCTCGATCGTTCACGAAACAGGTCCCGTAATCACCGGACTGGTGGTTTGCGGCAGAGTCGGCGCGGGAATCGGCGCGGAATTGGGGTCAATGAAAGTGACCGAGCAGATTGACGCGATCGAGGCCTCCGGCACGAATCCGTACAAGCTGCTGGCCTTCACGCGCATCCTGGCTTGCATGCTGATGCTGCCGCTGCTGACGCTCGCGGCCGATTTCACCGGCGTGCTGGCTGGTTGGATTACTGACGCTTTCTCCGAGCCGATTCTGTTTTCCAAATTTATCCATGCCGGATTCGGCGGCACCGCATTCAGCGACTTTCTTGCGCCGACGTTCCGAACGGCAGTATTCGGCCTGATTATCGGAACCATCGCGTGCTTCCAGGGGATGCGCAGCCAGGGTGGCACCGAAGGCGTGGGCCGTTCGGCAACAAGCTCAGTTGTCTTGTCATCGCTTTTCGTAATTTTGGCCGACGTAATTCTAGTGAAATTGATCCTGGTGTTCTTTCCATGAAGAATCATGATGAATCATGACGAATACTGAAACAACAACGGCTCGCGTGATCGAACATTTCAGCGGCGGCGCGAATGAAGCTACAGGCGGAGGCAACCTCGTTCCTGCTCTGGTCCTGAAAGGCCTGCATAAATCCTTCGGCGCGCAAAAAGTGCTCAACGGCGTTGATCTCACGCTCGGCAACGGAAAAACTCTTGCGATTTTGGGGCGCAGCGGAACCGGAAAAAGCGTGTTGTTGAAACTGATCATCGGGCTGCAAAAGCCGGACTCCGGGACGATTCGCATACACGGCCGGTACATTGCGGAAGCTACATTCGAATCCATGAACGAAATTCGCAAAACGATGGGCTTCGTGTTTCAGCACGCGGCTCTTTACGACTCGCTTACGGTGGAGGAAAACGTTGCGTTCCCGTTGAGGCGCCACACAAAACTGACGGCGGCCGACCGCGGAAATCGCGTCCGCGAATTGCTCGCGAGCGTGGGGATGGAAGGCGACCTGAAGAAAATGCCGTCCAATATTTCCGGCGGAATGCAGAAGCGCGTAGGCCTCGCGCGCGCGCTGGCGCTCGACCCAAGCATCCTTTTGCTCGACGAGCCCACTGCCGGGCTCGATCCCATCACGTCGCGTGAAATAGACGAATTAATTCTGAAGCTGCAGGAAGAGCGCAAGGTCGCGTCCATCGTGGTGACTCACGATCTTCAAAGCGCTAAAACAATCGCGGACCGAATCATACTGCTGCACAAAGGAAATTCGGTTATCGAAGGCACATTCGAAGAGCTTGAAAGAAGCGACGACAAGTTCGTCGCCGAATTTTTCAAGCGGGCTTCATAGGGAGCATTTATGTCAAGGGCAGCCAGGTTGGGGGCATTTATCATCGCGACGCTCGCGATTCTAGCGGCGGGAATTTTCATAATTGGCGATCGGCAATATCTCTTCAGCGACACCTATCGCCTGAAAGCGCAGTTCAGCACGGTCGTAGGGCTGGACGCGGGCGCCGAAGTCCGAGTGGGCGGAGTTCACACCGGCAGCGTGCGCGCCATCGAATTGCCCCGCAAGCCAACGGACAAAATTACCGTCGTGATGGACCTCCAGAAATCCACGCACGACATCATCAAGCAGGATTCCGTCGCAAACATTCAGACCGAAGGTTTGCTTGGAAACGAATATATCTCGATCTCATTTGGCTCCGCAGAGGGATTGAACGTGACAGACGGTGACACTATCGGCAGCCAGCCGCCCCTGGTGATCGCGGACCTGATCGCCAAAACGGACGCCATTTTAGATAGCAGCAAGGGAGCCATTGATAACGTCTCCGCGGCAACCGCGAATTTAAAGTCCATCAGTTCCAAAATAGACGATGGACGCGGAACCATCGGCGCCTTGATCAACGACAAAACAATGTACACGCAGCTCGACCAGACTGCGTCTGGAATGAACGCCACCATGACGCACGCGCAGGCCGGCATCGCCGACTTCCAGGAAAATATGGAAGCGCTGAAACAGAATTTCCTGCTGCGTGGATATTTCAAGAAACGCGGTTACGAAGATTCCGCCGATCTGGCGAGCAACACAATTCCAGGCTTGCCGGAAGCGTCGCCTCTAAAAACTTTTACCTACGAGCCCAAAAACCTTTTCACCAAAATAGATACTGCCGAGATGAAGAATCAGGGCTCATTAAGTACTGCCGGGAAGTTTCTTGCCGGCAACGAGTTCGGCGTCGCAGTCGTGGTCGTCTATACCGGACCCACTGGCGACACCGATAAAGATCTGGTGCTCACGCAAGCTCGCGCCGCCGTGGTGCGCGCCTATCTTGTTGGGAACTTCGGATTTGACGACACGCAACTTAAAACCCTCGGTATGGGAAAGAAGCTTGGCGAAGGCGCTGAAGCCGGCTCGGGCTGGGGCGATGTTGAGATTATTGTGTATCCTGCCGGCACCAGCATTCCCGCTGGCCCTGCTGTTCCCGTTGCAACGATTGTTCCCGCTGTCGCCGTCCGTTAAATCAACTCTGAAATGTTCACAGACTGTTTCACCTGATAATTGCCCCGCTACAATCAAGGGCGCGAACCAGCGTGCGCCGCCGATTGGGCCGATTCAAAACTCGTTCACACGTCCTCAACATAACGGCTCTAGAATATAGGGGTGAGGAGGAACGTATGAATCCTTCGCCGGGATCCGCCATGGCCATGGAGTCCAACCAGCCGCTGTCGCCTGAAGAATTGCGCAAGACTCATGCGTACTGGCGCGCCGCAAATTATCTTTCTGTCGGGCAAATCTACCTGTATGCGAATCCGCTGCTCCGCGAGCCGCTGAAACTCGAACATATCAAGCCTCGTCTGCTCGGTCACTGGGGCACCACACCGGGATTGAATTTCATCTACGTCCATTTCAATCGCCTGATCAAAATGCACGATTTGAACGTCATCTACATCGCCGGTCCGGGGCACGGCGGCCCGGGGCTTGTGGCCAACACCTATCTCGAAGGCACCTACAGCGAGATCTATAGCGATATTCCGCAGACCGAAGACGGCATGCGCAAATTATTCAAGCAGTTTTCATTTCCGGGCGGAATTCCCAGCCATGTGGCCCCGGAAACTCCCGGTTCAATTCACGAAGGCGGCGAACTGGGCTACTCGATCGCGCATGCGTATGGCGCGGCGTTCGATAATCCCGATTTGCTTGTCTGCTGCGTCGTGGGCGATGGCGAAGCGGAAACCGGACCTCTGGCCGCGAGCTGGCACTCGAATAAATTTTTGAATCCCGCTCGCGATGGCGCCGTGCTCCCGATCCTGCACCTGAACGGCTACAAGATTGCCAATCCGACGGTGCTCGCGCGCCTCAGCGATGCCTCACTTACGCAGCTTTTTAATGGCTACGGCTACAAGCCATATTTTGTCGAGGGACGGGAGCCCGAGGCCATGCATCAACTGATGGCGCACACACTCGACACCGTCACCGCGGAAATTCGCGAAATTCAAACCTCCGCGCGAAATGGTAAGTCCACCGAAATGCCCACGTGGCCAATGATCGTAATGCGCACGCCGAAGGGCTGGACCGGACCGAAATTCGTGGACGGGAAACCTGTGGAAGATACCTGGCGGGCACACCAGGTGCCGATCACCGATTTTGCGGCGCATCCCGGACACCTGAAAATTTTGGAAGATTGGATGAAGAGCTACAAGCCGGAGGAGCTTTTCGACGAAACCGGCACATTTTCACGGGAACTCGCGGACCTCGCGCCGAAAGGCGCGCGCCGGATGGGCGCGAACCCCAACGCGAACGGAGGTCTGCTGCTCCGCAACCTCGCCATGCCGGATTTTCGCGATTATGCCGTGAGCGTGCCCAAGCCCGGAACGGAATTGGCCGAGGCTACGCGAGTCTTGGGCAAAATGCTGCGCGACGTGATGAAGCTAAACGTGGAATCGAAAAACTTTCGCGTATTTGGACCCGACGAAACCGCTTCCAACCGTTTGGAGGCGCTCTACGAAGTTACCGCCAAGGAATTCATGGAGCCTACGCTTCCCACCGACGAATATCTTTCGAAAACAGGCCGCGTGATGGAAGTTCTTAGCGAGCATATGTGCCAGGGCTGGCTCGAAGGGTATCTGCTGACGGGCAGGCACGGCTTTTTTTCCTGCTACGAGGCGTTTATCCATATTGTGGACTCGATGTTCAACCAGCACGCGAAGTGGTTAAAGGTGACCCGAAAGATTCCGTGGCGGCGGCCGATAGCGTCACTCAATTATTTGCTCACCTCGCACGTCTGGCGCCAGGATCACAACGGCTTCACGCACCAGGATCCCGGCTTCATTGATCACGTCGTGAATAAAAAAGCCGACATCGTGCGCGTGTATCTGCCGCCGGATGCGAATACACTGCTCTCGGTTGCCGATCACTGTTTGCGCAGCCGCAATTACGTGAATGTCATCGTCGCTGGCAAACAGCCCGCGCTGCAATATCTGGATATGGAAGCTGCCGTCGAGCATTGCACGGCGGGCCTTGGAATGTGGGAATGGGCATCGAATGATCAGGGAGGCGAGCCGGACGTGGTGATGGCGTGCGCGGGCGATATTCCCACTCTCGAAACCCTCGCCGCCGTTGATTTATTGCGGCAGCACTTCGCCGACATTAAAATCCGCGTCGTCAACGTAGTTGACCTGATGACGCTCCAGCCGCAGAGCGAGCACCCGCACGGCCTGCCCGATCGCGAATTCGACTCCATCTTCACAACAGACAAGCCGATTATTTTCGCCTTTCACGGATACCCCATGCTGATTCACCGCCTCACCTATCGGCGCACGAATCATGACAATCTGCACGTGCGCGGTTATAAGGAAGAAGGCACGACCACCACGCCGTTCGATATGACCGTGCTCAACGATCTCGATCGCTTTCATCTGGCGGGAGACGTCGTGGACCGTGTGCCGCGCCTCAAGCCTGTGAACGGGCACTTCAAGCAGTTTCTGCGCGAGCAGCTCGTGAAGCACAAGGAATATATCCACGAGCACGGCGACGATCTTCCGGAAATCCGCGATTGGAAATGGCCGTACTGAACTCAATCTCGCGATGAAAATCCTGGTGCTCAATTCGGGTTCCAGCAGCCAGAAGTCGTGCCTTTTTGAGCTGGGAGCTTCGCTGCCGGATTCGCCGCCCGCGCCTTTGTGGGAAAGCAAGATTGAATGGAATGGCGACCGCGCCGTTCTCGAAGTGCAAAATTCCGCTGGCGTCTCGCAGAGAGAAGAAATGGCGGCCGGTGAGCGTGCCGATGCTACCGCGCGCTTGATTGACGCACTCACATCCGGCGCCGCTCGTGTTTTCGCCAATAAGTCCGAAATTTCGGCCGTTGGCCACCGTATCGTAAACGGCGGCAGCGAATTTTTTCGCGCCACGCTGGTAACTGCAAAGGTCAAGGCAGCCATCGCGCGCATGGCTGTTTTTGCGCCGCTGCACAATCGCGTGGAGCTCGAGGGAATCAACCTCATCGAAAAGAAATTCGGCTCTGTTCCCCAGATCGCCGTGTTCGACACGGGTTTTCACAGCGGGCTGCCGCCGGCCGCGGCAATTTATCCCGGTCCTTATGAATGGGTGGCGCAGGGAATTCGCCGCTTCGGATTTCACGGCATCAATCATCAGTATTGCGCAGGGCGCGCCGCGCAGTTGCTTAGCAAAACACCGTCGGAGCTAAAACTTGTAAGCTGCCACCTCGGAAACGGTTGTTCCCTCGCCGCGATCGAGAACGGGCGTAGCATTGATACCACGATGGGCTTCACGCCACTGGAAGGCTTGATGATGGGAACGCGCTCGGGTTCGGTCGATCCCGGAATCCTCACCTATTTAATGAGAGAGCATCATCTAAGCGGGCAGGAGCTTGACGATTTGCTGAACAAAAAATCCGGCCTGCTGGGAATATCCGGCGTCTCCGGGGATATGCGCGAGATCGTCGCGGCCATGCGAAGCGGCAACGAACGCGCTCAACTCGCATTCGATATTTTCGTGCACCGTCTGCAGGCGGGCATCGGCGCGATGATCGCGGCTTTGGGCGGCGCTGATGCCCTGATCTTTACAGCGGGGATTGGAGAGCATTCGCCGGAAGTCCGCGCCGCAGCCTGCGCCAATTTCAGATTCCTCGGGCTCGCCATTGATCCCGCGAAAAACGCCGCCTCTGAAGCCGATAGCGATATATCGGTGCCCGGCTCAAAAGTTCGCGTGTTAATCGTCCGCGCCCAGGAAGATTGGGCGATTGCCAAAGAGTGCTGGAAGCTCGCCGCTGCGCCCCTCGCTACGCACTGACACGGCGGCCACCAGCAAGTTTGATAAGCGCTCGACGTTGGCGTGGGAACGCTCACTAAAAACATACGCACGGTCGCCGCTGATTACGCCTCAGACACTATTTTCCTCGCTTCGCCATCAGGATCGTTCTGCACCGTGCACTTTGTGTCGAAGATCATCGTCTGCAACTTATCGGCGCTGAAAGCTGGCCACGCCGGAAGCCCCGGATGATTCGGATTTCCCTTACGCGCAAAATTGAGCCACGCATCGGAGACGCGGCCGGCAAGATCGAGCGCTTCCGGGCCGCCGCCAGTCATCACCGCGCAGCGTTCGGTGTTGTAGAAAACGAACGGCAGCTCCGAGCAATGGTAGGCGCGCGGCCGTCCATCCAGCACCGGGGTCTGCCATTGGAACCAGTAAACGTAAGCGGGAGCCGCTCCCTGCGCAGCTTTGCGTTTTGCCTGCTCCAGTGCATTCATGCGGCCGCCCAAACCTCCGATGCGCGAAAACAGATCGAACGGTGTTTCCTTCGGATAGGCCTTTTGGTACGCCGCCAGCAGAGGTTCGGCTTTCGCCCCGCGCTGCGCTGTGAGGCGCTTCTTCACTTCGTCCATGTCCATCGCGTCGAGAGACGCATCGCCCATCTGTACGCTGTTCGTCATTTCATTAAGCACAGTGCCGACCATCAGCGGCACAGTTGCTGAATAAGTCGGCGCATCGGGATCCCACGTGTGGCGCGGAATGATTTTCCCGTCCACAACTGGTCCCCAGCCTCCCCCGCCGCCTCCAGGACCACCGCGGCCTCCCGCTGCTGCCGCAAGTTTCCGTTGGGCGCGCAGTCCGGCCTGGACGATCACCTCGTTTGGAACCTCATGAATCTTGTCGAGAGTGTCCTTGGTCAAACCGAGCTCCGCGATTGTAGCGGCCGCAAGCGGAGCGGTACGGTCATGCGTATTTTGGCGCAGGCCCGATCCGCTTTCGATCACCGCGCGATGAAATAATCCTTTCGCCGCTGGCATGCCCATCAGCGTCCCGATTTTGCTTCCGCCTCCAGACTGCCCGAAAACCAGCACGTTTCCCGGATCTCCGCCAAAGTTCGAGATGTTCGTTTTCACCCATTCCAGCGCCGCCACAAGATCCAGCATGCTGGCGTTGGACGAACTCGCATATTTTTCGCCGTAGTCGGTCAAATCCAGAAACCCGAGCACACCGAGGCGGTGATTCACGCTCACCATCACAACGTCGCCGCGGCGGCTCAAGCTTTCGCCGTCATACATCCGCAATTCGTTGTCCGAGCCGCTTGTGTAACCGCCGCCGTGAATCCACATCAGGACTGGGCGCTTCTTGTTGTCATTGATTGCAGGCGTCCAGACATTGATCCGGAGACAATCCTCCGACGGCTGCCCGTCTTCCCATTCGAACATGAATGCTTCGTCGTCGTGATTCCAGCCACCGCGCCGCCCGTCGAACGTGCTCGTATAAGCCTGGGGACTCACAGGGCCCCAGTGAAGTGAACTGCGCACGCCTGTCCACGGCGTTGGCTTCGTCGGAGGCATGAAGCGATTCTTTCCGTCCGTTGACGCGCCGTACGGAATGCCTTTGAACGTCACGATGCCGTTGCGGACGAAACCGAAAACCTTTCCGCTATCAGTTTCTACAATGTTCTTTTTAGGAGAGGCGGAAACCAGCGTACTGGACGCGGACGGCGCGGCCGCCGCGCGAGCCTCGGATGTACGAGTCGCAGCTACAGGCAAAATTGCCGCTGCCGCAGTTCCGCCCACCAGAGCGGCAGCCCCCTGCATCAGTTTTCGCCGGCTCAATTTGTCTTTGCCTTGAATTGCGCTCTTTTCCGTTTTATCGCTCATTTTGAGCCTCCTCCAATCAGAATCTCAGGCGGAATAATAGAACAAAAAACCCTGGTTGCGCGGACTAAGTTAGTTCAGCCATTTCTTTCCGTGATTTGGGGCGCCAATCTTTTCCCTCAACAGCTCCAGAATCGCGCCATGCCAACTCGCCGGCGATCACTCGTAGCTTTCGTACCGAATCAAATTCCCGCGGCGATTCACGGTGGGATGGGCCCAAGCGTCCCACCAGCACTCAGCGATTTTTGGGAAATATTACTGCTACTCGTTTGAGCCGCCTAGGTTTAATTCAGCGGCGATCTCGTCGTGCCCACCGGGAAACGGTTCAATCCGCTACCGTAGGATACCTTCGATGACTGTTCCGTATAGTACCTTGCCGGATCGAATCGGCCGCTTTAGGATTCCACAGCTGGCAGGCAATTATTAGACGGTGTCTTGCCCTCAGAGAGTCATTTCGACGGTGTATTGCCCTTTGTACGATGCCTGGGTTTTCCACCTGGAGGACTTGGAGCCACGAGAAGGCGTTCTTCGCCGAGTGGGATCGGCAAGCGCACATCTGGCCGTCCTGCTCGTTGTGTTTTCCGTCTTACGCTGTAGTTGATTCGATCACAGAAAGTGACGAAATTAAGGAGCTGGGAATGAAGCGATTCGCTGGTGTTATTGTTGTATGCGCTCTTGCGGTTGTACTTGGCATAACAGTTCTTCACGGTGCCACCCCCCCCGAACAAATTAAAACTGTGAATGGAGTCATTGAGGGAGCAACGCTCCCTTCGGGAATCCGCGTTTTCCGGGGGATTCCGTTTGCCGCCCCGCCTGTGGGTGATTTGCGATGGAAAGCTCCCCAGCCTGTGAAGAATTGGACGGGTGTCCGCAGCGCCACTCAGTTTGGTCAGAACTGTATGCAGCGGCCGATCTACGGAAACATGGGCTTCCGTGGCCCGGGCATGGGTGAGGATTGCCTTTATTTGAATGTGTGGACTGGGGCCAAATCCGCGAGCGAGAAGCGGCCTGTCCTCGTGTATTTCTTTGGCGGCGGCCTGATGGCCGGCGACGGCTCGGAGCCTCGCTACGACGGCGAGAGCATGGCGCAAAAGGGCATCGTTTCCGTGACGATTAGCTACCGCCTGACGGTATTCGGGTTTATGGCTCACCCCGAGTTGACGGAGGAAGCCCCTTATCATGCGTCGGGTAATTATGGATTTCTCGACCAGAACGCGGCCCTGAAATGGGTGCAAGCAAATATCGCGGCGTTTGGTGGCGACCCGAATCGGGTGACCGTTGCAGGCCAGTCAGCCGGCTCGCGTTCAACCAGCATTCAGTTGATTTCGCCGCTATCGAAAAACCTGCTCGCAGGCGCGATCCTGGAGAGCGGCAGCGTGGTCAGCGCGAACGATCCTCCGACTCTCGCCCAAGCCGAAAAGCAAGGGCTGCAGTTCATGGCCGCGGCCGGCGCGAGCTCTCTCAAAGAGCTGCGTGCGATGCCTGCCGATAAGTTGCTCGCATTGACCGCTCAGCGAGAGGATTCGCGCTTCGGTCCGGTTGCCGACAATTACGTGCTCCCGACGGGAAGCCTCGTTGACTATATCGCAGCGGGCAAAGCAGCCCATGTACCGATCTTGGAGGGCGCCAACTCACAAGAGCAGAGTTACCTGACGGTCTTGGGCGACAATCCGGTAACCCCGGAGGGCTTTGCCGCCACAGTCAAGAAACTCTACGGCCCGGACGCCGACCGCGTCCTGGCAGCCTACCCGCCTGTTCAGACCACAGACCAGGTTATGGATACAGCCATGATGATGGGGAGTGAAAACCCCATGGGGTACAACATGTGGCTTCTCGGTGAGGGCTTCCGAAAGGCGAGCGGCAAGCCGGTGTACCGCTATCTCTACTCGCGCCCGCGCAAGCGGTTCCTCGGAGCTGCCAATCAACTGCCCGGACAGGCAGGGGGCGTCGTGACGGACGCGACTGCCGCAGCCAAGCGCCCGCCCGATCGCGGGGCCGCCCACTCGGCTGAGATTGAGTACGCTCTCGGCAATCTGGCCACCAACACGCGTTTCGCCTGGGAGCCCGCGGACTACAAGTTGTCGGCGTTGATGGAGGAGTATTTCGCAAACTTCATCAAGACCGGGGACCCGAACGGTTCAAGCGCGCCAAAGTGGCCCGCCTACACACCTGGCGACAATTTCCAGATCATGCATTTCGACGTGGATTCATCTGCTGGGCCTGATGCCGGGCGTCCGCGTTACATCATGTTTGACCAGATTAACCACAAGAAGTAGTCGGGCGGGTCAGCGATCTCTCCCATGGCGCACGGAAGTGCGCTATGGGAGAGATCGCATCATGATGATCCGTTGAAAAACGGGAGATGGAGCAAATATGTTTCCTCTCTCGGGGAGCGGTCGAGTTACTTCTCCCTCCCTCGTAGGCGGCAGCAATCAATTGAAAAATCAGGAAAAATATTGGCTCCCCGACCCTTATGATTTGCGAAACTTTCGATTTGAGTTTCCCATTTACTTCCGGAAGAAAAAAACCCGCAGATCTAGCGAAACTACAGCTTGTGGTGAGAAGTGTGGCTCTCGGGAGCGAGCTGCGCGGCACTCGACCACACGGACATAGATCCGCGAATGCTGTTCACCGTCCTCGCTAGCCCTTATCCGGGATCAACCTTATCCCAGACCTGCCGTTCGAGGCTGAATGGATCGTCAACGACCTTGCACTCCGCATCAATGAACATCGTGGCCCTTTTCTCGGTCGTGTATTGAGGCCACGCGGGCTGTCCTTTTGCCTCCGGACGCCCTTTCCGGGCAAACGTGCTCCAAAACTCGCTCATATTCTTGGCGGTCTGAATGCTGCTCGGGTCCGAATCGCCGCCCATCGCACCGGGAGGCGGCGCCTGTGCTGGGGCCCCTGTCTGCGGAGCCGGTATGTTGTCAAATTTATAGACAATTTCCAATGCATGAGCCGCACCGAATATGTGGTTTGTGCCGGGGATCAGGCGCGGCGATTCGTGAGTGAAGCAATACATGTACACCGGCGCGCCGTGCTGCGCGTATTTCCGCTCGGCGATTGTGAGTGAACCTATGACGTCGAACCGCGCCGTGGCAATGGCGACGTACAAGTCGGGGGCCGACGCATCCGGGCGGCTCTTTTTGTAAGCCTCCAGAACAACGCCGGCGTTTGCGCCCAATTCCTTGTCGAGCCGCTCTTTCAAAGTCTCATCCGTGAGGGAATAAACGTCCGTGGCGCGCTGTTGCGCGAAGAAGAAGTTCATTTCATCGCGATTGTAGCCGACCATCAGAGGCTTGTTCTTCGATACAACCGGTGCTGTGGGATAGAAGGGATCATTCGGCATGACGTGGCCGTCAAGTACAGGACCAAAACCGCTCCCTGCGCCATTGCTGGTAAACCCGTTCCGAGCCGTTCCCCGCAGCATTGACGGCCCCCCGCTTTGAGCGCCCGAGGCGGGAGGGGGCGGAGGTTGGCCGAGCGCTGCCTGCGCCGCCACGAGCTTGTCTACTGGAACATCCAGGATTTGGCGCCACTGCGATTTATCCAGGCCGAGCTCCTTCAGCACCGCCAAGGTGGTTTCCATTGCAGCATCCTTAGAACGGAGGCGAATGCCTGGGCCGCTCTCGATTGACGCTTTGTTGAAATATGGCGCTGCGGAGGGCATGCCATACAGGCAGGAGGTCTTGGCCCCGCCTCCGCTCTCTCCGAAGATCATTACGTTGTTCGGGTCGCCGCCGAACCGCTCGATATTGTCGTGTACCCACTTTAAACCGTCACGAATATCCTCAAGACCCTGATTGCCTGAAGTTGCGTACTCCTCGCCTCCAAGGCCGCCGAGATAAAGGTAGCCCATCAGACCGAGCCGATGGTTTGTAGCAACCACTACGACATCCCAAGT
>Ga0210402_10004721_pt1 | contig 12343 bp, 13 predicted proteins | sample IncBWC7MmetaG_FD_161055 | JGI IMG/M metagenome (GOLD analysis project Ga0210402, IMG submission 161055) | Forest soil microbial communities from Barre Woods Harvard Forest LTER site, Petersham, Massachusetts, United States - Inc-BW-C-7-M | ecosystem: Environmental > Terrestrial > Soil >...
GCTTCCAGAACCCAGACATTCCGGGTCTGGGCGGAAATCAGCAGCGCTATCACAGCGGCATAATCATTAGCGCACGCCCCTCACGATGCGCATCTCTTTGACCACAGCCAGTCAAGTTGACGATGCCAATGATTTTCGTGCTGAGGTCGGCGAGCCGGTTCATCTCCGCCGCGCGATCGGCCATGTCGCGCAGAAACACGGCGACGTCGTAATCCGAATCCCTGTGCGCGTCGCCCCGCGCCCGCGAGCCGAACAGCACCACGCGCTCGGCCCGCTCGCCGTACATCTCATCAAGAGCCGCGCGGAAGCGTTTAAGAATCGGATCATCAGCGGGGACGGACATGCGCGTCAGAATACCATAAGAGGGCTATCAACAGTTCGTCGACAGACGGTGCGATACCGCGTCGGGGAGTGTGATGCTGTATTGATAAATTGATCTTGACAAATTGCTACCACACTCATATAAGTGCGCCCATCGCAACGGCGCCGACCGCAACTGACGCGGGCCACACCCCGCGGCCTCGTACTCGCCACACTGCATCAAAGAGGGGTCTTCTGATGTCCCGCTGCGTCCTGTTCCTGCTCAATAAGCGCGGGTATGACTACGGCGACTATGGTTGCGAGTACGGTTGCGGCGGGTGCGGCGCCTGCGCCAACTGCACGGGGAAGGGCGGGACACGCCCGGGCGAGTTGCCGTGGTCGCGCAATTCCGGGCTGTTCAATTCCTGCGCCTTCGTCGTCGACATGCTCAACGCCTCGGGTGTCCCGGCGCGGCTGATCCAGATCGCAAACGACAAGGACATCTTCAACGCGATCGCCTCGGTCGAGCCGACAGACATCGTGTTCGAGGCTTTCTTCGCCGCGCCCGAGACCGTCGACAAGATCACCAAGGCGCACCCGAGCATCCGCTACTTCGTGCGCAATCACTCAGAGATCTTGTTCCTGTCGCATGACAGCAACGCGATGAATTGGATCGCTGGCTATCTGCGCAACCCGCACATGCATGTGAGTTCGAACACGGCGCGCTCGGTCGCGGATCTGCGAAGGGTCGCCCGCGCCTTTCACCCGCATTGGGACGAGGACACGATCAAGCACCGGGTCGAGCTGCTGCCGAATTATCACCCGGTCGAGGCCCCTATGCCGCGGATACCCTCGCCATTCGGGGTGCTGAACGTTGGCTGCTTGGGCGCGATCCGTCAGCAAAAGAACCATCTGCTCCAGGCAGTGTCCGCGCTGGAGGTCGCTCGGCGGCTTGAGAAACGGCTGCGGTTCCATGTCAATGCGAGTCGGGTCGAACACCTCTCCGGCGGTACGCTGAAGAATCTGCGCGCGCTGTTCCGCAATGCGCCGAACGCCGAGTTGGTCGAGCACGACTGGCTGAACCGGCCGCAATTCCTTGACCTCTGCCGGCGCATGGACATCGGCATGCAGGTCAGCCTGTCCGAGACCTTCAACATCGTCACGGCCGACTGTGTGCAGGAGAGTGTCCCGGTTCTCGGTTCTCCGGAAATCCCGTGGATCGACAAGCGCGTGCAGGCCGACCCCAGCGAGGGCGCCGACATCATCAAAAAGATGCTGATCGCGCTGCGGACACCCTCGATCGTCAGGAGCAACCGGGTCGGGCTTCTGCAATACAACGAGCGCTCACGCCAAGCGTGGCTCGGTGTCTTCGGACAGCGAGGGCATGGCTGGACCGACGCCCCGCGATCCCTTAAGGCTCGGCCAGCGATCACTTCGGTCGCGACGCATCTCTGAGAGGGAAATTCCATGACACCGACCGCGCGCAGCGCAGCCTCGGTGTTTGCCGAGCCTTGTCACCATGCTTGGCCGCAATCTTACATCCCGTTCGGCCCTTGGCTGATCCGCTCACTCTCCGCTCTCCGTTGAAAGCTTCTAGAACTCTTTCGCGCTCTTGGTGTTCACCAGACATGCCAATAGATGACCCTAGCCCCAGCGAAACACCGCCGAGCACAATTCTCGTTATAGAGCCGGATATCCTGGTGCGCATCACCATCGCCGATTATCTGCGCAGCTGCGGGTACAGGGTTTTCGAAGGAGCCACGGCCGACGACGTGGTGACCGTGCTTGGGACCCAACAAAAGATCGACGTCATCTTCGCCGAGGTCCAACTCAGCGGCAGCATGGATGGGTTTGGTCTGGCCCAACGGGTTCGCGAGAAGCATCCTGGCGTCGATGTGATCCTGACCGCGGGCATCGCCAAGGCGGCCGAGCAGGCCGCGGATCTCTGCGACGAAGGTCCCTTGGAGAAGCCTTATCATCCGCAGGAGGTGGTGCGCCGGATCAACATTCTTCTTGAACGGCGGAGAACCGCGCCGCCGGCGTAAGGAATCGCCTCTGGGCGCGGAACAACAGTCCCAGGAGGTTTGTTCGAGTATCATGGGTTCTTGGGGCGCGATGTCGACCGCGATGGCGTCACACGAGGAAGCGACTCGGCAGCCGGCGGTCTTGGTTGTTGAGGACGAGATCCTGATCCGCAGCGCTGTGGCCGAGTTTCTGCGGGGTGCCGGGTATAGAGTTATAGAGGCGGCCGATGCAGGTGAGGCCGTTGCCGTCTTCGCGAGCGGGACACAAATCGATCTCGTCTTCAGCGACATCAATATGCCGGGCACCATGGACGGGATCGGTCTGGTGCGCTGGGTCGCTGACCATCATCCCGGCATTCAGGTAATTCTCACCTCCGCGATCAGCCATGCTCGCAGAGCCGGGGAAATTGGGGTGGATTTCCTGCGAAAGCCATACCGGTTGGCCGAGGCTGTCCGTCGCATCGGGTCCCTGCTCAACGAACCACCGCAAGAGGACGCCTGACACGCAGGTGCGCGGCACCGCCTATCCGCTCCTCGGGCTGCTCGGAAGGAGGGTCAGTGGACGCCGACCGCGGTCCCCAGGGTTTCGCCGATCGCCCGGTTGAGAACGAGGTCGGCGATCGGGTCTAGGCCCGTCGGCTCGCGATTGATGATCACCAGGGTGGCGCCGTTGCGCTTGGCGAGTTCCGGAAACCCCGCCGCCGGATAGACGACGAGCGAGGACCCGGCGACGATGAACAGATCGGCGGCCAGAGTCTCGACCTCGGCGCGGCGCATCGGCTCGACCGGCATCGCCTGACCAAAGGAGATCGTCGCCGTCTTGATCCAGCCCCCGCACTCACTGCAAACCGGCGCCGTTCCATCGCGCGCAAACGTCGTCCGCACCTCCGCGATCTCGTAGCGCCTAGCGCAGTCGAGGCAGTGGGCGTAAGTCGAGTTGCCGTGCAGCTCGATGACCTGCTCGGCCGGGATGCCCGAGGCTTGGTGGAGCCCGTCGATGTTCTGGGTGATCACCGCAGCGGCAATGCCGCGGCTGACCAGCTCGGCGACGGCGCGATGGCCGCGGTTCGGCCTCGCCTCGCGCCACATGTCGTCGGCCTCGAAGCGGCGCCGCCAGGTTTCACGCCGGGCTTCCTCCGAGGCAAGAAAATCCGAAAAGTCGATCGGCGCCATCTTCGTCCAGATCCCGCCGGGACTGCGGAAATCGGGGATCCCGGATTCGGTGCTGATGCCGGCGCCGGTAAAGACGACGGCCTGGCGCGCACGCTCGACGAGGCGGGCGAGCTCGGCGATTTGATGATCGATCGGCATGCCGCGAGTTTGGCAAATCATTCGCGACGCGCCAAGCCCGGCATGCGCTACCGACCACGAGACCGCGCGCCGTTTCGCCGCCATTCCAGGCGCGCAGCTGCGCCATCTCTTTCACAACAAGCACGAGTTGACCTGGATCAAAATCGGGTAGGATTGTGGATCGAATTTTCGTCATTCCGGGGCGCGGGCAGCCCGAGAGCCCGGAAACCATGAACACCGGCCGTGGCAACGCTGATTGGCCCGTGTCCATGGGTTCCGGGTCCGGCCCGACGGGGCCGTCCCGGAATGACCATTTTGAGAGAGATGAAATGGACTTGGGACTGCACGGACGAAAGGCGCTGGTGACCGGCGCTTCGAAGGGAATCGGGCGGGCCTGCGCCGAGGTGCTGGCCGAGGAGGGCTGCGACGTCGTGCTGGTGTCGCGCACCGCGGCCGATCTCGAAGCGGCACGCGCGGCAATCATCGCCAAGCACAATGTCGCGGTGCGTTTCTATCCGCTCGATCTGTCGGACAGCCGCAATGTCGACAAGCTCGCCGCCGAATGCGCCGAGACCGACCTCCTCGTCAACAACGCGGGTGCCATCCCCGGCGGCGACATTGCCCAGGTCGACGAGGCGCGCTGGCGCACCGCCTGGGATCTGAAGGTCTTCGGCTACGTCAACATGACGCGGCGCTTCTACGCGCTGATGGCCGCGCGCAAAAAGGGCGTTATCGTCAACATCCTGGGTGCGGCCGGCGAGAACCCCGATTTCGATTACATCGCCGGCTCGTCCGGCAACGCCTCGCTGATGGCGTTCACCCGGGCGATGGGCGGCACGGCCCCGCGCGACGGGTTGCGCGTCATCGGCATCAACCCCGGCCCGGTAATGACCGACCGGCTCGTCACCCTGATGCGCACCCGGGCGCAGACCCAGTTCGGCGATGCCGAGCGCTGGACCGAATACATGCAGCCGCTCGCGTTCGGCCGCGCCGCCAAGCCCGAGGAGATCGCCTGGATGGCGGCCTTCCTCGCCTCCGATCTTTCGGCTTACACCACCGGCTCGATCATCACGATCGACGGCGGCGGCTCGAGCCGAAGGAGCGCGCTCTAACGTCGGGACCGAGCGCGGCGGGCTGCAAACAAGCCGAAGGCTGCCGCCAGCAGGGCTAGGCTGGACGGCTCAGGCGCCGGGGTCAGCGCGGCGAATAGCCCGTCCGCCTCGCCGTTGACCCCGTCGGTAAAGAAGAGGGTATTGGGGCTGCCGTTCTGGCCACCAGTCCCGAAATTAAGGGCCCACAGGCCGCCATGGGCGCCTCCGTCGTCAATCGGGATCGTGCCGATAGGTGCCCCGGTCATCGGGTCAAAGGCGTTAATCTCGCTTGCATCAAAGCTGAAATTTCCAACCAGCAGATCGCCGCCGAACTCCCCGAAACCGCCGGGCGCCAGGGCAATGCCCCAGGGCGAAGCGAGCTTGCTCCCGCTGATGATCTGCTTGATAAAGGTCCCGTTCGCATCGAACTCGGCCACGGCCCCATTTCCCTCGGGAACGTGGATCTGGTTTGGACGCCCCCCGGCAGGCGCGTAGGTCACGTAAATATTGCCGCCGATGTTCTGCACATTGAACGGGACGAGCCCGGCAGGAAGAACGGGGTCTACGAACTTACCTACGAACGTCGTGGAGGTGATGTTCGCAAAGTTGTGATCGAAGACATCGATACGATTCTGTGCACCGTTGGCGGCATAGAGAAGGGTCTGCGCGTTGTTGATTGCCAGGCCCGTATAGACGGCCCCGGCAGTTGTCGCTTGGATAACCGAAGCAGCGCCCCCATCCCATCCGGAGATGGTACCGTTCAGGTTGGCAAATATGAAACGCGCGGAACCCCCATCACCGTTGGTCAACAGAAAGGACGAGGCATTCCCGTTGTTGACCTGACCCGTGGGTCCCACGGCGCCGGCCCCACCAGGTGGGATGCTCGGCGCAATGGTTGGGTTTTTCACGGGTGGGGTGACCGACACGTTAAACAGCGACGCCGTGCTCGTCCCTTGGTTCGAAGTCCAAAAGGGGCTCGTGTCACTGTGCGAAACACCCCAGGGGTTCTTCAGGCTGAGGTCGATGAGCTCAGCCGGCAGAAAGCCGTCCGAAACGAGATTGGTCTGGACATAGGCCCCGGCCTCGGCACGCCACGTGCCCACACAAAGAGCGCCGAGGCCAATCGCCGTGATCAACAATGATTTGCGAAGCCAAGCCGTACGGGTCATCCGCCGATCCCCCATCGAGGTTGACGTTGCCGGCGCCGGCAGAGGCCCTGCTTGCGCCTGATCAATACGACTCCCTGGCTCGGAGATTATTCCGCGACGATTAAGCTGCTCAGCTGCGTCGGAGCTACCGGTTGAGCCAGCGGCGCATGAAGCCGAGCAACCCTTGGGGCATGAATATCACCATGGCGACAAAGATGACGCCGACCGGGATCAGGTAGTATTCGGTAAAAAACCGCGACAGCCCCTCGCGCAGCAGCAGGAAAAACGCAGCGCCGACGATGGGACCCACCAGCGTCCCGATGCCGCCGATGACGTTGTAGATCACCACCTCGCCCGAAACCAAAAAGAAGACAAAGTCGGGTGCGGCAAAGCGGTTCTGGAGGGCGTAGAGCACGCCGGCCAACCCGGCGAACAACCCCGAGAGCATCACCGCGACGATCTTGTAGCGCTCGATCGGATAGCCGATTGCCCGGGTGCGCGCCTCGTTCTCGCGGATCGACTGCAAGACCATCCCGAAGGGCGACTGGGTGACGCGCCGCAGGATCAGATAGGACAACGTCACCACGGCGACCACGAACCAGTGCAGCGTCTCCGAGGTGAACCTGACCGAGAAGAGCCCGGGGATCGCCAGCGGCGGACGGCTGAAGGTCAGCCCGTTCTCGCCGCCCGTCAGCTCGGTCCAGGTAAAGATGATCACGTAAAAAATCTGCGAGAAGATCAGTGTCGTAATGGCGAAATAGATGTCGCGCAGACGCGTCGAGAAATAGGCGACGAAGCCGGCGACCGCGGCAGCACCAACTAGTCCGTAGAGCAATGCCAGCCAGAGATTGGGCGGCTGCAACGATATCAGTGCGGCGGCAGCGCCGTACATGCCGAGGCCGAAAAAGGCGGAATGCCCGAACGAGATCATGCCGGTGTAGCCGATCAGGACGTCTGACGACATCGCCAACAGGCCCCAGATCAGGATCTCGGTCAGAAAGCGGCGCCAGAACTCCGGTAATACCAGCGGCGCGATGATCAGGAGCACCAGAATGACGGAAAATCCGGCCCAGTAAATGATGGCGTGGCGCCGCCTCATTTCGGGGTCGGGACGAAGAGCCCGGTCGGCCGGAACAGCAAAGTGAGGATCAGAACGACAAAGGAGACGATGACCGCCTGGGCCGGGCTGACCCACAGCGAGGCGTACGCCTCTAACAGCGAGATAAAGATCGATGCGGCGATCGACCCCGCGAGGTTGCCCATGCCGCCGACCACGACGACGATGAAGGCCTTCAAAATCCAGTCGAGCCCCATCGCGTGGTTGACGCCGACCAGCGGCCCGAACAGCACCCCGCTGGCGCCGGCCATCCCGGCGCCGATGGCGAAGACGACGGTGAGCACCCACGGCACCGGGATGCCCATGGCCTGCGCCATGACGCGGTCCTGCGTCGTCGCCCGGATCCAGATCCCATAGGTGCCGAATTTGAGGAACAGCCAGAGCGCGCCGATGATCACGGCGGAGAGCACGGCAATCACCAGCCGGTACCACGGATAATCGAGGTAGAAGAGCGTGAAGTGGCCGGTGAACGGCTCTTGGATCTTGCGCGCCACGGGACCGAACTGCCAGAGCGCATAATTTTGCAATACGAGCGAGACCCCGAAGGTGGCAAGGATCGTCGTCAGCGGATCGCGTCCCAATAGAGGGCGCAAGGTCGTCAGATAGATAGCCGCGCCGAGGAGCGCGATCACCAGGCTGGCAATCGCCAATGCGATCCAGAAATCGCCGGTGGCGGCGAGCACGATCACGCCGACATAGGCGCCCAGCATAAAAAGCTCGCCGTGGGCAAAATTGACGACGTCCATGATGCCGAAAATCAAGGTCAGCCCTGAGGCCACCAATGCTAGGATCATGCCGGTGACAATGCCGTTGATGGTCTGGATCAACAGCTGATCGAAGGGGATTTCCACGCTACTCCCTCTTATCATCCCGACGGAGGCCGGGACCTATTTCGGCAATGGGCACCGGTCGGAGCCTGTCCTCGGGCCGGCCGCAGGCGGACCCGCGGGCCGTTGTGACGAGGGGCGATGCACTACACCCCCAAATATTGGTGGATCACCGAGTCGTTCACCTGCAGCTCGGCGGCTGGCGCGTGATGTCGAACCATGCCCTTCTCCAGAATGTAGACCCGGCGGGCGCATTCCAATGTCAGTGGTACGTTCTGCTCGACGAGCAGGACGGCCACCCCCTCGCCATGCAGCACGCCGATGATTTCGCGGATTTGCGAAACCATCCGCGGCATCAGGCCCTCGGTCGGCTCGTCCAACAGGATGATCTTGGGCTCGAGCATCATTGCGCGGGCGATCGCCAGCATCTGCTGCTCGCCGCCCGAGAGCGTGCCGCCGGCCTGACCGCGCCGCTCGGCCAACACCGGAAAGTATTCGTAGACCTTCTGCAGCAGCTCTTTCTTTCTGGCCGCGGTCACACCGTGGCGGTCGAGCCCGGTGCGCAGGTTTTCGGTGACCGTCAACAGCGGGAAGATGCGGCGGTCCTCGGGAACATAGCCGATCCCGAGCCGCGCCACCCGGTGGGCGGGCAATCGGGTGATCGGCCGGCCCTCGAACCAGACCTCGCCGCCGCTTGGATGGACGAGACCCGCAACGGCCTTCAGTGTTGTGCTCTTGCCGACCCCGTTGCGCCCGAGAAGGCCGACCACTTCCCCTCTGCCGACCTCCAGCGAGACACCGCCCAAAATATGACTCTTGCCATAATAGGTGTGAATCTCTTCGACCGCGAGAAGGGGCTCGGTGGCACCGGGGATCATGTCTTCAGATAGACCTCGAGCACTTTCGGGTTCTGCTGGATCTGGCTCGGCGTCCCTTCGGCGAGGATCTCGCCGTAATGGAGCACGGTAATCCGCTGAGCGAGCTCCATGACCACCTGCATGTCGTGCTCGACGATCAAAATCGTCAGGTTCTTGGCGATCGAGCGCACCAGCGCCATCGTGTCATGGGTTTCGGCGGCACTCATGCCGGCGGTCGGCTCGTCGAGGCAGAGCAGCCGAGGCTCGGTCGCTAGGGCGATGCCGACTTCAAGGTTGCGCTGCTCACCGTGCGAGAGATTGGCCGCCAACTCGTACGCCTTGTCCGAAAGACCGACCGCTGCCAAGACCGACTCGGCCTTCTCAAGGATGTCGCGGTAGGCGCGGTGGTGGGCCAAGAGGCTCCATCCGTGGCGGCGCGACTGAGCGGCGATGCGGACATTCTCAAGCGTCGTGGCGTTGGGGAGGATGTTGGTGATCTGATACGATCGGGCGATCCCGCGATGCGAGATCCGGTCGGACGACAGCCCGGTGATCTCGCCGCCATCGAACAGGATGCGGCCGGAGGATGGGCGCAACACGCCGGTCAGACAGTTGAAGAACGTGCTCTTGCCGGCCCCGTTCGGTCCGATGACCGCGCGAATCTCCTCGCGCGCGAGCTCGAAGTTTACCTGGTTGAGGGCGGTCAGCCCACCAAAGCGGACGGTCAGATCCTCGGTGCGCAGGATCGGTACCGAGGCCGGTCCGTCAAAAGAAAGTGCTGCGGTCACTTAGAATGCATTCGGGAGCTGCGCCGTAGATATCTGCTCCTCAGGCCGACGGGAATTTGCAAGCCGGCGGGAATACTGTCTTTTCCTTTGGCACCACTTCGACAATCCGGTATTTGCCGTCGTGGACTTCGAAGATGAACTCGCGCAGAAAGGCCTGGTGATCTTCCTTGCGCAGCGTTTTGTCGCCCTGCGGAAAATCGTCGCCTTCCTTCATTTCGAGCCCTTCGAGCGCCGCGATCAGTTTGGGCGTGTCGTCGCGGCCCTGGAAGCCGGATTTTTCGATGCCGAGCTTGAGCGCGTTCATCGCCTCGAAATTTGATTGAACATAGCGGTCGGGAACCGACGCGGTCGGGTCGACGGCCTTGAGCCGGGGCACGGCCTCGTCGAAGAACTTCTTGTTCCACGGCGTGTCGAGCGGCGGTTCGAGCAGCGGCACATATCGGTTGATGCCGATGAACCCCTCGATCTTGTTGCCGAGTGCGGGCAGGTTGGTCGACTCCGCTACCGCACCATCGCCAGCGAATTTGTATTTCCGGGTCAGGCCCAGATCATAGGCTTGGTTGCCGATCGTCACCCCGTCTTTGCCGAAGAAGATGGCGAAGAGCCCGTCGAAATCGCCGGTGATCTTCGATAAGAACGGCGTCATGTCGGCCGTGCCGATCGGGATGCCGGTAGTGCCGACGACCTCTCCGCCCAATTTCTTGATCTGCTCGGCATAAGCATCGCGGGTCGATTGGCCCCAGGCGTAATCGGCATAGGCGATGTGCCACTTCTTGCCGAGCTTGTTGACGAGGTACGGGGCGAACGCCACCGCCTGCGCCGGGGCATAGTCGAAGGGCCGAAAGGTATAGCGGCTGCACTTGCTGGTGGTCATCGTCGTGTCGAGGCAGACGCCGACCATGTTGACGATCTTGTACTCCTCCCACACCGGCATGCAGGCGAGGCACACATTGGAGAGCACACCGCCGACATGGGCATCGATATCGTCCTCGTCGACCAGCTTCTGCGCCTTGCGGCGGCCGACATCGGGCTTCGACTCGTAATCCGCGACGATCAGCTCGATCGGCCGGCCGTTGATGCCGCCGGTCTTGTTGATGCGGTCGACCGCCATCTGGACGCCGACCAACGCGGTCTTGCCGATGATCGCGGCGGCGCCCGACAGCGGCTGCATCGTGCCGATCTTGTACGGCTTTGCCGCAGCAAAGGCGGCCCGCCACGGTGCCGGCAGGATCGTCGCACCGAACCCGACCGCGCCGGCCGCCGCTGCCGATCGCATCAATCGACGCCGCGTCAGGCCGCTGCAATGCCTGTCACCCATTCGAGCCTCCTGTTCGCTCATTCGCTTCAGCCTTTTTTCAGTCGTCTTGCGGCGTCGACCGCAGCATAGGTCAGCACCCCATCGGCGCCGGCGCGCTTGAAGCCGACCAGGCTCTCCATCACTGCCCGATCGCCGTCGAGCCAGCCGTTTTGGGCAGCGGCGTGCAACATCGCGTACTCGCCGCTGACCTGATAGGCGTAGGTCGGCACCCGGAAGGCCTCTTTGACGCGCCGGACCACATCGAGATAGGGCATGCCGGGTTTGACCATGACCATATCGGCACCCTCCTGCAAATCGAGGGCCACCTCGCGCAACGCCTCGTCGCCGTTCGCCGGGTCCATCTGGTAGGTGCGCTTGTCGGCGCTGCCGAGTGCGGTCTTCGAGCCGATCGCATCGCGAAACGGCCCGTAGAAGGCCGAGGCGTATTTCGCCGCGTACGACATGATCCGGACATGGGCGAACCCGGCCCGATCGAGCGCGTCGCGGACGGCACCCACTCGCCCGTCCATCATGTCGGAGGGTGCGATGATGTCGCAGCCGGCTTCCGCCTGTACTACGGCCTGCCGGCGAAGGATCTCGACGGTTTCGTCGTTCTCGACATAACCGTCGCGGATCACCCCGTCATGACCGTGCGAGGTGAAAGGGTCGAGCGCCACGTCGCACAATACGCCGAGATCCGGCACCGCCTTTTTTAAAGCCGCAACCGCGCGGCAGACGAGATTGCCGGGGTCGAGAGCGTTGCTGCCCTCGGGATCCTTCAGGCCAACCGGCACTGCCGGAAAGACCGCCACGACCGGAATCCCCAGCCCAGCGGCCTCGCCGGCGGCATCGACGAGCGCCGGAATGGGCAACCGGAATACTTCCGGCATCGAGGGGATCGGTTCCTTATGCCCCTCGTCATGGACAAAGACCGGCCAGATCAGGTCGCCCGCCGTCAGCAGCGTCTCGGCGACAAGCTTGCGCGACCACGGATCGCGACGGTTGCGCCGCAGGCGCGTCTGCGGGTAGGGGGCGAGAGGCGGCAGAAATGTGGTCACGGGATTTTTCCCGGAGATAGGGCGGCAAACGCCGCGAACGTCGCCAAAATAGGCTCGCGGAATGCGCGTGACAACGAAGACCGTAGGGCGGAAAAGCGCAGCGCATTCCGCGTGGCGAGCGGGCTCTATTCGGCCGATTGGCTCGGTGGCGGCGCCGAACCGGCCGAAACCGGAGAACGGCGATGATCGAAGCGGCGGAATGCGCTGCCCCCGCCTTCGCGGGGGCTGACGGCTTTTCCGCCCTACGCGAGCTGACCCGTCCGACGGATCCTACAATCAGGTCGAGTGAAATGAGCAATTTAGCGCGGATATCCCGGGGCCGGCGCTTGACCGTATCCGTATCCCGGGGCCGGCGCTTGCCCGTATCCGCATCCCGGGGCCGGCGCTTGACCGTATCCGTATCCCGGGGCCGGCGCTTGACCGTATCCCGGGGCCGGCGCTTGCCCATATCCCGGGGCGTATCCCGGGGCCGGCGCTTGACCGTATCCCGGGGCCGGCGCTTGCCCGCGATTGCATCGCAACACGCCGTTGTTGTTCCCGATATCC
>Ga0210402_10004722_pt1 | contig 12342 bp, 9 predicted proteins | sample IncBWC7MmetaG_FD_161055 | JGI IMG/M metagenome (GOLD analysis project Ga0210402, IMG submission 161055) | Forest soil microbial communities from Barre Woods Harvard Forest LTER site, Petersham, Massachusetts, United States - Inc-BW-C-7-M | ecosystem: Environmental > Terrestrial > Soil >...
ATGTCGACCTGAATCGCTGCGGCACGCCGCTGATCGAGATCGTCAGCGAACCGGATATCCGCACGCCCGACGAAGCCTACGAATATCTAACGCGGCTCAAGGAAATTCTGCTCTATACCGCAGTGAGTGATTGCAACATGGAAGAAGGCTCGCTGCGCTGCGACGCCAACGTGAGCGTGCGCCCGCGCGGACAGGAAAAGTTCGGCACCAAGGCCGAAGTCAAGAACGTCAATAGCTTCCGCTTCATTCGCTCGGCACTCGAATATGAGATCGAGCGGCAGATCGAGCTCATCGAGAGCGGCGGCCGCGTGGTGCAAGAAACGCGTCTTTGGAATGCGAACGAGGAACGTACCTACTCCATGCGCTCCAAGGAACAGGCGCACGATTATCGCTATTTCCCGGAGCCCGATCTTCCGCCGCTCATTCTTACTCCGCACGTAAGGGCCGAGGTGGCAAAGCTCATGCCGGAGCTGCCGGAAGCACGGCGGAAGCGCATGGTCGCCGAATACGAGATCAGCGAACAGGATGCGCAGACGCTGACGGCAACGCGCGCGAGCGCCGACCAGTTCGAGACGGCGGCCAAGGCGGCGAAGAGCCCCAAACGTGTCGCGAATCTTTTTCAGAGCGAGCTGACCAGCCGCCTCAAGGCCAGGGGACTCGAACTTGAACAGTCTCCCATCACGATGAAGGGCATTGCTCTTGCCGCGGATCTGACGGAAGAGGGCAAGCTCTCAAGCAAGCAGCTCAAGCAGCTCTTCGATACGGCATTTGAAACGGGCGAAGACTTCAGCGTCGTCTACGAGCGGGAGAAGCCACAGCAGATCACCGATCCGGCAGCGATTGAAAAGATGATTGACGAAATCATCGCGGCCAATCCGAAGCAGGTGGAGCAGTATCGCGGCGGAAAGAAAACGGTCGCAGCTTTCTTCGTCGGTCAGGTAATGAAGCTGTCGAAGGGACAGGCCAATCCTGCCCTGCTGAATGAGCTGGTGACGAAGAAACTGGACAGCTAGAAAGCAAGTTCGGCGGAGCTTTTCTCTACGGTATCGCTTCGCTGAACAGGATGTCCTGCGGCCAATCCGGCGGATAGCCTCCGATCCGCACCAGCGTTCCAATCTGCGCCCAGTGGCGAATCGCATGCACCATCGCATGCAGGCAAAGCTTGCGCTTGGTTCCGGTAATCGGCTGCGGCATAAGCCGCGACTTGAACTCGAATGGCTCTTCAAGTGTTGCATCGGATGCATTCGCCAGAAACTGCCGCAGCTTCTTCACGCCTTCATCTTTGAGCGCGAAGGCCGCAGGAATGTCGCGGACTGGAGTCGATGATCCAGGATCGGTCAGTTCCTCCCCGAGCAACCTCTGCCCAAGCCGGAACGATGCGGCAAAAATATGCCACACCAGTTCGCCAATGTTCTTCGATCCGGCAATATCGGTGGGAACCAGTGCCGCGTCCGGATTCGCCTCGAAAAAACTCTTCCAGCGCGCTGCGGTAGCTTCGTAGTCGGCTAGAAGCTCTTCGAAGGTTACAGCAGAGTGGTCCATTCCCTCTCCTATAAACACAGGCGCCGGTGCAGCAGCGACAGCACCAGCCCTTTGCATTGGTATTCGAGCTCCGGATCGTAGCGGTAGCCTTCGTCGCGCATGAAGGCGTGCGCTCCATTTACCTCAAACCACTGGTAGTCTGCGCCTATTTCGTCTAGACGCGCCTTGATCTTCACGCGTCCTTGGAGTGGAACGTGCGGGTCCTGCCGTCCCCAGATATGCAGCAACTCGCCTTTGATCTCGCCCGCGCGGACGAGCGAGTCATCATTCTTGCCTTTGCCCAGGGATGCGCTGTGCAGGTCGGTCGCATAGAAGCAGGCTGCGGCGCGAATCTCCGGATTGAGAGCGGTGCGGAAAGCCAGATGACCACCGAGGCAGATTCCTATCGTCCCGAGCCTGCCATTGCACCGGGGCATGGTCGGCATGTACGTGATCAGAGCCTTTGCGTCGCCATCGTATGAGGACAACTCCTTCGCATACTTGTCTTCATTGCCTTTGTCGGCGCCCGCCTGGTCGTAGGCGAGAACCGTGCCCGCAGCTTCGAGCTCGTGATAGACCTCGGGCACTGCGACGAGATATCCGTGCCCAGCGATGAAGGACGCAAGCCGCTGGATTGGTCCGGTGAGCTGAAAAATCTCTGAATATAGAATGACGCCGGGATAGCGGCCCTCCGCGGCGGGATGGAAAAAATACGTCCGCATCGGCCCGGTCGGCGTAGAAATATCGACAACGAGATCGTCTTTGATCACCATGCTTAGACCTTCTTCAGCGCGCGATGGCGCGCGCGCCGATATCGCGCCGGTAATACATTCCGTCAAAGTGGATTTTGCTGATGCTCTCGTACGCAAGCCCAAGAGCATTTTCCAGCGAATCCGCAGGGACCGTGACCGCGAGCACGCGCCCGCCATTCGTCAGATAGGTGCCGTCAAGCAGCGTCGTTCCTGCGTGAAATACCTGGACACCTGCGATCTGCGCTGCTTCTTCCAGACCCGTAATACGCTGTCCCGTTGTATAGCTTCCCGGATATCCCTGCGATGCCGCTACAACGCAAGCCGACGCACCGGGCTTCCAGCGAAGCCCCGTCTCGCTCAGACGGCCTTCGACGGATGCCTCCAGCCCTTCGAGCAGATCGCTCTCGAGGCGGACGAGAATCGCCTGCGTCTCAGGATCGCCAAAGCGCACGTTGTATTCGAGCACCATCGGGCCGCGCGCCGTCATCATCAGTCCACAATAGAGCACGCCCACAAACGGACTGTCTTCTGCCGCCATGCCGTCAATCGTCGGCTGCACGATGTGGTGCATTATCCATTCGCGCATCTGCGGATCAAGCATCGTGTCTGTCGAATAGACGCCCATGCCGCCGGTGTTCGGCCCTGTGTCACCCTCGCCAATGCGCTTGTGGTCCTGCGCCGGAACCAGTGGAACCACATGTTTGCCGTCGCTCAGAACAAGGAACGAGACTTCTTCGCCCTCAAGAAACTCCTCGACCACGACGCTGGTTTCTACGCTACCCAGCAGCTTGCCGCTGAAAAGTCCGGTGATGGCGGCCTGAGCTTCCTTCTTCGTGTTGCAGATCAGCACACCTTTGCCCGCGGCGAGTCCATCGGCCTTGATGACGACAGGAAGATGGAAGAGATCGAGCGCGTCCAGCGCTTCCTGCTCCGTCGAGCAGACAGCATAGTTTGCCGTTGGAATTTTGTGCCGCTGCATGAACCGCTTGGCGAAGGCCTTACTCGTTTCGAGCATTGCCGCGGCACGTGTGGGACCAAAGACCGCAAGGCTGCGGCGCTGCATCTCGTCGACAAGCCCGATAGCAAGCGGGACCTCCGGACCAACGATTGTTAAATCCGGATTTTCAGCAACGACAACGCGCAAGATGTCGTTCACATCTTTCTGATTGGCGTTTACCAGCCGCGCTACCTCCGCGATACCGCCATTCCCAGGCGCGCACACTACTTCCCGCACGCGCGCCGACTTACCAATGGCCCATGCAAGCGCATGCTCGCGGCCCCCTGAGCCGATGACGAGGACTTTCATGCCTGCTGAATCTCTCCCTTTTGCTTAACAAAGGCTACAGCACCGTTGAGAACTCGCCAAGTGCGGCTCGGTCTGGCCTTCTGAGGAATGGATATTCACTCTTTCGCTGCTCCCAGGTTCAGCGAATCAGACAGTGCAGCCGGCTGCGCAGCTACAGCGGGCCGCGTCAGTGGCTCCCGCAGTCCGGCGCTCACGGCTTTCAGCAATTGGGCATCGCTTGAATCCTCGCCAAGTTCCCACACCATGGCGCCAGCCAGGACGTGTTGTTGTGCATACTCGCCTTTGAAACGGGCTGACACAGCATCCTCATACGTCCAAAAAGTATCCCCGTCATACAGCCACGGCGCCTGAGCTGTCGCGTCACGATACACGGTAGAGGAGGCGATCAGGGTTTGGATGTAACGATAGGGGCGATCCTGGTGGACGGCCTCTCCAGGCTGGAAGAGACCATGATTGTCCGCGCCGACCGATTTCCACGAGTATCCATAGAAAGGCACGCCCAACAGCAACTTGTCTGCAGGCACACCGGCATCCTGATAGGCATGGACCGTTCTGTCAGCGCTACCGCTGTGCTCGCTGTAGAGCGGGGCGTGGAAACCGGTCTCCTTATGCCATGGGCCGACGTAGTCATAGTTCATCAGCCCAATCAGATCGACGACCTGCGCGACCGCGGCAAAATCTACGCTGTGATACATGCCGGGACTGGGACCGGCGGCAATCGTCAGCTTGAGCCCCGGACGCACGCCGTTGAGCTGTTTCCTGAATTCCTGAAGCAGGGCAAGATAGTTGGGTGCATCCTCCAGCGCGGGATACTCCCAATCGACGTCAAAGCCATCGAAGATCCGCGGCGCTTTGATCCCTGGGCCGAAGCGTCCGCGCACGAACATGTTGATGCAGGAGGAGACAAAGGCCGCACGGTTCTCCGGCTGCGCCGCCTCCGCAAAGGAATGCGCCTTGCCTTCAAGCGAAATGAGAATCTTCAGCCGCGGATAGCGCTTTTTCAGCTTCTGCAACTGATGAAAGCTTCCCCGCAGAGGCGATGCCGGGCGATCTGCTTTGCCGTCAATGCTGTTGATCGACGTATAGGTCAGGTTCAGGTCTGCGTTCGGATCGGCGACCGCGCAGCGCGCGTTTACGATAAATCCCTGTGCGTAGTTGAGCTGATCGAGCAGCGGAGCAGCGCCACTTGTCACCAGATCCTTCACGTAATATGGCGGATCGTTGTAGATTCCCCATTGCGGAAAGTAGCCCACCAACAGCTGCCGCGGAGAACCTTCCGTTGCGCCGGACATCTTCAGGAACGGAAACAGCACGGAGAGAGCAAAAAGTGAAGAAAGCAGAAATCGGCGCATGGCTGCGGTTGATCCTCGAGAAAGTGTACGTGCACTGGGGACCGGGTTCTCTGCAGTACATTGCCGCAAAGATGCTTTGTCTAACAGACTGCGCCTTGAAGGGCATTGGTTGCAAGAGTTGGAGGTCCCACTATGAAATTAGAGATGGCGGGCAAAAGCCGCGTTAAAATAATTCTAGGACTATGAAGAATCTTGTCCCGCCCCACCTCCAGCGCTTCCGTCGCGGTCATCCGGACCGTGGACGAATCCACCGCTTCTGATTAAGCTTTTTTGTTGACTGCCTCCGCACGCTCCTTCGCAGCCTGCGCGGTGAGAAGACCTGCGCCACCTTGAGATGGCCTCAGCACAAAGGAAGGACTCGCCAAATGAGCCAAATTACGACCCAGCCCGAAAATAGTTTCGCCAGTCAATCGCAATTGAAGACTGGGAATCGCACCTACGAAGTTTTCCGCCTCGATGCGCTTGAGAAGAAAGGCATCAATCTTTCCCGCCTGCCCTACAGCCTGCGGATATTGCTTGAAAACCTGCTGCGCCAGGAGGACGGCAAGAGCGTCACCGCCGACGACATCGAATTCCTCGCCAAGTGGGAACCGAGGGCAGAGCCTTCGCGCGAAATCGCCTACATGCCGGCTCGCGTCCTCATGCAGGACTTTACCGGTGTTCCGGCGATCGTCGATCTCGCTGCGATGCGCGACGCCATGAAACAGCTTGGCGGCAACCCGGAAAAGATCAACCCGTTGCAGCCGGCCGAACTGGTCATCGACCACTCCGTTCAAGTAGATGAGTACGGAACCAGCAATTCCTATTCGCTCAACGCGATGCTCGAATTCCAGCGCAACCGCGAGCGCTACGCCTTCCTGAAATGGGGCCAGTCAGCCTTCCGCAACTTCTCGGCTGTGCCGCCGGGCATGGGCATCTGCCACCAGGTGAATCTGGAATACCTTGCCCGCGTGGTCTTTACGACAGACGGCGAGAACCCGCGCGCGTATCCTGACACGCTCGTCGGCACGGACTCCCACACGACGATGATCAATGGCCTCGGCGTTCTCGGCTGGGGCGTCGGAGGTATTGAAGCCGAGGCCGCGATGCTAGGCCAGCCGGTTTCGATGCTGGTGCCACAGGTCGTCGGCTTCAAGCTCACTGGCAAGCTCCGCGAAGGTGCTACTGCCACCGACCTAGTTCTGACCGTGACCGAGATGCTGCGCAAACTCGGCGTCGTCGGTAAATTCGTCGAGTTCTACGGCTCCGGCATTGGCGAGCTCTCACTTGCTGACCGCGCCACCATTGCTAACATGGCCCCAGAATATGGCGCCACCTGCGGCATCTTCCCCGTCGATGCGGAAACGCTCCGCTATCTGCGTCTGACCGGCCGCAGCGAAGAACAGATCCAACTCGTCGAGACGTATTACAAGGAGCAGGGGCTTTTCCATACGGCGGATTCGCCGGAAGCCGAGTACTCGCAGACCATCTCGCTTGATCTCGCGACGGTGGAACCGAGCGTTGCTGGACCAAAGCGCCCGCAGGATCGTGTCCTGCTCAAGGATGCCGGGAGCAACTTCAAGAAGCAGCTGCCGAACCTGCTCGGCCCGACCGCGAATAAGAACGGCGTGCGCCAGGTTGTTCGCTGGGAAGGCGAAGGCGGCCACTTCGCCGACACACCGGAATCGACGCATGGCGTGCACGAGTCCGGCCCCATCTCGACGGTCAAAGAACGCTTCGGCGTGGAAGTCGATAAGTATCTCGACCACGGATCGGTCGTCATCGCCGCGATCACCAGCTGTACGAATACATCGAACCCGTCTGTCATGGTCGCAGCGGGTATTCTCGCGAAGAAAGCCGTCGAAAAGGGCCTCGCCGTTCCGCCGTGGGTCAAGACCTCGCTCGCGCCGGGCTCCCGCGTCGTGACCGATTACTACGAGAAGTCCGGCCTGCTGCCTTACCTCGACAAGCTGCGCTTCAACGTCGTCGGCTATGGCTGCACTACCTGCATCGGAAACTCCGGCCCTCTGCCGATGGACGTTTCGAAGTCGATTGAAGACCACGGGCTCGTCGCCGTCTCCGTGCTCAGTGGCAATCGCAATTTTGAAGGCCGCATCAATTCCGACGTGCGCGCAAACTACCTCATGTCGCCGCCGCTCGTTGTTGCCTATGCACTTGCGGGCCGCATCGATCACGACCTGGAAAATGATCCGATCGGTAAGGGCAAAGATGGTCAGCCGGTTTACTTGAAAGACATCTGGCCGACGCAGAAAGAAGTCTCCGATGTGATCGCCTCATCCATCGATTCCGACATTTTCCGCAAGGAATACGCGACCGTGTCTGACGGCGACAGCAACTGGCAGGGGCTCAAGTTCCCGACGGGCGATGTCTACCAGTGGGAAACCGACTCGACTTATATCCGTAAGGCTCCCTATTTCGACGGCATGCCGGCAACGCCCGCTTCCGTCGAAGACATTCATGGCGCGCGAGTGCTCGCCGTCCTGGGCGACAGCGTGACCACGGACCACATCTCTCCGGCAGGCTCGATCAAGCTGAACGGCCCGGCCGGCAAGTATCTGACAGAACACGGGGTTAAGCCAGCTGACTTCAATTCCTACGGCTCGCGCCGCGGCAACCACGAAGTCATGGTCCGCGGAACCTTTGCCAACGTGCGCCTGCGCAACAAGCTGGCGCCGGGAACCGAAGGTGGAGTCACACGCCTACTGCCCGAAGGCGAGCAGATGAGCATCTTCGACGCTAGCGTGAAATACGCAGAGCGTAAGACTCCGCTCGTCATCCTCGCTGGAAAGGAATACGGCTCCGGTTCTTCGCGCGACTGGGCCGCAAAAGGACCACGCCTACTCGGCGTGCGCGCCGTCATCGCGGAAAGCTACGAGCGCATTCACCGGTCGAACCTGGTGGGCATGGGCATCCTGCCGCTGCAATTCGCAGAAGGCCAGAACGTCGAAAACCTCGGTCTGACAGGTGAAGAAGTTTTAGACTTCCCGGGCCTCAAGTCACTTCTTGACGCCAAGTTCGTGAACGGAAAGATGTTAAAGGTAAAAGCGGTCGCATCCGACGGCAAGACAAAGGAGTTCGAAACCAAGGTTCGGATCGACACGCCACAGGAGATCCTCTACTACGAAAATGGCGGTATCCTTCAGTACGTATTACGGCAACTGGCAGGGAAGAACTAACCGCTTGCAACCAAAGTACGAAAGCCCCGGGGCTGGTCCGGGGCTTTTGCATTCCTCAAACGGCGCAGACAAAGCTGCCCTGAACCACTAATGTCAAACTAAATTCCCATTCCGTATGCGTCGGACTGCATCTGGTCGCCCGCATGGGAATAAAGATCATACGGCGTGCGGCGGTTGAATTTGTAGCGCTGGCGTAGTTCGCGGCCCACATAGAGACCCAGAGCAACAACACCGACAGCTACGGAAGTCCAGCCGATTGCCTTGAGCGCAACCGTCGACTCCTCCTGTTTCCTCAGACCTGGCAGAACAATCACTTCAGCCTTCTTTCCTGACCGAAAAAGCCGACGCTTTAGAATCGATCCCATGCGCACATGATATCGCATATCGTTTGCAACCTGCCCATAGCACATCGGTCACTCTTGATCATCTCTTTAGATAGTTCCCTCGATATCTAGATCGTTTCTTCGATTTCACGCAACCAGCGGACTTTTTGTTCCGGTGGTAGAAAGCTGGCTTCGATGGAATTGGATGCCAGCTCGCGCAGATGCTCCTGAGTAAACGCAAACGCATCGTGCGCCAGTAGATACTCGCCTTCGAGATCGCCGCCGAACATCGTCGGATCGTCGGAATTGAGTGTCACCATCAGTCCTTCGTCAAAATAGCGCCGCACCGGATGGTCCTCCAGTTTGGCGCAGCATCCAGTCTTGAGATTTGATGTCATGCAAATTTCGAGGGGAACCTGGCGTTCCGCGAGCAGATGCATCAGTTCGGGATCGTGAATCGCGGTCAGAACATGCCCCAGGCGCTCGGCTCCAATGTTCAGTGCACCCCAGATGCTCTCCGGCCCGACAGCTTCGCCGGCGTGCACGGTCAGCCGCAGGCCGGCATCGCGGGCTTCAGTGTAGGCGTCGCGAAACAGCTCCGCTGGTCCGTTGCGTTCATCGCCGCCGATGCCGATGCCGATGATGCTGGGGTATTCGCCCTTCATCTCGGCGGCCTTGCGAAAGACGCGGGCGGCTGCTTCGACTCCAAAGTGCCGCACAGCATCGAAAATCCAGTAGAGGGTGATGCCGAAGTCTTTCTCCGCCTGCTTCCGCGCCCGTTCCATCGCCGCGAATATCGGCTCAAACTCGCCGCGTTCCCAGTAATAGACGAGACCCACTGCGACATATGCCTCGGCATGGACTACGCCCTGCGTGGCAAGCTGCTCGAGCATTTTGTAGGTGATCAGTTCGTAGTCTTCGGCGGTGCGCAGCCGCTCGGTCACGGATTTGAAGGCCATCAGGAAGCCGTGGAAGTCCGTGTATTGATAGAGCGCCTGCGCCTGATCGAGGTTCAACGGTTCTGCGTCGTGCCTGCGGCTCAGTTCGACCAAAGTTTCAGGCGAGATCGTTCCTTCGAGATGCAAATGAAGTTCAGCCTTGGGAAGTCGACGGATGAAATCTTTCGGTCCTGCAGTCATTCTACTGGTGTACCGCAGTCTAACCGGACGCTCAAACGCTCTCGCAGTCAGTGAGGAGTTTTTGCAGTGGGCGGTAACAGCCTGTAGTTCACCGGAACCGGTTGCAAACTTACCGCGCGCGGTGTGGCGGACAGAACTCGCTCCGCCTGCAGCTGTAGAAGTAGTAAATGCAAAGCCCAATCGCCAACCAGACAAAGAAGCGCAGCCAAGTCATGATCGGCAGGCCGGCCATCAGCAACACGCAGAAGAAGATGCTGAGCACCGGAAATACCGGGCCACCTGGACAACGGAAGCTACGATGCCGATGAGGATCTTTGTAGCGCAGAACCAGCACGCCGGCGGATACCAGCACAAAGGCAAAAAGCGTACCGATATTCGATAAGTCGGAAAACGTTCCGATATCCAACAGACCAGCAGGCAGTCCAACGACAAATCCTGCCACCCAAGTGGATACAGCAGGTGTCCGATACTTCGGATGCACCTTTGAGAAGACCGAGGGCAGCAGGCGGTCGCGCGACATGGCAAACCAGACCCGCGCCTGCCCGATCTGGAAGACGAGAATCGACGAGATCATCCCCAGAAGCGCACCGATCAGAATGACCAGCCGCACCCAGTGCAGAGACTCGCCGCCCGTCGTCAGCGACAGCTTTCGCAGCGTGTTGACCACCGGAGCTGCATCACCTACTAACTGGTCCCACTTGATCAATCCGGTCAGCACCACCGCTACGCCAATATAGAGCGTCGTGCAGATCACTAGCGTCGCGAGAATACCGATAGGCACGTCGCGCTGCGGGTTTTTGCACTCCTCGGCGGCCGTCGAGACAGAATCGAAACCGATGTATGTGAAGAAAATGATCGAGCCGCCCGTCAGCAGCCCCGACCAGCCATTCGGATAAAACGGATGCCAGTTCGACGGATGGATGAAGTGCGCGCCGAAGGCGACAAAGACGAGAATCGCCGCAATCTTCAGCAGGACCATAACATTGTTCGTCTCGGCCGACTCGCGGATGCCGCGCACCAGCACCACCGTCAGCAGCATCACGATCAGGAAGGCGGGCCAGTTGAAGCCAAAGTGCCATCCGGGCGCATAGAGCATGTTGCCGTGGAAGTCCGCCAAGCCACTCGGCAGGTACGCAGGCGAAATCCATCGCGCCGACGGATGAATGCCCAGCCAGTCCATCAAGTCGACGATATGCGCGGCAAACCCAACGCATACCGCCATGTTTGAGAAGGCGTATTCGAGAATCAGGTCCCAGCCGATGATCCACGCAATCAATTCGCCAAGAGTCGCATAGGTGTACGTGTATGCCGATCCCGCAATCGGAATCATCGAAGCCAACTCGGCATAGCAGAGACCGGTGAAGGCGCAGACAATCGCCACCAGCACGAGCGACAACGCCAGCGCCGGACCTGCTCCGGGCCGCCCGACGAGCGCCGTGTGATGAATCAAATAGTCGAGAACCGGCGTATTCAGAATCGAAGACGTATCGAACTGCTCGCCGGCAATCGCCGTTCCGATGACGGTAAAAATGCCCGAGCCAATGACCGCGCCAATGCCCAGCGCCGTGAGCGACCAGGGGCCGAGCGTCTTCTTGAGGCTGTGCTCGGGCGCCTCTGAGTCACGAATTAATTTGTCGATCGATTTTCGGGCGAAGACTTGTGTCGGCAGAACCTGGCTCCTGCAGTCTTGATGAGGGGAGTGTAGCCGCTCGGGGCCAATCCCGCGAAGCAAAATCCGCAGGACAGGCCCCTCAAATCGCCTTTAGCGCTTGCTTGTACCGCGCACTAATTTTCTGACCTTCTTCTTGTTCGAGCCCCGCGGGGTGGTCCGCTTGGCCTTCGGAGCCGCCTTCTTGCGGGTTGCGCGCTTTACCTTCTTGCGTTCTTCTGTGCTTTCACTCTTCTTCGTATTTGCCATTCTTCTCCTTGACTATTGCCTTCATCCGATCAGCTCATATTGCTTCGCCTTTGCGAAGTAAGGTCTACGGGACAGGCCATCAGATGCGTTCCAGCTGGGCAAACTTCTCCACCAGCTTTTTCACACCGAACCTTGTAAATTGTACCGTGATCTTGGCGTCTTCACCGTCTCCCTCGCGCCGGAAGACCACGCCCTCGCCGTATTTTGGATGCCGCACGCGCTGACCGCTTTTGAATCCAACCGCGCCCTTCGGCTCCGCAACTTCGATCTTCGGCCGGGGTGCGCTCCCACCGCGCCCGCTGAAAAATTGTGCGATGTTGTCCAGCGATTGGCCGCCGCTCTTCCTTACGGCATTCCGCGCAGAGCCGGCCCCATTTTGCTGGCGAAGAGGCCGCTGGTCTTCGTCCTCGTAGCTGTAGTGGCGGCTTGATTCGAAACCATCATCGTACTCGCGCCCCTGCATCCATGAAGCTCTTTGCGTGGATGCAGCGGCGTATCCACCCCAGCTTGAGGCGTGTTGCTGTCCGCCGCTCAAATCTTCGAGCAGCGCCGGAGGGACCTCTTCCAGGAACCGCGAAGCCATCGACGCTTCCGGCATGTCGTTGCCGTAGCGGCGCCGATAGCGAGCCCGCGTCAGTACCAGAGCATCCATCGCCCGCGTCATGCCCACGTAAGCGAGCCGTCGCTCTTCCTCCATCTGGTCTGGTTCGTTGAGCGTTCGCGAATGCGGGAACAGCCCTTCTTCCATCCCGGCGAGCAACACCAGCGGAAACTCGAGGCCCTTTGCCGAATGCAGCGTCATCAACGTAACGCGGGCATCAGCGTTGATTTGGTCCGTGTCGCTCACCAGCGCGG
>Ga0210402_10004723_pt1 | contig 12341 bp, 9 predicted proteins | sample IncBWC7MmetaG_FD_161055 | JGI IMG/M metagenome (GOLD analysis project Ga0210402, IMG submission 161055) | Forest soil microbial communities from Barre Woods Harvard Forest LTER site, Petersham, Massachusetts, United States - Inc-BW-C-7-M | ecosystem: Environmental > Terrestrial > Soil >...
CGCAAAAATATCCGAACGATCCGCTGCTCGGTGATTCGCAATATTGGCTCGGCGAGAGCCTTTTCCAGCGTCAGCAATATCGCGACGCCGCGGAGATCTTTCTCAACGTGACCAGCAAATACGACAAATCGGCCAAGGCGCCCGACTCGTTGTTGCGGCTTGGACAGTCCTTGGCCGCGCTGAAGGAGAAGGAAGCCGCCTGCGCTGCGCTGGGCGAGGTGACGCGGAAATATCCGCGCGCGTCGGCGGGCGTGAAAGCGGCGGTGGACCGCGAGCAGAAGCGGGTGAAATGCTGACGCCCTCAAAAGTTCGCAGTGCCCTTCGAACGGGTTGCGCGTAAAATTAGTGCTGACCTATTCTCGTTGACGCGTCTTTCTGACGCGGACCGATGCCCATTTCGACCGAACGGCTTTGACCCGGCGGCGCCATGCGAGATGACGAAAACGCTCCGATCTCGGTCCAGGACGCAAAAGAGCTGTTCGCGGCTTTCAAGACCGAGCCTGCCATCGTGCTCGCGGTGTCCGGCGGGCCCGATTCGATGGCGCTGATGTGGCTGATGGCCCGCTGGCGTCGCGGCCTTTCCAACGGCCCCCGTCTTGTCGCGGTGACCGTCGACCATGGCCTGCGTCCAGAGGCCGCAAGCGAGGCGCGGGATGTCAAACGCCTGGCCAAGGCGCTCGATCTGCCGCACCGGACGGTGCGCTGGACCGGCGACAAGCCCAGGACCGGAGTGCCCGCGGCGGCGAGGGCTGCGCGCTATCGTCTGCTGACGGAGGCGGCGCGAACCTTCGGTGCCACGCACATTCTCACGGCGCATACGCGCGACGATCAGGCGGAGACCTTGTTGATGCGGCTGTTGCGAGGCAGCGGCATCGCAGGGCTGTCGGCGATGGCGCGTGAGAGCGTGCGCAATGGCGTGGTGCTGACCCGTCCGCTGCTTGACGTTCCAAAATCGCGGCTGATCGCGACGCTCAATAAGGCGAGGGTCGCCTTTGCCGACGATCCGACCAACCGCGACCTCGCCTTCACGCGGCCGCGCCTGCGTCAATTGCTGCCGCTGATCGCCGCAGAAGGCGGCGATGCGCGCGGCCTGGCGCGACTGGCCTCAAGGCTTGCGCGTGCCAATGCGGCGGTGGAGGTGCTGGCCGATGGCGCGGAGCGCTATCTGGCGCTCGTGGACGGCGCGGCAAGGGCCTGTGGGCCGATGGTGCGCGACTTCGACGCCAAGGCGTTTGCCGCCATGCCCGAGGAAGTCCGTCTGCGCTTGTTACTTCGCGCGATCAGCCGGTTCGGACATGAGGGGCCGGCCGAATTGGGCAAAGTGGAAGCGCTGCTGGCGCAACTTGACCGGTGCCTTTCGAAGAAAGGCGAAAAAGGCCGGCCAAGGTCGGCTCGGGTCGAGTTGAAGCAGACCCTTGCCGGCGCATTGGTGACCGTCCGTGGCGGGCGTATCCGGATCGAGCCGGCCCCTCCGCGACGTGGCCGGACGGCAGGGATTTCGGGCCAGCGAGCCTCATTGCACGAAGCAGCCTCATTTCACGAAGAAGGCGCTCGAGCCGATGGATAAGCGCGCTTTCAGGCGGCAAGTGAACACCATCACTTCTGTCCCCATGCCCTTTGGGGCCTTAACCACCCGGAAAATCAACGTTTTAGCCGTCATTTTTTAAGCAGGAATCGGGTAAGATGCGTTAAATTAGTCCTGCGTGGTTCCCTTGGCAGCAAGGTGAGCGGCACCTAAATTGTGTTACGGTCTAGCGGGGACTGCCTCGTGGTTACCCAGGGATAGGTCCGAAGGACATTGAGGCCGCGATTCGCGCGACCACGAAGGAAGATCAATGAACGCCAATCTGCGCAATTTCGCCCTCTGGGTCATCATTGTTCTATTGCTGTTGGCGCTGTTCACGCTGTTCCAGAATCCAGGCCAGCGCGTGTCTTCGCAGGACATCTCGTTCTCGCAATTGCTGAGCGAGGTGGATCAGGGGCATGTGCGTGACGTTGTCATCCAGGGACCGGAGATTCACGGCACACTGACCAACGGCTCCTCGTTCCAGACCTATGCGCCGAACGACCCGACGCTGGTGAAGCGGCTCTATGATGGCAAGGTGCAGATCACCGCGAAGCCGCCGGGCGACAACGTGCCGTGGTTCGTCTCGCTGCTCGTCTCGTGGCTGCCGTTCATCGCGCTGATCGGCGTTTGGATCTTCCTGTCGCGGCAGATGCAGGGGGGCGCCGGCAAGGCGATGGGCTTCGGCAAGTCGCGCGCCAAGATGCTGACGGAAGCGCATGGCCGCGTCACTTTCGAGGACGTTGCGGGCGTCGACGAGGCCAAGCAGGATCTGCAGGAGATCGTGGAGTTCCTGCGCGACCCCGGAAAATTCCAGCGTCTCGGCGGACGGATTCCGCGCGGCGTGCTGCTCGTCGGGCCTCCCGGCACCGGCAAGACGTTGATCGCGCGCGCGGTCGCGGGCGAAGCCAACGTGCCGTTCTTCACGATTTCCGGGTCCGACTTCGTCGAAATGTTCGTCGGCGTCGGTGCGTCCCGCGTGCGCGACATGTTCGAGCAGGCCAAGAAGAACGCGCCTTGCATCATCTTCATCGACGAAATCGACGCGGTCGGCCGCCATCGTGGCGCGGGCCTCGGCGGCGGCAATGACGAGCGCGAGCAGACGCTCAACCAGTTGCTGGTCGAGATGGATGGATTCGAGGCCAACGAAGGCGTGATCCTGATCGCGGCGACCAACCGCCCCGACGTGCTCGATCCCGCGCTGTTGCGTCCGGGCCGCTTCGACCGTCAGGTCGTGGTGCCGAATCCGGACGTGGTCGGCCGCGAGCAGATCCTGAAGGTGCATGTGCGGAAGGTCCCGCTCGCGCCCGATATCAACCTGAAGACCATCGCGCGCGGCACGCCCGGCTTCTCCGGCGCCGACCTGATGAACCTCGTCAACGAAGCCGCGCTGACGGCCGCCCGCCGCAACAAGCGCATGGTCACGCAGGCGGAGTTCGAAGAGGCCAAGGACAAGGTGATGATGGGCGCCGAGCGCAAGTCGCTCGTGATGACCGAGGAAGAGAAGCTGTTGACCGCCTACCACGAGGGCGGCCACGCCATCGTCGGTCTCAACGTCGTTGCCACCGATCCGATCCACAAGGCCACGATCATTCCACGCGGCCGCGCACTGGGCATGGTGATGCAGCTCCCGGAACGCGACAAGCTGTCGATGTCGCTGGAGCAGATGACCTCGCGCCTTGCCATCATGATGGGCGGCCGTGTCGCGGAAGAACTCGTATTCGGCCGCGAGAAGGTCACCTCGGGCGCGGCCTCGGACATCGAGCAGGCGACGAGGCTTGCGCGCATGATGGTGACGCGCTGGGGCTTGTCGGAAGAGCTCGGCACCGTTTCCTACGGCGAGAACCAGGATGAGGTGTTCCTGGGCATGTCGGTATCACGGACGCAGAACGCTTCCGAAGCGACCGTCCAGAAGATCGACTCCGAGATCAAGCGGCTGGTCGAGGAGGGCTATCACGAGGCGCACAGAATCCTCAGCGAGAAGCGCGCCGATCTTGAGACGCTCGCCAAGGGCCTGCTCGAGTTCGAGACCCTGACCGGTGAGGAGATCACCGACCTTCTGAAGGGCAAGAAGCCGAACCGTGAGTCGGTGCTGGAGCCGACCGCGCCGCGCGCGTCCGCCGTGCCGCCGGCAGGCAAGCCCCGCCCGCGTCCCGATCCGGACGCCGGTCTGGAGCCGCAGCCACAGGCCTGATCCGGTCCTCGATCACGACGATCCTAACGCGAGGGAAAACGGATCGCTGCGCGATCCGTTTCGCCTTTGTGCGGACTGGAAGCGCCCTCACGCTTGCGCCGCAACATGCCAAGGATGGTCTCAAGACCAAGGATCGCCCAAAAATCGCCGCGTCAATCACGGCAGGGGGCTGAACCTCGCGCCTTGGATCTGCGCATGCGAACGCTCGATCGGCGGCGGGAACCACGACCAGGATTTGGCCGACCTCGGAACCGGAACCGGAGCCGGTTCGCCGGCTTATCCATACTGGTTATCAGGTCGTGAACATGAGTGATCGGCGTAACATCAACAGGGCAATGCTCGCGGCGATCTCGCTCGCAGTCGCGATCGTCTGCGTCGGTGTCCTGGCCATGCTTGTCCGCGACCGTTGGGACAGGCCGGAACTGAAAACGGCGGAGCAGGCGCGCTATACGACCACTGGCCGCACCGCCGAGACCGCAGGAGCACGTCTGGACCCGACCGATCCCAAACTTGCGATCGAGCCGGCGCCTGCCGGGCCGAATCCGGCCCAACCCGCAAATCCAAACTGATCGCCGCGACGCCGGGTCGGGTGCCTACAACGACATGATCGCGTTGCGCGTCCGGACAGGGGGAGAGAGCTTCCGTTCCGAGTCGGAACGGAAGCGGGTTCTAAAAACATGCCCCCTCAAGCGCACTGTTGCGATCAGCAAGAACTTGGCGATCAGCGAGAACTCGGCAATGCTGTTCACGCTTCCTCTCCGGGTTAAGCAGCCACCGGCAGGATCACGCCGCTGCGGGCGAAGCAATTGCATGCCGAAGATCATGCCATTCGCGCCGAAGAGCGGGTGATGGCCGGCTTCAACAGCGGTCATATCACCCGTGCCGAGCAGCGCGCGCCGAGCTGGCAAGAGAACGTGGTGAGCCAGATCGGACCGTAAGCCGCCTCTCGCCAGAGCGTTTTCGAACCCAGCACTTGGGAGAAATCGCTTGGGGGAAGCCCGATTTCACCACCCTGTTACAAGCGTAATGCGATCGCCCTAATCAGAAATCGTTCAGCAACGCGCGTGCGGTTCATTGAGGTGCGTTTTCAGTATCCACGAAACATTATGAGAGATCTCGCGCTATGTCTGATCTGGCAGGTTCGTTCGAAAACTCAAATAGCAAGCCGCTTTCCGCCGATGCGCACGCAGCAGCCGAACTGGACCGGTCAAGTCGCGCCGTCCGCCGGACGCGTCGCGCAAGCTCTCTTGGGCAGATACTCGCCAACAGCTTGATCGCGAGCCAACGCGGTTCGACCGCGCTTTTGCGCCTGTCGCGCCCTTCGAAGAGGAACGCCCTCGATAACGCGATGATCGCGGGCATCGAAAACTTCATGAGTGATCCGCCGGAAGGTACCCGCGCCATCATCATCTATGGCGAGGGGAAGCACTTCTCGGCCGGCGTCGACCTTGCGGCGCTCAGCGAAAGCCGCGCCCAGGGCGGCAGCATTACTTTCTCGCGAGCATTTCACCGGGCCTTCGACAGGATCGAAAATTCGGAGATACCGGTGATCGCGGTGCTGCAAGGCGCGGTGATCGGCGCTGGTTTGGAGCTGGCCGCCGCCGCGCATATCCGGGTCGCAGAGCGCAGCACCTACTATGCGCTGCCGGAAGCGGCGCTCGGAATCTTCCCCGGCGCCGGTGGTGCCGTGCGCATTCCGCGCCTGATCGGTGCGCCCCGGATGACCGACATGATGCTGACCGGACGGACCTATACCGCGGAAGAAGGCATGCCGCTCGGCTTGTCGCAATATGTCGTCGACGACGGTCAGGGCATCGCCAAGGCGCTCGAACTGGCCGAGAAGGTCGCCGCCAACGCGACCCTGAGCAACTTCGCCGTGTTGCAGGCGCTGCCGCGCATCGCGCGCATGGACCCGGATGGCGGTTTCCTGCTTGAAAGCCTGATGGCCGCGCTGACCACCGGCGACGACGAGGCCAAGGCGCGGCTGGATGCCTTTTTCAGGACGCGCGCAGCAAATGCCGCACATTCTCCGAACGGGGACGATTTGTAAAAGGAAGACGGCCGAGGTTTGGTCGGCTCAGGTGATGGGGCGATCTTCGACCGCTCAGTGGAGCAGGCTCGCAACTGAATCGCGCCGGTGGTGCGGAACGGAAGGCGTGATCCCCTTTACCCTTTCTCATCGAAGAGCTGTGGGGCCACCGTGACGCGCAGGGGGACGGGCAGGGGCAATTGATCAGCATGCGGGGCTGCATCGATCGAAAGGCCATGTGTTGCCGGGCGGCCTGCGGATGACGCCATCTGGGCGGACCTTGTTTGCTGATGCCTGATCGCATCGGAAAAGTTCAGGCCCCGCGTTGTGAACCGGCAGCTCGGACCCGGCAGGCTTTGGGGCGAGTATTTTTCAGCAGGATAGATATTGGAGCGAGCATCGCCTCGAAGCTGGAGGGCGTATCGGTCCGGGCACATTTCCGCAGTGAGGTGTTTGATAACAAGTTTGTTCCCAACATCGATGTTTCGTTCACGAAAAGCGGCGCAGGTTTGATGGCGTAGGTCTGACAATGTGAGACTTATTTGTCACTCTCGCCAGTATCTTTTTTGCCGCCCAATTCCTCCCGTATTTATCGGGGAGGTGCTTTCGCGGGGCGCGCGAGGTCGTCTCCGAGCAATTCGCCTCGACGACGGGTCGTGGTTTCGCGTTCCATTTAGGGACGGAGCTTGGTTCGTTTTCTGTACGCTTGTAGCGGCGGCTTGTTGCCTCTCTGAAATGTGTGCGGCACCGCACCATGTGGTGTTATATTAGGGCGCCGGGGGCGTCGGAGTGACTGAATGACGGCAAATGGAGCGACCGGCCGCGGTTCTCAACCGGCGCGCGTTGACTCGGATGAAGAGGGCAGGACCGTCAGCGAGCCACCGGAAATAACCGACCTCAGGATCGGCTCGGATCGCAGGAGGCCTCTTTGCGCCGTCGTCGAAGACGACGTCACCATGCGTCATCTGGTGATGAACTACCTTGAGGAGCACGATATTCGAGCGGTCGCGGCGTCCCGGCGCGACGAGGTTTCGGCGCTGCTGCTGCGCGGCGAACTCGATTTGGTCATCCTCGATCTGCGGCTCGGTCAGGAGGATGGGCTTGATCTGCTTCGTGAGATCCGCTCGCATTCCGACGTTCCGATCATTATCACGACCGGTCACCGACGCGACGAGATCGACCGGGTGGTCGGGCTGGAACTCGGCGCCGACGACTACATCACCAAACCGTTCGGGCTGCGGGAGCTCTTGGCGCGGATCCGGGCGGTGCTGCGGCGGCGCGAGATCGGAAACTCCGCGGCGGCGCGCGATGCCGAGAAAGGTCGCTGCCGGTTCGGCGGCTGGCTGCTCGACCGGCGCAGCCGGCGCCTGACCAATTCGAGGGGCGAGCCGGTCGGCCTGACAAAGGGTGAATATTCGCTGCTCGTCGCCTTCCTCGATGCACCCCAACGGCCGCTCTCGCGCGAGCACCTTCTGCAGGCAACCCGTATCCACGAAGATGTCTTCGACCGCAGCATCGACGTGCAAGTGTTGCGGCTCCGACGCAAGCTCGAGAGCGATCCAAGCACGCCTTCAATCATCCAGACAGAGCGCGGCGTCGGTTACATTTTCTCGCTTCCCGTTGATGTTCTTTGAATGATGGCCCGCTCAGCGCATCCGCAAGCAGGTGGGCGCAAGCAGGTAGGCGAATGTCTCGCCGCCGGGCCGCGCGGCCGATTTTCAGGCCGAAAACACAATCGCGCGACATTACAACGGTAACGCGATTCTCCGTGGTTGGAACGGTGCCGAAACACGCGAAAGGCAGGTTCTTCCCCGACAACTTGGTTTGGGAGACCTCAATGCCATTGGGAAAGAAATTTTTTCGCGACCGCCTGCCATTCGGACATGTCCCTCCTGCGCACGTTCTTCATGGGCGCGTCCCGCACGCACAGGTTCCGCACGCACAAGCCCCTCGCGGGCACGTCCCGCCCGATGCGACCGCCAATGCCGATGCGGGCGCCGGCCCCGGGATTGCTGCCCTCACGCATGCCCTTGAAGGTTCGCCGGATCGAGACTCGCCTGGCTTTGGTTCGTGCCGCGCGGCCTCAGTCCGCATCGGCAACGCAGGTGCCGCGCAAGACAATCCTTTCGGCGGGGCTGGATCTGACCAACAAGGCCCTGGCGTGGTGCGCCGTGCACGCTGACCTTGCATTCGTCAATTTCCCGGCCGCGATCTTCTCCTGGCTGCTAACGCAGTTCTTCGTTGGGTGCGCCGCGTATGCCGAGGCCATGTACCCGAATTTTGGACATGTCCACGCCAGCGAAGCCGGCGCCAGCAAAGTCGGTGCAAGCCAAGTCGCCGCAAGCCGAGTCGCCGCAAGCGAAGAAGCCGACCGTCGCGATCCGCGGCAAAACATGGAGGCCCAACGCGGCGATTGCGGAGCCGGCAATTCGAGCGGGTCACCGAGCCTCGCTCCTGATTTGGCGGAGCTGTCCCGGTTTGCGATCGGTGCCGGTGGAAGGCGCCCGCAAGGCCCGCACGCCGGTCGAACCCGGTCGAGCTGGACCAAATCTGGCGGCACCGGAAACATCGTGTGGCTGAACGCGATTCGACCAGCCCGCCCGGGACGGCTTGGCTCGCTCGCGCAGTCCGTGGCCGCGTGGCTGTCGAGACGGCGGCAGGGAGGCAACCGTCGCGTGACGGTTGGGCTCGGAAATCACGATCGCCGCGCCCGGCAAGAGGTCTGGATGGCACGCTACGGCATCGAATAGTCTTGCGAGGAATGGTCTTGCGAGGTGTGGGATTGTTTCGGTTTGCACCATCATGCTCGCCGGCGTTGCGCCGGCGACATCGGTTGGAAAACGCGTTTGGGCACGCGCGCCGCTTGTCGCGCGCGATTTGCCTGGGACTCGTGCTCGCAAGCGGAGCGGCAACCCAGGCGTCCTCGGAAACATCGTGGGCACGCGGCACGTGTACAAACCCATTGCTTGAAGAGCCGATTTCAGCCGTTCCCCAGCCGCCGGTCGCCGATCCGAACAAGCTCGCGCTTGGCGAGCGTCTCTTCTCCGACCCGCGGCTGTCCTCAAGCGGAACGATGGCCTGCTCGTCGTGCCATGATATTCATGCCAATGGCGCCGGCAGCAGCAAGATGGACGCCGCCCACGACGAGCCGGCATCTCAGTTCAACACGTTGACGATATTCAATGCGTCGCTCAACTTTCGCCTGAACTGGGAAGGCAATTTCCGCACGCTTGCCGATCAGATCGAATCCGCGCTGGAGACTTCGGCCAACCTGAACACGAGCGTGGACGAAGTGGTCCGCAAGTTGAACGCAGATCAGCAGACCGTAGCGCAATTCCGTGCGGCATACGGCCGAAATCCGGATCGCGACAGCCTCCTTGACGCGCTGGTCACATTCGAGCAGTCGCTGGTGACACCGGGAAGCCGTTTCGACAGCTGGCTCGGCGGCAACATGGCGGCCTTATCGGACAAGGAGCTGGAGGGTTATCGGCTGTTCAAATCGCTCGGCTGCGCTTTCTGCCATCAAGGCGCCAATGTCGGCGGCAACCTGATGCAGCGGCAGGGGGTCTTCCGGGAACTCGTTCCGGGCAAGCCTAGGATCGTCCGCGTGCCCAGCCTGCGCAACGTGGCCGTGACTCCACCCTATTTCCATGACGGCAGCGTCCCGACCCTTGAAGAAGCCATCCGCAGGATGGCGGCAGCGCAGCTTGACCGCAGCGTGTCGGACCAGCAGGTCGATGCACTCGCTGCGTTCCTCCAGACACTGACCGGGACCTATCGCGGCGTACCCGTTTCCGAGGTGCGGCCATGAGGGGCTTTCCCTGCGCGATGATGGCATTCGTCTTTGTCGTGGTGCTGACCTGGCTATCGCTGCGCGCGATCAATCCGGAAGCCGAAACGCTCGACGCCGCCATCGCTGAACTCGATCGTTTCGCGATGATCGAAAACTCGCTGTATCGCGACGTCTTCAGCGCGCGCGCAGGCATGTTGCGCAATTACGATCCGCTTGTCCGGGAAATCGACGCACTACGCATGTCGCGCGACCGCCTGCGCAAGGTGGCCACTCTGGATCGCGAGACGGCGGAGGCGATCGATCGATTGTCGGCATCGGTCGACCGCCAGGAAAATTTGGGCGAGAAGGTCACGAGCGACAGCGCGTTGATGCACAACTCGCTTGCTTTCTTCGGGCGGTCCAGTGTCGGGTTGAAAGCACCGGATATGGGGCCTGCGATCAGCGCCGCCGCAGCGGCCATGCTGAACCTGACACTCGACACCTCGCCGGAAGCCGCGCGCGAGGTTCAGGAGCGGCTCGACGAGCTCGACAGGCAGGCGACCCCAGCCCAGCGCGAGGCCGTCGCGCCCTTGCTGGCGCATGGACGGCTGCTGCATGATCTGCTTCCTGCGGTCGATCAAGCCCTCGGCGCCATGCGCGCGATACCGCGAAAGACGGAGCAGGACCACCTGCGTACCCTGCTGCTTTCACACCAGGCGACGTCTCGAACCTCTGCCCGGCAATATCGTGAGCTGCTCTACGGGGTGTCGCTGCTCTTGGTCGCATTTCTGGTCTTCCTGGGCCTTCAGCTCAACGCGCGCGCGAAGGCGCTGCAGCGGCGTGCCATGTTCGAGCATGCGCTCGCGCGCATATCGATGCGGTTCATCAACGCGCAGCCGCAGACGATCAGCGCCGAGATCGATCGGGCGCTCTCCGAAATGGCCTGCTGCGTTGGGATCGACCGCGCTTATTTTGTGATGTCCGGCGCCGAGCCGCGGCTGCATGGCTGGTCCAGGCCGGGATGCGATTTCCCGCCGGGCTGGCCGGAAGGCGCGCTTGACGTTGCGATGCGCTCGGCCCGTACCGTCGACGGAATAATCCACGTTCCGTACGTTCCGCGCATGCCGCGCGGGCATTGCAGGAGCGAGTTGGCGGCCGCTGGCGTCGGCGGATGGGCATGCGCGTTGAACGTCGACAAGGACGGCAGCGCGGTTCTTCTCGCATTTGAGGTGATCGGACGGCCATGTGGCTCGAGTTCGCCCGGCGAACTGAGCCTGCTGCGCATGGCGCTCGATACTTTTGTCTACGCGGTCGGGCGGACCGTCATGGAGACCGAGCGCGCGCGGCTCGAGGCGCGGTTGCAGCAGGCCCGGCGCATGGAGAAGATCGGCACGCTGACGAGCGGCATCGCGCACAACTTCAACAATATTCTCGGCGGGATTCTCGGCCACTCCGAGGTGATGGAGGAGCACCTTGGCCCGGACGCGCGGCTTGGCCGGAATCTCGGCGCGATCCGCCGCGGCGCCGAGCGGGCGCGCGATCTGGTCGATCAGATCCTGGTGTTCGGACAGCGCCGCGATGTTCGCCGCAGGCCTCTGAGCGCGGATGCTCTGGTTGCTGAAACGGCGTCGCTCTTGTCCGTTTCTCTGCCGATGGGGATCGAGCTCTCGATCCAGGAATCGCGGGTGACGGCGCTCGTCTCGGGTGAGTCCGCCCAGTTGCAGCAGGTCATACTCAATCTCTGCAACAACGCGGCGCAAGCCATGGAAAATGGTGGTCGCATCGAAATATCGTCCGAGCTGCGCCAGGTTGCCGAGACGTGTTCGCTCACCCATGATGAGCTTCGTCCGGGCCGCTACGTCTGCATCGTCGTAAAGGATTCCGGTCATGGCATGGACCAGACGACGTTGGCGCGGATCTTCGAGCCTTTCTTCACCACCCGTGCCGCCGGAAACGGCCTCGGGCTTGCAACAGTGCGTGAGATCGTCCGCGATCATGGCGGCGCGCTCAACGTTGAGAGTTCACTTGGCCAAGGCAGCCGCTTCGAGGTCTGGCTGCCCATCACGGAGACGCCCATGTCGATGCCGACGACGGCCCCGCCTGCAATTCCGGTCGGAAGCGGCGAGACCGTGATGGTCGTGACCAGCGATGCCGAACGATTGCTGAGAGATGAGGAGACATTGGCCGCGCTCGGCTTTGAGCCGGTCGGGTTCAGCACGGCTGGGGCTGCCCTCGCCGCATGCCGGGCGAAGCCGGACCGGTTCGACGTGCTCATCGTCGGCCATTTCGGATCGACCATGTCGTCGCTCGAAATCGCGGCCGCGTTGCACGAGGCCGCGCCGCACCTGCCGATCGTGCTGGCGACAAAGTCGAGCGAAGAGATCGGGGCAGATCGCCTGCTGGGCGCCGGAATCGCCGATGTCGTGCACTGGCCCATGATCGCGGCAGAGGTCGCCGCCGCGCTCAACCAGTGTGCAGAGATGAAGCGCGGGGAGAGCAGGCAGCGCTCGGGCGGTTCACGCATGATACCCTACCACTTGGCCCGCTGAACCGGACCACGGTCGCGGCCATCGGCGAATCCTCGGCTCGGGTGTGAATTGGCGCTGAAGAATGGCCCGGAGAAAGCGGGCAGCCGGACAAAGAGCTGAAGCCACGGCAGTGCTTTCCAGGTGCCGTCAAGGCGCCTCGCCTCGACGCGCCAGGGCAGTTATGCATAGCGCCTGTGCCACCGTCATGGCATGCTGGCGCGACAGAGAGATCAACAGAACGATCGACAGAACGA
>Ga0210402_10004725_pt1 | contig 12338 bp, 10 predicted proteins | sample IncBWC7MmetaG_FD_161055 | JGI IMG/M metagenome (GOLD analysis project Ga0210402, IMG submission 161055) | Forest soil microbial communities from Barre Woods Harvard Forest LTER site, Petersham, Massachusetts, United States - Inc-BW-C-7-M | ecosystem: Environmental > Terrestrial > Soil >...
GCCCATGTATTCCGGGCAGATCGCCAGCCGAGGCCCGCGCTATTGCCCCTCGATCGAGGACAAGATCGTGCGGTTCGGAGATCGCGACGGCCACCAGATCTTTCTGGAGCCGGAGGGGCTCGACGACACCACGGTCTATCCGAACGGGATCTCAACCTCCCTGCCGGAAGAGGTCCAAATCGCGCTGGTCGCGACCATTCCCGGCCTGGAGCGGGCGCGTATTATCCGGCCGGGATATGCGATCGAGTATGACCACGTTGACCCGCGGGAGCTTGCCCCCACCTTGGAGACCAAACGTTTGCCCCGGATGTTCCTCGCTGGACAGATCAACGGCACGACCGGCTACGAGGAAGCGGCGGCGCAGGGCTTGCTCGCCGGGCTCAATGCCGCCTGCTGCGCGGGTGGGCGCGGCGAGATCACCTTCGATCGGGCGGAGAGCTATCTCGGGGTTATGGTTGATGATCTCGTCACGCGCGGGGTCACCGAGCCCTACCGCATGTTCACCTCGCGCGCGGAGTATCGCCTCACTCTGCGGGCTGACAATGCCGATCAGCGCTTGACCGGGAGGGGGATCGCGCTTGGCTGCGTAGGTGCCCGGCGAGCGGCCAGGCACCTCGAGAAAATGGCGGCGCTCGCGGCAGTGAGGGAATATGCCTGCTCGGTGGCGCTGACGCCAACCCAGGCGCAACGGCACGGGCTCACCCTCAACCAGGACGGCCAGCGCCGCACCGCCTTCGAGCTTCTCTCCCACCCCGCGATCGGCGTTGCACAGCTTGCGCCGATCTGGCCGCGGCTCGGGGAGCTTCCGGCCAAAATCGGTGAGCAGCTGGAAATCGACGCGAAATACGACGTCTACCTGTCGCGGCAGGCGGACGACATCGCTGCCTATCGCCGGGATGAAGGTCTGCTGCTGCCGGAACACCTGGATTACGCAAGTATTCGCGGCCTCTCCAACGAGGTCAGGCAGAAGCTCCAGTCCCTGCGCCCGCGCACCATCGGCCAAGCCGGGCGCATCGACGGCATCACGCCCGCCGCGTTGACGCTGCTCCTGGCGCACCTCAAACGCGCTAATCGGGGGTCCCGCTCGAGGGCATCAGCAGCATAATGGGCTGACCCATGCGGCCTAGTTCCGCGTTTTCGAGGTTCGAATCATATCGCCGCATCACTCAACCTCGTCCTGAGGAGCGCGCTTGCGCGCGTCTCGAAGGACGGCCACAAGCGAGATCGTGCCAGCGGCCATCCTTCGAGACGGCGCTTCGCGCCTCCTCAGGATGAGGTCTGTGGGTTTAAGCTCCGTCCGTTGCGTCGATATTATGATTCGAGCCTCGAAAACGCATGCACTAGGCGCTCGTTGCAGGCCGAGCGGGAAGTGAAACGGGCCGCAACCCCGCGCGCGGGTAGCCCGGGCGTCCTCGCCGCAGATCGCGCCCGCGCGCTTGAGCTGACCCCTGTTTCACGTGAAACCGTGGAGCGGCTGGATGCGTTCGTCACCCTCCTCTTGGACTGGCAGCGAACCACGAACCTGATCGCAGCCTCGACCATACCGCGGCTGTGGACGCGTCATATCGCCGACTCCCTGCAGCTTATCGATCTCGCGCCGCAGGCCCGCATCTGGGCAGACCTGGGTTCCGGCGGTGGCTTTCCCGGCCTCGCCATCGCCTGCGCACTGCAGCAAACGCCGGGTGCGATGGTGCATTTGGTGGAAAGCAACACCCGCAAGGCAGCCTTTCTGGGCGAAGCGGGCCGCGTCACCGCAGCTCCCATCGTGGTGCACGCGGAACGAATCGAGAACTTCGCCGGCTGCTTCCAAGGCCAGTTGGATGCGGTCTGCGCCCGCGCGCTCGCCCCGCTGGATGACTTGGTTAACCTCGCGTTTCCCCTGCTGGGGAAAACCGGTACCATAGGCTTGTTCCCGAAGGGGCAAAATGCAGGGGTGGAGCTCAGGGAAGCCTCGAATCGCTGGGCAATGCATGCCACCATGGTGGCGAGCCGCACGAATCCCCAGGCCCGCATCATCGTGGTTCGTAATGTGGAGCGCCGGAGAGGAGCACCGTAGAATTGCAGCCGATTCGCAGCCTGCGCAGCGATTGCGTTCCGGACAGCGCCCATGACTGACATTGCGGAAGCGGCGACGCGCCAGGAGCCGGTCTCCACCCGGATACTCAATCCTGCTCCGCCGCGGGTGATCGCGATCGCCAATCAAAAAGGCGGTGTGGGGAAAACGACCACCGCGATCAACCTTGGCACCGCGCTCGCAGCAATTGGCGAGCACGTGCTGATCATCGACCTCGACCCGCAAGGCAATGCATCGACCGGACTTGGCATTGATCGCCGCAACCGGCAACACTCCACGTACGAGATATTGATAGGCGAAGCTTCGGTGCGCGATACCGTCATGCCGACGGCCGTGCCGCGCCTGTCCATCGCGCCCTCCACGCTCGATCTCTCCGGCCTCGAGCTGGAAGTCAGCCAGGCGAGGGATCGCGCGCTGCGACTGCGCAATGCACTTTCGCCGTTGCGCAGCGCCGCGCCCGCGGAAAACACTTTCAGCTATGTCCTGATCGATTGCCCGCCTTCTCTGAATCTTCTCACGATCAATGCCATGGCCGCGGCGGATGCGGTCCTGGTTCCGCTGCAATGCGAGTTCTTCGCGTTGGAAGGTCTCTCCCAACTCATACAGACGGTCGCCGGGGTGAAGGCCGCGCTCAATCCCGATCTTGTCATCCACGGGATCGTGCTCACGATGCACGATGCGCGCAACAATCTCTCGAACTCGGTCGTGGCGGATGTCCGTCAGAACAGCGGCGAGAAGGTCTACAGCACCATCATCCCACGCAACGTGCGCGTCTCGGAGGCGCCGTCCTACGGCAAGCCCGTGCTCGTCTATGATCTCAAGTGCGTCGGCAGTGAAGCGTATCTGCGGCTCGCAACCGAAATCATTCAGCGCGAGAAGGAGCTGATCTCATTGCGCGCCGGCAAACCGATCAACAACGAGCCGCCGCGGCACCCCGAATCTGCGTCCTGAGATGACACCGCGCGCGAGAGCATGGATACGCCATGGCAGATGAGAGCCGATCGCGACTTGGCCGCGGCCTTGCGGCGCTCATGGGAGATGTCGACGCCGAGACGAGGCCGACGGAAAGGTCTCGGCATCATCGTCGCGTCCCCATTGAATATCTCAAGCCCAACCCGCGCAATCCGCGCCGTAGCTTCAGCGACGCCGATCTCGAGGAACTAGCTGCCTCGATCAAACAGCGCGGTGTGATCCAGCCAGTGCTGGTGCGGCCGATTGCAGACTCGAACGACGCGTACGAGATCATCGCCGGCGAGCGCCGTTGGCGTGCCGCGCAGCGCGCCGGCCTGCATGAAATCCCGATCGTGCCCGTGGAAGCGACGGACGCCGAGGCGCTCGAGCTTGCGATCATCGAGAACGTGCAACGCACCGATCTCAATGCGCTGGAAGAGGCCGGCGGTTATCAGCGGCTCGCGAGCGAGTACGGTCACAGTCACGAGGCGATCGCGCACATGGTCGGTAAAAGCCGCAGCCATGTGAGCAACACGATGCGCCTGTTGAAATTGCCGGAGACAGTGAAAGCCTACATCAGCGCCGGAGAGATCTCCGCGGGAGCGGCCCGCATGCTGGTCGCTGCGTCCGACCCGGAAGGCATGGCGCGGCAGATTGTCGAGCGCGGCCTCAATGTGCGCCAGGTCGAAGCGCTTGCGAAGGAACGCGCGCGCAAGCCCGTGAAATCCGCAGCGAGCGGAGCAAACAAAAGCGCCGACACCGCTGCACTCGAGCGGCGGATTTCAGACACGCTCGGGCTCACCGTCACTCTTGCCGAGCGCGGCAACAGCGGCGTGCTGCACATCCACTACCGCAGTCTCGATCAGCTCGAGGACGTGGTGCGCCGGCTGGAGAAGAATTAGGGTTTGGTCTTTGCCTTCGCGTTGACGGCGAGCGCGAGCAGCGCCCGGTGCGCAATTACAGCGGCCATGTCCGACTGGCGACGTGTCTCGAGCGCGGCGTCCGCAAGCTGCGCCATCGCGCGCTGCAGTCGCGCGGATGTCCACATCCTGAGCATACGCGCGATGGCGTTTTGCCGGCTGAACCCGAATGGCGCTACTGTCTTTGCAGCCTCGTCAGGCGGCGCACCATTGTCGACTGCAAGCCTCGCCCGGTGCAGCTGGCCGACATGGCGAAGCGCGGTTGTCATGATCGTGCCGGCCGACGTGCCGGCGATCCGCGCCTTCCCCAACTGGACCTCGAGCTCGTTCGCATCACCGGCAAATGCCGCGTCGACCAGTTCATCCACTTCGAGCTTGGAGGCATCGGACACGACGGCCCTTATGTCGTCCAGCTCCACGCGCGACCTGCCGTGTGCAAACAGAGCAAGCTTGCGGAGCTCATGCCGTGAGGAGAGCCGATCTCCCCCCAGCAGCGGAACGAGCGCTGCGCGCGCATCGGGCGAAATGGCGAGGCCGTTCTCGCGCATCTCCGTATCGATCAGACGAAAGAGAGCATTCTCCTCGTCCGCGTAGCAGGGCAGGGTGACCGCTGCCTTTGCCCGCTCGCACACCGTGCGCAAAGGCGCGTTGCCCCGCAGATTTCCCGCCTGGATGACCACGCGCGTCGTGGGAGAGGTTAAGCCAAGGAGCGCTTCTACAGCGGGTGTAAAATTGCGGCTCCCTGCTTTCACCCATATGGCGCGCCGTCCGCCGAAAAGGGGCACTGTGCTTGCTTCCTCGACGAGGCGGGTCGGCTCACCCGCAAGCTCGTCCCCTTCGATCCGGACCAATTGGAAGGGATCGCGCGGGTCATCCACGAATGTGCGGATGAGCGTGTCTGCGCGTTCCTGCACGAGACCGGCGTCCGGTCCATAAACAAGGATGATCGGCTTCCCCGGATCGGGATTGGCCATGTAGCGGTCGACGTCTTTGGTTTTCACCGCAACCATAGGAGCCCCGATGGATTCCGGTCACGCTCCCGCGGTGAAATAGGACGCGAGTCTTCCCATAATATTGTCCGCAATGACTTTCGCGGAGCGGTCTTCCGCATCCCGCAAACCCCGCAGCCGGGCGAATCGCTGTTGCTGTCCCGGAACATCATAGGAGACACGCGCGAAGGTCTGGCCGGTTACCACAATCTTGTTGGTAGCGATTTCGGTGAGCGTGTAGCTGGCGTTGATCCCGGCGATTTGCATGTCGGGTCGCGACGTGTGGATGTCCACGATGATATAGGCTTGCGTTACCGATATCGAAATCTTCAGGCGATGCGTCGGGGGAACCTGTGCCGCGCCGCCGGTCAAATTGAACAGCAGCGAATTGCGGACTTCTACCGCCAGGCGCGCCTCGTCGGTTCCCTTGGGCGCACTGATCTGCTCGACATTGACCGCGCTGAGCTGCTCGCGCAGGAGCGGCGTGCCAGTCGGGGAAATTTCGCCGTACAGCGGTTGAAAGCACGCGGCCGCCAGCCCGGCGAACGCGAGCGCCACGGCGGCGCGGGCTGCGCGCTGCCACTGCCCCTTATGCCACCACATTCACGATCCTCTGCGGCACCACGATCACCTTCTTGGGCGGCTTGCCGGCAAGCGCCCGCTTGACCGATTCGAGCGCCAGAACCGCGCTCTGGATGTCCGACTCCCCCGCATTTCGAGCGACGGTGACGTCGTCGCGCTTCCTACCATTGATTTGGACCGGAAGTGTGATGCTGTCCTCGACCAGCAGTTCCGGCTCCACCCGCGGCCAAGGCTCTGAGGCCACGAGGCTTTTGTGCCCGAGCGCGGCCCAACAGTCCTCCGCGAGGTGCGGCATCATGGGGTGGAAAAGCAGCACGAGGATGTCGGCGGCCTCCCGGGCGGCCCAGCGGTAATCGGGGGCCGGCTCCGCCTCGAGGCCTCCCAACGAGGCCTGAAACTGATTGGCCAACTCGTAGATATGCGCGATGGCAACGTTGAAGCGCAGCCGTTCGATGTCCTCCGTGACCCGTGCGAGCGCGCGATGCGCGCTCTTGCGCAGCGCAAGGGCCGGCCCGCCGAAACTCGAAGGTGCGGGAGGAGTGGCGAGGGCGGCGACTTCGCCGGCTTCGTGCACCAGCCGCCAAAGGCGCTGCACGAACCGCCAAGCGCCTTGAACTCCCTCCTCGGTCCAGATCACATCGCGCTCAGGGGGCGAATCGGAGAGCATGAACCAGCGGGCGGTATCGGCCCCGTACGCGGCAATGATGTCATCCGGATCCACCGTGTTGCGCTTCGACTTCGACATCTTCTCGATCGAGCCGATCTCGACCGCTTCACCGCTTGAAATGAGAGTAGCGCGGCGATCCTTCCCGGCCCCCTCGACCTTGACCTCGGCGGGCAGCGCCCATTCGCCGTTCGCCTTCTTGTAGGTCTCGTGCACGACCATGCCCTGCGTAAAGAGTCCCGCGAAGGGTTCCTCGAGCCCGGCGTGGCCGGTCACCTTCATGGCGCGGGTGAAAAAGCGGCTGTAGAGGAGATGCAGGATCGCGTGCTCGATCCCGCCAATGTACTGATCGACCGGCAACCAGCGATCGACCTGGGCGCGGTCGGTTGGCGCGGTGCTTATCCAGGGATCGGTGAACCGCGCGAAATACCAGGACGAATCCACGAAAGTATCCATGGTATCGGTTTCCCGCCGCGCGGGGCAACCGCATTGCGGGCAGGCCACATGCTTCCAGGTCGGATGGCGGTCGAGCGGATTACCCGGCCGATCGAACTCGACATCCTCCGGCAGCGTCACGGGCAGCTCACGCTCCGGTACCGGCACGATGCCGCAGGCATCGCAGTGAATGATGGGGATCGGGCAGCCCCAGTAGCGCTGGCGTGAAATTCCCCAGTCGCGCAGCCGGAAATTGACCTGGCGGATCGCGACCGGTCGATTGCCGCGCGATTGGCTCTCGAGCAAATGGGCGACCTCCTCCTTCGCCGCCTCGCTGGTCATGCCATCGAGAAAGCTGGAGTTGATCAGCCGTCCCTCGCCCTCATAGGCGACGGTCGTGATCACGAAACTCGCCGGATCCTGCGTGGGCGGGCAGACCACGGGAGTGTTTCCCAGCTTGTATTTGTTCGCGAAGTCGAGGTCGCGCTGATCGTGCGCCGGACAGCCGAAGATCGCGCCCGTGCCGTATTCCATCAGAATAAAATTTGCGACGAACACCGGGAGCTTCCAGTTCGGGTCGAAGGGATGGAGCGCCTTAATCCCAGTATCGAAGCCTTTCTTCTCTGCGGTCTCGATCAGCTGCTGGGCTGTGCCGTGCCGCTTGCATTCGGCGATGAAGGCCGCAAGCTCGGGGTTCTTTGCCGCGGCAGCCGACGCGAGCGGATGATCGGGCGAGAGCGCCATGAATTTCGCGCCGAACAGCGTATCATGGCGCGTCGTGAAAATTTCGAGCTCGTCCTCCCCGTCCGGGGTGGTCGCGGGATCGAGTGCGAACCGCACCAGGAGCCCCTCTGAGCGGCCGATCCAGTTGCGCTGCATGACGCGCACCTTCTCCGGCCAGCGCTCGAGCCGATCGAGCGATGCGAGCAGGTCCTCCGAAAACCTGGTGATCGCGAAATACCACTGCGGCATTTCACGTTGTTCGACCGGTGCGCCGGAACGCCAGCCGCAGCCGTCGATCACCTGCTCGTTGGCGAGCACCGTCTGATCGACGGGGTCCCAATTCACTTTGCCGAGCTTGCGTTCGACCAACCCCGCACGCAGGAAGTCCAGAAACATCTTCTGCTGGTGCTTGTAATAGCTGGGGTCGCACGTCGCGATTTCGCGGCGCCAGTCGAGGGAAAGGCCCATCGACTTGAGCTGCGCCTTCATCACCGCAATGTTCTCATAGGTCCAGGTCTTGGGATGGACCCGACGTTCCATCGCGGCATTTTCCGCGGGCATGCCGAACGCGTCCCACCCCATGGGATGCAGGACGTTAAACCCGGTCGCCCGCTTGAAGCGCGCCACCACGTCGCCCATGGCGTAGTTGCGCACGTGCCCCATATGGATGCGCCCGGAAGGATAGGGGAACATCTCCAGCACGTAGTATTTTTTGCGCGGATCGTTGTTGGGCGTGGCGAAAATGCCCCGCTCCTCCCATACCCCCTGCCAACGGGCCTCGGCCTCGCCGGCGTTGTAGCGCTCGATCGCCATGGAATTCTTTTGCCTGACAAATATTTACCAAGGCACTAGGGCAGGAAACGGGCGCCGGTCAACCGCGCATACGACAGCGCGGGCACGCCTAAGACCTCGTGCTATTTTCGGATTTGGGAGCAAGGATCGAAGTGCTTACGGCCGGGTTGCCCATAAATTCCGGTGCACCAGCGGCAGCGAGATAGCCGCAACTCGGTGGAGCGCCAAATGTTGGACATTACGATGAAAAGGAACGTGCAGCCCTTCCCGACCGAGCATGAGCGCTGGGACGCGGTCCAGCGCCGCGATCCCGCCGCTGACGGGATGTTCTATTATTCCGTCGCCACAACCGGAGTTTATTGCCGGCCAACCTGCGGAGCGCGACTTCCCCGGCGGGAGAACGTCGCCTTTCACGCGACCGCCGCCGATGCCGAACGCGCCGGCTTTCGCCCGTGCAAACGCTGTCGCCCGAACGGGCCCAGCCTGGCCGAGCGCCATGCTGCCGCAGTGAGCAAAGCCTGCAGGATGATCGAGGGGGCCGAAGAGGCGCCGAGCCTGGGTGAGCTTGCGCAAGTCGCGGGGTTCAGCCCCTACCATTTCCACCGCGTCTTTCGGGAGGTGACGGGGGTGAGCCCCAAGGCTTACGCCGCCGGCACGCGCGCGAAGCGCGTCCGCACCGCGCTCCCTCAGAGTGGGACGGTGACGCAGGCTCTCTATGGGGCGGGATTCAATTCGAATGGGCCGTTCTACTCTGGCTCATCGGAAATGCTGGGCATGACCCCGCGACAGTTTCGCGCCGGCGGGCCCGGCACTGTGATCCGCTTTGCAGTCGGCGAGTGTTCGCTCGGGTCGATCCTCGTCGCGGCCACGGAGAAGGGCGTCTGTGCGATCGAGCTGGGCGATGACCCGGACGCGCTCGTGCGCTCGTTTCAGGACCGGTTTCGCAACGCAGAGCTGGTTGGCGACGACCGGGAATTCGCGCAGCGGGTAGCTAAAGTGGTTGGGCTCGTCGAGGCGCCCGGCCACAGTCTCGACTTGCCCCTCGACATCCGCGGCACGGCATTCCAGCAGCGGGTATGGGATGCGATCGCCGCCATCCCCGCGGGCTCGACTGCGAGCTACACCGAGCTCGCCACACGCATCGGAGCTCCGAAAGCCGCGCGCGCCGTGGCGCAGGCCTGCGCTTCCAATGCGATCGCGATTGCCATTCCGTGCCACCGGGTCGTGCGCTCGGACGGGTCGATCTCCGGCTATCGCTGGGGCGTTGCACGCAAGCGCGCATTGCTGGCGCGGGAGCGCGCACTGCAGGAGCGAGCCTTATGACCGCGACGGCAGCAGTCCTGCGCCAGCGTGCGAGCGCGGCGGCATCAACGCTCGCCGCCCGCATCGCCGCGCTCGACTGGACGGAGATTGCACAGGCACTCGACGCGCATGGCTGCGCCACGACCGGAGCGCTGCTGACATCGGGCGAATGCAACCAGCTCGCCGCGAGCTACGCATCGGACGGACCCTTTCGCAGTCGGGTCGTCATGTCGCGACATGGTTTTGGCCGGGGCGAGTACAAATATTTCGCCTATCCGCTGCCGGAACTCGTCGCGATTCTGCGCTCGGGACTTTATCCGCCGCTCGCTGAGATCGCCAATCGCTGGAACGAGAGCATGAACGTCGCCGCACCCTATCCCAGCAATCACGCAGGTTATCTCGGGCGCTGCCACAAGGCTGGGCAGAACCGGCCGACGCCACTTCTGCTTCAGTACGGCCCAGGGGATTACAATTGCCTGCACCAGGACCTCTACGGCGATCTCGTGTTTCCCCTCCAGGTCACGCTGCTCCTCTCACGCCCTGGCGAAGATTTCACCGGGGGTGAGTTTGTGCTCACGGAGCAGCGCCCGCGCATGCAATCGCGGGCGGAGGTCGTGCCCCTCGTCCAGGGCGAAGCCGTGATCTTCCCCGTGCACCATCGGCCGGTGCGCGGCACACGCGGCACCTACCGGGTCAATATGCGCCATGGAGTGAGCCGCCTGCGCTCCGGTCATCGGCACACGCTCGGCATCATCTTTCATGATGCGGCGTAAATAGCATGGGCGTGGCAACGCACATTGAGTCGCCACTGCGCGCGGTGCACGAGCACATCGCGCGCGCCTGCAGGGAGGCACGCCGCGATCCAGCATCGGTCACGCTGGTTGCGATCTCCAAGACCTTCGGTCCGGAGGCGATCGAACCCATCATCGCATGCGGCCAGCGCGTGTTTGGAGAGAACAGGGTCCAGGAGGCGAAGGGCAAATGGCCGGCATTGCGCGCGCGTCACCCCGGCCTGGAGCTTCATCTCGTCGGTCCGCTGCAATCAAACAAGGCAAAGGAGGCGGTAGCCCTGTTCGACGCAATTCATTCCGTTGACCGGCCAAGCCTTGCCGAGGCGTTGGCTAAAGAAATCGCAAAGCAGGGACGAAAACCTGCGCTCCTCGTCGAGGTCAACACTGGCGGCGAGCCACAGAAAGCGGGTGTGCTTCCGGAGGAAACCGATGGGTTTCTCGCCGCCTGCCGCGAGCGTTACGGATTGGAAATTGCGGGACTGATGTGCATTCCGCCGGCGCATGAAGCGCCGGCGCCGCACTTCGCATTGACCGCCAAGATCGCACGCCGCAACGGTCTTGCGCTGCTGTCCATGGGCATGAGCGCGGACTTCACGACGGCCATTGCGTATGGGGCCACCCATGTGCGGGTTGGAACTGCGATCTTCGGCGAGCGCCCATCCCCGCGTCGCCACCCAGCGTGACGAAACTTTCTCGCTCGTCATGGCCGGGCTTGGCCCGGCCATCCACGTCTTCGCCGAGGCACACAGACGTGGATGCGCGGGACAAGCCCACGCATGACGGTGGTGGCAGCGGCTCGTCAAAGCACTAAACCTCTATCGTCAGGCGGGTGTTCGGGCCGACGCGCGCGAGCAGACGCCGGAGGTCCGCCACGCGCAGGGCCACGCAGCCCGCCGTGGGTGAGCCTTGCGGCCGCGCGATATGCACGAAGACGGCGCTGCCGCGGCGGGCCTTTCGGGGGCGGGTATTGTGGTCGATCTCGATGACGAGGTCGTAGAGGGAATCGTCCCGCCAGAGCCGGTCGCCGCTCTTCGCGGCTGATCGACGGAAGGGGCGGTTGTAGCGCCGGTCGCCCGGGTCCTCACACCAGGCAATCTCGGGAGTGATGCGCCTTGCCGGGAGAAGAGTGCTCGGCCGGGGGAAGCGATCGGCCCGCCACCAGAGCCGCAGGAGCCGAAAATGGCCGCGGGGCGTGGCGCCGTCGCCTTCGAACTTGTTCGCACGCACTCCGGAGCGTCCCAGCACGACCCGCATCGCGACAGGGCCGGCCAGAAGAATCCCCTGCGTAGGGGAGCCGGGCCGGACACGCACCCGTATCAGCGGAAACGTCCGCTTGCGCATGGAATGAGTCGCTCCAACCGGGAATTCCTCGACCAATCTGCTTGCTCTTTTGCGCCACAATGCTCTACTTCGCGCACAGGCATGACAGGCCGCGAGGGCTTGGGGTTATGAGCACTACGCGCAAGATCCTGATTGTGGACGATGACTCCGAGCTGCGCGACGCGCTGCTGGAGCAGCTCGCTTTGCATGAGGAGTTCGAAGCGACGGCGGTCGAGAGCGGTACGAAGGGGGTGCAAGCGGCAAAATCGGGGCAGATCGACCTCGTCATCATGGATGTCGGTCTGCCTGACCTGGACGGTCGTGAAGCGGTTCGCATCCTGCGCAAGAACGGCTTCAAGGCTCCCATCATCATGCTCACCGCGCACAACACGGATTCCGACACCATTCTCGGGCTCGAATCGGGAGCGAACGATTACGTTGCCAAGCCGTTTCGTTTTGCCGTCCTGCTCGCGCGCATGCGCGCGCAGCTGCGGCAACACGAAGCAAGTGAGGACGCCGTCTTCAACATTGGGCCGTACACGTTTCGGCCGAGCTCGAAGATCCTGCTCAATCCAAAAGGAAACAAGGTCCGGCTGACGGAGAAGGAGACCGCGATCCTGCGCTACCTCTATCGCGCGGGCGAGCGACCGGTTTCGCGTGAAACTCTGCTGCAAGAAGTTTGGGGCTACAATTCGGGTGTCACTACGCACACCCTCGAAACGCACATCTATCGATTGCGGCAGAAGGTCGAACAGGATGCTGCGAGCCCCTCTATTCTGGTCACTGAAGCGGGTG
>Ga0210402_10004726_pt1 | contig 12338 bp, 3 predicted proteins | sample IncBWC7MmetaG_FD_161055 | JGI IMG/M metagenome (GOLD analysis project Ga0210402, IMG submission 161055) | Forest soil microbial communities from Barre Woods Harvard Forest LTER site, Petersham, Massachusetts, United States - Inc-BW-C-7-M | ecosystem: Environmental > Terrestrial > Soil >...
GTGGCTCCGCTGCTCGGCCCTGGTTTCCTGGCCGAAAACGGCGAAGAAGGAAAGGACGAAGTGGCCGTTCTCAGCCACGAGTATTGGAAGCAGCGCTTCGCAGCCGATCCGTCGATCGTCGGCCGTTCCATCCTTATCAACGGAAAGGCCCGCACCGTTGTTGGCGTGGCGCCGGAGAAATTCGGATGGTTCATCAAGGAAAGCGCGCTCACCGACGCTAAGCCGCAGATGTGGACGCCGTTTGTTTTCCCCAAAGCGTTCAGCCAGCGGAAGAACGTCGGTCGCTTCCTGACTGTCGTCGCACGCATGAAACCCGGCGTCACTCGCGAACGCGCGCAATCAGAAATGGATTCCATCGCCGCGCGCATCGCCGAGGCCGAGCCCGAACGCAACAAGAATTGGGGCGCTCGCGTAGTTCCCCTGCGCGAGCAACTTTCCGGCGACTTGCGTCCGGCTCTGCTGGTTCTCTTCGGCGCCGTTGCCTTCGTTCTGCTCATCGCCTGCGCTAACGTCTCCAGCTTGCTCCTTGCTCGCGCCTCTGCTCGCGAACGGGAAGTCGCCATCCGCATCGCCATGGGTGCTGGACGCTGGCGCGTCGTCCGCCAACTTCTCACGGAAAGCATTTTGCTCGCCGTCACCGGCGGTGTTCTGGGCGCGCTGCTCGCCATTCTTGGCACCAACGCTCTTCTGGCTGCCAGTCCAAAGAATCTGCTTGATCTCCGTTCTGTCGCCGTCGATCCGCGCCTGTTGCTCTTCGCCGCTTCCCTTTCCATTTTCTCCGGCGTGCTTTTCGGTTTTCTCCCCTCGTTTTTCTCTACGCAGTCCGCAATCTCCGAAACATTGAAGGAAGGCTCACGAAGCGCAACCTCCGGGAAGCGCCGCCGCCTTCTGCGTAGCGCATTCGTGGTCGCGCAAATGGCCCTTGCGCTCGTGCTGCTCGCCGGTTCGGCACTCCTCATTCGAAGCTTCATCCGCCTCGCCGGTGTCGATCCCGGTTTCGACGCCAACAATCTGCTCACCTTCACCATTGCGTTGCCCCAATCGAAATATCCGAAAGACCAGGCTGCCCTGGATTTCTTTCAGCAGCTTCGCACCCGTGTCGCGAATCTTCCAGGCGTCCGGTCCGCCAGTATCGACAGCGCTCCGCCGCTCGCCGGCGGCGGCTCTGCCACGGCAGTACACATTCTCGGCCAGCCCAGCGTTCCGCTTTCCGAGCTTCCCGTAGCTGCCGTGCGGATGGTTGGCGCTGACTATTTTGAAACCATGCGCATGTCTCTGCACGCGGGACGCACGTTTAGTCCCGAGGAACTTGCGCACGAACGCCACGTCGCCATCGTCAATCAGGCTTTTGTCGACCAATATCTTTCCAGCGTGAATCCGCTCGGCCAGCGCACTGCCGTTTTCATGAAGAGCCTTGAAGAATCCGGTAACGCGCCCTCCGAAATTATCGGTGTTGTTGGCGACGTGCACCTCAAAGGGCTGGACTCCGCAGCATCCCCCATCGTGTACTGGCCGCACTCAGAGCTAGTGAATACGCGCATGACCGTCCTGGTGCGCAGTGCAGGCGATCCGCTTGCGCTGGCCTCCGCGATTCGCGGCGAGCTGAAGCAGTTGGATCCGGAGTTGCCAATGGCTAGCGTCGCCACGATGGAAGATTTGCTGTCCGATTCATTGTCCCGCGCGCGCTTCACCATGCGATTGCTCGGTATCTTCGCGGCAATCGCGCTGCTCCTGGCCACGGTCGGCATCTACGGCGTAATCGCCTTCAACGTCACTCAGCGCACTCAAGAAATTGGCATCCGCACGGCTTTGGGCGCACAAGGTCGCGACGTCTTCCGCATGATTCTCGGTGAAGGTCTGCGTCTCACTGCTGTCGGCGTCGCAATCGGTGTCGTCGGCGCTTTCCTTACCACGCACTTTCTCGCCAGCCTGCTTTACAACACTGCCGCCACCGACCCCATCACTTTCGCGGCAGTGGCTGCCCTGCTGACCCTTGTCGCCCTCGCCGCTTCGTACATTCCTGCACGCCGCGCCACCCACGTCGATCCTCTGGTTGCACTCCGCTATGAGTAACCGCTGCCACATTCGCAAGGTGTTTTGGGAGTCTGCCGCTTCCCCGTCAGTCAAAGTTTCACAACACCCGCTGCCTTTCGTACCACTCGAGGCGCCCCAATGAAATCACTCCGTACCGCACTCCACAGAATCGCCGCACTCTTCACCAAGACCCGCGCCGAACGTGACCTCGACGCCGAAATGCAAGCTCATCTCGCCCTGCACATAGAAGACAACCTCCGCGCTGGAATGTCCCCGCAGCAAGCCCGCCGCGAAGCCTTGACGAAACTCGGCGGCCTCGAACAAACCAAAGAATCCGTTCGCGAACGTCGCAATCTTCCGTGGCTCGAATCCCTGCTGCAAGACCTGCGCTTCGGCGCGCGCACGTTGCGCAGAAGCCCGGGATTCACTCTCGTCGCGGTGCTCACACTCGCTCTCGGCGTCGGCGCGAATACTGCCATTTTCAGCGTGGTCAACGCGATTCTCCTGCACCCGCTTCCTTACCCGAACGCCGATCGTCTGGCGATCATTTGGTCGGCATGGGGAAAGGAATCACGCGGGCCAGCCTCCGGGCCGGAACTCATTCAGCTTCGCCAGCGCAGCCGCTCGTTCGAGGAAATCGCCGGAATCTGGGTGACCAGTGGCGCCATCACCGGAAATGCCGAGCCCGAGCAGGTTCGCGTGGGCCGGGTTACTGCAAACTTTCTTCCGCTCCTCGTGGAGAAACCACAACTGGGACGCCTTTTCGCGACCGGCGAGGATCGCAGTGGCAGTCCCCCACAAGCAATTCTCACCGATGGCCTATGGCGCCGGCAGTTTGGCGCAAATCCAGGAATCGTCGGGCAGATCGCGCGCCTCAACGGAAACAACTTCACTGTTGTGGGCGTCTTGCCTCGCGATTTCCAGCTGCTCTTTCCGAATGGCTCCAGCGTGCCGCCAGACGTGCAGATATTCGTTCCCTTCCTGAGCGACTTGGAGAACGAAAGCCGCGACCAGGGATACATCCGAATGATTGGCAGGCTGCGGCGTGGGGTTACGCCGATGCAGGCGCAGGCCGAAGCTGAGTCCATCGCCGCGCAGCTTCGTAGCGAATTCAAGGATTTCTCCGAGCAAGGATTGCACCTGACTGTTTTGTTGCTGCAAGGCGACGACGTGAGTGCAGTGCGCCCGGCAATCCTCTCCCTTTTTGCGGCCGTCGGTCTGGTGCTGCTCATCGCCTGCGCGAACGTCACGAATCTACTGCTATCGCGTACCGCTTCGAGGCGGCGCGAAGTAGCTCTTCGCTCCGCACTCGGCGCGAACAGAAACCGCATCGTGCGACAACTTTTGACGGAGAGCGTTCTACTTGGATGCCTGGGAGGAGTCGCGGCACTGGGCATTGGCTGGATTTCGCTTCAGGCGATGTTATCGCTCGAACCCGCAGGAATCGTTCGCCTGATCGCAGTGCGGCTGGACGCCTCCGTTTTGATCTTCACCTTCGTGCTCTCCGTGATAACCGCCGTTTTGTTTGGCCTGGCTCCTGCTCTTTCCGCGGCGCGCGAAGATTTGATCGAGGTGGTGAAGGAAGGAGGCAGAAGCGCCACGCCGCGAAATCGCTACTTCCGTCAACTGCTTATCGTAGGGGAAGTCAGCCTGGGTTTCATGCTCCTCGCCGGAACCGGGCTAATGGTTCGAACGTTCATCAGCCTGCTTCGCGTGGATCCGGGCTTTCAGTCCGAAAATGCTTTGACCTTTCAACTCGCATTCCCCGGCTCGCGCTATCGATCCGTCGACTCCGTCAACAATTTCCTGAAAGTGTTCACCGCGAAACTTGCGGCCCTTCCCGGCACACAGTCCGTCGGCGGTGTATCGCACCTCCCGCTGGATGAGGGGCTACCGAACTGGTACAGCTACTACTGGCCCGAAGGTGCTCCCGTTGAGCAGCAAAACACCGTGATGGCCGATCATCGCTCTACATTGCCCGGATATTTCCGCAGCATCGGCGCAACCCTGCTGGCCGGCCGCGAATTCGTGGAAACGGATGACGCTGTGCACACCCACGTCGCCATTGTCGATGACACGCTCGCCGAACAAACCTGGCCCTTACAGAATCCCATCGGGAAAAAACTGAGTGTCGAAGACTCGCCCGCGGGCGTTTATCAATTTATTCGCGAGCAGGTGGTCGTCATTGGTGTCGTTCGCCACATCCAATCACATTCTCTGACCAGCAAAGGGCGCGGCCAGATTTATTTGCCCTTCGCACTGGCGCCCCGCCCGCAGGTTTCTTTCGTCGTCAGAACCACTGCGCCTATCTCCACGTTTGCCGCGTACGTTAGCAACGAAGTGAAGCTCCTGGACAAAGATCTTCCCGTCTCCAATTTGCGGCCGCAGCAGGAATTCGTGGACACCGCCCGCGCACAAACCCGTTTCGTGACTGTGCTAATGGCCGCGCTGGCCATCGTCGCTCTATTGCTCGCGGGCATCGGAATTTATGGCGTAACCTCCTACTCCGTGGCGCAGCGCAAGGATGAATTCGCCATCCGGCTGGCATTCGGCGCGCGCTCCGCGGACATTCGCGGGCTGGTTCTGCGCCAAAGCGTGTGGCCGGTGATTCTGGGGATCGTGATCGGATTGCCGCTGGCCGTCGCTCTTACGCCGATGCTCGCAGGACTTCTCTATGGCGTGCGCCCAGGCGATCCGCTAACCCTGATCCTGATTTCCGCATTTCTCGCCACAGTTGGTGTCGTCGCCAGCTATCTTCCCGCGCGCCGCGTTACACGCACCGATCCAATGGTGACCCTCCGCTATGACTAGTCGCAGCCTCAGCTCAGCCGCTGCACTCTCCGGGCCAACATCATGCTGAACCGTCAGCGCAGCTTCTTTGCACGCCTCACCGCACTCTTCACGCGCAAGCGCAGCGAACGCGATCTCGACGCCGAGATGCAGGCGCATCTCGCCATGCACATCGAAGACAACCTCAGCCGTGGCATGTCCCCACGACATGCCCGTCGCGAAGCTCTCCTCAAACTCGGTGGCCTCGAACAAACCAAGGAAGTCATTCGCCTGCGCCGTGGCCTTCCCTGGCTTGAAGTCCTCTTCGCGGACATCCGCTTCGGCGCACGCATGCTTCGCAAGGACTTCGGATTCACCTTCGTCGCTGTCCTTATGTTCGCGCTCGGAATTGCCGCCAACGCCACCATCTTCACCTTTGTCAGCGCTGTCCTGTATCGTCGGCCCCCCGTCGAAGATCCCGATCGCCTCGCGGTCGTCTTCGCCACCAGCACAACTAGAATTTGGGGAGCCAATCAAAACCCCGTCTCGGCACCCAGCTACTTCGATTGGAAACATGCGAATCAGGTCTTCTCGGATATGGCCGCCGTGGACGCCTGGAGCAGCGCGAACCTAACCGGGGAGGGTCCGCCTGAGCACGTTCGGCAAACCCGGGCGACTTGGAACTATTTCTCCGTCCTCGGTGTGCTGCCGGAGCTTGGGCGTACTTTCGTCGCCGGTGAAGGCCAGAGTGGGCATGACCGCGTTGTCATCGTGAGCCACGAACTCTGGGAACGGCGATTTGGATCAGACCAGGAGCTTATCGGACGTAGTATCCGGCTGGGCGGCGAACCATACACAGTGATCGGCGTCATGCCCCAACGATTCCAGATTATGGGCTTTCAGGCGGAAGTCTGGATTCCTCTGGTGCTCGACGAAGCCCGGCAAAACTCTGCGGAGAGAGAGACTCGCAGCTTCTTTTTAGTGGCCAGGGTCAAGCCCGGTGTCCGCCTCGAACAAGCGCAAGCCAACGTCAGAACGCTGGGAACCATTACCGCCCGGACATTTCCTGACACCGAAAACGGATGGGGAGCTGACACTCAGACCCTGCAGGAATTCATCATCCGGGATTTCAACGCCGGGCCCATCTTTGCTCTCCTTTTGTGCACCGTGGGATTCGTTCTGCTAATCGCTTGCGCCAATATCGCCGGACTTCTTCTCGCCCGAGCCACCGGGCGCGCTAAGGAAATTGCCGTGCGCGTCGCCATTGGCGCCGGAAAAGCTCGCATCGTGCGCCAACTCATGACCGAGGCGTTGCTCATCGCCATGCTCGGCGTTCTTGCTGGACTCGCCCTGACGCTCGTCGGCGCTCGGCTCATGCAAAGCGCTCTCTCATTCAATGAAGCCGTCAGAGTCCTGGAATTGCGCATGGATTGGCATGTGTTGGCTTTCACCGCCGGAATCTCCGCCCTCGCGGCCGTCCTCTTTGGCCTCACACCCGCCCTCAGAGCGTGGTCCGTTGATGTCAACACCTCGCTCAAGAACGAAAGCGCCAAGCCTTCCGGAACCCGCGCCAAGAACCGCCTTCGCAGTGTTCTGGTGACTGCCGAAGTCGCTCTCGCCGTTGTTTTGCTCTCCGGCGCAGGCATCCTCATCAAGGCGCTGCTTGATGGCACTCATGCCAATTTGGGATTTCAGCCGCAAGGACTCCTCACTGCGCAGATCTCGCTGCCGGATACACGTTACGCGACGGCCTCTAAACAAATCGAGTTCTACCGCGACCTCTTGCAGCGTCTCGAGTCCACCCCCGGCACAAGCTACGCCGCGCTAGCAAACACTTTGCCCGCCTCAGGGCCCGGTATGGTTTCCTTCCGGCTGCGCGGACAAGAGGATTTGCTTCGGGGAGATCGCGCTCGAGCTCGCTACATGCTCGTGAGCCCTCATTTCTTTGACGCCGGGGAGATTCCGCTCCTCGCCGGCCGAGTCTTCTCCGACACGGACGATTCGAACGCACCGCCCGTCGCCTTAGTGAGCGAAAAATTTGCCGAGCGATTCTTTCCAAACGGCAACGCCGTCGGCAATCAACTCCTGATTGATTCGCCCGCTGCGCCTGCGAATCGATGGTGCCTCGTTGTGGGCGTGGTTCGAAACCTTAAGAGTTGGCCGCTACAACGCAGCGATGATCCCGAGATTTACGAGCCTTTTTTACAACGCCCGGCCAGCGAAGTGGCTGTCTTAGTTCGCGCCCACAACGATTCGGCAAAGCCGGGCGGGCGGACCGATGCAAATGCCCTCGCGTCCGCTCTGCGTGCCGCCGTCTGGGCCATCGACAAGGACCAACCCATTTCCGCCGTCGCCAGCATGCCCGACGTCCTCGAAAATCAAACGGGCAGCGACCGTATCCTCAGCGGCCTGATGGCCACGTTCGCGGGTATGGCCCTGGTGCTTGCCGTCGTCGGCCTTTACGGGCTCCTTGCCTACAGCGTCGGCCAGCGAAGGCGCGAGATTGGCATTCGCGTCGCGTTGGGCGCAGAGAGCAGCGGCGTTGTCCGCCTCGTGATTTTTGAGGGCATGAAGCTGGCCCTGGCTGGTGTAGCGATCGGCGTGTCCTGTGCCCTCGCCTTGCCGCGGATACTGGGAAGCTTGTTGCAAGACTATCCCATTTCCCCAGGTTCGGTGCTCGCCCTGGTCCCGCTGGTAATCAGTAGCGCAGCGTTGCTCGCCTGCTACATCCCAGCGCGCCGCGCCGCCCGCGTCGATCCCATGGTGGCCCTCCGCTATGAATAGCGTTCCCGCTCCCGGTAGGGACCACCTTCTGCTTACCCGCGTCAGGCGTCCACCGATACCGACCGGCGGCAATCGTCTAAGCCGGTCTACTTGTTTCGTCCCATTCGAGGGCTCCAAATGAAATCACTCCGCGCCGGACTGCATAGGATCGCCGCTCTCTTCACCAAGCCTCGAGCCGACCGCGATCTTGACGCCGAGATGCAAGCGCATCTCGCCATGCACATCGAAGACAACCTTAACCGCGGTATGACTCCGCAGCAGGCTCGCCGCGAAGCTGTTCTCAAACTCGGTGGTCTCGAACAAACCAAGGAAACCATTCGCGATCGCAGGAGTTTGCCAATGCTCGAGATTTTCCTCAAGGACCTGCGATTCGCCGCGCGCATGGTCAGAAAAAATCCCGGCTTCGCCGCCATCGTCATTCTTACCATCGCCCTCGGCGTCGGGGCGAACACCGCCATCTTCTCGATCGTCAACGCCGTCCTGCTCCGCCCTCTCAATTACCCGCAACCCCAAGACATCATGCGGGTCTATACCTTCAACGCTGAACGCGGAGAAATGGGCGCCACCTTCCCCGATTTTCTCGATTGGCGAGCGCGCAATCACAGTTTCGCCGATCTCGCTGCCACCTGGCCCAACGATGCCAATCTCTATGATCGCGGCCAGCCCGAAAAAATTCGCACCGCGATCGCCACCGCCAATCTATTCACCGTTCTGGGTGTTCATCCAGTTCATGGCCGTCTGTTCCGTCCCTCGGATGACCGCGTCGGCTATGACCACGTTGTGCTCCTCAGTTACGCGCTGTGGCAGCGTCGATATGGTGGCGACCCATCCATCGTGGGAAAGCCAATCACCATAGACAATTCCGTCTATTTCGTTTCCGGCATTCTCCCGCGCGGCTTTCAATATCCCGAAAAAACCGAATTGTGGATGCCCATGGGTGTCGGCGAAGAAGGCCTGATCGTTTTTCACGATCACCGCCGCATTCACGCCATGGATGTCGTCGGCCGTTTGCAACCGGGCGTCGCACCGGATCGCGCCGCAGCCGACATGACCGTCGTGATGGATCAACTCGCCAAGGAATTTCCCGACACCAACACGGGATGGCACGTCCGCCTGACTTCTCTCGAAGAAGACACCGTCGGCGCATCGCGCAAAGGCCTGCTACTCCTCATGGGCGCCGCCGGATTCGTGGTCCTCACCGCCTGCGCCAACATCGTCAGCCTCCTGCTCGCACGCGGCACCGTCCGCGCTAAAGAATATGGCGTTCGCCTGGCTCTCGGCGGATCCCCCGCGCGCCTTACCCAGCAACTGGTCACCGAGAGCGTGCTACTTGGAATGCTCGGCGGTCTCGCCGGTGCCGGCATAGCTTGGGCCAGCCACACCGCGATTCTCGCGATGCTGCCCCAAGACCTCCCGCGCCTCGAAGAAGTCCACATGGACGCATGGACCTTTGCATTCGCTTTCTGCCTCTCGCTCGTGACTGGCGTCGCGTGCGGATTGCTTCCAGCCTTGCGCGGAGCAAATGTAAACCTGCAAGGTTCCCTGAAAGCCGCGGGCTGGCAAGGTTCAGCCGCGCGCAACCCGCGCTTCCAGAAAGTGCTCATCGTGGGCGAAGTCGCATGTGCCTTCATCCTCGTCACCGGCGCTGCGCTGCTCGCGCAAAGCTTTCTCAGTCTCTTGCGCGTGAATCCTGGGTACAGCGTGGACAACGTCGCCACCGCCACCATCGGCTTTCCCGATTCCTACGCCACAGAAAAAACCCGTATCCTCTTCGCCAAAAACGTCATCGCCAATCTCAAGAATTCTCCTGGAGTGCGCAGCGCCGCCGGAACTTCCCTTCTCCCGCTCATCAATTTCAAGCGCCAGGTCCAGCCGGTGCAACCCGCCGGCGAAGCCTTCGACCCCAATCGCGGTCATCAAACCAACGTGACCACCGTTACTCCGGATTTTCTCCAGACCATGCGCATCCCGCTCATCGCTGGCCGCTTCTTCGACGAACGAGACGCCGGACTAACTTCCGGTCCCGTCGTCATCAGCGAAACTACCGCCCGCAATTTGTGGCCCGGACAAAACCCTCTCGGCAAGCACTTGCAGTTTGCCTGGTACGATCCGCAAGACCGCGAAGTCGTGGGCATTGTCGGCGACGTCAAGCAAAGCAGCCTGGCATCCCCCAGCCTGCCCGAGCTGTATCTTCCATTTTTCGGTGTCGGATATTCCTATCTCACTTTCCTCGTGCGCACCGACGGCAATCCACGCGCATTTGGCAAAACACTGGCCGACCAAATCCACAAAGTGGATCCCACCATGGCCGTATACGACGTCGGAACGCTCTCACAATCTCTGTCGGAATCGCTGAGTCCGAATCGTTTCTATTTGCGCTTGATCGGAGCGTTTGGCCTGACCGCTCTGGTCCTCGCCGCCATCGGCATCTACGGCTTGATTTCATTCGCGGTGGCGCAGCGCACTCGCGAGATGGGTGTGCGTCTATCGCTAGGCGCAACTCCGATTGAGTTACTGCGAATGATTCTCGGGCAAGGCCTACGCCTCGCGGTTGCTGGAGTAGCCCTTGGCTTGGCAGGATCGCTAGCGCTTACGCGGCTGCTTTCCGGCTTGCTTTATGGCGTGACGCCTACCAATCCCGTCGCACTGTTTCTCTCTGCCGCGATGCTCCTCTTGTGCGCGCTGATCGCCTGTGGCGTTCCAGCGCGGCGGGCGATGCGGGTCGATCCGATGGTTGCGCTGCGCTACGAGTAGCAGAACTTCCGATAGTCGATTCCCGAAGACCCACTACGGCTTTTTCTTCTTGCCGAAAAGGCCGGTGATGGCGCTAACAGGATCCTGGGTCTGTCCATTCGCGCCCTTGGTGCCGGGGATCACGCCGGCGGCGCATCCCAGTTGCGATTTGAACATGCCTGCCGCCAGGCCACCAACGTCGGGAATGAATTTGGGATCGGCGGTGGTCCCTTGAATCTGGAACGGCACCGTCGTGCCTCCCTTGCAGCCGCTGCCACCGCCTCCTCCGGTGAGCTTTCCGAGCATTCCTGCGGCGCCGGAAACTGGGCTGCCCACTGCACCCAGCGCATTGGTTAACGTGGCAGCCATTTTGAAATCGAGATTGTTCTTCGAGTCGATGGTGCCGGCACCGGTGAGATTGCCGAGCGACGGTATGACGGCAATGAAATTCTCGGCCTGGATACCTGTGGGCGCCATGTGCAGGTTGGTGGTGAGTTTTTCGATATCCAGATCTTTGCCGCTTTTGAGACCGGTAAGCGAGGAGATCGCGGACATCTTGGAGCCGAGATCGAAGCCCGCAAGTTTGGCGCTATACAAGCCGACGCTGCCAGTGGTGACCAGTTTGTTGGCTGGACCAGAGAGCGTGAGATTGGTGCTGAGGGTTCCGGCCTGCAGCGACGCCCCCTTGGGGAGATTCACTCCGAGCGCGGGAAGGAACGATTGCAAATCTTGGGCCGGCATGTTTTCGCCGGTAACTTTCATGTTGAGCACGGCGGATTCGCCTTCGGTCAGGTAAGTGCCGTTGAGATGCGCGACGGCTTTGCCGATTTTGATGTTGGAAGGATTGAGCACGCCGGAATTCTTGTGAAGGTCGTATTTGGTGTTGAAATCGACGGAGACTGGCTCGGAAGCCGGGGAACCGCCGGCCACCAGGAGCGCTTTGGAAAGTTTAGCGGTGCCTTTGACTTCGGCTTCGCCCTTCTGCGAGACCATCGTGGCGTCGAGATCCAGCAAGCCGCCGAGTCCCGCGCCTGCGTCAACAAAACCAGTGGAAGCAAGATTGAGGCCGCTGACGGTGACCTTGGCATCCAGCGGAGTAAGAGACGAGTCCGCTTCATCGACAGGACCCGCTGTGCCATCGAGCTTGAACTTTCCGCCGCCTGGAAGATCGACCGTCACCGTGACGGGGAACTTGGTAGTGAGCGAAACGTCCGAGGCAGTGACGTCGACGTGTTCGTAAGTGCTGTGCTTTTGCGAGTTGGTCGAGCCGACATTGATGCGGCCGTCTTTCAGCTCGAACTTCTTGACCGAGACTTCCGGGGAAGAAGAGCCCGGCTTGGCGCCTTGTTCGGATTTGGCAGCGGAACCGCCCAGCGAAGAATAGTTCCAGACGCCCGCAGGATTGCGCAGGAGCGTGACTTCGGGAGTGTCGATGGTGATGCCGGTAACGTTGACGGTCCGGGAAAAGATGAGGGGCATAACCTCGACGCCGACTTTGACCGACTTGGCGGTCAGGAACGGCGACTTGCTGAACTTGGGATCGTCGCCAACAGAAAGATTCTCAGCGGAGAGCGAGCCGCCAATGAGCGAGAGGCTGAGTTGGCCGAGCGTGACTTTGCGGCCGATGGCAGCAGAAGCTTTTTCCTCGATGGTGGGACGGAACTTGTCAACAGGGATGAGGAATGGCGCAACGAGTAGCAACACAACGAGAACGCCGACAACAATAAGAATAGTACGCAGGGTGCGATTCATCTCGACCTCCAAAGGGGTGGGATAGATGGGCAGCGCGGCGGGGAGATAATAGCACGGCGCGCTGAAGAGGTTGCTGTGACGATCCGCATTCGGAAGGTTGGATAGACGGAGCAAACCGGCCCGCCCCCCTCCCCTTTGTTTGTAAGTGCGGATTCTAAAGAGGTTACAGGAGTAGATCTTGCAAGTGTTGATTCTAGAGGACTTGCGGACGGACGACTTCGGCCAATTTCGGCTAAAACGGGGTGTTCGTCTGTAAGTGCAGATTC
>Ga0210402_10004727_pt1 | contig 12337 bp, 10 predicted proteins | sample IncBWC7MmetaG_FD_161055 | JGI IMG/M metagenome (GOLD analysis project Ga0210402, IMG submission 161055) | Forest soil microbial communities from Barre Woods Harvard Forest LTER site, Petersham, Massachusetts, United States - Inc-BW-C-7-M | ecosystem: Environmental > Terrestrial > Soil >...
ACTCGCTCGCGCCCTCGCGATGGGCGTTAAGCCCACGCACCTCGATTCGCACCAGAATCGCCTTTTTCAAACCAACAAAGAACTGTTTGCAGCGCTACTCCGTGTAGCCCATGAAAACAATCTTCCAGTCCTCATTCCCAGAAACTGGTTCGCGGATTTTCCTTTTCTCGAAAAGAGCATCGGCGTGCAGGACATTGTCATCGACCGGGTCATCACTATCGAACCCGAAGTTCCTCCGGCCAAGTGGAATGATTTCTACAAGGACGCCCTCCAGCATCTTGAGCCTGGCGTCACCGAATTCGTAATCCACCTCGCCTATGCCGACAGTGAAATGAGAGCGGCAACAAGGGAAAGAGATACCTGGGGCGCAGAATGGCGGCAAAGGGATTTTGATTTCTTCACGAGCGCGGAATTTCAAAAGTTACTGCGCGAGAATAACATTCATCTAATCACCTGGCGGGAGATCGCTCGCGTGAGGAAAGATCCCGCCAAAACGGAATAACGTCCGATGAACCCCGAACCTGTCCCAAACCAAAAACCCTTTTGGAAAAACCCTCTCGTCTACACAGGCACGCTCGTTTTGCTCGTGGCTTTCTATGTCGGCTGGATTGTTTTCTCTCGCTGGAATGAAAATCGCGCACTCGAGCAGCGTGCCCGCGATGCTGCCGCCAAGAAACAGCAGGAACAGGACCGCGAAACCGTCGAAAAAATGGGCGGCTCCGAACTCGCTATTCAATCCTTTTACGGGAACGCAGCGATTCGCCGGGGGGAAACTGCCCTGCTTTGCTATGGAGTCGCAAACGCAAAGAAGGTCACCCTGGAGCCCCAATCCAATCCCGTTTGGCCTTCCTACTCTCGTTGCGTGGATGTAAAACCCACAAAAACAACAACTTACACCTTAACGGCCAGCGATGACGCCGGCCACTCCGTCTCCCAGACCCTTACCGTCAAGGTCCAATAACTCTACATTCCCACCTTGTAGCCACAATTCCCTCGCATCTATAATAGCCGCCTGCGCGGGGGCGGTTCGTCCATAGAGACCTTCCCTCCCGCGCAACTCTTTTTGGTGGATTGCAATGGCCGACCCGATCGCGAAAATCAAGCAAAAGCTGCAAATGGAAATTGACCAACTCGACCACGAGTTGAACGTGGATCTTCCCAAGGAAATTGCGATTGCCCGCGCACACGGTGACCTCTCCGAAAATGCGGAATACAAATATGCCAAAGAGCGCCAGGGATTCGTCAATGCCCGCATCGCCCAATTGAAAAAACGCATGGGTGACCTTGGCATGCTAAATCTCACGAACATCCCCAGGGACCGTTCCGGTTATGGCTCGCGCATCCTCGTCCTGGACACGGAGCGCGATATCAAAATTGAGTACAAACTCGTGAGTAGCGAGGAAGTGGACGCAGAGAAAGGCTTTATCTCCACCACTTCGCCCATCGGCAAAGCCCTTCTCAATCGTCAGGTCGGAGACGAAGTTAAGGTCACAACTCCGGCCGGGAGTAAAGCGTTTGAAGTCGTCCACCTCGTCACAATTCACGAAGAGGAGTAACCCTAACGCTGGTCGTAGCGTCATAGCTGCATAGGCCGTTGGCCGCCTACGAGGGCAAACATGTTTTGGGGTTCTGGCTCTGCTTTAGGACTTCTCTCCATACTTGGCTACTTTCTTTTTGCGTCCGGTTCAATTCTTCTCTGGTACAACCGCCTGGAAGTCCCCACCTGGGTGAACGATGAAATGGGTGCCATCCGCCGCAGCTTGATTCGCCATGCAGTCGTTGGAGGCCATGGCGGACTGCGTGAGGAAGCCCGGCTTAAGTTAGCCCCGTCCGGCTTCTTGCGTCGGTTGGGTCGTTTGTCCCGGCGGCGCATCAATCGCGGCGCAATCCTGCTCGCGACGGGAGCGTTTCTTTTTTTCCTGGACTTTTTCGTTTAGCAATTTTTTGCCGTTCAACTCTTCTCCGTCTGGACAAGCCGCTCCCTCTTTGCCATTCTCGATTCATGAAGCCTTCTCTGATCGTTCATGGCGGTGCCTGGGATATTCCTGACGAAGCAGTGGACGCCTGCAAACAAGGCTGCCTGCAAGCCCTCGGTGAGGGGTGGAAAATCCTTGCCGCCGGCGGTTCCTCTCTGGACGCCATCGAAGCCGCCATCATCGTCCTGGAAAATGACCCAGTCTTCGACGCGGGTTTCGGCTCCCATCTCAATGCCGACGGAAAAGTGGAATGTGACGCAATTGTGATGGAGGGGGCTACTCTCCGCTCAGGAGCGGCCGCAGGACTCCAGCGCATCAAGAATCCGGTTCGCGCCGCTCGGGCAATTTACGAAAAATGCCCGCACATGATGCTCGTCGGCGAAGGCGCCGAACGTTTCGTAAAGGAAAAAGGCATTCCATTCTGCGCTCCGGAAGAATTGGTCAGCGAAGCGGAATGGGAAGCATATCTTCGCTGCAGCAAGGATGAGCACGCCGCGGAGCACCATCGCGGCCACGAGCAGGGAACCGTCGGAGCAGTCGCCATCGATCGCGAGGGCCGTCTCTTCGCCGCAACTTCCACTGGCGGCACCTGCTGCAAATTGCCCGGCCGCGTAGGCGATTCCCCCCTCATCGGCTGCGGCTGTTACGCCGATTCCACTGCAGGCGGAGTCTCTTGCACCGGCTACGGCGAAGCCATCATGAAAATCGTGATGGCAAAAATGGCCGTGGATCTTTTGAGCCGGCCCCGCGACCGCGTCTCAGGTGTCGAACACGCCAAACAGGCCGCTCAAATTAGCGTGAAACATCTGGCCGAACGTGGCCGCGGAACAGGTGGTTTGATTCTTCTGGATAAAGAAGGAACTCCTGCTTTCGCGTTTAATACGCCGCGCATGGCATATGGCTACGTGGATGGCGAAGGCAACTTTGTCACTGGTGTATAAGTCAGCGGCACACTTACTGCGTCAATTGAACGGCTTGCGTTCCCATCGGAGTACCGTCCAGGAAGAAATTCACTTGCCACATTCCCGAAAGGCGCCTTTGCGCGATCCACGTGCCAGCAACTGGCAGGGATTGGGTCACTGTGGCTGATTCCGACGAGCCGTCGGCGACCTCAAAGCTTTGCTCGAACGCTTGATATTCATCGCCACTCGGCAAAACAAAACTAACTTTCTGTGAGTGTGTTCCCGCCGGCACGTTTTTCCATTCGACCACGACATTAAGGCTTCGCGTACCCGAAACTGCAAACGATCCGCTCGGGGCGCATCCCGATTCCGTGCCACCACAGAAACTGACCGCCGCAGCAGGCGCTCCCGGCGCAACCGGTACGGATGCCTGATACCCCCCACAGGCAACGCCGAAAAGCGCAGCCATTCCGAAGAGCAGCATCGCCACCCGCCCGGTCCATTTCATTCGCGAGGCCTTTCCACCTGACCACAATTGTCCGTTCATTGCACTCTCCTCAGAAGGGAAACGGAATCGCGTAAACACGGCTGCTGGATGCCCCGAAAATCAGCAAGGACAACGTCACATCAATTGTTGCGTCGCCCAACGTCGTCCCGGTGCGCACAAATCGCGACCCTGTAATCGTTCCCGTCGTCACGTCGAATTGATAGATCGTCCCGTCCGTGCAGCCCACATAGACCGTGCTCAATCCGTCGTAGCCGATCGGCGAGGAGGGGGTGCATGGCGTCGTCCCAGGCATTGTCGTTGTCCACGTTCCTGTTCCTGTTGTCGTAAATGTTGCGCTGCCTTTTGTGTATTTCACTGCCCGGACTTTCGTCGCAGTCGAAATGATTACGGTGTACGGCGAAGTCTTCCCGTACACCAGCGGCGACCCGATCACTTGCGTATCGCCTGTCGCAAGCGAAGCTGCCGCGGCCGCTCCTTGCGTGTTGATGCCTGTAGAGACCGCGTACAGCGTCCCGGAATCGTTGCCTACGAAGAGCAAGTCTGCGCTGTACGCCAGGCTCGCCGAATTGCTGATGTTGTTCAGGTTCGCGCTGGCCAGCAAACGTGTCCCCGTATTGTTCGGATTAAATTTCCAAAGGCTCGGTTGCGTCGTCCCGCCGTTGCCGTGCGACGTTACCCATACCGCGTTATTCGTATAGTCCACCAGCGGCGTTGACGTCACGATGTCCATGTTCGGATTCGCACCTCCGCCGACAAAGCTCCACGCCGTCGCTCCCGTATTTCCGTCCAGTCCAATTACTTGATTGGCGCTTGTCGTCGTCGTGTTATCCGTCCCCACAATCACAAGATCTGTTGATCTTGTGTATGCGGACAGTCCCAAATTGCTTTCCGTGCTCACAACAAACGTCCCCGCGCCGCCCAGAATCGCATTCGCCGTGTTGCTGGTTGGATTTGTCATCCAAAGTAAGTTCCCCGTTGCAATATCTGTGGCATAAATAAATCCTTGCGCGTCCGCCGTATAGGACGTCCCGAAACCAGTCGAGCTGAATCCCAAGTCCAGCACGGGGGGCCGCCCGGAAATTCCCGCTGCCGTTGAAAACGGTGTGAAAACAAACGTTCCATCCGATGGCTTAATTCCGGTGATGAGGTTCGAATTGGTCGGCAGCACCACCACGTTCCCCGGCGAAATCCCCGGCGGTGCAAGATTCGTGACGCCTGTCGGCGCAACCCACGTCGTCGCCCACTGAGAAGTTACCGTCGCACTTGGATTCGCCGCCGTAAACGGCACAAATTGCGAGCTCGCTCCGGACTCCGTGTAGTTGTTGGCCGCGTCTTTCGCAAAAACCTTGTACGCATAGACCGTATCGTTCGCCGGGGGACAATCCGCATTGTCGCCGGGCGCGCTGTCGTTAAACGAAGTCGGCAGCGAACTGCTCACGAACACAACCGTCGCGGTGGAAATCAGATTCGTGCAGCCGGCATTTCTCGAATAGACGGTGCCGTCCGTCGGCACCACTGTAGAAGGCACCGTCCCTCCCGATTGCCGCACGATCAGCACTCCATTTGTCGCCGACAATACGGTCCCGATAGCGGAAGGGTAGCTCCAGCTCAACTTCACTTGCGCGTTGCCCGTCGTCGCGGTCAGCGCCTGCACGTTTTGGACAAACTCTACAGTAAGACTTGGCCGGTTCGCTTCGGTCGCCGCCTCTTTCGAACTGAAAACTGCCGTTCGCGTCGTTGCGCTGTTTTCCGTACCATCCAAAATCATGGTCCCGTAGTTTGCGATCGGCGTGTTCGACCCGAACCATTGCTGCACCGCCGCAGTAACGTCCCAGCTGATTGTCGTGTTGTTGGTCGTTCCGGTAGTGGCAGTCTGCGTCGTGATTCCGTCGTTGTCTCCACCCGCTGCGGTCCAGGCAATTCCGCTCACACGGTTCGCCCAGGTCACATCCGACTCCTTCCAGAAGCTGGTTATTCTTCGCGCCTGATACGTCCTGCTCGCCGACGGCGCCGTGGTCATGAAAAGTGAAAGTGTCGCCAGCTTGATTCCGGAATTAGTAAGGGAAGAAAGGTCAAACTCCACCAGTGCTCGCTGATTCTTATTTCCGGTCTGCGAGCTCACCTGCAGCGTCGCATCCGATCCGTGATTCGTCCCCGTATTTGCCTGATCAATCCACGCATCGGCAGCGCGATTCTGTGGATCAACGGGAACCGTCGCCTTCTTTTGCAGAATCTTCCGCTCGCGAGCCATTGTCGCCGAGCCCGTCAGCGTAAAAACACACAGCGCGCCGCAACTCATCGCGGCGATTGCCTTCGTCCTGCTCCAATTCCACATGAAGAGCGCCTTCCCGCGCGCAGCTCAACGCACGCGAACATTCGTTCGCTCTCTCAAGTTAAATTGTCGAAGTAACCCGCAAGGAATTCGCACTTACGGCTAGCGAACAGAGAAATCTCTGGCGCGTTGCCTGAAACGTGCGTTCAGTTCAGGTTTTTTTGGTCCGAGAGAGAGCATCTCATCTTCGGATACCCGCCGATTCGTCCACAAGTAACGCAAAAGTCAAGCGCCGCGAAACCTTAACTCGTTATCACTTTTTCAAGTCCATCGAAACGCGCGGGCTCTTTCGATGTAAACTGCCTCGCAATTTCTTGAGCGTGGCTAAAGGTGCCGCCTATGATTCGCATTGCTCCCAACTCACCAACAATTCATTTCAACTTCTTTCGCGTTCTCCTTTTTTTGGCAGCTCTCTTTTTCGCCTCCGCTTGCCTGGCTCAATCCCCCTCCAGCGATCTCATTTTGTTCAACGGAAAAATCATCACCGTCGATTCCCGCGACTCCATTGCGCAAGCTCTCTTCGTCCATGACGGCAAAATCGCCGCCGTTGGCACCAACGAAGAAATTCGCAAATTAGCGCCGAAAGGCGCACGCGTCGTCGACTTGCATGGACTCACTGCCACTCCAGGTTTGATCGACTCCCACTGCCACTTCGACGAAACCTCCGTCCTTTACGACATCACGCTCAGCGAAGTCACCAGCATCAAAGACATCGTCGAACTCGTTCGCAAAAGAGCCGCCATGCTCAAACCCGGTGAATGGATTCGTGGCGCAGGCTGGGACGAAGCCAAATTTGTAGAGCGCCGCTATATCACCGCCGCCGATCTTGACACCGTCGCTCCGAACAATCCCGTCTGGCTCCAGCACACGACCGGGCATTATGGCGTCGCCAACTCCTATGCCCTCCGTCTTGCCAAAATCACAGCGGAAACAAAAGACCCCGAAGCCGGCATCATCGTTCGCGACGCGCAAGCTCGCGCCACCGGCGTGCTCAAAGAAACCGCAATGGACCTCGTATTCAAACTCGTTCCGCCCTACACACACGAGCAACGCCGCAACGGACTTCTCCGCATGATGGCCGATTTCAATAAAGAAGGAATGACGGCGGCAAAGGATCCTGGCATCACGCCTGAAGACTGGAAGCTTTACGAAGAACTTCTCAGCGAAAAGAAATCTACCGTTCGCGTTTTCGCGCTCATTCGTGGCGGCCGTACGATGGACTCCGCTCGCGCCGCCTTCGCCGAACTCCAAACTCATCCCAAACCGCCGCAATCGCTAGGCGACGGCATGCTCTTCTCCGGCGGCGTAAAACTTTTCATGGACGGCAGTGGCGGCGGTCGCACCGCGTGGGTTTACGAGCCCTGGTACAAGACGGCCACGGAACTCGACGGCACCAACACTGGCTATCCCAACATTGAGCCGCCCGTGTACCGCGAAATGGTCAAGCTCTTTCACGACGCCGGCTATCATGTCAGTACGCACGCCGTCGGCGATCGCGCCATCGATACCGTCGTGGACACTTACGCCGCGCTTCTAAAAGAAAAACCCACAAAAGGTCTTCGTCACGGCATCATTCACGCAAACATTCCCACCGATCACGCCATGGACACCATGGCCCAACTCCAGCGCGACTACGACTCGGGCTATCCTGAAACGCAGCCGCCCTTCATGTGGTGGATCGGCAATCTCTACGACGCCAGCTTCGGTCCCAAACGCGAAGCGCGCCTCATGCCCTACAAAACCTACACGCAGAAAAATATTATCTGGGCCGCTGGTTCGGACTTTTTCGTCACTCCGTTTCCCGCTCGCTACGGTCTCTGGTCCAGCGTCGTCCGCAAGACTCTCACTGGCACCCAGCCCTTCGGCATTTCCGAATCCGTCGACATCCACACCGCCCTCAAGTCCTACACCATCTGGGCCGCTCACCAACTCTTCCTCGAAAATCGCGTCGGCTCAATCGAAGTGGGCAAAGACGCCGACATCACCGTCTGGGACCGTGATCTCTACTCCATCCCCGCCGACCAACTCAAAGACCTCGGGTGTCAGCTAACTCTCCTCCGCGGCCAAATTGTTTACGAAGCCCCGGATTCTCTGGTCACGGCGAACTAGAAATAGCTGTGCGGCGATCCAGTCTTGCGGTGTGAGGTTACTGCGCCTTTCCACCCGGTATCGTTACGGCCACCGCCGCCACGCACTTCCACGTTCCATTTACCTTCACCCACGTATCAATCGTCCGCTCGCGATGAGTGACTGTCTTCCCCTTTTCCATCTGCTTGATTCTGAAAATCCCCACGGCGACCGCCGTGTCCCCATACATGTGCACGTCATTCTTTTCATTCACCGCCTGCGACGGCTGAAAATCCGCCGCCTTGATCCCCGCCAGATATTCACTCTTCGTGGTAAAAGCCCCATCGCTCTCCACCGCAATCATCGAATCCGCCAGCAACATATCAATCGCCTTCGTATCCTTCGTCTCAATCGCGTGGTTCCACGCCGTCTCCAGGGCCAGCACTCGCCCCGCATCATCCGAAAGCCCTCCCTGCTGTCCCGTCGTTACCACTACTCCAAGCAACAGCACACATCCCACGTAGAGCGCCCTCGTCATTACCACAAATTCCTCCTGGAGTTTTGCAGTCAAACCACAAACTCATCTTATGCACCTGCTATCCTTTCGCAATGGCCGATCCCGTAAATCAGAACCGTCTCGACAACCGCTCTGGCCTCTGTGCCCAGTGCCGCCACGCCCGTATCATCGAATCCGCCAAAGGTTCTTCATTCCTCCTCTGCCAGCGCTCCGCCAATGAGCCCTCCTATCCGAAATACCCAAGACTCCCAGTTCTCTCATGTCCAGGCTACGAACCGTCCAGCGCACCCAACCCGAGCCACTAGCTCATCCCCGTCTTCCAGTTTTATATTTCTATTTTATTTATCTATCCCTGTAGTAAACTCTCGCCGGATCATCTCCATGCGCCTCCGCAATCTCTCCGTTTGCGCAACCCTTTTTCTGCTCTCTCCCCGTGTATCCGCCGAAAAACTCACCATCACCAGCACTCCTCCCGGTGCCACAGTCGAAATGGACGGCGTGCCCGTCGGCACTACTCCTTTTGAAAAAGATTTTCCCGGCGGCTATTTTCACCGTACGCATACTTCTCTCGGCGCGCGTCTCGAACATCCTCTTGTCGCGCGTTTAAATCTCGCCGGCTACGCAACAAAAGAGATCCCGCTCACAGAAGGCCCCATGGAATGGATCTCCCTGAACGGCCACAAGCACGGCGAATACTTTCTCTTCAAAACCAATCACTTTGACGTCCAGCTCGATTCCATCGCGCAAACCTTCACCGGAGAAATCTCCGCCTCTCGTTCTCACTCGTCTCCTTCCAGCATCCGCCCCGAGCTCGGCCTCGAAGAACTCGTGCAACGCGCCAAGCCCGCCGTCCTTTACTTGAAAGGACCGGACCGCTCTGGCACCGGCTTCTTCGTCACGGACACGGGAGTCATCGTCTCCAATGCTCACGTCGCTCGCGGCGAGGGCACTCTCCTCGCGCGATTACCTTCCGGCGCGCAGCTTGAGGCCAAGGTTGTTTTTCTGGATGCCGATCTCGATATCGCGCTTTTGAAAGTGGCAGGGGAAAATCTCCCCACACTGCCTCTCGCCGATGCGGCCGCAACGCATCAAGGGGAAAACGTAGTCGCCATCGGCAATCCCGGCGACGCCATGCTTTTCAGCGTTACCAAAGGAATTGTCAGCGCCGTCGGAAAATTTCCCAATGCCGGCCCCGGCACCTGGATTCAGACCGATGCCCCCATCAACCCGGGCAACAGCGGCGGCCCGCTTCTCAATATGCACGGAGAAGTTATCGGCATCAGCACGCTCAAACTCGTCAAGAAAAACGTCAACGGTATCGGCTTCGCCCTCAGCTCTTCGGACCTCATGACCGTCCTTCGCCGTTTCTATCCCGAAGCCCGCTTTACCACTCCGCAAGAAACCGTGGCTGTTTCCGCGGACAATGCCGGCGAAACAGCAGTCCCTTCCCAAAACTCTTCAGCCCCAGTCTCAACCGCCGCCGCACCTGCTCAGCCGCAGCAATCCGAAGGCACCGGAACCGTTTCAATCACTTCCGACCCCGATGGCGCCGAGATCTTTGTGGACGACAAATTTTTCGGCGATGCGCCCGCCACTCTCAAACTCTCTGCCGGTACCCACATCATCGTCCTCAAAACTCCCGGCCGCGCCGACTGGCGACGCACACTGGAGGTTCTGAAAGGCAACAAAACAACCCTCAAGGCCATCCTGGATCAGGCCCCGTGATTGCTATTCGCCATTTTTCCGCACTTTTATTCCGGTCTATCGGGCATCTCACCCTGAGTTGCACTCGAATCCGGACTTACTTGTTTGTCTGAAACATTCTTTGCCGCGGGCGTAAGTTCGGAGTTGCGGTATTTCGGAGCGCTGACATATCCGTGGATGGTGTCCTTGCCGATCTTGTTCACTACGATCTGCACCGGCTGCGGATCGTCGATTCTGTGGATCCACACTGGCTCGTAGAGATTGATCTTTTTCTTCATCAGTTGATCGTCGTCCACAACCATCGCGATGTCGTAATTCTTGTGCTTGGCGTCAGCCTTGCGCAAGGAAAGGGAGAGTGGACCCTCCCGCTGGAAAGATTTTGATTTTGTGATGTCGAATTCAAAATAGTTTCGTTCGCCCCGCTTCTGAAGCGCGACAAGTTCCTCGTGCGTTGTGGCAATCGATCCATTCAGTTCGTCTTTCGTCGAACTCAACGCGCCTTCCAGATCGGTGCGGTCTTTCGCAATCTGGTCTTGCGTGTCTTTCAGCTGCTTCTGCTGATCCGTTAATGTGGCTTGCAGTTGCTTCAGTTGACGGGAACTCGCGGCTCGTTGCTTGGCCGAAGCTCCTTTGCCGCCGCTCTGCGTTGTCGCGCTCTGTTGCTGCAGCGCGGCAACGGCGGTAGCAGCCTGGCTCGAAACGTCATTCAGCTTCGCGCCGAGCGTATCCATCTGCGAATGCATGTCGTTCATCGCCGATGCCATTTCCTGATTTCGCGAAGTCAGCTGGCTGACAACGGACTGCTGATGAAGTCCATAGCCCATGGCGACCACGGTGGTTAGGAAAGAGGTGAAAATCGCGACTACAACCCAACGCCCGCGTGTGGAAGGGGAACTTTCGCGAGGTTCGTGCTCATGCTTTTCGAAATTCGATTCCATGTGAATCCTCCAGACAGATGGCCGCGGCCGAGCGTGCCGCTCATCCAAATAGAAATTGATGCTTGGGCTGGAAGAGCCAAACGAGGGCTGAAGATGGGCTAGCGGGACTGCGCATGCAAAGACTTGTGGAATCAGTGCAAGACAAATTCCAATGCGGGAAATCGGATAAAAGCGCGTGACGAATAGTAAGTTGAACAAAAAGAACGCAAGAAGAGTGCAAAAAGGAAAAAATTTCAGCTGGATAGCAGTACTAGTTCTGGGAATTCTTACGCGCGCTAGAGATTTCCGCACTAGCTCCGTAAAGGTTGCCCTATTCGTTGCCGCCGTGCATTCCTTGTGCTAGCATCCGCCTCGTCAGGAGAACGGACCAGGGTACTTTTCGTTCGTCCTTCGCCCCTCTTTTTCTTTCGAGGGACCCAGGCCGTCAGCCTTCACCGGCTGCGCAAACGAGGCCACGCTCTCCTCCCTCAACACCAGCACACCCCAGGCGCAGGCCCGCGCCAGCTTTTGCTACGACGGACCTCGCCCCTTCGCGGCGCGCCGGTGAACTTAACCGGAGGTCTTTATGAAAAGCTATTCCACCAAGGACATCAGAAACGTTGGCATTGTCGGCCACGGCGGCACCGGAAAGACGCAACTGGTGTCGTCGTTGCTTCACACCGCGGGCATGACGCCGCGCTGGGGAAAAGTTGCGGAAGGTACTGCAATCACCGATTGGGATGAAGAAGAGATCGCGCGAAAAATATCACTCCAAACAGGCCTCGCTTTCGCGGAATGGCCCTGCACTCTTTGCGGCGGCAGCAACGTAAAGGTAAATTTTATCGATCTTCCCGGCTACGGCACATTCATCAACGAAACAAAAGCCTCCCTCATCGCCGCGGACGCCGCTTTGATCACCGTGGACGCCCACGTCGGCGCGCAGGTCACCACGGAAAAAGTTTGGGATTTCTGCACCGAGTACGATATTCCCCGCGCTTTCGTTCTCACCTGGATGGACCGCGAACTCGCGAGCTTCGAGCGCTCCATGGAATCGCTCGAGCAAACGTTTGGCCGCAACGTCGTTCCTCTCCAACTTCCGATTGGCAGTGAGCGTGGCTTTCGCGGCGTGATTGATCTAGTCGGAATGAAGGCCCACATGTACACGCCGGGTGGCGACGGCAAGCCAAAGATCGAGCCGATTCCGCAGGCTCTGGAAGAAGACGCAAAGCAGGCGCACGAAAAGCTTGTGGAGATGGTCGCGGAAGGCGACGACGAATTGATGGAGGAGTTTTTCCGCGAAGGCACTATTCCTATCGCCGATTTGATTCCCGGCGTGCGCAAAGCGATCGTCGCGGAAAAAATATTTCCAGTGCTGATGGTTTCGTCGGCGCAAAACGTTGGCACCGCGAGCTTG
>Ga0210402_10004728_pt1 | contig 12336 bp, 10 predicted proteins | sample IncBWC7MmetaG_FD_161055 | JGI IMG/M metagenome (GOLD analysis project Ga0210402, IMG submission 161055) | Forest soil microbial communities from Barre Woods Harvard Forest LTER site, Petersham, Massachusetts, United States - Inc-BW-C-7-M | ecosystem: Environmental > Terrestrial > Soil >...
CTGGCTCAGCCCTCATCGCATACACGGTACAACCAAGCCTGTGGATTTGATGGAGATCGCCGCCGCGATCCCCACAACCCTACCGGCCCATCAACCACAACAACCCTGATGCTGAATGAACCAACTGTCACCCATCCAGCCGGTCCATCCTGTCACCCCTCAATCCGCTTGCACACAAGTTTGTCGAGGGATTTCCCCGGCCGGGGCGAAAGGGATAGGCTGCGCGCTCCTGTAAGGGATCCCGACATGGCAATGCTCGACCTCTCGCCCGATGTCACGCCGCCTCAGCCGGTGCGGCTTGCCGATTACCTGCCGCCCCCCTTTCTGATCGACACGGTCGATCTCGTCTTCGAGCTCGCTGCCGACGAAACGCGGGTAAGATCACGTCTCGGCATTCGTCGCAACCCGGCGGTTTCAGTGCCTGTCGCCGCCCTGCATCTGGATGGCGAGGCGCTCGATCTGGTGGCTGTAGCCCTCGATGGCGAGCCGCTCGGCGCCAACCGCTACCAACTCCCGCCGGAGGGCGGGTTGATCCTCGGTGAGGTGCCGGACGCCTTCGCTCTCGATGTCGAAACCCGCCTCGCACCGCAGAGCAATACGGCGCTTTCGGGCCTATACATGTCGGGCGACAATTTCTGCACCCAATGCGAACCCGAAGGCTTTCGCAGGATCACCTATTTCATCGATCGGCCCGATGTAATGGCGCGCTACACGACGACGATAATCGCCGAGAAGGGCCGCTTCCCGGTGCTACTCGCCAACGGCAACCCGGTCGAGCGCGGCGAGGTCGACACGAGGCGGCATTGGGCCAAATGGGTCGACCCGCACCCCAAGCCCTCCTACCTCTTCGCGCTGGTCGCCGGGGATCTTGTCGCCGTCGAAGACCGCTTCTCGACGCGCTCAGGCAAGGAGGTCGCGCTCGCCATCTGGGTGCGCCGGGGCGACGAGGACAAGTGCGGTCATGCGATGGCCTCGCTGAAAAAGGCGATGGCTTGGGACGAGGAGGTGTTCGGCCTCGAATACGATCTCGACGTCTTCAACATCGTGGCAGTCAGCGACTTCAACATGGGGGCGATGGAGAACAAGGGGCTCAACATCTTCAACACGCGGTACGTGCTGGCCAAGCCGGAGACTGCGACCGACACCGATTACCAGAACATCGAGAGCGTCATCGCTCACGAATATTTCCATAACTGGACCGGCAACCGGGTGACCTGCCGCGACTGGTTCCAGCTGTCGCTGAAGGAAGGGCTGACCGTCTTCCGCGACCAGGAGTTCTCGTCCGACCAGGGCAGCCGCGCCGTCAAGCGCATCGGCGACGTGCGCATTTTGCGCGCCATGCAGTTTCCCGAGGATGACGGCCCGCTCGCCCATCCGGTGCGGCCGGACAGCTACATCCGGATCGATAATTTCTACACGCCGACGGTCTACAACAAGGGCGCCGAGCTGGTGCGCATGATCCATACCCTCGTCGGGAGGGACGGGTTCCGCCGCGGTATGGAGCTCTATATCGGTCGGCACGACAACCACGCGGTGACGATCGAGGATTTTGTCGCCGCGATGCAGGATGCGAGCGGCGTCGATCTCCGCCGGTTCCGGCGCTGGTACGAGCAGGCCGGCACCCCCGAGATCACGATCGAGGACCGCTGGGACAGGAAGTCGAAAAGCTACGAGCTCAGCGTTGCCCAGAAGGTGCCGCCGACGCCAGGTCAGGCGGAGAAGTTGCCGATGCTGATCCCGCTTGCCATGGGTCTCTTGGGGCGGAGCGGCGCCGAATTGCCCACCCGGCTCGAAGAGGAGTCCGAGACCGTGAAAGGGACGCGCGTCATCGCGCTGGGCGACGCCCGTGAGACCTTTCGCTTCGTCGACGTGCCCGAGCCGCCGGTGCCCTCGCTGCTGCGCGGATTTTCTGCTCCCGTCAAATTGAAGGATGTGCCGCTCGATCGGCTGAAATTTCTGGCCATCAATGATCCAGAGCCGTTCGCCCGATGGGAGGCGGGTCAGCAGGTTGCGACTCGTATTCTCCTGGACGGGGTTGAAGCCCTCCGCCGCGGCGTAGCAGCGCAACCGCTCGATCCCGATCTCGTCACGGCGATGCGGTGCACGCTCGCCGAGGCCGATCGGGATCCGGCCTTCGCGGCCGAGGCGCTGAGCTTGCCAAGCGAGGCGTTTCTCGCCGACCAGCTCGCCGTCGTTGAGGTCGACGCGATCCATGTAAGCCGCGAGAGCACCCGAGCGGCGCTCGGCCGCGCATTGTCGATGGAGCTCGCAGGGGCGTATGTGGGGCTAGCCGATCCCGGCCCCCACCAGATCGACGGCACCTCGATCGGCCGCCGAACCTTGCGCAACGTCTGCCTCGCCTATCTTGCTGCAGCTGATCCCGAGAGGGGTGCGGCGCTGGCTAAAGCACAGTTCGACGCCGGTGCCAACATGACCAATGTGCTCGCGGCCCTGGCGGTGCTCGTCGACCTCGATCGACCCGAGCGCCCTGCAGCACTCGCGCGGTTCTTCGCCGCCTGGTCGCACGACGAGCTGGTGATCGACAAGTGGTTCGCGTTGCAGGCGCGCTCGTCACTGCCGGCTACGCCCCGTCGGGTTCGCGACCTGACGCGCCACCCAGCCTTCGAGCGCAAGAACCCGAACCGCGTGCGCGCGCTGGTCGGCGCCTTTACCCAGGGCAACCAATTGCGCTTTCACGATGCGAGCGGCGCCGGCTATGCCTTTCTGGCCGATGAGGTCATCACCCTCGACCCGGCCAATCCGACGTTGGCGGCTCGCCTTGTCCAGCCGCTCGGCACCTGGCGCCGGCACGACCCGGCGCGCCAGGCGCTGATGCGGCATCAGCTGGAGCGCATCCTCGCCATCCCCGATCTCAGTAAGAACACCTTCGAGATGGTGTCGAAGAGCTTGGCCCAGTTGGCGTAGCGGGTCGACATCGCCAGCACCGCCTCCATGGCACCTGCCATCTCTGCGGCCCACGGTAGCCTCCCTGCTGGCAGGGAGAAAAATCGATTCCACCCTGAAGACCACCGGTCTTTTCGCCCATAATACCAGGTAAGCCAAACACTTAGAGACCCAAAGCAACACCCGGCCAGCAGGGAGCCGAGAGGCGCTCCTGAGGGAGGCAGCAGGGAGAGCGAAGGTCGTCATCATCCACCGGGCGCTGTTTGCGGTATCTCATCGAATATCGTTGTCATGATCGTATTTTATATATTGACAAAACATTTGTCAACCTATATATGTGCCTGGCGTCCTGGTGACAGGTTGCGGGATTTCTGCCAAGCGTTTCTGTCTAATTTCGCAAAAATGAGCAAGTCGAACGGTCCCGCAAACTGTCACCGTAACCGCACCGTAACCGCTGGCGCCGTCACGACCCGGCGCGGCAAGCGCTGATGCGGCGCGAGCTCGAGCGCGTCCTCACCACCCCAGATCTCAGCAAAAACACCTACGAGATGGTGTCGAAGAGCGTAGCGTAATATTACGCGGCCGGCCTGGAAGAAGACGCTTCAGCCGCCGAGAGGCGGTAGCCGGCGTCGGCGACCGTCGCCGAGGGAGCACGAATTCGATGTCGGTCGCCGCCAGCGCTGAAGCGAGTACCGTGCCCGCCCGCGCCGCTCGGCGCACGACGCCGGCGGCAGCCCTCGCCTCGCTCGGCATCGTCTATGGCGACCTCGGGACGAGCCCGCTCTACACCCTGCAAGCGATCACCCAAACCATCGGCGGACGGTTTACCCCTGAGGCCGCTATCGGTGTCCTCTCGCTGATCTTGTGGGCGCTCGTCATCACGATCTCCATCAAGTACTGCCTCTTCGTGATGCGCGCGGACAACCACGGTGAAGGCGGGATCTTGGCACTGATGCCGCTCGCCGGCGCGAGCGGGTTCGACCGTGCCCGCGCCCTTGTCGTCATGGGCTTGTTCGGAGCGGCGCTGATATACGGGGACGGCATCATCACACCGGCAATTTCGGTATTGAGCGCGCTCGAGGGCGTCAATGTTGCGACCGATGCGCTCGAGCCCTACGTCACGCCGGTGGCAGTTGCGATCCTGCTCTGCCTTTTTGCCGTTCAGGGCCGCGGGACGGCGCGCATCGGCAAGGTGTTCGGACCGTTGATGCTGCTGTGGTTCGGTGTGATCGCAGTGCTCGGTACCGCCGGCATAGTGCACCATCCGCAGGTGCTCGCCGCAGTCGACCCACGACATGCCATCGCCTTCCTGGTGCACAACGGTTGGGGTGGTTTTGCCGTTCTCGGCGGCGTCTTCCTGGCGATCACCGGGGGCGAGGCGCTCTACGCCGATATGGGGCACATCGGCAGAAATCCGATCATGACCACCTGGTACGGAATCGTGCTGCCGGCGCTCCTCCTCAACTATGCCGGCCAGACGGCGTTCCTCCTCGACCATCCGATCCCCGGCGGCAATCCCTTCTTCGAGCTCGCCCCGGACTGGGCAATATTCCCGCTCGTGTTGCTCGCTACCGTCGCGACCATCATCGCCAGCCAGGCAATCATTACGGGCTCGTTCTCGCTGACGCGGCAGGCGATGCAGCTCGGCTGGTTCCCCGGGTTGCGCATCCGCCAGACCTCGGACGAGGAATACGGCCAAATCTACGTGCCCTTTGTGAACTGGACGATGATGCTGTTCACCATCGCTCTGACGGTCGGTTTTGGCAGCTCAGGCCGCCTCGCCGGCGCGTACGGCACCGCGGTCTCGACCACGATGCTGCTAACGACGGCCCTGCTCTACAAGGTAATGCGTGACCGCTGGGGCTGGTCGGCGCCGACCGCGTTGCTGGCGAGCGGCGTCTTCCTCGTCGTCGACTTCGCCTTCTTTGCTGCCAATCTACTAAAAATCGTCGACGGTGGCTGGATCCCGCTCACCTTCGGCGCGATCGTATTCATCGTCATGACCACATGGCATTCGGGTATCGGGGCCATGGTACGCAGGCATGCGACCATGACCGAGCCGCCCGAACGATTCCTCGACCGGCTTGAAGCGAACCGGATCCCGCGCGTGCCGGGTACCGCCGTCTTTTTGACCCGGATAGCGGAGGCGATCCCGCCGCTGATGATCCAGCACGTATCGCAAATCGGCGCGCTGCCGCAGACTGTGGTCGCGCTCACGGTGAAGTTCGAGGAGATTCCGCGCGTCAGGCTCTCAGATCGCCTGGAGCTGGTCCGCGTCTTTGAAGGCTTCTGGCACTTGACCGTCCACTACGGCTTCGTCGAAATACCCGATCTGCCGTCCACATTGCGAGCGGCAAAAGATCTTGGCTGCCCTGTTGATCTCGACGACGCCGTTTACTTCGGCGCTCACGACGCTGTCGTCCCTGGCAAAACTGGCGGACGGCTATTGCGGTGCCGTTTGATGCTTTTCGCCTTCTTGTTTCGCAACTCGGTGCGAGCCGTCGACTTATTCAATCTTCCGCCGCCCAACTTCGTGGAGATTGGGCGCCAGATCGAGATATAGGTCAGCAAACAGCCGACTCGATCTCGCCAAACCGAGGGTGGGCAGAGGTGCTGTCCGTTTATCAATGATCGTGAAAACAGAACGCCCCCGAAATTCGGGGGCGTTCTGACGTTCGGACAGTGTCGTTCGACGCGCCGATTAGGCCGCCTTTTGCTCCGTCACCTGCGGTTGCACAGTCTCGAGCGTGGTGCCGATCTTGATCGTGCGTGGCTTGGCTGTCTCGGGCACTTCGCGAACCACATCGACATAAAGCAATCCATTGTCGAGGCTGGCTCCCACCACCTTCATGTGGTCGGCAAGGCTAAAGCGCCGCTCAAACGCGCGCCGGGCGATGCCGCGGTGCAAGTAGCCGCCAGCGTTCTCGTCCTCCTTCTGTCCCTTGCCCATCACCAGGAGAGTGTTCTCCTGAACGGTGATGTCGAGCTCTCCTGGCGAGAACCCGGCCACGGCCATCGTCAGCCGGTAGGCGTCTTCGCCGGTCCTCTCGATGTTGTAAGGGGGGTAGGCGACGGCCGTGCTGTCAACGCGGGTCGCCGCATCGACGAGGCGGGTGAGGCGATCGAAGCCGATCGTCGAACGGTATAGCGGAGAGAAATCGAAACGATCCATGACCATATCCTCCTGTGAGCAACATGGATACCGGCAACTTACCAACGGGCAGATGCCAGTCTTTGATGCACGGTCCCAAAATGGCTACCGTGCAATACTTTAAGTGGTGATTGCAACTTTTCTTTCAAGTATATAGGAAAGTAGGTTTGAGATAACCTGCACAACAGAATTTTGCTACGTCAGACATCAGGGATTGATGTCAAAACCTCGAAAACGCGCGGGTCTAAATGGGCGGACCTCACCGCCGGCATCGAGCAGGCGCGGCTGGCCGGCGCAGATGGAGGTCTGGCGATCGCCGGGATGCGCGATTAGGGTTGGCATGCGGTGAGTGCTGCAACTGGGTCTATGCGATATCGAGCGGGCGAGCTCGCGGCAGACCGCCTCATACACCTGACGGGCACCCTCGCGGGCGTAGTCGGCTCGGCCATTATGCTGGACATCGCCGCAGATGTTGCCGACCGGTCGACCTTCCTTGCGAGCCTTATCTATTCCGTTTGCCTTCTTACGATGCTCGGCTGCTCGGCAGCCTACAACCTCGCCGCCAACGCACCCCGCCGTCGGCTTCTTCGCCGATTTGATCATGCCGCGATCTTTTTGATGATCGCCGGTACCTACACCCCATTCACGACGTGCCGACTGGGCGGCGTTTGGGCAATCGGAATGACAGCCGCGGTCTGGATTGGAGCTGTCACCGGAGCCGTCATGAAGCTGATCTGCCCACGTCGTATCGAGCGAGTCTCGATCGTTGCTTATCTGGCGCTAGGCTGGCTGATCCTGGTGGGGATACGACCGATGCTCAGCTCGGTCGACGTTCGGACCGCGGTTTTGATCGGAGTTGGCGGCGCGCTCTATTCGATCGGGACCGGCTTTCACCTCTGGCGGGCGCTACCTTTCCACAACGCAATATGGCACAGCTTCGTAGTGGTCGCAGCCAGCTGTCATTACGCAGCTATTCTGCATGGTGTGGTGTTGGCCCGATCGTGAGCGCCAGCTCGCACAATGCGTTCCGGCCCGATGGCGCCACGACCGGCGAGGCTTAGAAAGAGACGCCACCGATGTGCCCGTGAACCAGCCACCCGATCACGAGGACGACGGCGACCGATCCGAGTATGCCGCCGATCCCGACGGGTCCGCCTCGCCGGTAATAGCCTCCACGGTAGAAGCCAAACCCGCCCCCGAACAGAACGAAGAGTAGGACAATGATCAGTAACAGTTCCATAGTTTTGTCTTTCAGAACTGGCAGTCGGCACTAGATGTACGGAATAGAGCCGACGCTTTACCTTGTAGATTGGCGCTAACCGGGGAGTTTACAATACGTAAAAATAATTTAACAAGCGCCGAAACCAAAGATCTTGCCAATGGTGGATTATTAGTTCGGCATCTTTGCGGCCCTGCGGGTCGAATTTTTGTAGACAAACAACTGAGATTTCACGACGCAAGCAGCGACGATTACGTCTTTCCGACGGAGGAGGTCAGCACCCTCGCCCAGGCCAGCCTGACCCTGGCGGCCCGCCTCGTCCGGCCGCTCGGGCACGTGGCGCCGGCACGATCCGGAGCACGCCGCAGCTTCAGGAAGCGGTTGCGCGGCGCCGGGTCCTGCGACAGGGTGTGCCGCAGGCCGCGGAGGGGACGCTATGACGATATGCTCTGGAGCGACGTGCCGCAGCCTTCAGCGCCGTCCCGGATCGCGCGGATGATCGCCCCGCCAGAGCGGCGCTACGACCTCCTGACATTGGGCGAGACGCTGATGCGCCTATCGCCCCCTGCCAACCAGCGTCTCGACCAGGCGCGGCTCTTCGAGATCGGGGTCGGCGGCAGCGAGCTCAATGTCGGCTGTCTGCTTGCCCGGCTCGGGCGCCGTGTCGCCTGGGTGTCGCGACTGCCCGAAGGACCGCTCGGCCGGATTGTCGACGGCGAGGCTCGGCGACACGGGGTCGACACAAGCTGGGTGCGCTGGATCGCCAATGCACGCCTCGGTTTGATGTTCTATGAGCCCGGGCCCGAGCCGCGAACCAGCCGCGTCATTTATGACCGCAAGTATTCAGCAGCCTCGGAACTCGGCTTCGAAGATGCGCCATGGGAGATGCTGGTTCAGTCGAGTGCCTGGCTCCACCTGTCGGGCATCACGCCGGTGCTCGGCCCGAGTTGCCGGGCGCTGATCCTGCAACTGGCCGCACTCGCCGCGGCGTCGGGAAAGCCAGTGTCCTACGATCTGAACTATCGCGCGACCCTGACCACGCCGCCCGAGGCACGCGAACTCCTCGAATTCGCCGCACCGCACCTCCACCTCCTGGTTCTCGCCGAGCGCGACGCGCAAAGCGTGCTGGGCTTTGTCGAGGCTGGAGAACAGCTCGCCGCGGCGATTGCCTCACGCTATGGCGTTCCGCTCGTCGCCCTGACGCGGCCGCCGGAGGCCGAGCCCGGCACGCTTCTCCTTGCCCACGGCGAATTCCGTTATGCACCGCGCTACTCGGTGGAGGTTGTCGACCGCATCGGCGCCGGAGACTCGTTTGTCGCGGGGTTGATCCATGGCCTGCTCGACGGTGATCTCGATCTTGCTATCCGCCTTGGTGCCTTTGCCGCAGTGATCGGCCTCGCCACCCCGGGCGACATCAATTATCTTGGTCCCGAGGACGTCATCCGGTTTCACGCCGACACGATCGGCGGGCTCGAACGCTAACCCTGCGGCGGGTTTCAACATTTAGTATTGCCGCTGCTGCATACCAGCAAGCCGGTTATGATCGGTCCGGTCACCGACGATATCAGCGTGAACAACTTCTGCACCTGCGCGGCGCCCGCATCGGCGACAAAGATGATGTCCCTGTCTTTCACAGGAAACCGATCCGCGAGAAAATAGGTGTTCGCATCGGCGAGATCGAACCGATAGACGACAGGGGAGACCCCGTCCTGGGCGCGTGTCGCGATCGGCTGGTCGAGCGCTCGGACGACCCCGATCGGCTCGTAGCGGAACAGGAACACACCATTGGGGTTCGCCAGATCGTCTTGCAATCCCTGAGATTTCGCCAGCGCCTCGCTGACCGTGAGCTTCTCGGCGTCGAAGGTAATGGCGGCATTCCTGCCCGCCGCCCCGAAAACGCTGAAGGTTTGCGGCACGCGGACGAGGGTGAGAACGTCGCCTGGCCGCGCGTAGATGTCCTCCACCGGGTCGGCAACGAGCCGTGCGAGGGGTATCGTCGCGGTGACACCCTCGCGCGACAGCCGGACAAAGATTTCGTGGATTGGTGTGGTGCCGCCGGCAACGGTAAGCGTGGTGGGTGTGGTGGTGGTGCCGCCCGCAGCGGCGATCACCTGCAGCAGCCTGTCGCCCCCGGGTGAAAGCGGGATCCTGGCACCAGCGACCATTTCCCCCGCCACCGTGACCGCATTCGCGGCGCTCTTCCTGACGATCACCAGCGCTTGCGGCCCGAGCGCCTTATCCGCAAGCAGTGCTTCGATCGTTTGCTGGACTTCAGCCGAGGTTCTTCCGGCGGCTCGAATTCGGCCCGCATAAGGAACGCTGATCGCGCCATCGGCCGCTACCAGTTGGTCGGGGATCGTAGCGCCTTGCCGGCCGCCCGCCGCTGCCGCCGTCTCAGCCGAAAACGGCGCGGTCGCGGGATTGCTGGCGCCCGGCCGCTGATCGGGTGATGGTGCTCCCGAGCGCGTGCCGGGGGCGCCGAAAAACTGATCGAAAGGCAAATTCGGCCCGCCCGGAGTTTCGGGTGCCGGTACCCCGGTTCCGGGCGCTGTCGGTCGGGATTCCGGCGCAAGCGGCTCGGTCGCCGGGCGCGAACCCGTAAACGGCTGTACAGGCGCTTCGCCGAACAGCCCCCCGGCCGCACTTTCCCAGATCGTGACCGAGATCGTATCCCCGATCGCAATCTTGAGCTCCGGCGGATCGGCGTCTTTTTCGAAGCGCGCGTGAAAACTCTCCTTGGGCTGGGCGAGCAACGTCGAAACGACCCTCTGGTCGACCGGGACCACGTCGAAGAGGATTTGATCCTCGGACTGCGCCGGAGCGACCACCGCGGACGCCGTCGGTGGCCCGGCGCTCGAAAGCATCGAGCACCCGGCGAGCGATAGGATGGTCAAACCACCGAAATGAGCACCAAGCTTCATAAGTTTGCCGAGAATGTTCTGCTATTCTCGGAGGTAAATCCACACAGTTGCGAGGTTGGGGACCCGCAGAGCGTTGAATGTGTTATTATCAATGAAGAATCAATCGTGAGGCGCGAATCCGTCGCGTAGGTGCGGCAATGCAACTGCAGTTGCAGACTTGGGTGGAGGTCGAGGCCTACCTCGAATCGCGCCGAGGCATCATCCTGCCCATCGGCTCGACCGAGCAGCACGGTCCGACCGGCCTGATCGGCACCGACGCGATCTGCGCCGAGGTCATCGCTCGGGGCGTCGGTGAGGCCGCTGGAGCGCTCGTCGCTCCGACCGTCGCGGTCGGGATGGCCCAGCACCATCTCGGCTTCGCCGGCTCGGTGACCCTGCGGCCGAGTACACTGATCGCGGTGCTCCGCGACATTGTCGAGTCATTGTCGCGACACGGCTTCGAGCGCTTCTACTTCATCAATGGACACGGCGGGAATATTGCCACGGTGACCGCGGCATTCTCGGAGATCTACGCCGCCCGGAGCTTGGCCGCCACGGCAAACGTCCCGCCGGTCAAATGCCGGCTGAGAAACTGGTGGCAGAACCAGGCGGTGCAACAATTGGCGAAGGAGCTGTACGGAGGATCCGAAGGTAGCCACGCGACGCCGAGCGAGGTCGCGGTCACGCAATTCGCCTTCCCCGATGCGATCAAATCCGCACCGCTCGATCCGCCCGTAGCGCCCTGGGGCGATTTTACCGATGCCGCCGACTATCGCCGGAAATTCCCCGACGGCCGGATCGGGTCCAACCCTGCCTTGGCGACGCCGGAAGCCGGACGCCGTCTTTACGATGCCGCGGTTGCCGCGCTGGCGTCGGACTATCTCGGCTGGGTTGCCGCCTAAAGATTGATGCTCCCCATTGGCTGACCGTCGCGATCGAATTGGGTCGCCAGCCGCGAGAGCGCATCCCGGCAAATAACTGTCGCAACACTGGCCACCCAGCGGTAGTGTCTGGGTTTGAATTTCCCCTTGCGACCCTCTGGTTGTATAAAAACGCCGGAACAGTCATCACGATGTAACAAAATTATTGGTTTGGGTTATATGACAGACCAATGTTCATTTGTCCACACTATCGCAAATCTGTGTCCCAATAATACGCCGATGTCCATTCGATCGCCGAACAGGTTGATCTTGGTGAACATCAACGGGGCGCTCCTGCGTCGAAGTAAGCGGCGTGTTGGGTGAGCGCTTCGGACATTGCGAGTATGCTACTACGTGCCCGGAGAGCGGCGACACCCGGGCGAGCGGCGAGTGCCTCGTCGAACGGGGCAAGGCGGGCGATCGTCATCGCGCTGTCCCCACGCGCCATGGCCTCGAGCGCCGCGTCGAGAGGGGAGCCAAGATCGAACCGGCGACAGCTGCGACGAAGGCGGATGATCTCGGCACCTACTGACAGCGCCGCCACAAGCTGTGAGCGCTGCAGCGGCTCGGCCGCGTCCGGCAGTACGGAGAGGCGGCTATGGACGCGTCCCTCCCAAGCATCCGGTGACCGTGGGATCGAGCCCGACGTCAGACGCCGCAGATGCCCAAGCCTAAGAGCCAGGAGCCGGCGGGCCCGCAGCATCGGCGACAGGGGCGCGGCACCAAGCGAATGACAGCGCAGCGGCGCCCACTCCCGCGACGGCCGCCAATGCCGCGTTATAGAATTGCTGAGTGTCGTAGCTCATCTGGTTTGTCGGAGCGAGAAGAAAGCAAAAAACGCCGCAATAGCCGTGAACACTGGCGTCTGCCACGGCTGAGCCACCCCCGCGTCAGCGGTCACGAGGACAATGCCAATTGCGAAGCTGAAGGCAGCAAAGCTCTCCAACCCCAGCAATACCGCGAATGCGATGATCGCTGCGAAAGCGGCGGCGAGGCCGATGCCTGCCATGAAACTCATGACAGCCGCGTAAGCCTAGTCGGCCCTCGGTGCGAACAGGATGACGCCGATCGCGACAAAGATGATGCCCCCAGCGCCGTTTGGCCATGCGGTCACGATCCAGAAGAGCTCGACGGCACCAACGGCGACGAAAGCGCGGCCGGCATTGACCAGAGCAGGAAGCCGGTCCGGCACGCAGGGCAAAACGCCGTGACGGCGCGGTACCGGCCGAGCAGAATCGCCAA
>Ga0210402_10004729_pt1 | contig 12334 bp, 13 predicted proteins | sample IncBWC7MmetaG_FD_161055 | JGI IMG/M metagenome (GOLD analysis project Ga0210402, IMG submission 161055) | Forest soil microbial communities from Barre Woods Harvard Forest LTER site, Petersham, Massachusetts, United States - Inc-BW-C-7-M | ecosystem: Environmental > Terrestrial > Soil >...
GAACATTTAATTTATATGTTGTGGATGGGCCAAGAGGATCCGATAGATACGCACGTCATGATATATGCTTATTGGCCGACAGGCTGACTATAAATGATGAGTTTATCATTATAATGGACGATTACGAGAGGGGAGGCGAACGTGAGACTGCAGAAGAATTGGAAAAGATGTTTCTTCAAAAAGGGATATTGGTGCACTCTGGTATTTATATGGGCGCAAAATATCAAATGGTTTTTGCAACGAAAAAATATGAGTTTATTGTTTCTCAATAAATCACAGGGCAACTTATGATAAATGTAACTAAAACTTATCTGCCTTCTTTTGAAGAATATGCCGCTTTCTTAAAGAGAGCCTGGGATAAATCATGGATAACTAATCATGGCGAATTGGTTCAGGAGCTGGAGGGAAAACTGAAAGACTATTTAAATGTAAAAAATTTATTATTCTGCTCTAACGGTACGATTGTATTGCAAATGGCTTTGAAAGCATTGAATATTACCAAAGAAGTTATAACGACTCCTTTCTCATATGTTGCTACAACAAATGCAATTCTGTGGGAAGGATGTACACCTGTATTTGTAGATATTGATCCGAAAACTTTTTGCATTGATACCGGTAAGATTGAAGCATCGATCACAGAAAATACTGAAGCAATTCTTGTTACGCATGTTTATGGATTTCCCTGCGATGTGGAAAAAATAAAAAAGATTGCAGATCAGTATAAACTAAAGGTTATTTATGACGCCGCCCATGCTTTTGGTTCCGGTTATGAGGATAAATCATTGCTCTCATTTGGTGATATTTCTACATGTAGCTTTCACGCTACTAAAATATTCCATACAGTGGAAGGGGGCTGTATTGTTTGTAATGATGATGAGCTATTTAAAAAGATAACCCTATATAGAAGTTTTGGGCATACTGATGAAGATCATTATTCTATAGGTATCAATGCTAAGAACTCGGAATTTCATGCTGCGATGGGATTATGCATTTTGCCTAAAATGCCCGATATTATTAAAAAAAGAAGAGAGATTTCCGAATTATATAATAGTACGCTGAATTTTGATCAGGGATTGCGACGTCCGCAAAATGCGTCAAACTTTACCTATAATTATGCATATTACCCGGTTGTTTTTGAAAGTGAAAATAAATTAAGGGAGGTCATAGAAGTTTTAAATAAAAATGGCATTAATCCCAGGAGATATTTTCATCCATCTCTTAATCTATTACCGTATGTGCAGTATCGGCCCTGTCCTATATCGGAGGATATCGCTCAAAAAGTATTATGCCTTCCCCTATATAATGATCTTGAGAAGAAAGACGTTCTTAAAATAAGTGACCTTATCAATAATACGTTGCTTTCTTCCAAAGAAAAAAAACAGTACGCCACCGGGTCTTAAATATAAATCTATTGCACTGTGAATACTGTAAAACAACATTTGGATGCATCCAATAGCTATATTGTTTCAACAGCCAATTTATGAAGACAGTAGCCATCATGCAACCTTACTTTTTGCCTTACATTGGTTATTTTCAATTGATCAAAGCTGCTGATGTATTTGTTATTTATGATGATGTAAATTATATTAATAAAGGCTGGATAAACAGAAATTATTTACTGGGGGTAAACAATAAGCAGGGATTTACATTACCCCTTAACCAGGCCAGTCAGAATAAATTAATTAATGAAATTGACATATTTGAGTTTGAAAAATTTAAGAAATCTTTTTTAAGAACGGTAGAGTTGTCCTATAAGAAAAGCCCTTATTATAGTTCCTGCGTTGCTCTTATAAATTCTATTTTTGATTATCAAGGATTGAATTTATCCGGGTTTATTAGAAATAGTATAGAAGTTCTTGCCAGGTATTTAAATATTTCAACCGCTATTGTACCTTCTTCATCTGTGTATCAGAACAATAATTTAAAAGCCCAGGATAGGATCATTGATATTTGCAAAAAGGAATCTGCCACCGTTTATGTTAATCCTATTGGAGGATTGGAACTTTATTCAAAAGAACTATTTACTGAAAACCAACTGGAATTGTTTTTTTTAAAATCCGGGTTGATAGAATATCCGCAATTCAATAATGAATTTATACCGTGGCTTTCCATCATTGATGTTTTAATGTTTAATTCGAAAGAGCAAATTCATCATCTTCTGAAAAAGTATGAACTGAGATGAACGATAAAAAATATCTGAACATAATTGCGCATTACGAAGATTGCCTGGAAAAACACGGGGATAACCACATGGGGGTAGACTGGCCAAAGAAAGAGGATGTGAATACCCGTTACCGTGTTATGCTTGATTTGATCCGATCTGATAAAACCACCGGCGAAATCACTTTACTCGATTTTGGTTGCGGAGCTTCTCATCTTTATGAATATATTTTACAATACCAGATCCCGAATATAACATACAGTGGTTTAGATCTATCAGAAAAATTCATTTCATTATCTAAAGGCAAGTTTCCTGATAATCAATTTTATTGTTTGGATATCATAGAAGATCCTAATGGTATCCCCAATTTTGACTATATTTTGATGAACGGCGTTTTTACAGAAAAGCGGGAACTTTCATTCGATGAAATGTTTGAGTATTTAAAAACGATGCTTACTATAACTTTTCAAAAAGCGAATAAGGGCATTGCCTTTAATGTGATGTCTAAAGCCGTTGACTGGGAAAGAAACGATTTATTCCACCTGTCATTAGATACATTAGCTGATTTTTTAACAAAGAATTTATCCCGGCATTTTGTTATTAGAAACGATTATGGACTATATGAATATACTGTATATTTATACAAATAACCCCTTATGGCAAAAGTTATAATTTTTGGAATAAAAGATTTTGCAGAGCTTGCTCATTACTATCTGAGCCATGATTCTAAACATGAGGTTGTTGCCTTTTCTGTAAATGAAATGTTCATGCCGGCAGAAAAATCTTTTTATGGTTTACCCATCATACCCTTTGAAGAAATAGAACATCAATATAAGCCCGGAGAGTATGATTTTTTTTCCCCTATGGCTCCTACAAAAATGAACCTGACCCGGACAGAGATCTACCATCAGATAAAAGCCAAAGGCTATAACATGATCAGCTATGTGAGTTCAAAAGCTACTATTTGTAACAATAAGATAGGTGAGAATTGTTTTATTTTAGAAGACAATACCTTACAGCCGTTTACTGACATTGGCAATAATGTAGTACTCTGGAGCGGCAATCATATAGGCCATCATGGTGTGATTAAAGACCATGTCTCCTTCACTTCACATGTGGTACTATCAGGCCATTGCGTGGTAGAGCCCTATTGTTTCCTTGGCGTAAATGCAACGATAAGAGATTGGATCACACTTGCCGAAGGAACGTTTGTGGCAATGAGTACTTCTATAACAAAAAATACAGAACCCTGGGGAGTATATAAAGGAAACCCTGCAAAAAAAAGTGAAGTATTGAGTAGCGATTTAAATTTTTAATAAATGCAAAACTGGGAAAAAGGGGGACTAATATATAAACCCAATAAAAAATATGCCTGGAATCAATCTCATGCTCAGGTCCCGGTAGTTGATGCAGTAAGTGAAGAAATATGGCGAATATATTATTCGAGCAGAGATATGAACAACCGGAGCAATGTGAGCTATATAGAAGTTGAAGCTGGTAATCCCGGAAAAATTATTTATGAACATAATGAGTCCTTATTAGAACTGGGCAAACTGGGAACCTTTGATGATAGCGGCATTATGCCTAGTTACATTTTAAATCACCCGGATGGAAAGAAGTTTCTCTTTTATATCGGCTGGACAACACGAGGTACCGTTCCCTATCATAATTCTATTGGACTTGCCATTAGTGAAGATGGCGGAAAAACATTTAGCAAATTTTCCGACGGACCGATTTTCGGATCTACATATATGGAACCGTACTTTACAGGAACAATTTGCACAATGATTGAGAACGGTATTTGGAGAAGCTGGTATTTAAACTGTACAAAATGGGAAGTGATAAAAGGAAAACCCGAACCTTTTTATAATATAAAATATGCAGAATCAAAAGACGGCATTAACTGGAACAGAACAGGAAAAGTGGCAATTGAACTAAAAAGCGATACTGAAGGAGCGATAGCCAGTGCCTCAGTACTAAAGGAAGAGGGTATATATAAGATGTGGTATTCATACAGAGGAGCCAGCCAGTATAGAGAAAATATATTAAATACTTACAGAATTGGATATGCTGAATCTCAAAATGGAATAGATTGGCAGAGAATGGATGATCAGATAAATCTGGCTCTTTCCCCAAATTCATGGGATGCGGAGATGCTGGCTTACCCTTTCGTCTTATCTCATCATAATAAAAAATATTTATTCTATAACGGAAATGGATTTGGGAAATCGGGATTTGGATATGCAATACTTAACTAACAGCGCTATTAAAAAGTAAGATATGGAACAGTATATTAAACAAATCGAAAAAGATGGTTATGTCTTAATACCCGGAGTGTATGATGCTTCAACGGTAGCTAAGCTATTATCACTTTGTAAAGAATGGTATGAGAAAACAAAGAGTACAATTTCTAAAGATGTTCCTTATCTTAATGTCAATCAACCTAATATTTACAATCTGCAAAATAAAGATGTATATTTTGTGAATACCTTGCTAAGGTCTGTTGAGATGGAGAGTATTCTAAAACATTTCTTAAATGATAAATGGTACAAACTTATTCCCCAAACCGAACCAAATTACATTCTCAGATCCTATGGTGCCAGGAGCAGCAACAAAGGCTTGCCTCTTCATATAGATTCCTTTGTTCCCTATAAGGGCGATCATGTTATCGCCATGCAATGTGCAATAGTTTTGGAAGATCAAAATATTAACAATGGCTGTACTACCGTAGTGCCTGGCTCTCATTTATCTGGCCAATATGCTTCACAGGATAGCCAAAAAGATGCGCTACCAATTGAATCAAAAGCCGGTGATATCGTAATTTGGGATAGCAGACTATGGCATGGTACAACAGATAATAATTCCGGCAAAACAAGATGGTCCATAGTAGCGACCTTTGTAAGGTGGTGGATAAAACAACACTTTAATATTACCGATAATCTTCCTCAGGATATTTTTGCGCAATTAACAGATAAGCAAAAATCAATACTTGGATTTTGTTCTATTCCTTATAATACGGAAAATGAAGGCATAGATTTAAAACGTGGATATGACAAAATATTCGACGATGTAAGCCAATACAAAATTTAGCCTAATAATTGTGTAAATGATAAACGATTTTAAAAAAGAAGGTTTTCTTTTAAAGAAAAATTTTCTTGATAAGGGAGAAATAGAAAAAATACGTACTGATGCAAAGAATGTTTTTTTAAGGCAACTTTTGCACAAAGGGTATATAAAGGATATTAACGTGCCTGAAAGCGAGTTTGAAACGGCTTTATATAAATTTTTTCAGGAAGATTTAGAATGCTATATCAATTGCGGAAAAATGTGCCAACATTTAATAAGCCTGCACCGCCTGTCGTTGGACGAACGTATCATTAGTGAGATTCAACGTCTTAATATTACAACACCGAATATTTCGACCCGGCCTGTTATGTATTTTAATTCGAGATTCCTGGCTGCTTCAGAATCTTATTATAAATCACCTGTTCACCAGGACTGGAGAAGTATGCAGGGGTCTTTGAATTCTATAGTGGCATGGATCCCATTGGTTGATATTGATAAAAAACTGGGAACACTGGAAATTATTCCTAAGAGTCATTTGTGGGGATTGGTTGAAAGTGAACAGGATGACTGGTTTAGAAGAATTGATGGTATAGATAGCAACAATTTTGTTTCTGTTGATGTAGAAGCGGGAGATGTTTTGTTTTTCTCTGCTTTTTTGATACATCAGTCCGGTGACAATGTTACTCAATCCATACGCTGGTCTTGTCATTTTCGGTACAATGATTTAAGCGAATCCACTTTTATAGAACGGGGATATCCTCACCCTTATATTTATAAACCTCAACAGGAGCTTATAACACCAAATTTCCCGCCTCTGGATCTTCTTATCAAGGCTTTTAGCTAGTGTTCACATGTGGGTCATCCTATTGATGCTATTGATGTAGCTGCATTACAAAGCAAATGAAAAAAATCAGAAATATATTCTTACGGATTGCGCATAAAACGATTCGATTATTAAGATTGAATGATTCTTCTGATGCACAGAAGCCTGCCGGGTTCGATTTTTTCATGCAGCATCTAACCATTGATGAAAATGCATTTCATAAAAAGGTAGAAGATGCAAATGCCGGAAACTTAAAGCTAAAAGAGCTCATTCTGTCTAATAAGCCTTTTATGGCTTCAAGGTTTGGAAATACTGAATTGTGGGTGTGCTGTAATTATTTGTATAATCAATTTCCGGGAGGTGGTTGGAATCTCTATGTAAAGAATTGCATGTTAAAGTCAAAGTCTCTATGGCCAGATAGTGAACAGAGTGTAGATGAATTTTCGGAGGAATGGTTCAAGGCCATTCCGAATATCGATTTGCTGGGAACATGGAATAACCGCGGAGAAGAAATCATGACGCGTTTTTTCTGCAGGTCTGCCTTTTTAACCAAGCTCAGGGCACTGGAACCTTTTTTCTATGATGAGCCATGGTCTGCTGCCCTCTATAAAAAAAAGGTTCTTGTCATTCATCCTTATTTTGAAAGTATAACCCAGCAGTTCCACAACAGATCAAAATTATTCGAGGATCAATCGATACTTCCGGATTTTGAATTAATAACATATAGGCCCTTTCATGTTCACACCGATGATCTCGGCAGGTATAAAAACTGGAACGAAGCATTATATGATATGCATCGTGAAATTTCTCTCATTGATTTCGATATCGCATTAATTGGTGCCGGGCATTTTGGGCTTCCGCTTGCTTCATTTATCAAGGTTAGTCTCGGTAAACAGGCCATACATATTGGAGGTTCTCTGCAACTATTGTTTGGTATAAAAGGAAAAAGATGGGAAAACAGGGATCATTCAAAACTCTTTAATGAATATTGGGTATATCCAAATGAAAATGAAACGCCTCCGGAAGAAATAAGGAATAAATTGGATGGCGGCGATTATTGGAAATAACCAGAATCATTTACAATAATCCATGTTCTAATTAAAGAATGCAATTAGCCCCTATTATTCTTTTTGTATACAACCGGCCATTGCATACAGCACTTACACTGGAAGCATTATCAAAGAATGAGCTTGCCGGTGAATCTGTGCTATATATATATGCTGATGGCGCTAAAGAAAATGTGACGGAAGATGAGTTGAAGAAGATCCGTGAAACAAGGGAGGTGATCAGAAAGAAAAAATGGTGCAAAGAAATACATATCATTGAATCTGATATAAACAAAGGCCTTGCCAATTCAATCATTAACGGAGTTACGCAGGTAATTGATAAACACGGAAGCATCATTGTATTGGAAGATGATCTTGTTGTGTCCCCTTTTTTTCTTAGCTATATGAATGGCCTTTTGGCATTATATGAAAAAGACGATGCGATAATTTCCATTCATGGGTATAATTACCCGATAAAGATGAAATATACTGATACTACTTTTTTATTAAAAGGGGCGGATTGTTGGGGCTGGGCAACATGGAAACGGGGTTGGGATTTATTTGAGCAAGACCCTAAAAAATTGTTGGATGAAATTGAAGCGAAAAAATTGAGTAATGAATTTGACTTTTTTGGAAGCTACCCTTATACAAATATGCTAAAGACACAACAGGAAGGCAAGTTGGATTCATGGGCTATTTGTTGGTATGCGTCTGCATTTGTAAAAAATAAATTAACAGTATATCCCGGTAAAAGCCTGGTAAGTAATATAGGAACGGATGGCAGTGGTACACACTTTAAGTCCTCTTCTTACAATCTTAAACCCGGCAAAGTTGCTGGCGCTTTTAAAATAACTAAACTCTCTTCCCTGATTGAAAATCGGGCAGTAAAAGAAAAGATTGCTGAATATTTTAATGGAATGAAAAGAAAAGAATTTTCTGTTTTTCAGTGGGTGAAGAAATTATATTCAAGGAATCAATGGCACTAAAAGGAATAATAAAGAAATTTTTGCCTCCGTCGATTATTCATTTATTCAGGGTTCCGAAAAAGCAGGAAATTTTTGCTATAGAAGATAGTTTGTTTTGGTCGGGGGATTTCAGCAATTGGGAAGAAGCTAAAGCGAATACAACAGGGTATGATAATGCGGAGATAGTGCAAAAGTGTACTGCTTCGCTATTAAAAGTAAAAAACGGAGAAGCGTTGTATGAGCGGGATTCTGTATTGTTTGATGAGATACAGTATAGCTCGGGCCTGCTTGCCGGATTACAAAATGCGGCACTCGATAATTCGGGTAAATTAACCGTATTGGATTTTGGTGGAAGCCTGGGGAGTTCTTTTTTTCAAAATATTGCCTTTCTAAATGGGATTGATATAGAGTGGTGTATTGTTGAGCAGAGAGATTTTGTAAATGCCGGAAAAAAATATTTTCAGGATTCCCGCTTGAAATTTTATTCAGATGTTGAAGAATGTTTGCAACACCATAAGCCTACGGTGTTGTTGTTAAGTTCGGTTTTGCAATACCTCGAGGATCCATATGAACAATTGCAACAATTGATTAAGTATGGATTTCCTTATATTATTATCGACAGAACATCTTTTGTAGATGATCAAAGAGAGGTACTTACTGTTCAAAAGGTCCCGGAAAATATTTATAAAGCAAGTTACCCATGCTGGTTCTTTAATGAAACCAGGTTCCTGTCTTTTTTTAAAGAGTATACAATGCGTGGGTCATTTAGTAGCTTCTGCGATGGAGATATTTTATTGAACGAAAAAAAACATTGTTATTGGAAAGGCTTTTTATTTTCTAAATAAGTGCATTATTACGCAACATATTTTGACAGGAATTATCTTTCAAGAGGCCTTGTTCTGTATGAATCACTTGTCAAAAACGACGAGTCCTTCGAGCTTTTTATTCTGTGCTTAGATACAACAACGAAGACATTTTTTCAGCAACGTGCCAAAGATTATCCTCAGGTAAAATTGATTTTGATAGAAGAGCTTGAAGCAAATGACATAGAGCTGCTTTCTTGCAAAGGAACACGTACACAGATCGAATATTATTTTACGCTAAGTCCTTGTTTGCCTCTGTTCATACTTGAAAAATTTGATCTTCCCCATATTTGTACATTGGATGCAGATATACTTTTTCTGGATGACCCCAAAGATCTGTTTGACTACCTCACCGACTATTCAATAATCATTACGCCTCATAAATTTTCGCCGGAATTAAAAGTGTTGGAAAAATATGGGCTATATAATGTAAGTTTTCAAATATTTAAGAATGACGATGAGGGAATCGCCTGTTTGTCAAAATGGAGGGAACAATGTATTGATTGGTGCCATGATTTTTTAGATGAATTGAAAGGCTATTTCGCAGATCAAAAATACCTGGACGACTGGACTATTCGTTATCCGGGTAAGGTTAAAGTCTTGGATGATACTGCAAGCGGGTTAGCCCCATGGAATCTAAACAATTATATTATTGAGAAAAAGAAAGACAAATTCCTTTCTAATGGAACACCAATTATTTTTTGCCATTTTCATCATTACCGTTTTTTTTCTAAAAACTGGGCATCCAATGGTTTTCATACCTATAGCGTTAGATCATATAAAGCACTCAGTCAATTATACCTTCGGTATTGGAGGTGGATCGATAAAAAAAAGGACTTGGCGAATGTTGATACAGATGACACGATCCGGCAGCATTTTTCAGGCGACCTTGTTAGTATATTAAACAGGGAAATATCTGTTTTTTTTAAATTTAACAGGTATTTATTATGGAGCCTGGATCTGCAGAAATTACATCCATTTATAAAAAGAGTATTGTTTAAATTTTATGGCAAAGCTAATTGACGTTAAAACATTCAGGGAACAAAGAGGATGTCTTTCTGTAATAGAAAAAATATTGCCATTTGAAATAAAACGGATCTTCTATATTTATGAAGTGGATGATTCTGTAAGAGGGAAGCACCGGCACCACAAAACAATACAGGCCGCAATATGTATTTCCGGTTCCTGTATTATTTCCAATAACGATGGCAAAGAACAAGTGGAATACCTGTTAGACAAGCCGGACAAATGTTTGATATTGTCTCCGGATGATTTTCATTCGATGCATTCTTTCAGCGGTAATGCCGTTTTATTAGTAATGGCATCTGAATATTTTGATCCCCACGATTATATTTATGAACCGTACTGATTATATAGAGTATGAAAATCTGCAAAAATTAAATGCCCCTTTTATTGAAGAATATAAGCAGGCATTAGAAGGTTTTTTTTCCAGGGGGTGGTATATCCTTGGAGAACAGGTTGAAAATTTTGAAGAAGAGTTTGCAAGATATCATAATGTAAAACATTGTATTGGCGTTGCTAATGGGTTAGATGCATTGATCCTTGGATTAAAAGTTTTTGATTTTAAAGCGGGCGATGAAGTAATTGTTCCATCCGATACATACATCGCCACCATCTTAAGTATTTTATCTTGTGGTTTAAAGCCTGTCTTGGTAGAACCTTCTATTGTTAGCTATAACATTAATACGGAACTGATTGAGTCAAAGATCACATCACGGACGGTTGCCATTATGCCTGTTCATCTCTATGGAAAAAGTTGCGAGATGGATAGTATCCTTGAAATTGCAAAAAAATACGGATTAAAAATTGTGGAGGACTGCGCGCAGGCGCATGGCGCTAAATATAAAAACAAACTGGTTGGTACATCGGGCGATATCGGAGCTTTCAGTTTCTATCCTACAAAAAACCTGGGGGCCCTGGGTGATGCCGGTGCTATACTTACCGACAATGATGAACTGGCAGATAAATTAAAGGCGCTCAGGAATTACGGTTCTGAAAAAAAATATTTTAATAAATATATCGGGTTGAATTCCCGATTAGATGAGATGCAGGCTGCATTTTTAAGAATAAAATTAAGATCGCTTAACAAAATAATCCTGCATAAAAGAGCGTTGGCTGGTGTTTATCTTACTACCATCAATGAGAATAATTTTATATTGCCACAGGTTAATGAAGATTGTTTTGATGTGTACCATATATTTAATATCAGAACAACAAAAAGAGATAAATTAAAAGACTATTTGCTTGAAAATGGAGTTGTAACAGAGATACATTATCCCCTGCCGCCACATAAACAGGAGGCGTATGCTCATTTATGGAACGAATCGTTCCCGGTCTCTGAAGAGATCCATAATTCTACTTTGAGTTTACCCATTTCTTATTTTCATACAACTACCCAGGTTAAATTGGTGGCAGAGCTGATCAATAATTTTGTATCTAAATAGGGTTCCCTCTTTAATAAGTGATAAGAAGGTGACTATTATTACAATTTACATAGTATGAGGTACATGCAGATTTTCATGGGTAAGTTTCGCCGGAACAACCTTGCCAGGTTTTTATTGTATAAATTATTTTCGCCTAAGCTAAAAGCATCTAAGATTGATATTACACCTTATTATCTTTTTTTTAAACAGGAGTTTCCGTTCGTACAATATAAAACAGATCTTTTTGAAGCATCTGTCAATAAGCAATTCAATGAATGGTCTACATCCGGCGAGTTGGAATATATCATCCGGTATGACGGAGGCGTTCTGATCGAGCCCAAATATGGCTTTGCGCTTGACAATAAAGGTGATGTCATTGAAAAATCATTGCCTTATGGCGAAGTTTCTTCACATCTTTTTCCGCATTATGTTTATTACAAGAGAAAAAATGGGCGTCATCTTTCCCAAGCAGTTTCTATTTATTATAACTGGTTCAACTACTGGCATTTTTATAATGATGTAATGGGACAGTTGTATTTGCTGGAAAAAGAAGGGTTTGATAAATCTATTCCTATAATAATACCTGCAAAGGCATTGGAGCTTGGCTATGTGAATTACTTTTTTAAAACCGAGTTTGCAAAAAAATGGAATTGGGTATTTCAGGATCAGCATGAATTTATTAGTGTGGATGAAGTATATTTTTGCAAAAGCATACCGAATATAGGGGCTCAATTTATATTTGCCCGTGAAATATTCCGCGAAACAGTAAACTTTGACCCCAATGCAGAGAGAAAGATATTCTTAAAAAGAAATGCTTCCAGGGGAAGGGCTATTTCAAATTTGAATTCAATTGAACCGGTATTAGAAAAATTTGGAATCGAAATTGTTGATGCGGATTACCTCACAATGGAACAACAAATTGCTCTTTTTTCCGAATCTGCATTGATTATTGGTCCGCACGGAGCG
>Ga0210402_10004730_pt1 | contig 12331 bp, 12 predicted proteins | sample IncBWC7MmetaG_FD_161055 | JGI IMG/M metagenome (GOLD analysis project Ga0210402, IMG submission 161055) | Forest soil microbial communities from Barre Woods Harvard Forest LTER site, Petersham, Massachusetts, United States - Inc-BW-C-7-M | ecosystem: Environmental > Terrestrial > Soil >...
CCCGCCACCGCGTTGCCGGTGAGCTTCTGGCTGTTGCTGACGGCGATGGTGCCATCCTTCAGCCTGGCCGGCACGTCCGTGCCCGTGAAGCAGGCTTCCACGCCGGCATAATTGACATGCGCCCAATGGAAGTTCGGCCCGGCGGCGGCGATCAGCGGCCTGCTGCAGTTGCCCACCTCGCCATCGGCATCGGCCAGCTCCTTGGTGGCTTCATCAATACTGTGCGCCGCCACCAGCTGGACATCGGCGGGCACCACTTCCTTCAGCCAGTCCATGCGGTGGGTGTTGGCGTCTACCATCACGACGATCTTTTTGGGCTTGCGCCAGCCCTTGATGAATTCGCGGGCCGGCAGCTTGCTCTCGTTCAGCCCCAGGCCCTTGATGATGGCGGGCATGTTGGGTTCGGCCAGCGGCGTCGTGTCAGGTGCCCGCGGCGGCCTGTTTTCGCGCGCGCCCTGCGCCAGGACCGGCAGGTTGCTCGCGGCAACGAGGCTGGCGGCCAACAGCAATCCGGCTGCGGCGAATTTCAAAATGTTTTTCACCAGAATATTCTCCCCATGGACCCCGGGCGAAGGCGTCGGTGCGCCTGACTCCCTCAGAATATATACCGGGATTGCCGTTTAGGACATCATTTGGAACGGCGATCGATGCCAGCGCGGCGGCTCCCACCTGATGGCAGGCTCTAGCTGGCGTGTGTGTGGCCGATCCGGCCGCGGTAGAAAATGTGATTGCCGATTTGGGTGGTCCTCTTCAGGGTCGGCGCCCAGAACGGACTCACCGAGATGGCGTGATAATTGGTGGCGCCGCCGGTGGCGTCGCGCAGCGGCATTTCATGGGTAAGAATCTGCGCCGCGAGCTGCTCGGATTGCTTCCAGGCGGGTGCCTCGCGCGGACGATGGAGGGCGCCATTGCAGGTGAACGAGAACTGGCAGCCCGGGCGGCTGGCGCCTTCATAGACCACCGCGCATATGGAATGACCATAATTGCCGGCGTTCATGCGGTGAAACACCACTTCGGCAACCGCCTGCTGGCCGGTGCGGCCTTCGCCGCGGGCCTCGTAATAGAGGGCCTCCGACAGGCAGCGATGCTCGGCGACCAGCTGGGTCAGCACCATGTCCGGGGCCACGGGCCTCACCGCGACATGATCCGTTGACGGAGTAATCGGGCGCCAGGTCATGGCGGCGCCAATGGCGGCGCTGGCAGTGGCCAAAAGAATGGCCAATACAGCGAACAGCACGCGGTCCGAGCGTGATATCGCATTGTGGCGGCTCATCTGTTTCTCCTGCGGACAGAATTCGTCTGTCCCGGGAAGCCGTGCACAAGCCATGCCGCAAACCCGATCAGCCTGGATTTTGCCATGGGATCGCGCTGAAAAAGGCGCTGGTCCCCGGGGAAAACCAGGATCACCATGCTTAACGGGTTGGGTCAAAACCAGACGGCCACTCAAGCGGAGTTGCCAGTGTCCGCTTTTGGCGCAAGGCGCTGGTGGGCCTGCCGCCAGGTCCCGGCGATAACCTATTCCTAGTAGCCTTTGACCGGATCGATCACTGACAGCATCTTGTCGCCATTGATGAAGCGCTTGAGATTCTCCCGCGCCACCGCCCAGATCTGCTCGCCGCCGCGGCTAAGCATGGCATCGACATTCTGCGCCGCCACATGCGGCGTGATGATGATATTTTTCTCCTTCCACAACGGGGAGTCGGGGACGACAGAGTCCTGGCCGGTCGAACTGACCTGGCCCGATTCCAGAGCCGCCGCCAGATCGGCATCCACCTGTTCTTCTTCGCGCGCGACGTTGATGAATATCGCGCCTTTCTTGAACTTGGCGAACATGGCCGCGTTAAACAGACCGGTGGTCTGAGCTGTGAGCGGCAGCGCCGTCATCACCACATCCGCCTGGCCGACCAGGGTGCCAAGTTCGTCCGGCAGGCCGATATGCTCGATATAATCGGGCGGATTGGCCGGGATAGAGCCGTTGGTGGCGAGCACCCGCATGCCCAGGCCGGACGCCAGGGTGGCCATGCCCGAACCCACGCCGCCAAGGCCCGCGATCACGATGGTGCGGCCCTGCAGCGACCACATGCGCGGATAGGTTTCAGTGGTGAATTTCTGGGTCTTGTCCTGGAGGACATACTGATCGAGGCCACGCGACAAGGCCATCATCAAGGCGATGCCGTGACCGGCCACGGAATTGCCCTCAAGCCTGGAACTGTTGCTGATGGCGACGCTGCCGTCCTTCAGCCTGTCGGGTATGATGCCGCCCGTGAAGCACTGATCTATGCCGACGCCGGTGTTGTGCAACCAATGGAAGTTCGGGCCGATCGAGCCGAAGGAATCCTTGTTGCAACTGCCGAAGACGCCATCGGCCTCTTTCAGCAGGTCCGCGTAACCCGGATCGCCGCGCCTGACGGGGATCAGTTCGACATCTGGGGGCACAACTTCCTTCAGCCAGGCCATGCGGTTGGTATTGTTGTCCAACCCGACCAGGATTTTCTTGGGCTTGCGCCAGCCCTTGATGAATTCGCGCGCCGGCTTACTGGTCTCGGTGAGGCCATAGGTTTTGATGATGTTGGCCATGTTGGGCTCGGGGATCGGCGTGTTGACAAGCCCCTGATTGCGGGGACCGTCTTCCTGGGCCAGGGCGGGCAGGCTGCCAGGGCCGACGGCAACCAGGCTGACGGCCAGCAGCAAGCCAGCCGCGCCGGACTTCATGACGTGTTTCACGAAATAATTCCTCCCAATGATCCCCTGCCGAAGGCGTCTCACGCGCCTTGCGCGTCCGAAACATACCGGGTTTGGCGGTTGCCGCCTAGGATGTCACCTTGGGCCATAATGCCGGTTATTGCGGCGCCGGGCGGCTCGCCCAAACTCACGGCCCTGAATTTCCTGCCAGTCGCGCAGCACCGGGTGGTTCGCTCGGTTGGCAGAGCAGGGCAAAACACGGCTCTTCCATAGCGATAACACCCCTGTAGGGGCGATCCCGCCGCCTGATTGGGCCGCTCCTGGCGGTGCGGCCGGTGCGCGGCGGCACGACAATTCCAAAATCACCGGCTAAACTCGCTGGGCAGGAAGGGGTCCCCATGAACCGACTGCCGAAGATCGCCGCGGCGGCGCTTTTGCTCACGCTGACGGTGTCGGCGGCCGCCGACATTGCCGGGGAAAAAATCCTGCTGCCCGCCAGGGAGCGCCAGGTCCATGTCACCTATTTTCGCGCCCCCGGTGCGGGGCCGCGCCCATCGGTGATGATGCTGCATGGCGCGGGCGGGTTTGACCGGCAGATCAAGAGTTACAGTCATTATGCCGCCGTACTGGCGAGCGAAGGCTTTGACGCCTACCTGGTCAATTACCGCAGTGATGGCGACATGCAGCAGCTGGCGGCCGGACATGATATTTTTGAGGATCGCATTGCCGATTGGGCCAGGCTGGTGGACGACCTGGCCGACTATCTGAAAGCGCAGAAAACCTCGAATGGCAGGGTGGGGTTGATCGGGTTTTCGGACGGCGGCACATTGACAACAGCGGCGAGCGCGCTGGACAAGAATATCGCCGCCGCCGTGGTCTATTACGGCATGGACTCGCAGCTGGTGGGGATCGAGGAAAAACGCTTTCCGCCCATGCTGTTGCTGCATGGCGATGCCGACCAGACCATTCCGTGGATGCAGAGCGAGACGCTGGCGCAGCATGTGAAAGCGCTGCACGCTCCGATCGAATTTGTGCTCTTTCCCGGCGAGAAGCACGGCTTTGGCGCGGATACGACGACGAAACATGGCGCGGACGCATTGAAGCGCACGCTGGCGTTTCTGCACCAAAGATTGGGCGTCAAATAGATATTGGCAGAAAGTCATGAAAGAGAATGTTCAGCGCCCTGCAATTGGGTGCCGTCAAAGCCGCCATCCGCGCCAATAAGCCGCCGCAGCCCCGTCTTGCCCCCCGGCATTTGGCCCTGTCCCGCCGCCTCTGGATCAGGCGGTAGTCATGCAATAGTCTCCACCCCGCTGGATCCCAATAACCGTCAGGGCACTGACGATGTGAAGCTGGCCAACAACGCCTTAAGGGGCGACACTATGTTCAGGAGGAACACCATGAAAAACACTCTGAAAGTTCTGCTTATGGCATCGGTTCTGGCGCCGGCGGTTGCGTACGCAGCCAATCCGACGACAGCGACACTCATCACAAAGGAAGAGATCGCCAAGATCAGCGCGACGGAACAGCCCCAGCGGACCCGGGACGAGAATTCCAAGGTGGTCGATATCGGCGACGGTTACAGCATGGAGCTCGGCGTCATACATCGCGGCTCCACCCGCACCCCGGCGCCGCCTGCGCCGGCCGCCAACGCGGCAGCGGCGGCGGAGCGCGCGCCGTGCGGCCGCATCATGGCAACTGTTCCAGCAGGCGCGGAAAAGGGCGCCCTGACGCATGATGGCCAGACCGAAGGCTATTACATCGTTTCCGGCGGCGGCACGGCCTTCATCGATGGCTATGTCGTCAACGGCAGGAAAAGCACCGCGAACCCGGATGGCGGACCGAACGGTCCGGGCTGCGGCGGCATGTCGGTTGGCTCGCACAGAATCAACCTGAAGGTCGGTGACGTACTCATCGTTCCGCCGCGCGTGGTGCATGGCTGGGCCGACATTCCCGATCACGTGGACTATCTCAGCTTCCGTCCGTCGCATGGCGTCATGAAGAATGGCTGGGTGAACCCCACCATCGCCGCGAAGTAACGCTTTCAATATTCTGCCTGCGCCACGCGAGGTGAACTCGCGTGGCGCAGTCGCGGCGGCTGGCCCCGTTTGCGGGCGATCGGCGCACCATGCGCTGAACTCGGGAATGTTCCCTATTGGCGCAAAGCGGCCTTCAAAAATCCGCTGCCATGCTTTCCATGAAGCAGACTGCGTTTTTGCAGGGGCCAGCCGGTCGATTTGTGGAGATTGCGAAGCGGGATTCACGCTCCGCTCAAGGGGAGGAAAACACATGAACGTCCGGAAAATGATTCTGTGCTCGGTGCTGCCGGCGCTTCTGGGACCGGCGGGCGCGCATGCCCAATCCGCCAAGGAGGATCTTCCGCCCGGCTGGCCGCGCGACGGAGCCACCTTGCTGGTCGAGAACGACCGGGGCGCGGCCTATAATGTCCTTTATTTCAAGGACAAGCCGACGGCGATGCACCGCCACCGCTATTTTTTCGCCGGGCTGGACCTCAACACCGCCTCGGTGGTGGGCAAGCGGCCGGGCGATACGGAATGGTCGCAGCCAAGTCCCGTCGTCAAGGACCGCATGTGGTATCTGCCAAAGGACCTGACCCACGCGGAAATGACGGTGACCGATCCCGGCCGGCACACGGTGGTGATCGACATCAAGGACAAAAGCATTCCGGAAGCCGCCAACACCACCAGCTTCCCCACCAACAAATATGCGCCCTACCAGACCAAGGTGGTGGACAATGACCGCGTCATCATCTGGGATTGCGCCTGGTCGGCGCGCCCGGGCGAGGTAACCTTCAACAGCCGCGATATGTTCATCGCCTTCGCAGAGGGCGGCGACCTGTCGATTGCGGAGGCCGGCCAGCCGGCCAGGGTGCAGCATTACGATGCCGGCCGGGCGATCTTCCTGCCGGGCGGCCATGCGCGCGCCATTACCGCAAAAAGCGGCGCCATCCGCGCCATGCTGGTTGAGGTGAAGTAGTGAGGAGCGGTCGCGCTGCGCGCCGTCCGCCGTCAGCCCTTCCAAAGCGCGTTCACGTTGGCGCGTTCGTCCCAGATTTTCCGAAGATAATTCCGCGCCGGATCGATATTCTGCAGAAGATCGTATGAATTCAGGAATGTAAGCCCCATTTCATCGGCGCTGCGCCATGCAATGCGCGATTCATGGCAGATATGGTCTTTTACGTTGATGAGATGAATGACAGGCGGAAGATCTTTTGCACGGGGAACCGCCACGCGTGCGCCGCCGTCATTGATATCGCGAATCTTGCAGTTCAGTTTGGAGCGCCCCAGGTCCCAAACCACAACGCCTCCAACCAGCACCCGGGTGCGCGGTTTGGGGCGGCGCTCTGCCACGGGCGGCAGGTCCGGTGGTTGGTTCTTTGTCATTTCTGGATAGCGCGCATGAGACGATAATACGGTTCCGGGCAATGAAGGACTAGGGCTGGATCGCCAATGCCTGCTTCGGTCCGTTCAGGTCTTTACGGTCCGCAATTGGTTTTTTATCACCGGCGCCCGCCACAAAGGCAATCGCCATGCCGCCATCGCGATGGCGCATAACGAAGTCCTGCATGTTGCCCAGCTTCACAATCTCGCCAAGGGTCGGACGGCGGGTTGTCTTTACGGAAAGTCCCTCCAGCGAGATTTCGAGCATGTCGCAAGGCAATCCCCGGTCGCCATCGAGAACGAGATGAACCCTGGACACCGAAGGCACGCATCGGGGCTTTCGCTTTTCACTCGCAAATGTCCGCCTCGCAGTGGCCGCAATGCTCATCATTATGCTCTCCGCGTGCTGGCGTTCGCGATGATGACGATAGCATCATGGGGTTAAATTCGGATAACAGATGAGCCGAAGGATTAAGCGTAGACAATGGTTTAGGCAGGAAAAACCCGCCTTTACGGGCAGTCATTTCCGGGGAGCCGGAAAAATTCATCGGCCCAGCCAGATCCGTCGGCGGCGGCGCCCACCTGACTTTATTCCGAATGCGGCCGCGCGGACTGCGGCAAAAGCTTCTGGGCATTGCCGAACTGGCGATAAACAAAGCCGTCCATTTCGGCGTCCGCTTCGCCCGCAGCGATGGAAACCAGCCGCTCATGATCGTTCGACAGGCCACAAGCCGGATCGGTGCGCGCGGCATCGCCGGTGATCGCAAAAGCCTGGCAGCGACATCCGCCCCAGTCGATCTCGCGGCGGTCGCACGACTTGCAGGGCTCAGGCATCCATTCGGTGCCGCGAAAACGGTTGAACGCCTCGGAATCCCGCCAGATATCGGCCAGCCCGCGCTGGCGCACATTGTCGAAAGTGAGGCTGGTAATGGACTCGGCCGCATGGCAGGGCAGCACCTTGCCCGAGGGCGAAATGTTGAGAAAGCGCCGCCCCCAGCCACCCATGCAGGATTTTGGCCGCCGCGCATAATAGTCGGGAACCACATAGTCTATCGTGAGGACGCCTTTGAGACGTTCGCGCGCGCCGGTGACTATCGCCGTCATCTGTTCGAGTTGCTCGCGGCTCGGCATCAGTGCCGCGCGATTCTTCAGCGCCCAACCATAATATTGGACATTCGCGATCTCCACCCGATGCGCGCCGATCCGGACCGCCATTTCGAGCATGGCTTCGAGATGGTGGAGATTCTGGCGATGGACGACGAAATTGGCCGTAAGCGGCAGACCCGTTTCGCGCACCAGCGCCGCGACAGCGATCTTTTTTTCATGGCCGCCGGCATAGCCGCCGATTCGATTGCCGATCTCCCGTTCCGAATCCTGGAAGCTCAGTTGAACATGTTCAAGACCGGCCTCCGCAAGCGCCTTCAGCCGCGCGGCATCGAGCAATACGCCAGACGTGATAAGATTGGTGTACAGCCCGGCCTTGGTGGCGCCCGCGACAAGATCTTCCAGATCGCGGCGCACGGTGGGCTCGCCGCCTGAAAAATGCACCTGCATGCAGCCGATGGCAGCGGCTTCGCCAAGCGCCCGCAACCATTCCTCGGTACGCATCTCGTTCGCCGCCCGTTCGAGATCCAGGGGGTTTGAGCAATAGGGGCATCGCAGCGGACAGCGATGAGTCAACTCTGCCAGCAAGGCCATTGGCGGATCAATTTTTGTCATTGCACCATGACGCTTTTGTCGATGAAATTCTGGATCAGGGCTGTCACATCCCTTTCAATCATGTCGCGTGGCGCATCCGGAACCATGACGCATAGCGAATCCACGATCGCGCCGACGCTCGCAGCGCCATCACAGCGCGATACAATGGCATGGGCGACCTGATCAAGCAGAAAGCTGCGCTCGGGTGCCTGAATCGTCCAACTCTCCCGGGCATCGTCGAAACGCAGCCGCATGTGCGGTGCGAGACGCGGCACCGACTGCTTGCCTATGATCGATCGTTCGCTCATCGCCGGTCCCCGGGGGCGAACGCGCCGGGCGGTATCAAGCCGGGCGTGACATAGGCATGGTTCAGTGCATCAAGCTGCGTCCATAACACGTCGGTCTTAAAGCGCAGCGCCGCAAGGCATAGCTCCTGCTGCTCGCGGCTGCGCGCCTCGCGTAGAACATAAGCAAGGCCAAATTCCACATCATCGGGCGCCTGCGTCAGGCGTTTGCGGAAATACGACAGCGTTTTGTCGTTGGCGAACGGGTAATGTTCCAACAGCGCCGCGATGCGTGTCTTGTGCAAATCGGGCGCGAACAGCTCGGTCAGGGACGACGCAATGGCCTCCAAAAGGCTTTTTTCCCGCACAAAACGGATATAGGCATCGCAGGCAAAGCGCGTCGCGGGCAAAACACCAGCGCAACTCATCACATAGCTGCGGTCCAAACCGACACCCTCGGCCAGAATGAGCCAGCGTTCGATCCCGCCTTCGCCCGGCTTGGCGCCGTCATGGTCAATGATGCGGGTAATCCATTCCCGCCGCAGCGCGATATCCTCGGCGCGGCCCATGAGACTCGCGTCCTTGAGCGGGATGGATTTCTGATAATAGAACCGATTCAGCACCCAGGCTTGCACCTGGCCCTGATCAAGCTTGCCCTCGTGCAGCCGGATATGAAACGGATGCTTGTCGTGATAGCGCTCCGCTCCGATTTTGCGAAGATGCCGCTCGAATTCCGCCTGGGACCAGGTCTCGCTCAAAGTCTGACCTCCATGCCGTCATAAGCGATTTCCCAACCCGCGCTTTCGGCTTCCTGGCGCTCGGGCGAGCCTGCGATCAGCAGTGGGTTGGTATTGTTGATGTGGATGAAGATTTTCCGTCCTATGCCAAGGCCGGAAAAAGCGCTGATTGTGCCATCCGGGCCCGAGCAGCTCATGTGGCCCATGCGCTGTCCCGTCTTCGTCCCGACCCCCGCCGCGATCATTTCGTCATCGCGCCAGAGGGTTCCATCGAAAAAAACCAAAGCCGCGCCGCCAAGGCGCGCAGCAAGTCGATCGGGCATGGCGGAGCAGCCCGGGATATAGAACAAAGGCGGCGATCCTTCGGCCGCTATCTGAAGGCCGACCGTATCGCCTTCGACCGTACCGAGGCCTGGCGCATTCGGATCTTCCAGCCATAACGCGACCTTGCCGGGCACGGCGAAAGCCCCGACGGTGATGCCAAGCGGCATCCCCGCCTGATCGGCGAGTGAGACGGATTCTTCCAGCGGCAGCGTGCGGCGTGCAACGAAATCGGGATTGAGCACATTGAACACGCTGTTGCGCGCCAGAACATGCTGCACGCGCGCATGGCCATAGAGTGCGAGCGGCTGGCTTTCGCGCAAATTGAGCAACCCTGCAATATGATCGACATCGGCGTTGGTGAGGACTACCGCGGCGATGGGGCTGGACCGCAGCGGCGCATCGGTGGCGGGTTGAAGTTGCCGGCGTTGGTTGATCTGCTGGCGCAGGTCCGGTGAGGCATTGAACACCGCCCAGCGTTTTCCATCGGCACTTGCCGCGATGGAAGATTGCGTAAGGGGTCGAACCGCGGGATCGCCGCCGCGCGCACGTTGCGCCATGGCGTCATTGCAGTTCCATTGCGGGAAACCGCCACCTGCAGCCGCGCCCAAGACAAGCACATGAAGCACTGTGCACCGATCGAAAATGGAGTGGACCAGAAACAAAAAAGGCTGCCAACCGGTTTTGCCGGTTGGCAGCCCCGTCAAAACTTCTGAGTATCAAATATCGGCGCAGGCGTAGCAGTTGATTTCCATCCCGACGGCGATTTCGATTACTCTCGGAGTATTCCAGGCCATGAGATTTCTCCTCTGATCGACGGCATGAAGCTAATCTCGCCGGCCGGGATAGCAAGTTAAAACTCGCGTAGGTTTGTGCGAAGTACCATCCGGTGCCGGCAGCTATTGGCTGTCGCTGATAGCGTCTGACCCATTCCAATCTTCGGGAAATTTTCCCTCTAGCTCAGAACCAGACTTGATATCCCGCAAAGCCAATGGCTTCCGGCCCGTTCGAACCTTCGGGAGATTTTCCCTCTCGCCCAGAGCCAGACTCGGAACCTCGCAACGCCCATGCCTTCTGACCCATTCGAACCAGCGGGAGATTTTCCCTCCGGTCCTGCGTCAGATTTGGGAACCCGCAAGTGATGTCCTAATTTACATCGCATCGTCCGCATAACGGCAGGTTGTGACCACCTCTGAGTCGTCCCATCGCAATATTGGCCCAGCGGCCTGTAAAGTTTTACCGGGCAATGCGTGCGGGCGGATCGTGCCGTAGTGTCGTCGCCAGGCTTCGATCATGGTCTTATTCCAGATGAACGAACAGAAGCCGACGGAAAACATGGCGAAAATGGCTGACATGAAAGAATGGAACGGACTGCCAACGCCGCGCCGCCATTGGGCCATCGCCGCGATCTGGCTTGGCATGGCAATGGCCGTTCTGGATGGTGCGATCGCCAATGTGGCTCTTCCGGCAATTGCTCGCGATATCCACGCCTCGCCCGCAGAGTCGATCTGGGTTGTCAACGCCTACCAGCTCGCAATCGTCGTTTCGCTGTTGCCGATGGCGGCCCTCGGCGAGATCGCCGGCTATCGTCGTGTATACCAGGCGGGGCTTCTTCTTTTCGTCGTTGCTTCGTTCGCCTGCACGCAAGTCCATACGCTTCTCGCCCTGGCCGCAGCGCGCGGGTTTCAGGGTTTTGGGGCCGCTGGCGTCATGAGCATCAATGGCGCACTTGTTCGCTACACCTTCCCACATAGCACGTTGGGCCGCGCCATCGGATACAATGCGGTCGTGATTTCAATTTGCGCTGCGATAGGGCCGACGGTCGCCTCCACCATACTTTCCCTTGGCTCCTGGCAATGGCTCTTCGCCGTCAACATACCCATCGGCCTCGCCTCGCTCGCCATAGGCTGGGCGACACTTCCAGAAAGCCCGAAATCGGGACACGCCCTTGATCTCGTTTCCACGATGCTCAACGTGGCGACCTTTGGGTTGGTAATAATCGGCGCCGATATGCTGACGCGCGGCGGTGTCACTTGGATTGGTTGGGGCGAGCTTGCGATAGGATTTTTTGCCGCGGCGTTGCTCGTCAGGAGGTCGCTTTCCCAACGCCGGCCGCTCGTGCCCATAGATCTGTTGCGCAACCGCGTCTTCAGCCTTTCGGTCCTCACCTCTGTCGCGTCATTCAGCGCACAGATGCTGGCGTTCGTCGCGCTGCCCTTCTTTATTCAGAACGTCATGCATCGCAGCCAGGTAGAAACGGGTCTGCTGATGACCCCCTGGCCCGTGGCGGTGGGAATCGCCGCACCAATAGCCGGACGGCTCGCGGACCGTTTTCCGGCGGCGATCATGGGCGCCATCGGTCTCGCGATCTTTTCGGCCGGCTTGCTGCTGCTCGCGTTCCTGCCCGGCGATGCTTCCACCCTCGATATCGGTTGGCGCATGATGCTCTGCGGCCTCGGCTTCGGATTTTTCCAGTCCCCCAACAACCGCACCCTGCTTTCGGCCGCGCCGCTTGACCGCAGTGGGGCGGCGGCCGGCATGCTCGCCACATCGCGGCTTACCGGCCAAACACTCGGCGCCAGTCTGGCCGCTGTTATCTTTCGTGTTGCAATGGCAAGTGAAATGACTTGCCTCATCGTTGCTGCAGCCTTCGCAGCCCTGGCGGCAGCGGCCAGTCTTTCTCGCCTTGAATACAAGAGTGTCTGACCGTCCTCTCCTTTACGCGCTACGATCGTTCGACGTCAGGCCAACCGGTATCGCTTTATCAGAAAGCCTCAACCATGGTTTTGAGCGTGGCCGACAGGGCTAAGCTTGCAGGGCAAAGTCGCGGAGTTAAGTTGCAGATAGGAGGGCGTCTGGTTATGTCCGCTTTGGGCCATAAGCGGACATTGGGCAGATCGGACGAATGATCGCTTTTGACCCGAAGCGGACATTCCAAGGCGACGGCTTCCAAGATATGCCGGTGTGATCGCCGGGGCCACTCACATTGATTCATAGATCGCGAACTCTATCGCCGTGATCCGGCTTCCATCTTTTCTGGTAACGCGCAGGATTTCTGTGGCATTCGAACCGACGCCTCCCGAGTGGCGGCACCGATATGGTGATGATCGGCGCCGACAAAGTCAGCGACAATAACCTCCCCAATTGCTTCGCCAATAATATTGTGAGCAAAGCTGGATAGATGGAACCCATCATTCAGAACAATTTC
>Ga0210402_10004732_pt1 | contig 12327 bp, 10 predicted proteins | sample IncBWC7MmetaG_FD_161055 | JGI IMG/M metagenome (GOLD analysis project Ga0210402, IMG submission 161055) | Forest soil microbial communities from Barre Woods Harvard Forest LTER site, Petersham, Massachusetts, United States - Inc-BW-C-7-M | ecosystem: Environmental > Terrestrial > Soil >...
GGGATCAGGCGTGTTGTTGATGATCACGATGCATTCGAAATTCGGATAGTCGAGCCGCGACACCGCATCGAGCGTCTGCTTCAGCATGTCCACCGGCTCGTAATAGGCCGGGATATGGATCGAGACCTTTGGGAAGGTCAGGTCTTCGCCCATGGTCGCGGGCGCCAGCGCCGCGCGCTTGACGATCAGCCGCCGGGGCGGACGGCCGAAGGCGACCGCCGCGATTTCCTCGATCCGCGCCATCGCGATGAGGATAAGGGGAACAAGAAGTGTCACGCCCAGCGTCAGCGCGAAGGCCGAGCCGAACACGAAATAATGGCCATCCCAGAAGGCGAACACGGTCGCAGCCCAAGCACCGACGCCGTTCGCGGCTGCCGACAGCACCAGCGCCTGCGGCACGGTCGGCTCGGCGAGCCGCAGGATCGGCAGCGACATCAGGACGCCGACCAGGAGCGCGATGGTGGCGAGCTTCCAGTAGTCCGGATTTGCGATCGGCCCGACCCACGAGAATTTCGGCTCGCGCGCGGCATTCAGCATGCCCCAATAGGGGCCGACGCCGCCTTCGAAGTATTTCCAGGGCTGGTCGATCGATTCGACGATGTTGTAGTCCATGCCGATGGCTTCGGCGCGGACCACGAAGTTGCGCAGCACGGAGGCTTGCTGGAACGGACCGGGGTCGGCGTTCCCCAGATTGTAGCCCGCGCTCGGCCAGCCGAATTCCGCGATCATGATGCGCTTGCCGGGAAACTGGTCGCGCAGCAGCTGGTAGCGGTCGACGGCCTGATCGACGGCCTGGGCGGAGGTGAATCCCTCCCAGTAGGGCAGGACGTGGGCGGCGATGAAATCGACGTTCGAGGCAAGCCCCGGATGATCACGCCAGATGTTCCAGATTTCGCCTGTCGTTACGGGAACGTTGACCGACTTCTTCACCCGCTGGACCAGCTTTACGAGCCGCTGGACGTTGTTTTCGGCAACCGCCCATTTCAAAGCTTCGGCCCTTTTGTCGTCCAGTTGGGATTGTGCATCCTGAATCCGCTGGGCTTCCTCGCGCGTTATTCGCGCGATCTCGCCTGGGTCGAGCCCCGTCTCGGGCGATCCAAGGTTCTCGATCGGGATCTGCTCGCCGCGGAAGATGGTTTCGTTGCCGACCACGATGCCGATGACGTTGCTGTTGCGCCGCGCAAGGTTGATCGCGGCCTCGATCTCCCGGTTGTTGCGATTGCCGTCCTTGTCGATCCAGGCGCCGACCGTGACCTTCATGCCGAACTCGGCTGCAATCGGCGGCACCAGTTCGTTGCCTTCCGTCGAGGAATACAGGCGGACGGCCCGCGTCAGGGTGGAGAGCTTCCGCATGTCGGTGCGGATCTTCTCGGAGTCGGCTGCGGTGTCGACGGTGTGGCCCGGTTCAAACGGCGCGTAGGAAGCGCTTGGCAAGATGCCGCGGAAATCGGGGGCCTGCTGCTTCTCCTGGAGGATGCCCCACAGCGCGGCGTGGGCAGCGGTAACGAACAGCAAAACGGCTACGATGGCACGCATCGTGAAGACCTGACGGGGCGTGATTGGCGAAAGCGAACCTGTCCCCTAGGTTCGACCGACACGGCGGCAGTCTAAAGGATAGTACTGCCACGTCATTTCACAACTGGTATGACGCCATGGCGTTTTAAGGGCGCCTACCTTGCTGGCTCATGAACGGACCAGCAGTTCCGGCGCCGAACGCCGGCTATTTTGCCGCAGGAGACGGCGAGGCCGCCGGTGCCGGCGAAGCAGAGGGTGCCGGCGAGGCGGCGGCGGCCGGCGCAGCCGATCCGGACGTTGCCGGAGCAGGGCTTGCCGCGGCCGCGGTCTGCGGCTGGGCGCCCGGATTGATCCAGCATGCATGAACCCGTGTGTCGAGGCTGCGCGGAACCTTGTCGTCGATCTGCGAACCGAACCGGGTCAGGCAGCGGAACGCTGCCTGGATGTGGCCGCCGGGGCAGCCGAAGCGGTCATAGAGGTCGAGGTGCCGGAAGGCGGTATCGAGGTCGTCCACCCACATCAGGCGCACCACGCGGCGGCCGAGCCAGACGCATTCCGGGTTGCCGGCCGGGCCGTTGATGACCTGGGCGGCTTCCGCAAACTCGGCGGTCTTGCGCTCGTTATCCTTCGTGGCGTCGGCAGCGGCATTGCCCTTGCCCTGCTGGTCCTGGGCATGGTTGTCGCCGCTTTGGGCAAGCGCACTTCCACACCCCAGAACAAGAACGAGCGCGGGGACCGCGAGATGGCGCAGCAGGGTGGTCTTTAGTGGAAGCACCGGTCGACGCATAAATTCCCCGATTTGTTACCCGAAAATAGCCCGCCGCCGCCTCGGTGATGCCGAGCAAATGGGTCCCCAATGCGGCGAACCCTCATCCTGAATCCCATGACTGGAATTTAGGATTTTGTCCAGCAAGGTCACAACTTTATCGCCCTGCGGCACGTCACCCATGTCAAGCTGGGCGGGCACGTTGGGGACCTTCACTTTCGGTAGACCTCTTGGCAGAGAGCAGTCGAGGCGCTAATCGACGATCCCGCAAGCCGCAGGATGGAACAGATTTCTTTTCGCACGCCACTGGCGCTTCTTCCCATTTCCCTTTTCGCCATTGCTGGCGTGTGGTGGTGGTTGGCCACGCCGATCACGCTTGTGCGCGCGCCGATTGATCCCGCGGCCAAGCTGCTTTGCGTCTCCTACGCGCCGTTCCGCGGCGCGCAGACCCCGCTTGATCCTTCGACCTTTGTCCCGGCAGCGCAGATCGAGCAGGACCTGACGCAGCTGGCGAAAATTTCCGAATGCGTGCGCACCTATTCGATCGAGAACGGCCTCGACCAGGTACCGGCGATTGCAGGCAAGGTCGGGTTGAAGGTGATGCAGGGCATCTGGCTCGGAAGCGACCGCGCCAAGAATTTTGCGCAGATCTCGACAGCGATCCGGCTTACGAAGGAAAATCCCAGCGTCATTACGTCGCTGGTGGTCGGCAACGAAGTGCTGCTGCGCGGCGAGATGACGACCAACGATCTCGCCGCCATCATTCGCTCGGTGAAAGCGCAGGTCACCGTTCCCGTCACCTACGCCGATGTCTGGGAATTCTGGCTGCGCTACCGCGAAATCTATGACGTGGTCGATTTCATCACCATCCACATTCTGCCCTATTGGGAAGATTTCCCGATCCGCGCCAAATTCGCCGCCACCCATGTCAATTCGATCCGCCAGCGCATGGCGGTGGCGTTCCCCGGCAAGGAGATCCTGATCGGCGAGACCGGCTGGCCGAGCGAGGGACGGATGCGCGAGGGCGCGCTGCCGTCGCGCACCAACCAGGCCCGCGTGGTCTCGGAAATCCTCCTCATGGCCAAGCAGCAGAATTTCCGCGTCAATTTGATCGAGGCCTATGACCAGCCCTGGAAGCGTCAGCTCGAAGGCACCGTCGGCGGCTATTGGGGCCTGTTCAATTCGGGTCAGCGCGCCCTGAAATATCCGCCGGGCGAGCCGATCAGCAATTTCCCCTTTTGGAAATGGCAGATGGGCGCGGGGCTCGCGTTCAGCGTCCTTGTATTCATCTCCGCCTGGGCGACCACGCGGCGGCGGCCGTGGACGCCACTGTTGTCGCCCTGGATCGCGGTCGGCCTGATCGCGACGTCGGCCGGCATCCTGCTCGGGGTGGCCGCCGACAAGATGTTTTACGAGAGCTATGGCGTTGGCGGCTGGGTGCAGTGGGGTGCATTGCTCATGGCGGGCCTCGTCGCCTCGGTGCTGGGAGCCAACGCCATCGTCTCGGGCCGCTCGCTGCCGACCTTTCTCGACATGTTCGGGCCGCGCGGCGAGGAGGGCTCCGGACTCGCGCTCTCGATGTGGTGCCTGGGCGCGAGCCTGGTGGTGACCACGCTGATCGCGACGGAGACCGCGCTCGGCTTCGTGTTCGATCCGCGCTACCGCGATTTTCCCTATGCAAGCCTGACGATGGCGGCAGTGCCTTTCGCCTGCCTGTTGCTCAACCGATCGCAGGAAGGTCGCCGGCCGATCGCGGAGGCGGTGTTCGCCGGACTGCTCGCGGGATCAGCGCTCTATATCGGTGTCAACGAAGGCCGCGACAATTGGCAGTCGCTGTGGACCTCAGCCTGCTATCTCCTGCTCGCGTTCACGCTGTGGCGGGCGCGGGGCGCGCAAAGCCCAAAATAAACAACCCGATCGCCAGCCCCGACAGCACGATGTTGTAGAGCACGATGCCGAGGCAGGCGGCGATCAGCCCGCCGGTCAGAAGCACGATCGACGGGCGGATGAAATTCAGCGCCGCGATCACCAGCGCCACGCTGCCGAACACCGAGTTCTTGAACAGCACGGTGGCGAGCGCCCGAGCCTTGCAGGGCAGCGTCTGCAGGCCGGCGTCGCAGGCGAGCGCCGCGGTCGAGAACTCGACCACGAGATAACGCACATAGAGCGCGTAGCCGAGGGTGACAAAACCCACGACCATCAGCCACTGCACCTGGTAGGGCGTCAGCCGGAACGGTTTCTTCTTCATGGACGCAATATGCCCCGCGAAGGCCCCTGCGGACAAGGCGTCGAGGCCTGGCCAAACGACTTGAGAAAAATCCCTCAAGCCGCTGTTTTAATTACATTTGCTATTTCTTGCCGCCAAAGAGCGACGAGAAAGTGGAAGTCTCCTTCGGCGGTGCCGGCGGAGGATCGTCCTTCTTGGAATGTTTGGGCGTATAGCGCCGGTAGCTCTGTGACTTGGCGGCCGGCTGCGGTCTGGCGCCTGGGATCTGCGGCTCCTCCGCACTCATGGCAAGCCGCTGGCCGTCGAACACCGTGGTCTCGCAGCTCCTTTGGCTTTCGACCAGCGTGGCACAGATTTTCGCCGCTTCGGCGGCGTCATGCAGAGGGCCTGCGGCCAAGCGGAGCTGCATGCCGAGCCCGGTATTGCCTTCGCGCAGCACGATGATCGGGCGCAGCTCCGCGAGTTCGGCATTGTTCGATTTCAACAGCCCGCGCCACAGCGCGCGCAAGCCGCCGATCGAATTGGCGCCGCCAAGCTCGACCGCGAATTCGGTGCGCTGGATGGTCGCCGCAGCATCGGCATCGAGCAGCGGCTTTTCCTGATCCTTTTGCTTATCGTCTTGCTTATCGTTTTCCCTGGACTTGTCTTTCGCATCGAGCGCCACCGAGGCGGAGGCCTCAGGTGCGGGCACTGCGGCCGGTGCCGGTGACGGCGCAGGATTGGCAGTGGCGGTCTTTGCCGGCTCGAGCAGCTTTGGCGCGGCAGGGTCGGGCGGACCCATCATCGACTTCGCCGATCCCAGTGCGGGGGTCTGCGTCGGAGCCGCTGGAGCAGGCGCCGCCTGCGTGGGCGGCAGCGGCACAGCCGGTTTGGTGGCGGCGATCAGCGGCAAGTAATTGATTGCACCCGGCGCGGGGTCGGGCTTGGCGATCTCCTGACGCGGCTTTTCCGGCGCCGCCGCAGCCATCGCCGGCGGAGGTGGAGCGACGGCCTGACTCGGGGCGGGTGCCATAGCCGGCGGCGGATCGGCGGAAACGGTCTGCGGTGGCGTCATCAGTGCCGGCATGGCAGAGGCGGCGGGCGACGGTTTTTGCGGTGCCGCCGCGGCGGCATTCTGCCTGGCTATCGCGCCGGTCACGGAATCAAGCCCCTGCTCGAGCACGGTGACGCGGGAGAACAGCCGGTCACGGTCGCCATTCAGCGTATCGATGGCGGAGACGAGCCTGCGCGTCTCGTTCTGGCACTCCTTCGCGAGCATTTGAATTTGCTGGGCCTGGCGCGTGAGATCAGCGGCCGCAACCTGCTCGCGCCGCAAGCCCAGCGACCACTGGTTGGCCGTGACCGCCAGCACCACGGCGCCGACCGTGGCGAACCCCCATGTCCCGATCCGCCAGAGCGCCCGGCGGTCGAACTCGTTTTCCTCGGCAAAAAGGCCCGATAGCATCCAGCCGGTCTTGTCAGCTCCCAAGGCGCCGGCCAATTGGTCGGATTTCTTTGCCACGACTTCCCCGAAACCCCCGAAACCTTAACGAATCACAGAGGAACATTATCAGGAATTGGCAGGCCGACCTGAATCCCGGGCGTTTGCGGTGAACAGAAAACGCTTTATGACAGCGCCCAGAGCTTGAGGTGACGCTTTAAGGAACTGAATGACGGCTCGATCCAGCCTGACAGTAGTGCTTGCAGCCGGCGAGGGCACGCGCATGCGCTCCTCGCTGCCCAAAGTGCTGCATCCCGTGGCCGGCGAGTCGCTGCTCGCCCATGTGCTGCATGCGGCCCCCAACGAGCCCCTTACCCGCCTCGCCGTCGTGATCGGGCCCGAACACGGCGCGGTGGCCGACGAAGCGCGCCGCATCCGTCCCGATGCCGAAACCTTCGTCCAGCGCGAGCGGCTCGGCACGGCGCACGCAGTACTGGCGGCGCGCGAGGCCATCGCGCGCGGCGCCGACGATCTGCTGATTGCGTTTGGCGATACGCCGCTGATCTCGGCCGAGACCTTTGAACGCATGCGCGCGCCGTTGAAGAACGGCGCCGCGCTCACCGTGCTCGGCTTCCGCGCCGCCGATCCGACCGGCTACGGTCGGTTGCTGATGCAGGGCGAGAAGCTGGTCGCGATCCGCGAGCAGGCCGATGCCAGCGAAGACGAGCGCAAGGTCACGCTGTGCAATGCCGGCGTGATGGCGTTCGACGGCAGGAATGCGCTGAAAATTCTCGACAAGATCGGTAACGCCAACTCTAAGGGCGAATATTATCTGGTCGATGCCGTGACCATTGCGAGAGACCAAGGCTTGGAGGCAGTCGTGATCGAAACCAAAGAAGACGAAGTGCGCGGCATCAACACCAAGGCGCAGCTTGCCGAGGCCGAAGCCGTGATGCAGGCGCGATTGCGCAAGCAGGCGATGGACGCCGGCGTGACCCTGATCGCGCCGGAAACGGTCTTTCTCGCCGCCGATACCCAATTTGGCAAGGATGTGACCATCGAGCCGTTCGTGGTGATCGGCCCCGGCGTCACCATCGCCGACGGCGCGGTGATCCATTCCTTCTCGCACATCGTGGAAGCCTCGATCGGCAAGAAGGCCTCCGTTGGTCCCTATGCGCGGCTCAGACCCGGCACCTCGCTTGGCGATGGCGCCAGGATCGGCAATTTTGTGGAGACCAAGGCGGCGAAGCTCGAGGCCGGCGTCAAGGTCAACCATCTCTCCTACATTGGAGACGCCGAAGTCGGCGCCAATTCCAACATCGGCGCCGGCACCATCACCTGCAACTACGACGGCTTCTCCAAGCACAAGACGCTGATCGGCAAGGGCGCCTTCATCGGCACCAATTCCTCGCTGGTGGCACCCGTCACGATCGGCGCCGGCGCCTATATCGGCTCGGGCTCTGTCATCACGCGCGACGTGCCCGATGATGCGATGGCGATCGAGCGCAGCCAGCAAAGCATCCGCGAAGGCGGCGCCACGCGTTATCGCGAGATCAAGACGCGCGGCAAGAAGCCGAAGGAGTGAGCGGGCTTTGGTCGGAAACAGGGTAGGATGGGTTGAGCGAAGTGAAACCCATCGTGTTTATGGAGACGAGTGATGGGTTTCGCTGCGCTCAACCCATCCTACGAACTGCCCGATTCCTCGTCGTCGGCAAATTCCGAGAAGCGCTACGCCTGGTGAGCCGTCGGGCGAATCGGTTTTGATCGGTTTGAGCGAACGCGTCGCTCACAGCAGCTTTGCCAGCATTGCGACCAGTTCCGCCTGCCGATGCACGCCGGTTTTGACAAAAATGCTCTTGAGCTGGGCCCGCGCCGTGTCCTTTACGATCCCGAATTGATCGGCCACTTTTTCCAGGGAGTTGCCGAAAGCCAGTTGGGTCGCAAGTCTCGCTTCCGCCTCGGTCAGGCGAAATGCAGACCGCAGGGTCATTTCAGGCGTTCGAGGTCCGGCATCGGGATCGATCAGAATAACCATGGCTTGGCAATCGGCCAGCGCATTGGCCGTCGAATTCGAAAGTCTCGCCGGGTACGCAAGCAGGGGTCGGCGTGACGCGCGAGGCAATGCGATCGGAGCCGAAAGCCCACCTGCCGAACGCCACAACAGACTCTGAATGGCACGGTTCAAGGCCGCCGTCGCCTGTGTATCCTTTGCAACCAGTTTACCTTTTACGATCTGGATTTCATCGACCAGAAGCAGCTCGGCCGACCGATTGGCCTTGAAGACGTTGCCATGGCGGTTGACCAGAATCACCGCAGTGCCGCTCATCTCAAAAGCTTCCAACGCGCCATCAGCGGCGGAAGCGCCGAGCGCGCGAGCGATAGCGGCGCCGCTCGAAAGCCGGGTTGATAATCGCGCCAACTCGTCCTTCTCCTCCGCCGAAAAGGGTCCTTGATCGATCGTTCGCTGGAGTGCTACAGCCCACAGATCATCGCCGCAAGCGACCTTGACGCCGGCGAACCAGCGCAGGCGGTGCGGTGCGAGGAACTCCTGGTAGAATGGATGTTTGGCTATCGCATCGGCACTATGGCCGTCGAAGTCATCCGCGACCCCACGTTTCGCGAGAATCGGGATCGTGCGCATTCGCTCATCCCGCAAGTTCCATCCGTCCCGAAAATATTCATCCATCGCTCCCGAAACCGTTTCGGTGAATGGAACGTTCGGAAGGACGCCACCCGTGATGGGAATCAGGATCGCGCCGCGGCTTCCGGTGGCTGAGGCCATGCAATCAAGCGCCTTCACCCAGCGCGTGGGGTCAAGGCCCGCATCGGCAAATTCCTGCTCGACAGGCTCAAAATTCCAGGCCGGCAAGGCATCTCCCGTACAACGAGCTTAGTCCGTAGCCTCCCAGAAATAGCCTTGGGTCAATTGGAAGGCAACAACATCTCGAAATTGCGCTCCTCTTCCTTGACCACACATCCGCGCCGCAAGAAACGCGCGGACCTCGGTATCGCACTCATAACTGTAACGACTGAACCACCTCTCCTGGCATTGGCCTGAAAGCGTCGCGTCGCGCAGGGAGTGCCGGACTGTTTCGGCGTACCTGTGGTGACTAACTCGTGTGTTTTCCATTCTACACACGAGGCTGCGGGCGCACCGTGCATCCGGCATTCCCTGCTTGTTTTCGAGGGTTGTCCATGCAAGCCTCGGGTGCTAACCGCACCGCGAACACGCGAACGGCTGCGCGGTAGCCTAAGGATCGTCGAACTTGTTAAGCTTCACGCTTAACCCTGTCGCAATCCGCAATAAATTTGGCGTATCCAGCAAAATCAACAACTTCCCAGTGGTCGAAAACGGCCGTTTTCCCAATCCGTTCTCATGTTTGGTCAGCAAAATTGGGAAAAATTTCGCCGTTTGTTCACGTCACCGCGTGCAGAATTTTGCGCTTCTTGGCGGCCTTCTTTTCGATGGCGGCATCCCATTTCGCCACAGCGTTTTCGTTCATGCGAGACTGTCTTGCCTGATCGCAATAGAACATCGCCATCTTCGGCGACTTGTGGCCCAGCACCGACATGATCTCCATCACTTCGGCCCCAGCTTCGGCTAACTCCATACCCGCGTTCTTGCGCAGCCCGTGCATGGTGTAGCCCTTGACGCCGGGTTTTTTATCTTCCGGTTTCGGGTTGATCCCAAGCGCCTCGAGCCGGTTGCGGATGGCGTGGCTTAGGGTTTGCGCGTTGGCGAATGGCGCATCATAGGCGTGGTGGAACATATATTCGCGGTTGGTCCGCTTCTGTTCGCGAAGCAGAACGTCCAATAGCGGTTTCGGGCAATTCAGCCAAAGTTTCTTGCCGGTCTTTTCCTGCACCACATAGATGCGCTGCCCATCGAAGTCGGTCCACTTCATCTTGACGACATCGCCGCCGCGCTGGCCAGTATAGTGAATGCCCATACGAACGAATTTAAGATGCCAGGGGCACCCCGCATCGAACGCTTTAATCACCTCGTCCGGCCAAACCAGATGGCCTTCGCCGTCATGTTGGTAATGGCGCTTGATCCGAATTGTCGGGTTCATCCGACCCTTGCGCTTGAACTCGGGGAAGCCTTTGGCGTGTTCCCAAACATTGGAGATCATCGCGATCTGATCGTCGCCGGCGCTGTCACCATGTTCCCGCGCGATTTGTGCGGTGTAGACCTCGACCGCCTCTTGATCGAGATCGACCAACGAACCGCCGCCTAACCGGAGCTTCAACAGGTCAAGATGTTTGCGGTAATTGTAACGGGTGCCGTCCGCATACGCCTTTTTGCTTTCGGGGTTGAAGTAGTCCGACTTCAGATATTGTTCGATAAACCAGCCAAGCGTTGGTGGAAGAAATTTGACAGTGCCATCGTCGCGCCGGCGCTTGCGCCGTTCATTTGGATCGCGCGGCGGAGCTTGCTCGTTCTCAAGTGCGCCGATCAGCGCGTTGTATAGAGAGGTAAATTCACTCGATGTTTCATCACGCGGCATCGGCGTGAGTTTCTGCGTCTTGGGATGTCGGAAATAAACGTAGTCAAATCTACGATACAGGTATTTTCGCTTCTTCGGTTCTGTCACGATTTGATCCCCAAAAGTTTGTGCATACTGTTGCGATTATCATCACCGCCTTTGAGGCTCTCAAACGCGGCGTCTAGTTCGTAGCGGTCCCAGATCACCATCCCTTTGACAGTGTGGCCAGAAGGCAGAAGCCCCTCATCCACAAGTCGATGAAACGATGCTGGCGACATATCCAGATAGGCCGCTGCCCGATCAGCGCGCATGGCGGGGGGAGGGTAGGCCAGGATCTGAGAGCGGTGTTCGGGAAGACGGAGGCGCTCTTCACCGACGCAATCCTGAGCGCGTTGCATGCCCTGGAGGAGGCGCCGTGGAAGGATCTCAACGGCAAGGGACTGGACTCACGCGGCTTGGCGCTCCGCCTATGCGCGTACCCCGATCAAGGCTTACTGATCATTCCGGCTTTAACTTCTTCGCTTGCGCTCTTTTACGAAGCGCCGAGCCGATACGACGCCTCACATGCGGCACTTTGAAAGTCGGGCATCGTGATGGGCCGCGCCTCGCGGTCCCGACCTTCGAGCAGCTTGAGGGGGAAGGTCGAGCAGACCAGCCAATTGGAAGTGTTGCCGCCTAAACTGCGCTCTGCAAGCGATTGCGAGATTGTTTCCATTCGATAGGCAGTAGTCAGGCAGCCGTTCGATAGTACGTCCGGCGATAACTGGTACTGGAGTCCCATCGACCTTCGATCCCGACCTAAAGCCCCGGGGTCACCCACCCCCCACTGACGGGGCGAGAGGTGAGGGTGTATTGGGCCATGATGGCCGGTTGTCGAAGCTGCCGTGGTCAACCTTCGAGCCGCAGCCGTACGTCCCGCCGTGGGGTGGTGGAATTGACGAGACGGGACACTCGTGGGTTTGGGGGCACCGGACCCCCGCAGACAGATCGCTGGCGATTCGTGTCGAGTTGAAGGCGCACCAAAAGCAAAACCCCCGCCAAGGGCCGTCGGCGGGGGTGCAGGTGGATGGCGCGAGGCTAGAGGAGCTTGGCTGAATGAACTCGAACTAGGTGTCGCTCCAAGGACCCGTCGTCATCAAATCGTCACGAGGTCGGCCCGGCAAGTTCAAATGATATGCAGCGCGTATCGCGTTACCGGCTATTCAAAATAGAACCCGCCGAGTGACCGGAATCCCTTGGCGGGATTACCGGCAACCCCGCTTCAGCCAAGGGCTGGCGGCTTGGGATGAGCGGCATTACCGGTAGCGTCGAGCCTGTCGCGGATTTCAGGCACGCAGGCGGCCGGATCGTGCAAGGCCGCGGATGAATCGGGGATCCAAACGGTCATCAAAGGCCCATCATCTGTCGGATCGCGAGGCCGGGGCAGCCGCTTTTTGTACCTAGGTTCGTCACAAGAGCCGCTATTCGCTTTCCAACAGAGCGATGGTCGCAATCAGATCGGCACGCCGAAGCCTGAGCTTTAGCGCCAAGTCGGAATAGTTTGTTTCCGCACAATCGAAGACGCCCGCGCGCATTTCCTCGGCTTCGATATCGGCATCAAGCAATTGCACGAGACGCCGCAAGTCGGAGACATAGGTCTCAATCTTAGACTGAATCAGAGCAGCGCACTTAGTTAATGTCTCCAAATGGGATAGGTTGTCCATAGCGCGCCCCGGTTCGGCACAGTTGGCTGCAATAATCCAAGGCTGTGCAAAACGGATACCGAGTTAGGCCTGATCCTTCATGCACGAACATTTCCCTTCACATCGATAAGCCTCAGCTTCTTCGTAAGCGGTGTGCGGGCATCACCTTCCGAATTAGGTGGTGATCTGAGAGCTTGGTGGCTGGTTTGAGCCGCTAGGTTTAGAATGAT
>Ga0210402_10004733_pt1 | contig 12326 bp, 23 predicted proteins | sample IncBWC7MmetaG_FD_161055 | JGI IMG/M metagenome (GOLD analysis project Ga0210402, IMG submission 161055) | Forest soil microbial communities from Barre Woods Harvard Forest LTER site, Petersham, Massachusetts, United States - Inc-BW-C-7-M | ecosystem: Environmental > Terrestrial > Soil >...
CGCGCTTAATAACGCCCACTACGACGTCGAACGCTTTGGCCTCCGGTTCGTTGCCTCGCCGCGCCATGCCGATGTGCTAATGGTGACCGGTCCCGTGACCAAGAACATGCGCGAAGCGCTGGCGCTCACCTATCATGCGGTTCCAAATCCTAAATGGGTCGTCGCGATTGGAGATTGCGCTCGGGATGGAGGGTGTTTCGCTGGTAGCTACGCGGTCGTTGGCGGGGTCTCGGAAGTCGTCCCTGTCGACCTCCACATCCCCGGCTGTCCCCCTACTCCAAATGCTATCCTGAAAGGTCTTCTTGCGTTGCTCGAGCAGGCGGACACGGCCGCCGTTACGCCTTGAGAATTGCGTCGATGTTACGGTTGTTCCAGGCGGGAATGATCGCAGCGCCAATGCAGGGCCTTAAGCGGCTGATTTATCTTCTTACGGCCTTGGGTGTGGCGCTGACGCGGCACCGGCTCGTTGATTTGGCCGCTGACCGTGTCCGTCACGCGTCCGGCCTGATGAACCATTCCGACCCTGACCGTGCTGCGAATACCTTAATGGTTTCGCTGTGGTGCGGTGCGAATGCTCAAGCAGCCGCGCTCAAGCAATAGGAGCGCCGGTCCGCGGATCGGCCGACCCGACCCATTGCCGCGATCATCACGCATTCAGCGCGCCCGCTCCAAGGCCCGCGAGGAAGACAGCTTTTGCTGCCGGACAGTCTTCAGCTTTGGTGTTGTGACATGCTCCCGGAGTCGTACGCCTCGACCTCCGGTGGAACTCGCAACCCCCGGATTGATCAGCTCGATCCCGGCATTCTCAAGAGCGGAAACCAGCTTCATGAGAGAATCGACGTTGCCGCGGACGACGCCGTCACTGGCTTCCATGCGCTGGATCGTCGGCACCGAAAGGAATGCCAGTTCAGCCATTTGCCGCTGATCGATGTTCAGGAGCGCGCGAGCAGCCCTGAGCTGATTGGCGGTTATCATAACGTCGCTCTCCAGTTTCAAGCCTTGTTTATACCCCATAAATTCGTGTTCAAGCATCAATTCATAGGCTCTGGATATCAAAGAGCGCGTCCTGCCGTGGTGCCGCAAATTGTTGCGACGAGGATATCACTTTGGTGAAGCCCTTGTGTGCTTTGACGCTGGCCTGGAACTATAGGCCGGTCAGCACCGCGTGCTTGCCGGAAAACAGTTGAATGCGCGTTCAGCCCTCAACGACATGATGCGCAACAATCGTGAGCGGTGGGTGGTCTATCTGGCGCGGAAGCCTGCGGAGTCGCGATCTGACCTGCGGATCGAGCAACTAGCGAAACGTTGTGATTGAAAAGCGAGCCCGATGTCGCATTTGGGTCATTCGCGACCAAACCAGGCGGCTCTGCCTGCCGGTTGATGTCCGCTTCTCTCCAAAAGCGACCTGATTGTTTCGTGCACGCGAAATGACGCGATGGGCCATTTCCGGACTCTCGCGTGACCGCCCCTAGGGATCATCATAAGGCAATGTAGCCTCTTGGCTTCGACGCTTGGAAGACGTTGGAGCCGGTCCAATGAAATAACAACGCGCACCGTGCGGGCAGCTCGGGAGGCGCCGGTGTGGTCAGCGGCGGCGCTGGCCGGGCAGAACGACAAAATGGTCGCGAGCAGGCTGCTGCATCAGAAAGTATCCGGCGAGAAGAGAGGTTCGGATTTCAACCGGCCGCTGGTCTATGCTCCTCGCGGAATTGTTTGGATGCCGCACCGGAAAGAGCTGACCCAAAAGAAACCGGTCCCGTGTTGGCGGGACCGGGAGTCAAGGGGAATATGAAGCTTTGAGACGAACAGGCGTACCGGCGGAGTGACGCGCTGGAGAAGCGGCGCAAGTTGATGGAAGCATGGGCAAATTACTGCGAACCGAAAAATAAAGGGAATGTCATTGGAATCGGCAAGCGTCGGCGTTCAGGAGAGCGGGAGTAAACCGAAAGCTGCGGTTCCGCAGCCCAAACGCCGCCGCAAACGCCCCGTTGTCGAAGCCTGAGAGTCTAGCGCAAAATGCGGCAAACTCATTCAGGACAGCGCCGTCTTGATCAGCTCGCGCAATCCAAACCGTCCCTGCGCATTGGCTTTGCTTGGGGTCCAAATGGGGTTTTGATTGAAATATGAGCTGCTGTCCGAAAGCATGAGGCCGATAAAGGTCTCAGCAACGATGCGGCCACCGACCGGGCCCAGCTTTCGTGTCTTAATTGGCTTATCGCCCTGGTTTGTCTTAATCGTCACTGTCACTTCTTTGGTCTCCGCAAGAACGTAGGTCCATAGCGGACAATTGTCCTCGAACGCCGCGGAGATCGAAGCGACGGACCCCTTAATGTCGGCCGGATCGCCAGTGAATTTGCCAACCAGAATGTTGGCGTCCTTCAAAGGCTCGATGCCCATAGCCCGCGCGATGGCCTGGCCGCTCGGCAGCCTCATTCGCCAGCCTCGCATCAAGTTGCGCTGTGCGAGAGACGTCAACTTGCCACCACTCAGAGAAAAAGGCGGGGCGAACGGCGGATTTGGCAGACTTCCCAGCGGATCGACTAAAGAGGTATCGATCCTGTAGGCCAACTGAAGGCGTTTGCTGTTTCCAGGGTCGTTCGGATTATTTTCGTCACCGAAATCGAGAGGCCCAAGGTCCATGAACCGACCCCAATCGATCGCCCAATTGCTACGGAATTCATGAAATCCGGTCAGCGAGGCATTCGGATCGGGATCGAATATCGCTAATGGTGGAACGGTCTCGCTGAGACGATAGCCAGGTCGGACCATGGAATGACCGAAGCGATAAGCCGCTGCTGAAAATTCCAGCGGCATGGTTGGTTCATGTGCAAGATCGAAATACGTAATTCGCGGCGGGTCACGCCTTACATTTGTATTCTTGAAGTGATGAGGAATGACGTCCTTCAGGACATCTTCCCAGACGATGGTGGGCAGGAAGTCATTGACGAGCATCCATTGGTAGTGAAACCGGACCTCGCGCTGAACGCGCTGAAATCTCGATTCAGCCGATCCCGTGTCTTCCGACATCAATTTATTATGAAACCGGTGCATAAGTCCCTGAAATTGCGAAACGATGACGTTCTCGTCATTTCGTGGGTCACCTATTATGGCGCGCCGAGAATTGTTGATGTCTTCGGGTTGCGACGGATCCGTCGGCTGACTGCGCGGCAGGTCGCGCGCATTCGGATTGCTGGCCGCACCGGTGAGTGGCCGACCCTGAATGAATCGATTGTCGCCACTGTAGAGGTAGGGTGCGTCGTCCGGACCCTTGCCATAAACACAGTCTAGATCAAAACGCGGCGTGCGAAAATCGACCAGACCATCGGGATCGTCTTGCTGCTGCAAGCTGCTGGCCGGATCGAACGTCAGATCGTGGTCGATAAACTGGCCCAGATAGGTATAGGCCGCGGGAATGCCGCTCTCTTCGGCGTCGGGTCCATCCTTCGGCGGATCGTGGTCAGCAACCATCGCTTTGCCGAGATTTAGTAAATTCTCTTCGGACTTGGTATCGCTTTCGCCAAAATCGGCGGGCGGAAGCGCCCGAAACATGCGGCCGAACTGGCCGCCGAAGAACTTCGAGCCGCGCGATAAGGTGAGACCACGGACAGTACGACCGTGTGAACTGCGAGCAAGGCCAGCCATCGGTTTCCTCCAAATTTACAAAAAGTTGTTCGTATACGATTACGTCACCACAAGTTGAATTTCTGCCTAGAATAATCTTCAACGAACACATGCGGATCGAATCGTCAGATTTTTTGGCTGCTTTTCGAACGACGCGGGGCATTTGCTGCCTTCGATGCGGCGACCCAATGTGTAGCCCAATCGTCAAAGTACCGATGTGAATTGTTTCACATCCGCAACGGCGCGCTACGACAAGACTTGCGCGACATCCTTGCGTCGTTTCCCGACGGGGCGTGATTGCATCTCACATGAAGGAACCTCGGAGCGGGGGCTATCCAAGACGCCACCGTTCACGGCTTCCGCTCCAGCTTCCGGGATTGGGCGGGGAACGTCTCCAACTTCCCCCGTGAAATCACAGAGACCGCACTGGCGCATGTCATAGGTGATAAGGCCGAACAGGCCTACCGACGGAGCGACGCGCTGGAGAAGCGCCGTAAGCTCATGGAAGCCTGGGCGGCTTACTGTGAGCCCAAAGGATCCGACAATGTTGTGCAAATACGCAAACGATAGGGCGGCCCGATTTATTCGCGCTCATGTCGGGGCCTCCCTAGGCAGCGGGACCGTGGAGGCCTTAGGATCATCTGAAGGCGGTGCAATGTTATCTCGTAGAATGTGCGGCCGGCCGCACCATTAGCCGGAAGTCGTCGATGTTGATTTCGTGAACCCAGAATTGTCTGCCGCCTTCTTTTTCAGCGCTCTCCGCTTTTTGGTTGCGGTCTCGAGTGACCTCAGCGGCTGTAGTTGCATGTTGAAGGCATTTTTCCGCAAAATCTCGAGACGGTCCTGATACTCGCGTTCGCTATTCCCATTTTTGCACTTCATCGCCTCACTCCACTACGCAACGCGCTTCGTAACGATCATTTCGCGCCGAGAGAAAGGCCGCACGGTCCCGTTGGGGGGACGAAAACGCATGAGACGCCTGCGTGCCAAAAGGCGCCCACGCCCAACGATACGACCAATCCCGATAGCAGCGGCCTCGACGTATTGAGTGATATCGAGAAGTTTGCCGCCTTCATGCGATTTCTAGCCCCGCCGGTGCCTTCGACCGACGAGCCCGGCGGAGTACCTTCGATCAACAATGGAAAGCAGCTGTTTCACCAGGTGGGATGCACGGCGTGCCATGCGCCGACGCTTCGCACGGGACACTCGACTGTTGGGGCGCTCGACAACAAGGATGTTAACCTGTACTCGGACCTTGCGATCCATGACATGGGTACAGGTCTCGCCGATGGAGTGAGCCAGGGACAGGCGAACGGGAGAGAATTTCGGAGCGCTCCTCTCTGGGGCCTAGGACAGCGACTGTTCTTCCTTCATGACGGTCGTACCAAGGACTTGGTTCGGGCGATCCGAGAACACCGGAGCCCGGGCTCCGAGGCGAATGGAGTCGTGATACAATTCTTTAGGTTGAGGGTGAAAGATCAGCAGGATCTGTTGAATTTTCTACGATCGCTCTAGCAGCATCTTCTTGCAATGCATTTCGCTATTCGCTCACCATAGCGGAACAGCCTGACGTATGAACTACGCTCCGCCCGCCGTGATCGGTCGGGTTCACGTCGAAGCGCCGCTGACGCTCGATCAATTGGAATGATCAGTTCGTTCTCGTCCTTGGTGGGAAGTATTGAACGTCGATAAAAACGCTACTCCAGATCAGATCAAAGAAGCATTTCGAAGGGAGATTTCCAAGTACCACCCCGACAGAGTCGAGGGCTTGGGAATCGAGTTGCGCGAATTGGCTGATCGCAAATCAAAAGAAGGCGGTCGATGCCTGCTTCTGGCACTTTTCGGCCCTGAGTGGCCAAGCTAACGATGTCGGTTCGCCTTCGCATCTTTGATTGTCATTGCGACTTTGCGATGCACTGTGACGGGTGCCACCAGAGCTTGCGCTTAAGCGGTTTCAGTATTTCTCTTCTTCGGCCGTCAGTGGTTTCCAGTGCGTCGGCGGCTCCGGACTGATTACGCGGTTTTCGATGCCCGGGATGCGCGTGTTGGCAGACCAGGACCGACTGCCCTTGTGCCAAAATCCTTCCACATCGCTCGACCAGTGGTCATTGTGCAGCAGAACGAACACCCCGTCTCTAGGTGCGGTGCTGATGTCCCGCCATTCGCTCATTGTGTGGGTCCTTCGTTTGATTCCCTCTGAGGCCGCCGACAGAGGCGGCCTTATCGGATGCGTAGTTCTGCGACCGCCAGAGCCGAAAGCTGCGCCACGTCATGGACACCAGCTTGCGCGATCTTGATGATCTGCTTCGCGATCATTTCCGTTAGAGGGTCGTCGCGATCCTTGACGCAGAGGGTATCCAACGCTTGCTGGTATGCCTCTGTGATGCGGCTAATCTCTTCCGGCTCCCAGGTAGAGTTCTTTAATAGGCGATAGATAGCCATTTCTAATTGAACTTATCTTGGTGCCTGTAGCCCGAGGCCGGCCACTTCGTCATATGAGAAGCTGTCTCGGCTCGGCGGGCTTTGCGGACCAGAAGGTCGCGCTCAACGCCCGGCGGGGTACCTTGAGCCAGCTTGCGTAACTGAGCTGCTTCCTTGGCAAGGCTTTCTTCAAGGGAGGTAGTTTGTGTGAAACGGCGACGCTCTGGCATACGCTGCTCCCATCCATTTGAGGATTTGGCGGGAGCGCGACCGGCGTTCTCATCACCGATAACTGCCACGAGACCGGGCGGTGATGACAAAGTGTGCGCCCTGGTCCTGAGAAGCGCCAGAACTTTCAGTAGTAACTTTCTGCCGGAATCAAATTAGCCGCACTGGGCTAGTGTCATTCCGGCTTTCTCTCTGGACGTTCAATAAGTTCGTAGGTGCGAACGTGGGTGCTTTCCCGCCACGATTCTAAAGCAGCTCCGCAGACCGTGCAGACCGCGTCACCCGTATGCGGTACCAAAAACTTCTCTTCAGTGCGTCTGTACTCGGCGCCGCAATTGCATTGCACAATTGTCGCCATCCCGGGAATATGCATTTCGGACCGTCCAGATGCTGCCCGGCTGCGGCCCATTGGATGGATAGCCAAGATCGGGTTTACGGTGCGCGCAAAGCCCACGCATGGTAGGTGGGGTGCACTGGGGTCAGGTTGGAAAAGTGTTGCGCCAACTTTTCTCGACCGTGCTTCAGATCATCCCCGCAAGGATGAAAATACCGATCTCGACCAGGAAGATGACGCCTGTGACGGCAACCGTAAGAAACACGTCGTCGGCGGTCAGGAAAAACATGGCTCGCCTCGTTTATGGACGAGCCCCCAAAGTAAAATAGATCGGAAATGGCCGCGCAGCTGAGCAATATTGCACAGTTTTGCGATGATCTCGCTTTCGTGATCGCGGGACGAGGATCGGCACAAAATGCTGCTGACAGACGTTGCGGCGTTCATTGCTTTCCGCCGTCACTGTGCGACTGCATTTCGTCAACAGATGGACCGGAAAGACCTTAGCCGAGACACGAAAATAAACCGCGCGGGTGAGCAATCTAGCTCAGACACCATTGCAGCGTGAGCGCAGCCTTCATTCTCAGCGCACGACCCGTGGAGGTCGAAATGCCGAGTGGAGGTCGAAATGCCGAGTTACGCCCACGACGAAAACATCGCGCTTTATGTAAAGCTGCTCGCCGAGAGCGCGCAGAATACCTCGGCTCGACACAAAATGCTGCTGCGATTGCTCGCTGAGGAAAAGGCGAAGGACAGAGCGCCGCCAGCAGAGTAGCTTGCCGACGCATGCACGGGCCGCCCCGCTATGTGCGTATTGCGAGGCCCCAGCACGGTCCCACACCCCCCTGAGGGGCCGTGCTGCGGGCGCACTGATGATCGCCTAACGGCGTCTTATTGATTTCGTGTAACGGACGCCTCACCGCGTCCAGCTATCGGCGCTTCTGTCGCCTTGCCGCCCGGATTATGGGCGGGCAGCTTTACGCGCCCTTGGGGGCGCTCGCTGCCCTGCCCCCAAGGGCGCATCAACACCCCCCTGATGCAGCGACGCGACGCCGTTTTTCGCATTGCGACGATCTGGTTGCTCTCTATCAACAACTTCCACTGAATGCTCGGCTTTTTTTGAAGGTGTTCTACTGAGGGTGTAACGACTAAGGTGTATGTTCGCCACGGGTGGCGTTTCTTGTTCTGCCACGCGTGGCGTTTCCCGATATTTGAGATACGCCACGGGTGGCGTTTCTTGGCGGGCTTTTCTGATCTTGCTTTGCCTCTCGGTTCGCTTTTCCTTGAGGATGATCTGGTGATCGGTCACAGCGTTGAGACCGATCCGGGGCCAGCTCTGTGTAACGGACGGTGTGCTGGATGTTGCGGTGGCCGAGGTAGGCTTGCAGGGCCCGCGTATCGTGGCCCTGGTTGGCCAGGGCGAAGCCACAGGCGTGCCGCAGCACATGCGGGTGCGCAGGGAAGCCGAGCCTGGCCGCCGCTGCCTCGCCCAGCTCCTGGCGCAAAAAAAGAGCCGCAAGGCGGTAGCTCCTGCGGCTCAATCTGTTGCGTTGTTCTGTGTTGGCCGGACCTGATCGCTCCGGTCGCCGGTCCGAAGACGGACACACTCGGGATTTCGGTCGCTGGCCTTTGCCGATCGAAGCACACGGAGACTGAACCTCCGATCGACATGCGCGGCGCCAGGCAATTCACAAACCAGAGAAACAGGAATGCAGCAGGAACATGGGTCCCCGATGCGGGAACATGGGACCTGCCGCCCGAGGATGGGTCTTCTTGCAGGAATGCCGATGAAAAAATGCGGGTGCGGGTGAAGCGGTGAGGGTTCTAAATTTCGAGAGAGTCCCAAGCCGATACAGAGTGCCCACGTCGGTAGTGGTGTCGCACCAGGCTTCACCCAGGGAGACAAAGCCGCAGGGAAGCGTTTGCAGGTCGTGCAGGATGTTGTGGAGGTCTCGGCTGGAACGCGCCAGGCGGTCCAGCTTGAGCTTGTTGAACTCCGGGCGATCCTTGGCCGACTTGCCTGATCGCTTCTCACTGAAGATCCGCTCGCACCCTGCCGACTTTAGCGCGTCAACCTGGGCCTGATAGTCCTGCGTGTTCGAACTGACCCTCGCAATGAAATTTGATCTCGACAGAGGCGGCCCCGGCTGGCACGCGCCAGGGCCGCTCTACCCCCGGGGGCTCTGGGGGCTGGAGGAGGATAAGCAAATCCCAAGGGTAGGGCAGCATATCCAATGCGCGCAGTCAGGAATAATCACGCTTTTGCGTTTATGGAACCAGCAGAGCCGTTGCAGCGAGTGCACAGGCGTCTACAAAGGTCGTCCGGCACCGATCGATCCGGCTCAGGTGCGCCAGCTCAAGGCAGGCGGCATGGGCCCATCAAAGATTGCCAAGATGCTCGGCATTGGTCGCGCGTTAGTCTACCGAGCATCGGAGGCTTGAGCGAGATGAGGCTGATCAAACTAACCTTGATCTTGGCGATTGGGCTGATCACTGCGCCCGCATTCGGGGGCGGCTTATCGAAGGAAGAAGCCCTGCTCGAGTTCTCTTTTGAGTGCGCGCAATGTGCCGCCTATTTTGGCCTGACCAGTAAGTGTTTCGTTAGCAGCGGCCAACTTCAAGGAGACGACAAAGCAAGTATCGAGAAGACCCGCAATTTCTTCTATCAGTTGCAGTACGCGGCCGGCAAAGCGGCAGGCATGTCCGACAAGGCCATAGAAGCCCATTTTGCAATGGTCCTGGATTCCATCAACAACGACATCGATAAGAACTGCGCCAACATATCGGTGATCATAAAAAAGTATGCGAAGTTCTGCAAAGCTCTCGCGGAAAATCCGGATCAACTGCTCGATCAACTCATGACGAAGGGTCCGCCGACGCTCGAATAGAGGAGCGGCGTTTCATGTGGTTTCTGCTCCAGGCTTCTATCATTTTCGCCGTTGTGGCCTCCAACATTCATTGGCACTGGACGCCGAACGGCTACATCCCGGCTCTGCTGGGTATTGGGCTGGCTTACGGGCTGACTCTGCTTATCAACGCTATCCCGCCCAGCAAACACGGAAGGCCCAGCAAGCTACCCCGCGGCCGCCGCTAGATTAAACGCACCAGCGGACTCGCCTGAGTCAGCAAACACCCTTCTACGGACCATCGTCCGATTGTCAGTTGCGTCAGCGTCCCCCTTATCCAACATAGGAAATCATTACAGCATGACGGCCAATAATGGCTCGCCCGTGCGGCGTCGACCTCGGCACAGCAACTCCCTCAAAGACCTGAAGCGACTGCTTGGCACTGCGGGTATCCATTTATTGAACAGTTGCAAGGGCAGGTTGCTTGGCTATCGTCGGCGCCGCAGATAGCCCAGCGCCAAGCCGACTTCGTCCGGCCGAGACTTGGCTGGCTCGGCGCTCGTGACCACGGTCGCACGGTTCGCCGCATAGGCTATGACCTGCTCGCGCCAGGCGTCCAGCTCGGCCAACGCCTCCCCAGGCGACGCATATTCCGCAAGCCACGCCACGAGCACTTCCTCGACGCCCTCGCACTTGGAAAACTGATCGCCGCTGCCGTTGCCGTTCTCACGATCGAGGCCGGCCAAACCTGCCTTCGCGACGATCGCCGCTGTCGCCGCGCCGAACTGCCTATCGTCGCTCGCGCCGGCTCGCGCCTGCTCTAGCTCGGCGAGCAGAGATCGACGATTGCCGCAAAGGGATGGGGTGTTTAGCGGAGACGACGCACTGATAAAATTCAATTTAATGGTGGCGGCGGATTGCGACCTTACATCGGATGTATGTGTTAATCGCGTGTTCGAGGGAGTCTCGGCATGAAAAGGTTTTCCGTTCTTTGCGTCGCCCTTTGCGTTAGCCTTTCGACCACAGCCGCGCTTGCCCAGGGCGGCGGAATGGGAACCCCCCATATGTCCATGATGGGCGGTGCCTTTGGCAGCAGCGCCGCTGCGCCCGGCACCAACTCGTTGGGCACGGCTCTTTCGTCGTCCGGCGCCGGCCGCCCAATGAAGGGGCCTGTGCTTGGCACCAGCCCCGCCATCGATCGTGAAGAGGCGAAGGTCGAAAAGATGTTGGGGTCGATTTGCCGGGGCTGTTGATCAGGGCCGCAGATTTCTAAGCTGAAATTAACTTGAGCTCACATGGCATCATCGTGATGTCCCACTGGCCGTGACCTCAAATCCTTGGGGTTAAGAGGCCAAGCGCCATAATAGGGCGGCTGTAATGCCAAAGGTGCTGGCCGAAATAGGCCACTCGCAGATGCGAAATTAGGCCACTTCTCACTTGGACCTCACACGGAATTTAATGGAGATCGGCGGATTGCGAACCCACATCAGAACCGTGCCGGTCCCTCAGTCCCTCTCCCGGCACTATTCCATGCGGCCTCAGCTTCCCCCCGAGCTGGGGCCGTTTCTTCGGCCAAAGAGGCCCGACATGCACGACATGCCTACATGCAAACGTATTGCCATTGAGGAGGATCGAGCCGGGATTTTCACAGATGGCTTTGCTCCTGTGGCTATCTTTTCAGCAATTGGTCTCCTCGTTTCTTTTCTCGCAATCTACTTCGGCGCGTTCGGGTAGTGGGTCAGTTTGATTATGGCAGCGAATTTATTCCATAAATGCGACTTGTCCGCTGGAAAACGAGCGAGTCACGACGCATATTGCCGAGGATGGAATACAAAATCGCCTTAGGCGTCATCGCGCCCATCATTGTCTTTGCGGCGGTCTACTCGCTATTGACGCTGGGGAAGCGCAAATGACCCCCAACCGCCCTAGGCCTCGGTGGCCTCCAGAGCGCGCTTAACTTGGGATGCGGACCCGCGACGCGCCTATTCTGAACCGCTCGCGGCGCTTAAATCACGCCGCTGCGCAGCAGCGGAAGTTCCCGCACTTTGGAAAAAGAGCGCGGCTTACTTCTTCGGCTTCAGCTCGAAGGACCAGGCGGCGGATGGCTTGGGGGCGGCCTGCTCAACGTGCGGATGGCGTAAGATGCTTCATAAACGAACAGACTTCGCCGCGCGACCGGCGATCCAGCAAAAGACACCTACCGACGCGAAAAATACAGCCGCCATCCAAACCCCCGAATCCGAAAGCCTGCCAGTAGAGACCGCCATCAAGATGATAAGTGCCGCTATCCAGCACACAAAAGCAATCGCCAGACTGCACCAGTAAAAAACCGTGCCGAAACGAGCCAGCATATTGATTTCGCCCTCAGCCCGAGTCCCTAACGACCAAACGAGCGCCACGAACCAGTCCTGACCGCACCGTCGTCGTGCTCTTTGCTCACATGGCTACCTGATCTTAGCCAGGCATTCCTTCAGGCGATCAAGATCCGAACGAATTTCGCCGGGTCAATTTCGGAAGTCGAACGGCGTCCGGGTCAGGTCCGCTCATGCCTCAACGACGGACATGTGACGACTGCATCGGCATGTCGGTTTCGTGCCAATACCGGAAGTCGGCGCACCATCTGGTTGCCACACGTTCATCTACGTTAAAGGCGCGACTTCGAATCCTCTTTTCGATAAGGCAGCGCAGTCAAGCCGTCCTTACTTTGAACAGCTGCCACTTCTCTTGGAGCCCTTTCAGAGCGTGTTCGCCTTTGACCAGTTACCCCCAAACTCGCTCAGCGCCTCTTCAATTGAGCTATCTCCAAGAACTTGAGAACTGATTCCGATACCTCGTCGTACTCAACAGAGCGTCGGTGCAACTCGTCGGCGATGTCCAGA
>Ga0210402_10004734_pt1 | contig 12325 bp, 12 predicted proteins | sample IncBWC7MmetaG_FD_161055 | JGI IMG/M metagenome (GOLD analysis project Ga0210402, IMG submission 161055) | Forest soil microbial communities from Barre Woods Harvard Forest LTER site, Petersham, Massachusetts, United States - Inc-BW-C-7-M | ecosystem: Environmental > Terrestrial > Soil >...
TGGGAATGCCGCGGGTCTGCGAGAGTTCCTGCAGCTGCTGGCCGATGCCATGCACGAGCACGACCTTGATCGCGAGCGAACGCAGCACCGCGACGTCAACGAGCAGGTTGGTGAAATTTTCGTCCGCGATGATGGCGCCATCGAGCGCAATGATGAATATCTGGTCCTTAAAGCGCGGGACGTATTGGAGAATGCCGCGCAGGTCGGTCGGCTTGATGATGGCGACCGCGGTGGGTGGCTGAGTGGGCGCATTGGCGGAGCCGTTGGACATGGGATGTGCGCTAGTTGTCAGCGATGTGGCGCGGCTCGTCAATGTTGAGATGCACACCCTCAAAGAGGGATCCTGCGCAGGTACGCGATGAAATCGCCTCCCTGGTGAAATGAGGGGGCGCTCTGTTCTCTGGCTGGCCGAACCTGATCCATGAAAGATTGACACGCCTTGAACCGACCGTGAATTTACCCGACTCTACACGGCGGTCATAGCTCAGTTGGTTAGAGCACTAGATTGTGAATCTAGGGGTCGCGGGTTCGAGTCCCGTTGGCCGCCCCATTTTGATGATAAACGACTTGCGAAGAAAATGGTCGCAACTGACAACGCCTACTGGCAACACGACCATTGAAATTCACGGAAGTTCTTAGATGAAGAAAAAACGCGCAACGACGCGGAAGCGGCGTGTTCAGGTAACCGTAATCTTCGTACCACCCCACTTGGAACCGAACGCCGCGGCCATGATCTGAGTGAGTTTTCTAACGTGGTCTTCGTCCCGACCGATGAGGTAGCGATAGGCGTCAGCGGCTGTGTTCCGATTGATCAGATCCATCTGGTCGGAGTTGGCCTGCCTGTGGGGAGCCCCATTTCCGCGGTCGAACATGACGAGGCAAACCTTGGGCGAAAGCGGGAATAATTTCCGACAACCGGGGTTCAATATGCCGTAGGTTCCAAACGGAGGCGTTCGTGAACTTGGAGGAGGGGCTGTCAGCGTGAATGGCTGGTCGCTGGTTACGAATGCCTCGCCACCTGGCGCATGCAGGAAGGCCCACTCCATCTGCAAAAGCAATGCCGCGATTTGGGGTGCTTGATTTACCATCGTCTGGAGACTGGCATTCCTGCTCACCACGACATTCACCTGTCGGTTTGCGAACATTTCGGACAACTCCTTGGGCGGAACACCGATCACCTTGCCCGTCTCCTTTTCGTATCGGGCAAAGACCTCCTTGGCGTGGTCTGGATCGGCGAACAGCATCCGGCCAACACGCCCCAATATTGCCTCAAGCGATATGTCCACCTGCTTCTGAAAGTCGGGAGCGCGGTGTTTCTGCACAGCGACAAAAAAGGCCAGTTTCTGCCGTTCGTCTCTCGTTAAGGGAGCGCCGCATTCGATATTGTCGATGATCGGCACGACTTGCCCTTCGAGCGCGGAGAGATCTTTTTCGATCTGGAAGTCACGAGTCCCGTCTTCCTTTTCAATTGCGTTGTAGTACCCCTGCACCGCTGTGTTGAGTGGCTTCTGACCGCGGATCTCTCGCGTAGAAATGTCGCAGATCCACAGCAGCCCCTGTTCAGTTTCGTCATGGGTGAACCGCTTGAGGTAAGATACCGGGAGGTAGTGATGACGCTTGGCTTCGGGCATCAGGGCCAGCTTCTCAACAACTTAGCTTCCGATCAAGCACCAGGAAGCCTAGGATGCCGCTTGCTTCGGCGGATCAGAATTTGACGGTGGATGTTGAGTGGTGTCCCTGAATCCGTTTATTATGCCCATCCCGCTTGCCTGCGTTGCTATCTCGTCCATGCCCCAAAAGTCCCGGGAAAATAGTGTCCAATGCCGCAATAAGTATCCCGCAGATCAATCCACCCAAGTGCGCGGCATTGTCGATGCCACCCACGATCAAACCAAAGAGTAAATTGTAGCCCAAAATAAAGAGCACGAACTTGATCAGATCGTTTTTTCTAAACGAACCCTTCTTCCGCTGCAAAATAGACAAACCGAGCAGAACGCCCCACAACCCGACAATGGCTCCCGACGCACCAATGCTCACCGTAGCCGGATGCCAGACCACGCTAGCAATACTGCCTCCCACGCCGCACACAAAATAACAGACGGCAAACCGAGTGCGGCCCAGTCCAGGCTCCAGCAACATACCGACCAACCAAAGGCCAAAAATATTTCCGGCGATATGCATCAATCCGCCATGGATGAACATGCTGGTTATGAGCCGCCAGATTTCCCCATCCAGTACGGCGGGCCTGAAATTTGCGCCCAGCGCCAGGAGATCACTGCGATTAAAGGAAACAACGCCCATGCCCGCAAAAACCATGCCGATAAAAACCAGGACATTGAGGTCGATCAGTATCGGCGTGACGAAAAGTCGGCGGTTAGGAAGAAAAAGCCCAAACGCGTCGACTAATCCATCGTTATTCGTTTTTCCACCAGCCAATAGACGCTTCATTTCGGCATGATCGACTGGCGCACACATCAATATGAGAAGCCAGACGCCCGCGCCAATCCCAAAGCTTCCGAAAACCCACGCCAACTTGTTTCCATTCCGTGCGTTGAAGTTATCGTGATGAGCCATCAGCACGGTGTTGGTCCCCTCGGCTCGATAGCGACTATTGCGCCTGACCGCCGCCCCTAATCCCCTGCCATCATCGTTGATGCCAGCTCTTTCGAGATAGGTGAACATCCGCAGATCCGAGCGATTATAGTCGGCCGAGGAAGCCTGAAGAAAGGCGCTTAACTGGGCCTCCCGCTCGCTGTCCGCCAGCCGGCTGCTAATTTGCTTTTTGTATACGGTGCCGAGCCATACCTTGCAAGTTTGTGTCTGAAAATACCCGGAATCATCAAGCGGACATACCAGAAAAGCAGCCATATCCAGGTATTGGTTGTATTTGCCAGAGAGGTGCACACTGATCTCGCTCGACGTGTTGGCCTTGTCGATGAAAACGTCCTGCACGGCATAATATTTGGTTCTCGGCACCTGGCCAATTTTGCTGATTCGCGCAAGGTTGGTGATCTCTCCCGTTGCCGTTGCCAGATAAAACTGGCTGATAATCGTTGGCGCAGCGATAGCCATCCAAGAGAGAAAATAAAACAAATTGCGCAGATCGCTGCGGCCTAACTTTACTTGCTGTAGTGCCTTAAGCCGCGGGCGTAGCCACAGAAGAATTGGGAGCCATGGAATGGCCATCGGCAGCCAGATATTTACCACTTCCTCATCCAATGCAAAAACCTCGGTCTTGATCAACAGAAGCCAGTTCAGGAACGAGTACCCAACCACGCAGCCCAACGCACTCAGCATAAATGGCAGGTAGACAACGCGGAGTTTGTTTTGAAGGGTACACCACATGGACCACGTGAATCGTTATCAATGAAAGCGAAATTGCCATGAGAAATCACTTACAAGATCAAACAGCTTTTCCAATCGGCGCGCCCGCCATCAGAATTTCACCGGGCGCACTTCGATTTCAGTGATGACGACCTCGCTGTCGTCCAGCACCGAGCGGTAGGCGGCCGGTATCGTGCGCAGACATTCAATGCCAAGGCGCAGCGCAAACTCGAAAACGGATGAGAGGTTGTGGCCGTGAACAACGATCTCGTCCTCAACAAATCTGAGAGTGATTGTGTCGCCACGGAGACGGACGGAGACGAATCGTGACCACGACAGGCCTACTTTTTCGCCGTCAGTAGGATAAACCGCAAGCGTGGACGGCCTTTCTGCAAACTCCATGCATGGCGGCGGAAGACCCGCCTCCTTGCGTCTCATCTTTTCAGTCATGTAGGTCATACTCGAATTCCTTGGGATTGCTGCTGATCCATGCGCAGTCGGATGAATTCATTCTGCTGGATTAGCTCGGCATGTCGGATCATGCGCCGCCGTTTCTCTGAAATAGAAATTTGCTCGACGATTCTGTGTTCTGTTTCATCTCGTAAAACGAGTTCACGCTCGCCGCTGCGCTGGATGTTTGCACGCAGCTCTATTTTGTCCGGCGTGAGCACGACCACGCGCTTCCGGCCACGCGAGATGCTGACATACCATTGCTGGGCATTCGTGGCCATCCGGTTGCCGGAATCGGCCAAAATCACCGAATCCACCGTCTTGCCCTGCGAAGCATAAGACGTGACGGCGTAACCGTGTACGAACAGCCGTTGCGACGGCGCGAGGGTTTTCGACAGGCCATGGTCATCATTGACCACCAATGCCCCGGAGGGGTCGATGCGCGCCACCGTGACTAGTTCGCCGTTATGCAGGCGTTCGCCTTCGACGCTGCGGCCGTTGGCCTTGAGTTGCAGCCGATCGCCCGGGGCAATTTTCATTTCCGCCGCCTTTACGACCGCAAAGCGGTTGGCATAGCGATGGCTTATGGTCGAGCGGCGGCCATCCTTCACGAGGGTGACGCCGCGTTCATCGGCACTGGCGACCTCGTATAACTCACCCTTGGCGTAACGGCCATAACCCTTGAAGAAGAACACCGAATGTCCTTCCTCGTAAAAACGAGCTTCGCGTTTTTCCGCTTCGCTCCAGTCAACGGGCCGGTAGGCCCGCAATGTTTCGCCCGCTTCCAATTTTCCCGCCACGTGCAGGGCTGAGCGAATTGCCTCGTTTGCGGCGTCAACCTCAGTCCACGTCTGCGCAACGACCAGCGGGGACTCGCCGCGCTCCGTCGCCGCAAGGTATTCACCGGCGATGGCCTCGCGACGTGCCTCATCGGGCAGTTCACGGATGCAGCCGAGCCGTTCCAGCCGGTCATAAGACTCAGCGATCTTGCCATCAGCGGCCTGCTTGACCGCCGCCCGGTAGCCCCGGATGAACCGCTTTTCGTCCACCGAATGGGCCAATTTGACATTCTGTCGCCGGATGGTGCGCAGCACCGCCGGGCGCAAATGGGCATGCTTTTCGATGGCGCGTAGCGCATCACCGGCAGCCACCGCGCCATGCTGCCGGGTATCGCCGGAAAGAACCAGCCGTCCGTCCAACGACTTCACCAGGCGCACCAGTTCCCGCATATCGCGCACGCCAACCTGTCCGGCTTCGTCCAAAATCATGACCGAGCGCCGGGGGAACTGCCGGGCCGTAAGCGCGTGGGCCAGGGTCTGGGCCCGCAGACCATCGCTTTCCAAGTCGTGGACTTGCTGGCGCTGCGGGGCGAGGACAAAGACCGGCGTCCCGGCCGCGGCAATGGCGTGCTCGACTTCCTTTAGCGTGTGGCTCTTGCCCGTGCCGGCGCCACCGCGAAAAAGGGTGATGAAATCATGGCTCCCAAGAATCTGCCGCGCCGCTCGCTTCTGTTCCGACGAAAGGCCCGGGTCTATCTCGTAATCGCGGCACAAATCTACGTGGTGATTGTGGCCATCCCGCGCGGCTAGCACGATTTCCAGCTCGCAACCGAGCAATTCACGCGAGGCAAGTTTGTGCGGCTCGTCGTCAATATGGACGTAGCCGCGTGTGGCGATGACCGGGTCAAGGTCGGCCAGGTCGAAGTTTTCACCGCGACCACGCGCGAGCGCCGCCGCTTTTAGTTCATAATCGTTCACGACTGACCGGCGCTCAAACAAATGCTCGTCGGCCCAGGCCACGATGGCCCGCAGATCGACGGCCTGCGCCTGGCGCTCGACAGGCTGGCACAGGTTTTCCAACCCGGAACGTTCCTCAACGGTAAGTTGCTGCTTCCAATACGACCGCAATTCATCGGCGGTCGAATTTTTCATTTTCCGGCGGCGATGTTCGTGGGCGATCCGCGTGCGCAGTTCCCCCATGTCACCGTTGTATCCCTCCATTTTCTGACGTTGCGCCTCGGCTTCGATTTGCTCGTGCCGCTTAGAAAAACACGCGATGACGCTCCGCGGAACGTGTTTCAGCTCGAAATCCCGGGCGTTATTTTCAATTTCATATCCGAGCGCCCGGAGTCCCTTGCTCAGCTCGTGATAATACAGGTTCTCCGCGAATTTCTGGGCGCGATACATGCCCTCTGTTTGCAAGGCCTTCCATCGACCCTCAATCGGGTCAAACGTCGCGTTAAAGACCACGCAGTGCGTGTGCAAATGCGGGTCTAGCTCACGGCTCGTGTCGTGCCGGAAGCACGCCGCCACCATGTTTCCGGTGGCGCGCGAATTGTTCTGTTTGGCCCTGCGCACGCGCGTCCCCGCGAACTTTTCCAATTCCACCATCGCCTGCCGCACCGCCCGGTCATGCAATTCGACAATCCGTTTGTCCTCGCAAAGCGCGACAATCGAAACGCTTTTTGGCGGACTGATGGTAAAGTCATGGAAAATCCGCCGGTTCGCCGTCAGCTTCCCGTTTTCACTCCGCACCGTGTTGCGACGCTGCGTCAGCCGATTGCCGGTTTGCGGATTCAGCCCGTCGCAGAGCGACAGAAAATCCTTCTCTGCCACGGTATCCGTAAGCCACATCTCCTTCGCCGCGACGCCCAACCATTCACCCGTGATCTTCTGGCCCTCGGAATAGTAGTCGCCCACGCATAGATGTTCACGGAAATACTCCCGCGCATTCTGCAAATTCAGCTGTGGTTTTGGTCTCAACATACAACATCGTTTCCAAATTTTTTTGTGCGCCGATCAGACACGTGACATTTGCCGAGGTGCACAAATTCCTCCCCGAAAAGTGTAATCGTTGCGTAAGTGTTCAGTCACCGCGCTCCCCAATCCGAAACGCATCGCGTTTCTTTTTCCGGCAGACGCATTACCCCTTACCTAAACGGTAACGTATGGCTCGCGCGGATACATCATCCATGAACACACGGATCACGGGCGACGGCGCGCCTCAATTTGCACTTACGAAAGTTTTTTTCGCACACCGGGCCCTCTAAACGGGGCCATGTGCTGCTGCCGCCCTGCCGCCGATTGTATTTTAGGCCGTCAAGGTCTTGCTCGGCTTTGCCTGCGCTCCACCTTGACCGCCCAAAATTCTTTGCGGCTATGGGGCGCGCAGGGGACTGGCCATTATTCCAGTCACGGACGGCATCTGGCGGGCCGCTTTAGCAGCAGGTGGAGTGCCACGCCTACCCGAAAAAGGGTATTCGGCATACCCTTTTTTCGGTATGAACACGCCCTTGTCGGCGCCCGAAGCATGGGCGAACAATGGCGATGAAAGGTAAAATTATGAACACAAACACACCCATTCCGACACCCGCCGATGCCGCAGCGCATCGCGTCGAATTCTTCCGTCTTCCCACGCCCGGCAAACGCGACCCGTTTTTTGGCCTGTCGCGCGGCTGGTATTACAAGGCAGCATCCCTCGGAGAAATCAAAATGATTTCTGTGCGCCAGCGAAACGCGCTCCGCGGCATCCGCCTGGTCGTCTATGATTCGGTGGCCGATTACGTCAGGCGGGCCGAAAAAGCTGCGGCTGAGGCAGCCATGCCCACCGCTGAAAACGCCCCGAGCTGATCCTGAAAAGTCCTCCGTGAGCCCAGGCAGCGGTCACGCTGCGTGCTTGCGCACACATCGGGCCCGGCCAAAGTGCCAGCAAGAAATGAAGGATGAGCGTATCAAAAACCCAAGTTCCGTTGAGCGAGCTCTTATCGAAGACAAGATTGCCGCGGGAAACCATGTCATCTTGCAGTTTGACGGACCCCGCTACACCCCTGAGCTTTTAAAAAAGATAAACAATCTCTGCGGGGAACTGGGGAAGAACCTGGAGGTTCGTTTCTACGGCCATTATTCCGGAGGCGCATTCGATGGTTCAACTCTTCGCTTTCTGCCAGATGTCGAGGCGCTCTCGATTGATTGCCTTCGCGATGCGATAAATCTTTCCGCCCTAAACGATTTGGCAAACCTGCGTCGGCTGTCCCTTGGGATTTATGGGCTGGACGACCCGAATTTCTTAAAACCACTCCAATTGCGTAACGTTGAACGATTGTGCATCAGCGAAACAGCGAAAGCAAATATCGACCTGGCACCACTGGAAACCTGCATAAACCTCAATGAACTTTTTGTGGTCGGGCATACAAAGAATATTGACTGCCTTGCAAGGCTCCCGGCGTTGCGAACGCTTTCCCTGGGGCACATCTCTAAGAAGCAAAAGCTCGAGTTCGTTTCCAACATTCAGTCGTTGAGACGGCTGGTCGTCATTCTTGGCGGTCGAGAAAATCTTTCTGAGATTCACCATACCTCATTGGAAGAACTCGAAGTTCTGCGAGTCCTGGGCTTTAATAATATCGATTCCATCGACGCGTTTCCCTCACTTCGGTCGCTTGTGATCGAAGACCAGATTCGATTGAAAAACATTCGCTTCAGCGCTTCGAATAAACACATTCAGTCGTTCAGGATTTTTAACTGCAAGACCTTGCGCGATCTCGATGGCCTGAATTACCTCAGCGAATTGAAATCGATCCGAATTGGGATGACCGCGCTGAATATTGATTCCATCCTCGAACAACATCTTGCCAAGTCACTGCAAGTTTTCTCGTTTCACACTGGAAGACACAAAGAAAACGCCACGATTCGAAAAAAGTTGGATGCCCTCGGTTATCGGGAATAGAGGTTCATTTCAGCCGTCACTCGGTTTCATCATCGTTCCATAAAAGGGTCGAAGTGATGTCCCTGACATGGGCTCGAACGGTTCCCCCTGTTCGTCCGACGAGCCGTTTTAGGAGGAAAAAATAGTTGGTGACGTGAAATTTGGTTACGCTTGATGCGGCGCTCCCGCGGTGAGCAATCGCCCCACGTAGCTCTACATAATAGTCCAATTTGTGCCGCGCGTTGTCTGGGTATATCCTCTTCCACCGCCATTTGTCCGATATTCTCGGTATCCCGAGGGCCGAGCAAAATAGTTGATCAATGTTCCCCGATTTTGGCGTATTCAATCGCCGATTCCTCTCTGCCTGCATCGACACCAACCGATTCCTCAAAACCTCCCTCCAGCAGCCATCAGCCAGCTTCCAAATCGCGAGTTCATGCGAATCTTGCTTCAGCTCTTTAGCAATAAGTTTCCTTAGCTCCTCAGGCAATTTATCAGCTGAGGGTGCATGAACAACGATATGTTCTAAAGCTTCTGCCGCTATATCCTCACAATATGCCTCCCAAAATGAGGTGAGCAGGACAATTGCAGATTTGTTCAGGACCTCTAGTCCGAATCTCCTGCCCTTGGCCATGCCACCCGTGTCTCGATGCAATTCGATCAATCGTTCAATGTCGTCGGCGTTTTCAGAGAAGGCGATTCGGGCTTTGGAAGGCATCGGGGTGGAATAATAAGAGGTAAATCGTCTTTGAATTTACGCTAGGGAAGGGTCAAATCGGACGGGTTCTGGCGGCCATCCCAAATCCTGACGATCTCCACCAGCCGGTTCGATTCGGTGACCTGATAAAAAATCAGGTAATAGCGATGGGACAATTTGCGAAGGCCGGGCCGGCGCTTAACCGCTGTACCGCGATAGGGAAGGCTCGCCAACGATTCGGACAGGGCGATCAATTCCTCACCGATCATCTCGGCTTTTGCCGGACTTCCGTGCACGCCTTGGGCGATAAATCGGGCAATCGTTCCCAAGTCCCGTAATGCCGGGTTGGAAATAATTACCCGGTAATCCATTTGCGCAGATGGTGACGTGCTTCTCCAATCGGCACCCCGCCTTCTGTCGCCAGAGAGCGCAAGCCCTCGTCGATGGCCGCGAGCATTTCCGGCGTCTCTTCGGCCGTCTCATCAAGCCAATGCCGCAAGGCTTGCTGCTCTTTTGGATCGAGCTGCAGAATCGCATCTTGAATTTCAGCGAGTTTGGTCATGCGTGGTCAGGAACGGCTGATGATGGAAACCATCGTTCCCGCGAGCCTTAAAGTCAATTCGGCGATTTCGGCAGGAGCGTGAATCCTCCTCATTCTTTCGCAAGAGGCCTCTCAATGACCTGCTTGGCCCAGCGCTGCCAATCCAAAAACCATCGAAAACACAATCAGCATAAAACCAAAAACGACGGCAAGCAGACGCAAAAAGGGGCGCACTTCTTTAACACTTCGATTGGGCTTGAGAACCAGGCGCTGAAGCGCGGGAGAAATAGGGGTGGCGATGGAAAGCACAAAACCTAAAAATAATGGCAGCAGAATCGAGGGCCCTGGAATTGACTGAATTGATTTCGACCCGTGGAGAAGTGGAAAACCGAAAAGAAAAGCCGCATTCCAAACTGCGATGGCAGCGATGACGGCCGACCACCGGAACGCCATTCCACGCCGCACCGGCGCATCGGCAGACGAGGCATGCGGACCAAAACCGGACTCCTGAATTCCACGAAGAACGTTGTCAGGATTCCCGATGCACCAAAAAATAAAGCGTTCCGGATATTCCGCCACGTTGTGGCGAATCTGAATGCCCCAACCAATAACAGGAATCATGGTATACTTTTCGATCGAAGACACCTGATCGGCGGCAAACTCGTAAGTGCCAAAAATGGTGATCCTGATGGCAAGCCGATCCGCCGTCGCCGTAAGCTTGGCCAAGGGCCACGATGCGTTCATTCTGCCAACGCGGGCTCCACCGGTTGCAAAAAAGGGATTAGGCATAATGGCTGGAACAAAGCTAGAGCAGGTTCTGGCGGCCGCCTCATAAAAGTCAATTGACGGCAGTGTTCCCAACAAGAAACACCAAGATTCGCGGGCCTCAGATGCGTTCTGCTGTCCGAATGCCGAACAGACCTGGGCCGTTTTCTCCGCGCTTGTCCCCGCGTGGGTCATCGCTAACGTTCTGCAACAAATATGAATCCCCTACTGCGAAAGCTGAACATCGTATTAGCGATTGGCGGTGGCTTTACCGGAGTCGTTGTGACGTTGCAGGCGTTCTTTACCTCGAAAGAGGCAAATCCGATGGTCTACGCGATGTTCGCGGGCTTCATTGCGCTGTATGCCTACGGCGTTGCTGCCGGACTGCGCTTCGCCGAAAAAGAAGAAGAAAAGAAGCATTTGATCATTTTCTACTGGCTTCAAGTGCCATGGGTTTCCTCACCGGTGATCGGCTATCGGTTCGCTTCTGGATTTCACGTTTCTGGCGCTATCATCGGAGCGAAGCTGAGCGGCTTTTTCCGCATCGGCAGCGATTGGCAGTTCAATCTCTTTCAGTCGATTCCTTGGGGCATTGGCCTAAATATTTTCGCCCTCGGCATGGTCTTATTTCTTATGAAGAAGAAAGTGCCGAATCAGGCGCCAGAGCCAACGCCCATAACGGTCACGCCTCCTGCTGCGCAGGAGCCGCGCCAGATATAGGCCCGGCTCATCCTCGAACGTTAGGCATCTATGGACACACCAGCTACACCTTCAGACGCTTACAAGGCCATCATTGACCAGCTCGTCCATGAGACGCGCCTTCATGGTGCGGGTTCGCTTGTGGCAGAGAGAGGTGTTTTCTCCAACGCTCCAGCCCATCAGGAGTATAACGCGTTCATTCGGTCTCTTTCTCCAGAGCATCGGGCATTATTGGCGCGGATGTTGAGCGAGGCGCGGGATGGCACGATTCACGACGTCCTTGCGGCGTTGACTTGGTGGATGACGACCAGAGAGGTTGGGCTGACATTTCGCGGCGAGCCGATGCCCATCGAATTGAGCGGGATGGGACTGCACGGTGACTACGTCGGCCGCAGAGATGGATGGGAGTGGCCGACATGAAAATGCCCTCGCATGGGTCTGCTCTAACGTTATGCACCCATGAATAACTTGGGCCCGCTTCTTTTCTTGGCATTTCTCGTTGGCCTCCTGGTTTGGCGTGTCCTCCATCGCCCACCGTCCCTTAAGCAACATTTCGAAGATTGGGCTCGCTGGAATGGCATTATTGTAACGATGGCGCAGCGTCGTTACTTGTTTGTTGGACCGTTCAAATGGAGACGTTCCGGCATCGCTTACCGGATAAAAGTCCAAGAAAATGGGCGCGCACGGTCCGGCTGGGTGCGTTTTGGGTATGATTTCTTCGCAACTCAACCATGGGCGTCCTCCGCCGTCTGGGACGACGAGCCACACGATGCGCCCAACCAATCGTCGGATCCGACTCTTTCTTCAGTCACGCCTCCTGCGTGGCAGGATTCGCGCCTTCCTTAGAGCTGACACCTTAACGTTAGCCAAAAAATGAGCACCGGACGGATCATCACTCTTACGCTATTTGCAGCTTTTTTCGGCCTTTTTTTCGTCGGCGTAATCCGATTTCGAAGCGTGGCACTCCTTTTCTACGCAGCGATGTTTGTCCATTTAGCCATCAACTATCGAAAAATAAAAAGCGTCGATGAGAAGTCGGTCGCATTCCAGCGGGAAGTGGAGGCACGGAATAAACAAATGCCTTGGACTTGTTCTAATAAGGATTACGCCAAGATTCTGATGGCCGGCATGTGTTGCAGTCTTTTATT
>Ga0210402_10004735_pt1 | contig 12324 bp, 10 predicted proteins | sample IncBWC7MmetaG_FD_161055 | JGI IMG/M metagenome (GOLD analysis project Ga0210402, IMG submission 161055) | Forest soil microbial communities from Barre Woods Harvard Forest LTER site, Petersham, Massachusetts, United States - Inc-BW-C-7-M | ecosystem: Environmental > Terrestrial > Soil >...
GCGGCATTTCCGCCGGGCAGGCCTTAGGCGCGCTGTGGGGGATTGCTTCGGTGATTTGTTAATTACACCAAGATCGCAAAGATCGCGAAGCGGAGGCTTTCTTTTTTAACCACTGATGGGCACTTATAGACACTTATTAATTCGGTTCAGATTGCTGAAAAACTGGACTGCGAACGCAGCAGAGTTTTTCCATAGCCCGCCGAAATCAGCGATCACAAGTGTTCATGAGTGGTTAAAAAAATCTATTCCAATATCCGCGCTTATCTGCGTCCATCTGCGGTTAAAAAATCCGGGCATGGGAGCGGGAGATATTAGTGCCACAGGAGTGCGCATTAGTGGTTAAGATATAACCGGGTCTATCACCGCGAACAAAATCTGCGGTGTTATTTGCAACCGGTGAAGAGATGGGGCCGGCGTGGGCTGTTAAATTAGCGTTGCTGAGAACAGCAACCGATGAACGCAACTTTGCCCAAGCCACGAAAAAACATGATGCAAGCCGCGCTCGAACATGCTTCGGGGGACAAGCGTTTCCGGATCCTGGAAGCGCACATGAAGAAGTTTCAGTTCAAGCAGGACGCCCTGATCGAAATTCTGCACAAGGCCCAGGAGCTGTTCGGTTTTCTCGAGGACGACCTGCTTTTTTTCGTCGCCTCGAAATTGAAGCTTCCGCCCAGCCGGGTTTACGGCGTCGCGACGTTCTACCACTTTTTCCGGCTCAAGCCGCAGGGCGAGCACACGTGCGTCGTCTGCATGGGCACGGCCTGCTACGTGAAAGGCGCGGATAAAATCATCTCGGCCATTGAGGCACACACCAAGATCAAGCCGGGCGAAACGACGCCGGACAACAAGCTCTCGCTCCTGACCGCGCGCTGCATCGGGGCCTGCGGCATCGCTCCCGCCGTGACCTACGATGGCCAGGTCGCCCCCAAGCAGACACCCGCGTCCGCCCTCGAGAAACTCAAATCCTGGACCTGAAACATGCAACTGGATGACCTCACCGCATTGGCTGACCGGCAAAAGTCGGCCCGCAAGAAAATCTGCCTGCGAACCTGCATGTCGGCCGGTTGCCTGACGTCGCGAGCCGACGCCATCAAGGCGAACCTCGAGCAGGAAGTCACCAAGCGCGGGCTCACGGCCGACGTCGAGGTCCGGCGCGTCGGCTGCATGGGATTTTGCGGGCAGGGTCCCCTCGTCGGCGTGGATGGTGTCCGCAAGGACGAGCTTCTCTTCGAGCACGTGAAGCCCGAGGACGCACCGGCCATCGTGGATGCGCTCAAGGACGGCAAGACCGACCTTGAAGTCGGCGATCCGCATCACCCATTTTTTGCCAAGCAGATGAAGATCGTGCGCGTCAACGGCGGCCTGATCGACCCGGAAAACATCAACGACTACGTCGCGGCCGGCGGATACAAGGCATTGCACACGGTGCTGACGGAGTTCACGCCCGCCCAAGTCGTGGAAGAAATGATCAAAAGCGGATTGCGCGGGCGCGGCGGCGCGGGTTTCCCGACCGGCCTCAAATGGAAAATGCTCGCCCAGTCTCCCGGCCCCAAAAAATACATCGTCTGCAACGGCGATGAAGGCGACCCGGGCGCGTTCATGGACCGCAGCGTGCTGGAGAGCGATCCCCACCTTGTCCTCGAGGGCATGGCGATCGCCGCCTACGCGACGGGCGCGGACCAGGGCTTTCTTTACGTGCGGGCGGAGTATCCGCTGGCGATCAGCCGGCTGCAGGTGGCGATCAAGCAGGCGAAGCAGCTTGGCCTGCTGGGCGGCGCGATTTTCGAGTCACCTTTCAGCTTCAACGTTGAAATCCGCATCGGCGCCGGCGCGTTCGTCTGCGGCGAGGAGACCGCCCTCATGGCCTCGGTGGAAGGCAAGCGCGGCACACCGCGTCCCCGCCCGCCGTTCCCGGCGGAGAGCGGCTTGTGGGGCTGCCCGACGCTGATCAACAACGTCGAAACCTTCGCCAACATCACCGCCATCGTGACGCGGGGCGCGGAGTGGTATGCGTCCATCGGCACGGAAAAAAGCAAGGGCACGAAAGTCTTCGCCCTCACCGGAAAACTTCAAAACAACGGCCTGATTGAAGTGCCCATGGGCATCACCCTGCGGCAGATCGTCGAGGAAATGGGCGGCGGCGCGCCGAACGGGGGCCGCGTCAAGGCGATCCAGACCGGCGGGCCGTCCGGCGGCTGCATCCCGGCCGAATATTTTGATACGCCGGTGGACTACGACTCGCTCACCAAGCTCGGTTCGATCATGGGCTCGGGCGGCATGGTCGTGATGGACCACGCGACCAACATGGTCGAGATCGCGAAATTCTACATGGAGTTCTGCAAGGACGAATCCTGCGGCAAATGCATCCCGTGCCGCGCGGGAACCGCCCAGATGCTCCACCTGCTGGAAAAGCTGATTGCCCGCCAAGCCACGCTCCACGACCTCGAAAAGCTCGAGGAGCTTTGCGACATGGTGAAAAACACGAGCCTCTGTGGATTGGGCCAGACCGCGCCGAATCCCGTGCTGAGCACCCTGCGTTTTTTCCGCCAGGAATACCTGGAGTTGTTGCAACCCGATCACTCCGGCCGACCCGTGGCCTCATCGGCGGCTGACCGCACCCCGGCCCAAGCATCATCCAACCCGTCCCAACATGGCAAAAACACTTAAAATCGATGGCAAGGAAGTCAGCGCCCCGGACGGAGCCACCGTCCTCGAAGCGGCGACCGACGCGGGGGTGAAAATTTCCACGCTCTGCCACCTGGAAGGCGTCTACGACGTTGGCGCCTGCCGGCTCTGCCTGGTCGAAGTCGCCGGCACGCCGAAACTGCTGCCCGCCTGCACGACCAAGGTCTCCGAGGGCATGGCCATCACGACCAACAGCGAGCGCCTGCAGAAATACCGTCGCATGACCCTCGAGCTGTTGTTTGCCGAGCGAAACCACGTCTGCGCCGTGTGCGTGACCAACGGCCACTGCGAGTTGCAGACCCTGGCCTACAGCCACGGCATGGACCACGTCCGCTACGAATATTCTTTTCCGCAATGGGACGTGGATATCACGCACCCGCGGTTCGGCATGGACCACAACCGCTGCATCCTGTGCACGCGCTGCGTCCGGGTGTGCTGGCACGTGGAAGGCGCGGGCACCAAGAATGTCGCCGGGCGCGGGGCCGGCGCGCAGATCATCACCGATCTCTGCCAGCCCTGGGGCGAGTCGGACAGCTGCACCAAGTGCGGCAAATGCGTCATGGCCTGCCCGACGGGCGCGCTTTTCAACCGCGGTTCCACCGTGGGCGAAATGGAGCACGACCGTTCGAAGCTAGAATTTATCATAACCGCGAGGGAGCAAAAACAATGGATCGCCTAAAAATAGCCACCGTTTGGTTTGGCGGATGTTCCGGCTGCCACATGTCCTTCCTGGACATGGACGAATTCCTCATCGATCTCGCCGAGAAGGTGGAGATTGTGTTCAGCCCGATCGTGGATGCGAAGGAGTATCCCGAAAACGTGGACCTCGTCCTGATCGAGGGGGCGGTTTGCAACGAGGAGCACGTTGAAATGGCCTACAGAATCCGTGAGCGCACAAAAATCATCGTCGCGTTTGGCGATTGCGCGGTGACCGGCAACGTCACCGCGATGCGCAACCAATTCGGCCTGACGAATGCGGACGATGTGCTGCAGCGCGCCTACATCGACCTGGCCGACACCAACCCGCAGATTCCGAGACTGGCCGGCGTCGTGCCGGTGCTGCTGAAACGCGTCCTGCCGCTGCAGGAAGTCGTGCACGTGGATTTTTACCTGCCCGGCTGCCCGCCGCCGGCGGCGCGCATCAAGTCTTTCGTGGTCCAGCTGCTGGCGGGGAAAACCCCGAAGCTCGAGGGCCTGGATGTGAAATTCGGCTGAACAAAAAATTGAAGGAACGGTTATGGCAAAACGGATTTTAATCGACCCAGTGACGCGCATCGAAGGCCACGCCAAGATCTCCATTCATCTGGACGATTCCGGCAATGTCACGGACGCCGAGTTCCACGTCGTCGAGTTCCGCGGCTTTGAAAAGTTTTGCGAGGGGCGGCCCTACTCGGAAATGGCGAGCATCACGCCGCGCATCTGCGGCATCTGCCCGATCAGCCATCTGCTTGCCTCGGCCAAGGCCTGCGACGCCATCATGGCCGTCGCGATTCCCCCGGCGGCTGAAAAATTGCGGCGGTTGATGAACATCGGCCAGATCGTCCAGTCGCACGCGCTCAGCTTCTTCCACCTGAGCGCGCCGGATTTCCTGCTCGGCTGGGACACGCCCCCGGAAAAGCGCAATATTTTCGGCATCCTCGCCGCGAACCCGGACCTCGCCCGCGCCGGCATCCGCCTGCGGCAGTTCGGCCAGGAAATCATCGAGGTGCTCGGGGGCAAAAAAATCCACCCGGCCTGGGCCGTGCCCGGCGGCGTGCGCAACGGGCTGACGGAAGAGGGCCGGAAGAAACTCGCCGCCTGGCTGCCGGAAGTGCACGCCACGGCGCAGACCGCGCTCGACCTGTTCAAGAAGGTGCTCGAAACGCACAAGCGCGAGACGCAGGTGTTCGGCAACTTTCCGTCGCTGTTCATGGGCCTCGTCGGGCCGGACGGCACCTGGGAACACCACAGCGGCAAGCTGCGCGTGGTGGACAGCAACCGCAGCATCATCGCGGACCAGTTGGATGCGCAGGATTACGCCAGTTTCATCGGTGAAGCAGTGCAGCCGACTTCCTACCTGAAATCCCCTTACTACAAGCCGCTCGGCTATCCGGCCGGCATGTATCGCGTGGGCCCGCTGGCACGCCTGAACATCTGCGAACGCATGGGCACGCCCAAGGCGGATGCGGAGTTCAAGAATTTCCGCAGCCTGAGCCGGGGCGCCGTGACGTCATCCTTTCAGTATCACTATGCGCGTCTGATCGAAGTCATTGCCTGCATCGAGCAGGTGGAGGCGGCGCTGGGCGATCCCGACCTGTTCAGCGACGACCTGCGCGCAGATGCCGGCATCAACAAACTCGACGGCGTGGGCGTGAGCGAGGCACCCCGCGGGACGCTGTTCCATCATTACACGGTGGATCGCGACGGGCTCATCAAGAAAATGAACCTGGTCATCGCCACCGGGCAGAACAACCTGGCCATGAACCAGACGGTGGCACAGATCGCGCGGTATTATGTGCGCGGGGAAAAGATTCCCGAGCCGATGCTCAACCGCGTCGAGGCGGGCATCCGCTGCTACGATCCCTGCCTGAGCTGCTCGACCCACGCGGCGGGCACCATGCCCCTGCAAGTCCAGCTTGTGCGGCCGGATGGAACGGTTGCGGCGGAAGTGAGCAGGAGCTAACAAACCGTAGTTGGCATTTGGTAGTTAGTAGGTCGGGCTTTACGCCCGACACTTGTCCACCGCATTGTCATTCAGAGCGCAGCGAAGAATCTCTTTCTCCTGTTGTAGCTAGGGTCGCTGACCCCGGCGCCGGCCTCAACGAGGCCGGCTACATCGGCAATTGGTATTTGGCAGTTTGAAATTCGACGTTCGAGCGCAGGCGCTCGCTTGCGTCCGCACCAAATACTAATTTCCAACTACCAATTACTGGCCGGCTCGAGCGCCAGCCTGCACGCTGCCCACAGCGCACTCGCAAAAGGTCGCCATTCAATCCATCTTAAAGCCTGTGGCACCTGAAATCCACATTTCTGAACCGGCGGGCCTGCTCGTGATCGGCTATGGCAATGAACTCCGCGGCGACGATGCCGTCGGGCCCAGGGTCGCAACCGAAGTGGCCGGATGGAAGATGTCCGGCGTGCGCACCATGACCTGTCACCAGCTCACGCCCGAACTCGCGGACCCGATCTCGACGGCGGCTCGCGTCATTTTCGTGGATGCAGTGGGCGCGTTTTCGAAGGAGGTTTCGCTTTGTGAGATTGCCCCGGCGGCCCCCGCTTCGGGCATCATGACGCACGTGGTCGACCCGCAGATCCTGCTGCGGCTGGCCCGGGAGGTTTTTGGCCGGTGCCCCAAAGCCTGGTGGCTGACCGTGCCGGTGGATAACCTGGATTTCGGGGAGAAGCTTTCACCGCTGGCCCAACGCGGAATGGAAGAGGCCCTGGAAAAAATTCGGGCGATGGTTGGCAGCTAGTTTGGTCCGACTGCTTGCGGTCTTCCGAGGTAGGGCGGATTATCCTAATCCGCCGTTCGAATACATCCTGTAACGGCTCGTTAAGGCTAACGAGCCCTACCCGCGCTGCCGCGCGAAAGGGCTCAGACGTACTTGCTCGGCGCGGGTTGCTCGTCGGGTTTGCCTTCGTAGCCGTGCGGGCCGCCGGCGGAGTCGCTCCAGAGCGGCAGATTCTTGTGGTGCCCTTCCCAGGTATGCAAGATTTCGGTGCCCAGCGCGGGATTGCGTGCGTCGAGCATCAGGCGGTTGAGCGCGCAATAGGCCAGGGCTTCGGGTTTCACTTTCAAGCCGGACGCGAAGCGTTCGACCGCGTCGTACTCAGCGTATTCGAGGTGGATTTTGATGATGGGCATGGCGGCCTCCAATTTTTGGGATTTAGTTGCGGACGGAAATCACTCATGATGGCGGTGTCGGCGGCGGCGAATCCGGCTCCGGTTTGGACTCCGGTGCGGCATGCTTAAGCCGGGCGAATTTGCGGAGAGATGAACCGCCGGCCCATTATCACCGAATCATCGCGGCCCGGCTCGCCACATCTTGGCCGGCTTGGCGCATTTTTTGACGTAATGGCGCAAACGCGCACAAAAACCAAAATAGCGCACGATCGCGAAACTCCAGTGCTACGCGGGATTTTCGTGGTTTGCGATCTGCGCGCGCCGGCAGGCAGACGCCGGCCAAACATTGCGCACAACTTAACAAGACATGCGCAGCCGGCGCGCAAGAATTCAGGCATGATCGTCGCGACCAATCAGAGCCACTTATTCCACGCCGACCAGCACAACCTCAAAAACTTTTTCCATGACGTTCCGACCGCGTTGCACCAAAACCACCCTGATCTTCGGAGGCACCGCCCTGTGGGCCATCGTGTTGATCGGATGCGTGACCGCCAACCGCACCATGCTCGCGCCGCCACAGATCGCCGGCGCGAAATTCGTTGGCTCGAAAGAATGCGTGCAATGCCACGCGGACAAGACCGATCACTTTGCTTCGTCCAGCCACGCGCGTCTCTCGATCTCAGACCCAAAGGTTGGCAACACGGGCTGCGAGGCCTGTCACGGCCCGGGCAGCCTCCACGTGGCCTCCGGCGGCGCCGCGGGCACGATTGTCAATCCGCGCAAATCCCCGGAGACGTGCTTCCAATGCCATCTCGACAAACGCGCGCAATTCAGCCTGCCCAACAGCCACCAGGTGTTGAACGGCAAGATGAGCTGCGCGGACTGCCACGATGTGCACAAAGGCGACGCCATCGCCGGCACGGGCGCCGATCTTGCCGCACAGAACGACACCTGCACCAAGTGCCACACCGAGCAAAAGGGACCGTTCGTCTTTGAGCACGGCGCCATGCGCGAGGGCTGCACCTCCTGCCACAACCCGCACGGCACGATCAATGCGAAGATGCTCGTCGCCCGCGACGCAAATCTCTGTCTCCGCTGCCATCTCGAGGCCCCTGATCCCGGTTCATCCGGAGAGATCAACGCCAATGCCATCAGACACTCGTCCGAAAATCACAACACCCGGCTGATGCAGGGCACCTGCTGGAGCGCGGGCTGCCACGAAGCCCCGCACGGTTCCAACGCCAACTCCCACTTCCGTTACTGACCGCACGACCGATCACACGACATGAAAACACTATTTTTTCCCATCATTCGCAGTGCCGGCCTGCTTTCGGGCGCCCTGCTCATCTGCGCGGGCTCCCCGATCCGCGCGGACGATACCCAGTCCGACGCTTTTCCCGCTTTCGAGAGTTATATCAAAGTCAGCGGCCAGGCACCAATCATGGTCACCGGAAACAAAAACGCCTTCCAAAGCCGGACCAAGCAAGCAGACCCCGGCGCCGCCGGCATCGAAGACTTCCATTACGCCAAGGACCTTTCAAAGACCACCACCCAGGAGATCGACGGCAAGGCGTTGGCCGGCAGCGAGGATTATCTGCTCCGGTACAATGTCACGAAAACCAATGTCGGCTCGATTGACTTCGGTTATAAACGCTTCCGCACGTTCTACGACGGCGTGGGCGGCTTCTTCCCCCTCAACAGTGAGTGGCTGCCGTTCACCAGGCAGGATCTCCACATCGACCGCTCCAAATTCTGGGTCGAAGCGAACATCGCACTGCCGGACGCGCCGGTGATCACCGTGCGCTACACCAATGAGCTGCGTGACGGCCGCAAGGACTCCACGATCTGGGGCCCAACCGACTTCACCGGCCTGCCGAGCGGCAGCACGAGCATCGTTCCCACCACCACCACGCAAATCGCTGATTCCCGTAGAATCGTGCCAAGCTACATCAACGTCGGCGAGCGCCACGAGCGGCTCGAGGCCAGCGTGCAGCACACGATCAAGACGACTTCGTTTGAAGTCACGCTGTTCGGCGACGGCACCAACAACGCCGACACGCGCTACGTCACGCAATTCCCAGGCGAAGTGAAGCCAGCCAAGGGGCTGCCCTCCGCCTCCAACCCTGCGCAGTGGAGCAACCAAGTCCTGGAAGCCCAGACGGACGCGCTAAAAACCAAGACCTCCGGATTCAACGCGGCAACCGAAACGGCCATCGGCGACAAGCTCACTTTGCAGACTGGCACCCAATACTCGCTCGTGCATGCGACGATCGGCGGCGACCGCCCGCTGATCACTTCCACCCCAACCACCGCGGGCACGGTGCCGGTGACAACCGACACCTATCAGAACCTCGCCGGCGGCACACGGGTAAAGGATTTTGTCGGCAATGTTTCACTCGAGTATCGGCCCATTCCGTCGTTGTCCGCCAAGGCGGCGTGGAAGATCGAGGATGAGTTCATCAGCGGCGCTTCGACTTTCAACTCGTTGGCGGCTTCGGGCACGCCCGCCACCACCGTCACCTCGACCCCCCGGGTCGCTTGGGAACATGTTCACCGGAACACGGAAATTCCCGAACTGGACCTTCGCTACACCGGCATCAGGAATCTTGCGCTCTACAGCCGCGTCAGCGCGAGCAACGTCAACGGCATTGACCGCGACATCGCCGCTTACAACCCACTCATCACTCCGATCACCGCAACGACGGCCAACAACAACGACCGCGAAAGACACGTCGACTACACGGTCGGCGCCAACTGGCGGGCCTCGCAGCTGCTCACGCTCCGCGGGGAATATTTCAGCAAGGGACACAAGGACAACAGCGTCGGTTATGGCGCAAACCTCGGCGATTACTACCTGCTCGATTCACAATATACGGGCTACAAGATCACCGCGCTGGCCACGCCCTGGGCCACGCTCGGCTTTACAACGAGGTTCGTTTCGCAGCATGGCAAGACGAAGGTCACGGGTTTCCTGCCCACCTACCCGGCCTTCGATGCGGGGAACACCAAGAACTACATGGTCGGCGAGACCATCGACTGGACGCCCTGCACCGAGTGCTACATGGAATTGGACGCCAACCTGGTGTACAATGTCATCAGCACCATCTATCCGCGGGCCGGGGTCACGCCCGCCGTGGGCGCGCAAGCCGCCTTTGACACCAACAATGTCCTCCAGAACTCCAACAACAACTACGTGACCGTCAGTTTTCTCACCGGATTTGTCGTCGATCCGGAAACCGACCTGCAGTTCCAGCTCACTTACTACCGGGCCCATGACGGGAACACGGCCCTGGCCCCCTGGACAACGCCCTACGGCGTGGCGGTTCGCGATGTCTCGGGCACCATCGGTTTGAAGCACAAATTCACCGATCGCATGATCGGCGAAGCCAAGCTCGGTTACTTCGACAGCCAGAACGACACCACGGGCGGCTTCACCAGCTACCACGGCCCGGTCGGCTATGTCTCCGTCGCCTACGCGCTTTAAACAATATCTGTTGGCGGGGCCGGCTCCTTTACGCCGCCCCGCCAATTTATGCGCGGTGTGCAGTTTTTGTTATTTAGCGCCTGTTGTGTGGTTTTTCGGCCAACCATTATCCCCATCAGCCGGCCAATTTTATTTCACCCCGGAGCATTTTCAGAGGAGAAACGCGGTGGGCTGAGCTTTTACCCGAAAAAAAACCGTCGGTATTAATCCAGGGAGTTTTTCCCGCCAGCGTGGATGTTCTTATAAAAACAACAACCTGTTGTTATACATTTACCGAAAGACCACAATCCCTTGTGTTCCAAGGACGGCCTCAGTTACTACTTATTTTACCATGGTAATCAAACGCGATGGACGACGGGTCGAGTTCGACGAAACGAGAATTCATCAGGCGATTCTCCGGGCTGGCACGGCCACCGGCGAATTTGACACCTCGGTGGCGGCCCGCCTCGCGGCCAACGCCGCCCGGATTCTGCTGGCCCGTTCGGCCGGCGAGGCCATCACCATCGAACAGATCCAGGACGAGGTGGAATTGCAGCTCATGCTGACCGGGCACCTGAAAACCGCCCGTTCTTACATTGTCTATCGCGAACAGCGCAAGGTGTTGAGGGCCGACAAACGCTCCCTCGTCGATGTCGAATCCTCGATCAACGAGTATCTCACCCGCCAGGATTGGCGGGTGTCCGCCAACGCCAACCAAGGGTACAGCCTGGGCGGGCTCATCCTTAACATCTCCGGAAAAATCACGGCCAACTACTGGCTGAGTCATGTTTACCCGCCCGAAGTCGGCACCGCCCATCGCAACGGCGATGTGCACATCCACGATCTGGACATGCTGTGCGGATACTGCGCGGGCTGGTCGCTGCGCACGCTGCTGATGGAGGGACTCAACGGCGTGCCGGGCAAAGTGGAGGCTTCGCCGCCGAAGCACATGCATTCGGCCATCGGACAGATCGTGAATTTTCTCGGCACGCTCCAGAACGAATGGGCCGGCGCCCAGGCGTTTTCATCCTTCGACACTTACATGGCGGCCTACATCCGCAAGGATCACATGCGTTACGAGGAAGTGCGGCAGTGCATCCAGGAGCTCATCTATAATCTCAACGTCCCTTCGCGCTGGGGCACGCAGACGCCTTTCACCAACCTCACCTTTGACTGGACCTGCCCCGAAGATTTGAAAAAACAGGTGCCGATCATCGCCGGACAGGAACAGCCCTTCACCTACGGCGATCTCCAGACCGAGATGGACATGATCAACCGGGCCTACATCGAGATCATGAGCGAGGGCGACGCCAGGGGCCGCGTTTTCACCTTCCCGATCCCCACCTACAACATCACCGAGGATTTTCCGTGGGACTCGGAGAATGCCAACCGCCTCTTCGCCATGACCGCGAAGTACGGGCTCCCCTATTTCCAGAATTTCATCAACTCCGACCTGAAGCCGAACATGATCCGGTCGATGTGCTGCCGACTGCAGCTCGACCTGCGCGAATTGCTCAAGCGCGGCAACGGGCTCTTCGGTTCGGCCGAGCAGACCGGGTCGCTCGGTGTTGTCACGATCAACTGCGCACGGCTCGGCTATCTCTACAAGGCCGACGAGCCTCGCCTCCTCCGGCGCATAGATGAACTGCTGGATCTCGGCCGCAACAGCCTGGAAATGAAACGCAAGGTCGTGCAACGGCTGATGGACCAGGGGTTGTTCCCCTTCACCAAGCGCTACCTCGGCACCATGCGAAACCACTTCTCCACGCTCGGCGTGAATGGCATCAACGAGATGATCCGCAACTTTACCAACGATCGCGACAACATCACCACCGATTGGGGTTACGCCTTCGCCCTGCGCCTGCTGGACCACATCCGCGCGCGCATCCTCCAGTTTCAGGAAGAAACCGGCCACATGTATAATTTGGAGGCGACCCCGGCCGAGGGCACCACGTACCGGTTCGCGAAGGAGGATTGCAAGCGCTGGCCCGACATCCTGCAGGCCGGCACCGCCAGCAATCCCTATTACACCAATTCGTCGCAACTCCCCGCGGGTTACACCGACGATCCCTTCGAGGCCCTCGAGCACCAGAACGACCTCCAGCGCAAATATACCGGCGGCACCGTGCTCCATCTTTACATGTCGCAGCGTCTCTCCGATGCGGAAGCCTGCAAAAAACTGGTCCGCCGCGCGCTCGAGCGATTCTCCCTGCCCTACATCACGATCACCCCGACGTTCTCGATCTGCCCGAAGCACGGCTATCTCTCCGGCGAACATAAGTTCTGCCCAAAATGCGACGAAGATCTCATCCACCAAAAACGCGCATCGGCCGCCAGTTTGAATTGAGTGCCA
>Ga0210402_10004738_pt1 | contig 12320 bp, 12 predicted proteins | sample IncBWC7MmetaG_FD_161055 | JGI IMG/M metagenome (GOLD analysis project Ga0210402, IMG submission 161055) | Forest soil microbial communities from Barre Woods Harvard Forest LTER site, Petersham, Massachusetts, United States - Inc-BW-C-7-M | ecosystem: Environmental > Terrestrial > Soil >...
TCCGAGACATTCCGGTCAACTTCGAAAGCCGACTGATCCCTCCCCGTCCCTGATCCAGAGCTTTGTCGGCGACAAACAACCGCGCCTGAAACTCGTTGAGTGTATTCAGCACTTTGAGCCAACGACTCTCCTCAGGAGAACGACGATTGGACCTGCTCATCCACCCTACGGTAACCGAAAGCCGAAGATTTGTCCATATAATTCCTCCGGCTCGCCTAAGTCGGAGAGCCATTCGGGCTTCGTTAACCAAAGTTTGACGAGTCGAATTCTGCAGAGCCATCCCGACAGCGGTTTTCCCTTCCACCTCCCAGGCGAGAGGACCTTCGGAACAGATCACAATTTCCGAATCTCGTCTTGGATGACACCACGGAGAAACTATTTTGCCCGAATTCTCTGTTCGCTTGTTCGGATCTGTGTGGTTTCCGCCCGCATAAACATCGGCCATTCGGCTACAAAGGGCGAAACCGGCCGCGCTGTTCAGGTCGCCAAAACAGCGGCGTGGATTGCTCTTGAGCTTTTCGCGCCGCTCCTCAACGGCGTCCGTTTGCTCGTTGCCAGTGCGGTGTACCTCGGTGCCCGTGAGGAAGTTGATGCTCTGATCGTGGGTGGCAAGTGTGGCCCCCCCGAGCTTCTAGAATCTAAAGCTTTCGACTCTCGCGGCCGATCTGTAAAGCGGAGAGGTTAGTGTCGATGGCCGCGGTCCGAGAACCGTTTCTACCCAATTCGCCTGGCCGGACCAGCGCTCGATGGTTCTTTGGCGGACTCATGCTAGTCGCGCTGATGACCGCTGCCGGGGCACAAAGTTACCCCCGTACCGGCTTGCCGGTCCTTACGAAAGTGGCGCGGATCAGAGCCCTCACCGCGCAGGAAGCGAGGAGGGGGTACCCCATTCACTTGAGGGGCGTCATCACGTACCGCGCTCCGGACTATCTGGTGACATTCTTTCAGGACGAAACGGCCGGCGTCTTCGTCTTCATCCAGTCCTCCGGCCCTCAGATCGCCGCCGGCACCCTGGTGGAAGTAGACGGCAACACAGCACCCGGTGATTTTGCGCCGTCGATTGAGCACGCCCGAATCCGTGTCCTGGGCCATGCCGCCTTGCCCACGCCGGCTTCCAAAACAATGGAAGATCTGCTCACCGGCCGGGAGGACAGCCAGTGGGTCGAAACGCGGGGAATCGTTCACTCGGTCGCCATTGAGGACCGGTTGCCGCCGGACATGCGCTCGGGCCGGCCTCAACTGGTGCTGGGAATCGCCGACGGCCGCAATAAATTCAAAGCCAGAATCAAGGAGTTCCGGCAGGATGTGGACTACAGCTACCTGATCGATTCTCGGGTCGCTGTTCGAGGCGCCTGCGGGACGCTCTTCAATGAGCGCAGACAGCTTGTGGGCGTTCAGCTTTTTGTCCCGAGCCTCGATCAGCTCCGAGTCGAACAGGCGGGGGCTTCCGACCCCTACGCACTTTTCCCATCGCCCATCAGCAGCTTGATGCAGTTCACGCCTGGTCGGGAATCCGGCCGGCGCATGCACGTGCAGGGGGTTGTCACACTGCGTAAGCCAGGCGCCGACGTCTTCGTTCAGGACGGCTCCGGCGGCGCGGCCGTAGAAATCCAGCAAAAGACACAGATCGAGCCCGGCGACCTCGTGGATGCGACAGGCTTTCCGATCGGGGGTCAGTATGCGCCCGTTCTCCAGGATGGCGAATTGCGAAAGATCGGCCAACGCCGTCTGCCCCGGCCGCTCGATCTTACGGCTGCCACGACTCTCTCCGACGATCACGACGCGGCGCTTGTCAAAATCAATGGCACCTTGCTCGACCAGACCATGAGCGGAGAGTATCGCATCCTGACCATGCGTCTCGGCAGTTTCACCTTCACCGGGCGCGCGGAAGAGAAGACGATTGATGACCGCGTGCGCTCTATGCGGGCCGGCAGCCGGTTGCAGATGCTGGGAGTCTGGTCCGTGGAAACGGACGAATACCGCCGGCCGACGGCCTACCGGGTCCTGTTGCGATCCGCGGCCGATATTATGGTCCTGCAGTCCGCTCCATGGTGGAGCGTCCAGCGTGTCTTTGGAATCGCGGCGGCGCTGGCCGGCGTCATTCTTCTGGGTTCGCTATGGGTCGTCTTCTTGCGCCGCCGCGTGGAAGAGAAGACCGAGGCCCTGCGTGCCACCCTCGAGTCTACGGCAGATGGAATTCTGGTCGTCAATTCGAAGGGACGAGTGGTCGCTTTCAATCGCAAATTCGTCGAGATGTGGCGCATCCCCGAGCCGCTCCTGGACTCCGATGATAGCGGGCTGCTCCTGAATTCCATCACAGATCAGTTGATAGATCGTGAGAGCTTCCTCGCCAATGTGCAAGCGCTCTACAGCAATCCGGACGCCCAATGCGACGAAACTTTGGTGTTCAAGGACGGCCGCATCTTCGAGCGCCATTCCGAACCGCAGGTTGTGAAAGGCCACAGCGTCGGAAGAGTCTGCGGGTTTCGTGATGTGACGGAGCGTAGCCGGGCCCAGTCGGAGCTGGAACGAGCCAAGCAAGCCGCTGAATTGGCCAACCGCGCCAAGAGCGAGTTTCTGGCCAACATGAGCCATGAAATCCGAACGCCCATGAACGGCGTGATCGGCATGACTGAACTGGCGCTAGGCACCGATCTGACCGACGAACAGCGCGAGTATATGGAGACCGTGAAGAGCTCGGCCGGGGCACTGCTGACAGTCATCAATGACATCTTGGACTTCTCCAAGATTGAAGCCGGCAAGATGCAGCTTGATTTGATTGAGTTTAACCTCACCGACAGCCTGCAAGACATTGCCAAAGCCTTTGCGGTGCAGGCGCACCAGAAAGGCTTGGAACTCGTGTGCGATATTCGGCCGGAGGTGCCCGTCCTGGTATCGGGCGATCCTACCCGGCTGCGTCAGGTTCTCACCAATCTGCTCGGCAACGCGCTCAAGTTCACCGCCAACGGCGAAATCGAACTGCGGGCCGATGTGGCCAGCCGCGACGAGGGCGCCGTCACCACCGCCCTCCACTTCTACGTTCGAGACACCGGCATTGGAATCCCCCCGGAAAAGCACGGTTCCATCTTTGAATCCTTCACGCAGGCCGACGCCGGCACCACGCGACGATTCGGAGGGACCGGGCTCGGTCTGACAATTTCCAACCGCTTGGTGGAAATGATGGGAGGCCGTCTGTGGTTCTCAAGCGAGGTCGACAAAGGCAGCGTCTTCGAGTTTACGGTGCAAGTCAAAAACTCCGAGGGCGCGATCGAGCCCGCAGCCTCGTTACCGGTTTGCCTCCAGGGCCTTCCGGTACTAGTCGTCGACGACAACGCCACCAACCGCCGAATCCTGAGCGAGGTGCTTAAGAGGTGGGGCATGGAACCCACGCGTTCCGATACCGCCGATGGCGCCCTCATCGCCATGAGCGACGCGCATCGTACCGGAAGGCCCTTTCCGCTCGTGCTGACGGACTGTCATATGCCCGATGTCGATGGCTTCATGCTGGCTGAGCGCATCAAAAATGATCCCGATCTCAAAGGCGCCAAAATCATCATGCTCACCTCGTCGGGCCTGCGCGGGGATGCCGCGGCCTGCCGGCGGCTGGGTGTGGAATCCTATTTGACCAAGCCCGTTTGGCAATCTGAGCTGTACGAAGCGCTCTGCAGAGTCCTTCGCTACGGCCCGGCTTCCGGCCAAGAGCCGATCTTAGTGACCCAGCATTCACTGCGGGAGCAACGAATCGGCAAAGCGGCGTCGCCACTAGCGATGGAGCAGGCGCCGCTCAGAATCTTGGTAGTGGATGACAATGCCGTGAATCGGAAGCTGGCTAAGCGCCTGCTGGAGAAGCATGGCCACCAGGTCGCGCTGGCGGAAAATGGGATCGAAGCGCTCGATTACGTGGATCGTGAGCCCGTGGACCTGATACTAATGGATGTGCAGATGCCAGTAATGGACGGGTACGCCGCGACCCGTGCCTTGCGGGCGCGGGAAACCGCCCGCGGCACACGTCTGCCCGTTATTGCGATGACCGCGCATGCCATGAAAGGCGACCGTGAGCAGTGTTTAGAAGCCGGAATGGACGGGTATGTCGCTAAGCCGATCCGCGCCGAGGAACTATTCACGGCGATCAGTCTCGTTCTTTCAGCTGCTGCATGCGATCCAGCCGGCAAGGGCACTGCGTCGGCTTAAGATTCTCACCCCCGTATTATCGGTCCAGGCATTGGTCCAGGATATCGCTAGGGACCTCGGATCTCTTGAATTCCGACTTCACCGCGTCAGCCTTCCACACTTTCCGAGTACATGCCCTCCAAGACGAAATAGAAGCTGAGAAACGCGTTGATGTAGCGCAAGTCCCTCAAGTCGTTGAGCCCTTCCCAAAACTGGACAACGCTCCACCTTCTCCACCCGGACACCGCATTCCGGACGTCGTACGCGGTGTACTTCCCTTCAGCCAGCGTTTCGAGGAGGCCGTCGGCCAGGCGTGCGAGAGTGCGTCGGCGCGGCAAGAGGCGCGACGCATGGTGCTGGCGGAGAGCACCGTACGAGCGATCGATCTGCGGTACCTGGAACGTTGGGAAGCCAAGCGACGGAAACCGCCGTTGCGCCAAATGGCGTGGATGAATTGTACCGGGGCAAGAAAGGCAAGTTTCTGACCGTGGTGTGCAATCTGGAAACCGGCGAACCACTGTGGTTTGGCCGGGAGCGGAAGAAGGAGACGCTGCATGATTTCTTTCGTAGCCAGTTTGTCAGCCGGCAGCGGAAACGGATCGAGGCGGTATGCGTGGACATGTGGGAACCGTTCCGGTTGAGTATCGAGCAATGGGCGTCCCATGCAAGATCGTTCACGACAAGCTTCACATCATGCAACACGCCAACGATGCCATCGATGAAGTACGGCGGGCGGAGTTCTTCCGGCAAGGGTCCCAGAAGCGCGGCCTCATCAAGGAAAGAAGTGGTTGCTGCTGAGCCGATGGACCAACCTTTCACCGGCGCAACCGTGGAGAACTGAATCGTCTGTTCCAGATGAACCGGCGGGTGTTCAAGGCCTATCTACTCAAGGAAAGGCTGGAGCGGTTGTGGAACAACCGCTCCGAAGGAGCCATGATCAACTACCTACCAGAAGTGGATGGATCAACTGCGGTGGCAGCGGCCTGGTGCCCTTGGAGAAGCTCGCCGAGACCTTGCTGAAGCATTTGGACGGCATCGGGTCTTTACGTTCACGGCTACCGCCTACAACCTCGTGCGGATGCGAATCTGATGTCGACGGCAGTTCAATCTGTATAAGTCCGGGGGAGAACTGCGTTTTGACTTCGCGAAAAGGGGGGGGGTGGGCCTGTACGCCTACGCAGGGTCGCGCAGGGCTCGCTACACGGCTTCTGAGAGAAAAAATGGAAGGAGGGCGAATGCCGTCCCTCGCTGTTTTTCAGCAGCCCGTTAGTTTTAGACGCCGCGAGGTAATCTCCAATAGGCAAACAAAAAGACGAGGTCCGCCCTCGACTGCATGGAAAGCCCCCGGGGGAAAGACGGGCCGTACTCCTGGTACTTATTGCTCCTCGTGCAAGGGTTTTCAAACGGCTAAAGCAACACAACGGCGAGCTGAGGAGTTGTGGGCGCCACTTCTTGACGCCGTTTAAATACACCGTTAGCGAAAGGCTGGACTAAAGTGTTGGCGCTCGCCCGCCGATCAGTTGTGTTAGGTGACACATGAAATTGGAGGCCTACACTAATGGAACGTCCGCTTGAGTCCAGACTCCGATGCCCGATTGCCCTCGGCATCATCAGCTTGATCATGGCGCTGCCTCATATGACTGCCGCCGCTCAAAACGATATAGTGCTTTCGGATGAGGGTTTGCAAGGACTGAATTCTGAACCTTTTACCGGCGTCGTCAAAGTTGCCCGATTTAGGGGCGACAGAGCGGAGGGCAAGCCAATATATATTATTGTCCGTGCTGGTGTCCTAAACTGCAGACTGGAGGCAAACGACAACGACAAGGAGTCCTTCTATATTGCGGTTTTCCTCCAGGGAGACCGTGCCATCAAGTACGAAAAGTGGTCCGTGCCGAATGTGAGCTATCCCCTGCGGCTCGTCGATATCCAGCGAAGCGATTCACAGACACGGCCATCAAGGTCTTTGTTGCCGGCTACCTACGCTGAAAGTGGAAGTGTTTCCAACACAGCTGGCAGCGTTTCTATTTCTATTAGTGATGTGACCGGCCTTGCCGCCGAACTTGCCGCTAGGCCGTACAGTGGCCCAGGCTATGCTCCTGGCCGAGCGTTGATGGCCGACCCAACGGGGTTCATTAGTGCGGTAGAGGGAGACCCATCGGATTGTGTCAGAGTGGACGGGTCGAGCGGTCCGTGCGGGACTACTCCGGCTGGAAACGTTACTCCTCTGGCCGGAGACGTTACCGGTTTCCCCAGCACAACCACTGTCACTGCCCTCCAGAGCCGACCAGTTTCGGCCACGGCCCCGGCGGACGGACAGTCGCTCACCTGGAACGCCAGCACCAACCAGTGGATTCCAAAATCAAGCGCCGGCGCTCCCAGCACTCAGTTGGCCGGCGACCTCGGCGGTACGATCAGCAAGGCGACGGTCATGGGTTTGCAAAACCGACCAGTTTCAGCCACGGCCCCGGCGGACGGACAGTCGCTCACCTGGAACGCCAGCACCAACCAGTGGATTCCGCAGTCAAGCGTCGGCGCTCCCAGCACCCAGTTGGCCGGCGACATCGGCGGCATGATCGGTAATGCGACGGTCACGGGCTTGCAAAACCGACCAGTTTCCGCCACGGCGCCAACAGATGGACAGGCGATCATTTGGAGTGCCAGCAGCAACCAGTGGCTACCCATGACCTTGGCGGTCAACTCAGGCCCTGCCGGGGGACCGTCGTCGTTGCTATACACCGGCGGCGGTGGTTCCGAATACCAATTGCTTGAGCACTGCGTCGACCGAACTATTCCATACACTACTTTTTCCAATTCAGCATCTTCACAGATAGTGCCGATTCTTACGGTACCTAATGCGTGGAGCCCCCGACTTGTCCAAATTCAGGAGACGGTCGGTTTTGCTACCACGTCCACACAAATTACCGCACTCGCCGCTTCGGTAGGAACGCTTTCGAAGCCGACCTATTACCTTATGCCTGTTCAGCTCATGCAAATACTCCCGAACATAAGTTCGGATAGTGGAGAACAGCCGGCACAGCTTAGTGCCCACACGCTGTACCTTCAGTTGTCTGTAACCAATACGAACCCTGGGAACATTGGAAATGGCACAGCAGCAGTGAACCTAACATCCGGCGTGCTCACTGTTACGGTTTGTGGTGTAGCTCTACAGTAAAATGCTGCGTTCGGGCCCACTCGTTCTGTTCTTGCACGGCGATTCAAACTTATGCTTTAGCAACTTGACCGGAGGTGCAGCCGACGATAGCCTACAGCGGATGTGCCTTGATCGCGCCCGCCGGCGTACGCTGACGCTCTTTGCTCAAAAACTACCTGGCCAATCCGCCCGACTAGTACCAGCCGACGCATGCCGCTCAAGACCAAGGAGTTGATCAAGAAACTGAATCCCGTGTGTTGCGGCATGGGCCATGTGGCCGAGAAGAATGAGAACCTTCAGGCGGCCGTTGAACCCGGCCTCCGGCAGGAAATGACCTTCCAGATATCGCCCGAGCAAGCTCCGGCCGGAGGGCCTCGATCGGCGCGCTCCACCCGCTTCCCCGATTGCTGGTATTGGCACCGAATTGAGCCACGAATCCGGCTCTATCCTGCATAATATTTTGCGGCCCATCCCAGCGCGCCGATCGCATAGGGTATCCCGGCAAGGGCAGAACGGTCCAGGAAAACCGTTTGCGGTCCAGGTAAAGCAACATGAAAACCAGCGACACAGACGCCAGCACGCCGTTGGGATGCGTAAACACGCTCAGGGCAGCCGCGGCATGGCTGAGAAGGACGGCCCATGGAAACCGGGTTTCCCGCAGCGCCAGATAGACAGCCATTGCCAGAAAGCCCAGCGAGGCGCACATGTCCATCCGTCCGTCGGAAGCGGAATTCACGAAGGCATAGTCGATACCGATGAAAAACAGAGTCAGTGCGGCGAGGTCTCTGGAACCGCCCAGTCGCCGGACAATCACGTACCAGGCGGCCAGCGCCGCCAGGCCCCACACCACCGCGGGAAGCCGGAGAACCGTCAGGCTAAACCCGAAGACTTTGAACCATACAGCGAGGATCAGAAAGTGCAGCGGCATGACCCAGTAAGTATGTTGGTCAATTCGATCCAGCCGCGCACCGGACTTCAGGAGGACCAGATGCGAGCCAGTGGGCTCAAGGACGTGGGTCCCCATGCGACCGTTCACGGCCAGGTCGAGTCCCGGGCTGGCGAACCAAGCCTCGTCACACCAGGGGCGCTTGGTAAGCACGCTGCCGAGGGCCAGCAGCATATAGAGAAGCACGGTAGCTGTCCAATACACGTATCTGCGATCCCGAGGCCCGCCGGCGGCAGGGCCGGGACGCGTGGGGGGTTCCCCGGTCATCGCGGCCACCGGGCGGCAAATCCGCTTGGTCCGAAGAGTCCTTCCGATGCCTGTACGATGGCTTAACTCCCCTTCTCCGCCGCAGCAACGCGGCCAGATTGCCGTTGGGATGCCCTGAGAAAATATAGTGTATCATCCCGGCCGCGAGCAGCCGGGATTCGCCATTGGCTGGGCGGGGCCGGCTCCCTGCCGAGTCACGCCGGGCGCGCCAGGTGCCCCGAAGAAGGGGAGTCCTAATATGGTTGAAGAATCTGTGTACCGGCCTGAAACCAGCCGGGTTCACTTGCCGGTGACCAGTTTGCAATCCTGGTAAACTTGGAAGCTAAGGAGCGACGAGTCCAACGGGCCGGCCCCGGCCAGCCGGCCGCAGGTAACGGCGCGTGTTTTGGGAAGATTGGCCCAATGATGAGATACCTGTTGCTATCGACCCTGGCTGTATATGCCGGCTCTGTTCTATCTTGCCCTGCGGCTTTTGGGGCGAAAGCCGCTCCCGTTATTCTGACCGGACCAACCTGCACAGCCAACTCGCCGTCATCCGCCAAATGTACCTGGACTACCGATACCGCGTCTTCCTCGCAGGTCCGGTGCGGCACCGTCTCTGGCGGACCGTACACCTACCAGACAACCGAGGTCCGTACCGCTTCGGCCGGTCCCGGTATTGGGGTCACTCCGCACGCCATGGTGATCCCTGGACTTCCCACGAATGCCGCTTCCAATGCCTACCTCTGCCAGGTTATATCACGAACCTGGGGGAGTTATCGTCACCAGCGCGGAGGCGGCCTCGGGAACTCTGCCGGCCATGACTTCAACGCCATTCACAGCGATACTGTCGCCGGTAACGCGCTACAACGATCAGTACAACGGCGTTCGGGGAATGCCGAATAGGGGTATCGCGGCCGACATGGGCAAATAATTTCCAACCATGTGGGCGGATGATGGCAACATTTATGGCCGGCAACGATGCCAGCGGACTGGCAACTGCACATGGGGCTTATAGCACGCCGGGGAAAGGGTCCGTCTTTAAAGTAACCCCGGCAAACGATACACCAGACGCCGCCACTGCATCTCTGCTAACGATGAGTGCAGTAAATGCGATGAGCAATTTTGGCGTGCCAGCCAGCGGCGCGAACACCTGCACCAACGGGACGAAGTCCGGCACTGGATGCTGGTCCGATGGAGGAAGTTGGTTTGTCGATGGCGGCATCGCGTTTAACGGCAAGTTGGTGTATAGCCGGATGAGGGGCTTGGCTCGTTGGGGACCTGGGCCAACCCGTCGTTCGAAATTTCTTCGGATCATGGCACGACGTGGCTTGCTCATCAGAACTACCCCGGTGGGACGCCACAGGTCATCCTCCAACGCCGTCTATGACAGCCATGTGGCCGGGGGGGCGCGGCTAACAACTGCGGCGCTTTGACCTTCATTCAGCACAAGGCGCCGATGATGGAGCAGTCTTTGTTCCTGGCTGCAATATCACTGGTGAAACCCTGCGAAGTCCTCCGCACCACGCTCATTCTTGGAACCATGAGAAAGCATGCCCACGATCACCGCCTTCGCAAAGCTCGCTCACCCCGGTTGTTGGTTGGTTACATTCTTTACCGCCCGATTTTCCGGCCTGTGTCGTAAGTCCCATAGCGAAGAGCCTTGCCTTCGGCGCCACGTGCGACCCGCATTTTGAAGGGTCCTACCAACTCCGTCTTCTTGGCGTCCACCGAAATCACAGAATCGCCCACTCCTTACAGTGCTTTAACCTGCCGGTTGATGTACTGGAATTTGAGCGTCCCGGTGGCCTGTTGTGGGCCTTCCTTGGTCTTGCGGTTGGCCTGCAAAGAATAACCGCACTTCGTCCAGGCAGCGTGCTATTGTCACCCACGGGATGGGGTGCCCTAAACCAGTCAACTCCTCCGCCATGGACGCGTCGACTTGCTGGTCCATCGCAACAAAGTCAATTGGAATACCGATTCGCCAATTCGTCCAGGCGTTTGCGAACCAGCCCGCCGTTCCATTCGAAAACGATCTCCTGAATAGAGATGTCTACCAGCTTGAATTGGCCGATCGTTTCACCAGGTCTTACTGACGTTTGAGGAGTATTCGCGGCCTCACTCAGGATGACGGTGACGCCATCCAGGTTCATCTGGCCGTAGTAGCGCGGCAGCGCCGGCATAGGGGTTGGGGGTGGTGTGGGCGGCGCCTCAAGCACAAGGTTAGGATTCCGCGAAGGATCGAACAGATCTCTTTGAGCGATGGCGTTGTATCCGGCTACAGGCATTGCTTCTGCAGCCAGCAGCGGGAGGGACTGCGGCACGACGGTCGGCTCCACGGGTGCTGCACGCAGTGTGGCGGCTTCGCGCTTTTTGGCCGCCTGCCACTCATTCCGCAACTGGAAGCCTGCGAAGATCACCATCGCTGCCAAGACTACATTGAGGAAATTGAGGAATACGATTCTCCGATTCAACACGCGCTCACTCCTCTTCGCTCCGGGCTCAGCCGCACCTGGATGTTTTTCTTCTTGTCGTTGCTGCCGATGATCTGAATCGAATTGGTGGCTAGCAGTTCGGGCTCGTTGGCCAGGGCCGTCAGGAGGTTCACCAACTGCTCGACCCCGCACGAGAAACCTATGGTCGCGGAGACTTCGCCGTGATCGTTGGCCATGGGATTTAAGCGCCAGTCTTCCATGTCCCGCGCGTCGATTCCATTGGCTGCGCCCATGCTGCGGATCACATCCTGCAGCAGCGCCTGCGCCCGGGGAACCGTGTCGGCCTTGAGCAGGCCCTTTTCGCGGGATTCTAATTCGGCGGTAACCTGCTTGAGCACGGCCTCCTTGCCGGGAACGGTGGCCGCCAATTCGCGAAGCCGTTGCAGGCGATTTTCCCGCATGAAGGATTCGCCGGTGCCCTTGCACCCCTGAGTGAGGGTCTCGGTGCCTGCAAGAAAGGGCAACGAATCAAGGCTTTTCACCAGCGGCGCCGCTTGCGGCGCCTCGCCGCAAAGCTGACGGAAGCCAACCAGTTCGTGACACGGACGGTTCACTAAAGCTTCATGCAGTGAGAGGGAGTCATAACAGTCGGTTTCACGTCCAACTGGATGGCTCGCCGGATCCTCCAACGGGTGCTCAATGCAATAGACCTGGTATCTAAAGTGCGTAAATTTGCTCCAACAATGCTGGTGTTGATGCCGGCATTACTTCGAAATGGCGATCCATAGTGTTCTCGATGCTAAAAGCCTCTTTGCCATCGATCAAGCGTTCCACAGAGTTCGGACCAAGGCCGCTACCCATTCCGAACGTGGCTTAAGCCCTGAGCAGCCCTCAAAACGATCTATCGGCTTGGAGCGGCGTGGAGAACACTAACCCGCTGAAGTTTGCTTCGGCTGAGCCGCGTGGAGGGTACGGCTCGGAGCGGCAGGACATCGACGAGAAGAACAAGACGCTTGATCGTGGGTCCGACGGAAGCGCGGCAACCGGAAGCTAGAATGCTGCGGCGGCGGCCGCAAGTCCACGCACGTCTACGACAGCCGTGAGCGGGTAGTACGGGATCTGCTGTGGAGCGTGTTCCGGACGGCCGTACACATCGAGGTGGATCGGGTGAAATGCCCGGCATGCGGCGTGAAGATCGCGAAGGTGGAGCGTTGCCTTCCAAGGCTCCCTTCAGCCAGCGTTTCGAGGAGGCCGTCGGCTAGGCGTGCGAGAGTGCGTCGGCGCGGCAAGAGGCGCGACGCATGGTGCTGGCGGAGAGCACCGTACGAGCGATCGATCTGCGGTACCTGGAACGTTGGGAAGCCAAGCGACG
>Ga0210402_10004739_pt1 | contig 12320 bp, 10 predicted proteins | sample IncBWC7MmetaG_FD_161055 | JGI IMG/M metagenome (GOLD analysis project Ga0210402, IMG submission 161055) | Forest soil microbial communities from Barre Woods Harvard Forest LTER site, Petersham, Massachusetts, United States - Inc-BW-C-7-M | ecosystem: Environmental > Terrestrial > Soil >...
GCCCGCGTTGCGCTCGCCGAATTGAGCAGCCAGCTCGCGCCGGTTTCCCAGGCGCCGGCCTCCGTTATCAGGCATCTCGCCCGGCACGACGATATTTCCGTGGCGGGACCGGTCCTGATGGAATCGCCGATCCTGAAGAGCGACGACCTGGTCGAGATCGCCAAGATGAAGGGCGAGAAGCATCTGATCGCAATCGCGGGCCGCTGGTGGCTGCAGGAAGTGGTGACCGACAGCCTGTTGACCCGCCGTTTCCCGAACGTCAGCCGCCGGCTCGTCACCAACCCCGGTGCGCGGATTTCCGCGGCTGGATTTGCGGTGATCGTGGCGCAAGCGGCAGCCGATCCCGAGCTTGCCGTCGTGACCGGGATCCGCGCCGACTTGCCGGCCGGGCTTCGGGCCCGTCTCCTGAAGAGCGCCACCGATGCCGTAAAAACCCGGATGCTGTCCCGCGCTCCACCCCATCTCTTCGAGGAAATACGGGCGGCGATTTCGGCGGCATCGGCCGACGTCGACCGTGAGATGTCGCGTGACCACGACTTCAAATCGGCGGGAGCGGCAATCGCAAAGCTCAAGAAAGAGGGCAGGCTGAACGAAGCGACGTTGCGCGAACTTGCCTCGCAGCGGCGCTACGAAGAGATGCTCGTCGCACTGGCTGAGCTCGCGCGCACCAGCATCGAGATTGTCCGTCCGCTGATGCAGAGCCTGCGCAGCGACGGCATTCTGGTTCCCTGCAAGGTCGCGGGCCTCGGCTGGGAAACCGTGAAAGCAGTGCTCGATTGCCGGTTTTCCAGGGGCATCACCGCTGACGATGAGCTGTCAAAGCTCAAACGGCAATTCGCCGACTTGACCACCGAAGAGGCCGGCCGACTGCTCAAGCTCTGGCAGGTCCGCTCGGTTTCGCCGTCGTCGAAAGTGCGCTGAAGCCGCTTAAAAGCCAGCCACGCTGCCGTGCAAATCATATTCGTCGGCGCGTTCGATCTTTGTGGTGACGATCTCGCCGACCTTCAGCGGACGGCGGCTGGTGAGATAGACCGAGCCGTCGATGTCAGGCGCGTCGGCCATTGACCTACCTCTGGCGACCGTCGGGCCGACCTCGTCGATGATCACCTGCTGCCTGCTGCCGACCTTGCGCTTCAGCCGCCGCGCCGAAATCTTCTGCTGCCGCGCCATCAGCGCGTTGTAGCGCTGCTGCTTGACTTCGTCGGGCACAGCGCCGGGAAGCGCGTTCGACGAAGCACCTGCGACCGGCTCATACTTGAAGCAGCCGAGGCGGTCGATTTCGGCTTCATCGAGCCAATCCAGGAGATAAGCGAAGTCCGCGTCGGTCTCGCCGGGGAAGCCGACGATGAAGGTCGAGCGAATGGCCAGCTCCGGGCACTGCTCGCGCCACTTTCCGATCCGCGCCAGCGTCTTGTCCTGCGCCGCCGGCCGCTTCATCGCTTTCAGGACTTCGGGGCTTGCGTGCTGAAAGGGGATGTCGAGATAGGGCAGGATCTTGCCCTCGGTCATCAGGTCGATGACCTCGTCGACATGCGGGTAGGGATAGACGTACTGCAGCCGGATCCACGCGCCGAACTCGCCGAGCTCCTTGGCGAGATCAAAGAATTTCGCGCGCACGGCGCGGTCCCGCCACGGGCTCTCGGCGTATTTCAGGTCGACGCCGTAAGCCGACGTATCCTGCGAAATGACGAGCAGTTCCTTGACGCCGGCCTTGACCAGCTGCTCAGCCTCGCGGAGCACGTCGCCCGCCGGACGCGACACCAGATCGCCGCGCAGTTTCGGGATGATGCAGAAGCTGCAGCGGTTATTGCAGCCCTCCGAAATCTTCAGGTAGGCATAGTGCCGCGGCGTCAGCTTGATGCCCTGCGGCGGCACCAGGTCGAGATGCGGATTATGCGCCGGCGGCAGCGCGCGATGCACGGCATCGAGCACGCTTTCGTATTGCTGTGGCCCAGTGATCGAGAGCACGCCGGGATAGGCCGACGAAATCTGCTCGGGTTCGGCGCCCATGCAGCCGGTGACGATGACCTTGCCGTTCTCCGCCATGGCTTCGCCGATCGCCGACAGCGATTCCTGCTTAGCGCTGTCGAGGAACCCGCACGTGTTGACGATGACGATGTCGGCGCCGTCATGCTTGCGCGCGAGCTCATAGCCCTCCGCGCGCAGGCGCGTGATGATCCGCTCGGAATCCACCAAAGCCTTGGGGCATCCAAGCGAAACAAAGCTGATTTTCGGCGCGGCAGCCTCTGACATGTTCCAAACTGTGTGATGGATGGCCCGTGAGCTAGTCCTAATTGCCCAGAAATACAAGACTTTGTGCTGGCCGCTCGCATGCTATGGATATGCGTGCCGGACACCGAGTAAGCGATGGGCGCCGAGTCCTCTCCCAAGATCGTCATAGTCGACGAAAGCCCGATCCGCGCCGCGATCCTCGAGGAGGGATTGCGGGAGGCCGGCTATACCGAGGTCGTGCATATCAGCGAGATGCAGAGCCTGCTCGCCCGCATCTATGCGCTCGACCCCGACATCATCGTCATCGACCTGGAAAACCCCAGCCGCGACAGCCTCGAGCAGATGTTCCAGGTCAGCCGCGCCGTGCGCCGCCCGGTCGCGATGTTCGTCGACCAGAGCGATGCGGCCTCGATCCAGGCTTCCGTCGACGCCGGCGTGTCCGCCTATATCGTCGATGGCCTGAAGAAGGAGCGGATGAAGCCGATCCTCGATCTCTGCGTGTCGCGCTTCAACGCCTTTGCCAAGCTGCAGGACGAGCTCGACCGCACCAAGAACGCACTGGAAGAGCGCAAGGTGATCGACCGCGCCAAGGGAATCCTGATGAAGCTCAAGGGCCTCACCGAGGAGGAGGCCTATGTGCTGATGCGCTCCACCGCGATGCGCGAAAAGAAGAAGATCGGCGAGATCGCGCAGTCGATCCTGACCGCGTCGGAGCTGCTGAAATGAGTACACCGCTTCACATCGGCTTTATCCCTCTCGTCGATGCCGCCGCGTTGATCGTCGCCGTCGACAAGGGATTTGCCGCCGACGAGGGGCTCGACGTTACCCTGGTCCGGGAAGTGTCGTGGTCGAATGTGCGCGACAAGCTCAATATCGGCCTGTTCGATGCCGCGCATCTACTGGCGCCGGTTGCTATCGCCTCGAGTCTCGGCATCGGCCACGTCAAGGTGCCGATCACCGCGCCCTTCAATCTCGGCCTCAACGGCAACGCGATCACGGTGTCGCCGGCGCTGCATGCGGCGATCATGGCCGAGCTCGACGGCGACCGGTTCGATCCGATGGCGACGGCGAAAGCGCTGGCGCGGGTGGTGGCGGCGCGGCGCAAGAGCGGCACTGAACCGCTGACTTTCGCCATGACCTTTCCGTTCTCGACCCACAACTACCAGCTCCGCTTCTGGATGGCGGCCGGCGGCGTCGATCCCGACGAGGACGTGCGCCTTGTCGTGCTGCCGCCGCCTTTCATGGCGGAAAGTCTTGCCGGCGGGCAGATCGACGGCTTCTGCGTCGGCGCGCCCTGGAATTCCATCGCCGTCGACCGCGGCGTCGGCCATATCCTGCACTTTGTCTCGGACATTCTGGTGCGCGCGGCGGAGAAGGTGCTGGCGGTTCGCCAGATCTGGGCGGAGAAGAATGCCGACCGGCTTGCCGCGCTGATCCGCGCCGCTTCACGCGCCGCCGACTTCATCGAGCGGACCGAGAACCGCACCGAAGTCGCCCGCCTGCTGGCGCAGCCGGAACGGATCGGCGTCGACGCCGAAGTCATCCAGCGCACGCTCGACGGGCGGCTGAAGATTTCGCCCGACGGCACGATCCGCGAGAGCGGCCGCTATCTGCTGGTTGGACGGGAAGGGGCGGGACGCCCCGATCCGGTGCAGGCGGCCTGGCTCTATGCGCAGATGGCGCGCTGGCGGCAGACGGCGGTCAGCCCCGAGGCGGTCAAGACCGCCATGGCGGTGTTCCGGCCCGACCTTTACGACGCGGCGCTGGGGAGAGCCGGCGGCGCGGGCGAGGGTGCAACCGCTCCGTTTTCTGCGTTCGCGGGCCCCCCATTCGATCCCCAGGACATCAGCGGGTATCTTGGTGCATTCGACATCCCCAAACGGGTCTGATTAGAACGAAGGCATTCTGATTCGCGGCTTATTCCTTGGGCTTCTGCCTTTGGAAAAGGCATGAACTCAAATCCAGTTAATGCGCCGCAACACCAGCAACCCATTGTTTTAGCACCATTTAGGGTTCTCAGGTGCGTTGGCATACTCCTTGAATAGCAGGTTTAGCCGGCCGTCGCAGATGTCCGCCGGCAATTCCACGATGGATTTCCGCAGCAACGAAGCTGATCGGGCCGTGTCGAGTTTTGACGCGGTCAATCCCGTTTCACGTTGAAGCCGCCCAGGGGACGTTTGTCCCAAGGCGGCGGCAGGAGCTTCGTCGCACCCCATGAAACTCGAAAATCTCCCCGTCGATTTTACCGATGAACAGAAGCGCTACTTCGAAGGCTTTGCCGCCGGCGTGCAGATCATCCGCCGCGGACGAGGTCTCGGCGGCGACGCCAATGCCGGCAAGGGGAATGCGGAGCCTGTCGGCCCCGAGGCCGCGCACATCAAGGCGCAGGACAAGGTCACGGAAGCGGGCAAGAAGCTTGCGGACCAGGAGAAGTTCAAGCGCGAAGAGCATCCCTTCGACGCCTATCCGCGCCTGAAGCAGCAGGCGCTCGACAACGCGCCGCCGTCGCCGGCCGACAATTTCCGCTGGCGCTATCACGGGCTGTTCTATGTCGCGCCGGCGCAGGATTCCTACATGTGCCGGCTGCGGATTCCGAACGGCATCATGAAGCACTGGCAATTCTCCGGCGTCGCCGATCTCGCCGAGCGGCTGTGCGGACCGTTCAGCCATGTCACCACACGCGCCAATCTGCAGCTTCGCGAAATCCCGCCCAAGCATGCGGTCGAACTGATCGAAGGCATCCAGGACTTCGGCCTGTGCTCGCGCGGCTCGGGCGCCGACAACATCCGCAATGTCACGGGCACCCCGACTGCAGGCATCGATCCGCAGGAGCTGATCGACACGCGCCCCTTCGCGCGGGAATGGCATTATCACATCCTCAACGACCGCTCGCTCTACGGCCTGCCGCGCAAGTTCAATGTCGCCTTCGACGGCGCCGGCAAGATCGCGGTGCTGGAAGACACCAACGACATCGCATTCTCCGCGGTCGAGGTGAAAGATGGTTTTGGCATCGAGCCCGGCATCTGGTTCGCCCTCGGCGTCGGCGGCATTACCGGCCACCGGGACTTTGCCAAGGAGACCGGCATCATCGTCAAGCCGGAGGATGCCACCAAGGTCGCGGACGCCATCGTGCGCGTGTTCATCGATACCGGCGACCGCACCAATCGCCTGAAGGCGCGCCTGAAATATGTGCTCGACAGCATGGGCGTGGACAAATTCATGGAAACCGTCGAGGAACGGCTCGGCCGCAAGCTGACCCGCGCGCCTGCGGACGCGATCGCGCCGCGCCCGGTCTTCGACCGCATGGCCCATATCGGCGTACACAAGCAGAAGCAGGACGGACTGAACTGGATCGGCGTGCTGGTGCCGGTCGGCAAGATCACGTGCGATCAGATGCGCGGGCTCGCGAAGATCGCACAGGACCTCGGCGATGGCGAAATCCGGCTGACGGTCTGGCAGAATTTTCTGATCTCGGGCGTGCGTGACGAGAATGTTGCGTTGGCCACCGCCGCGATCGAGACGCTGGGTCTTGCGACCAAGGCTTCTGAAATCCGCGCCGGCCTGATCGCCTGCACCGGCAATGCCGGCTGCAAGTTCGCGGCGTCCAACACCAAGCTGCATGCCGCGGATATCGCCGACTGGTGCGAGCCGCGCGTTGCCATCGACACGCCGCTCAACATCCATCTGACCGGCTGCCACCATTCCTGCGCGCAGCACTACATCAGCGATATCGGCCTGATCGCCGCCAAGGTGCCCGTCGGCGACAGCGACGACACCGTGGAGGGCTATCATCTGTTCGCGGGCGGCGGGTTCGGGCCGCAGGCCGACATCGGGCAGGAGGTCTATCACGACCTCAGGGCTGAGGAGGCGCCGCAAACCGTCGAGCGGCTGCTGAAGGCCTATCTCGCGCATCGCACCTCGCCTGACGAAACCTTTCTCACATTCGCCCGCCGCCACGACGGCGAAACGCTCCGCAAGCTCGCGGATGCCCAGCCTTCCGACACCAAGGTGTCCTCATGAACCAGATCACGCCGCTTCCGAAGATCGAGATCATTCCGCCGACCGCGCCGTTCTCCGAGGCGCAGCGTTCCTGGCTCAACGGCTTTTTCGCGGGACTCTTGGCCGACAACGGCGCGGCGGCGCGGTCGCCCGATCAGGGCGCGGTCCTGCTGCAAGGTCCGGCCGGCGATGGCGATGACGGCGAAGCGCCCTGGCACGACCAGACCATGCCGATCGCTGATCGCATGAAGCTCGCCGAAGGCCGACCCTTGCGGCGGCGGATGATGGCCGCGATGGCGCAGCAGGACTGCGGCCAGTGCGGCTACAATTGCAACGACTATTCGGACGCGATCTCGAGCAAGAGCGAGGCGCGGCTCAATCTCTGCGTTCCCGGCGGCAAGGAGACCGCGCGGATGCTGAAGTCGCTTTATGAAGAGGTGGACAAGGCGCCGGCCGCCGCATCCACCGCAGCGATCACGCCCGCCGTGGCGGTGACCACCACGATCAGCGAACCCGGCCGCTCTCGCGACAATCCGGTTGCGGCGACCTTCGTGTCGCGGCGGCTGCTCAACAAGCAAGGCTCGGAGAAGGAGACCTGGCACATCGATTTCGATCTTTCCGGCGCCGGCCTCGATTATGTCGTCGGCGACTCCTTCGGCATTTTCGCGCAGAACGATATTGGCCTGGTCGACCAGATCATCGCGCTGCTCGGCGCCTCCCACACCACGGATGTCCGCGGCAAGACGCTGCGCGAGGTGCTGATCTCGGACGTGTCGCTGTCACCCGCGCCGGACAGCCTGTTCGAGCTGTTCTCCTATCTCACCGGCGGCGCGCAGCGCGAGAAGGCCCGCGCGCTGGCACAGGGGGAGGATCCGGATGGCGATGCCGCGACGCTCGACGTCATGGCGGTGCTGCAAAAATTCTCCAATGTCCGTCCGCATCCGGAATCCTTTGTCGAGGCGCTGGAGCCGCTGCAGCCGCGGCTGTATTCGATTTCGTCGTCGCACAACGCGACGCCCGGAAAACTCTCGTTGACCGTCGATTGCGTGCGCTACGTGATCGGCAAGCGCAGACGCCTCGGATTGGCATCGACCTTCCTCGCTGAACGCATCAAGCCCGGGGACGAACTGAAGGTCTATGTGCAGAAGGCGCATGGCTTTGCGCTGCCGGCGGACCCGAAGACGCCGATCATCATGATCGGACCGGGCACCGGCGTGGCGCCGTTCCGAGCCTTCCTGCTCGACCGCAGGGCGACCGGCGCGCCCGGCAAGAACTGGCTGTTCTTCGGCCACCAGCGCAGCGATTGCGACTTCTTCTACCAGGACGAGCTCAACGCCTTGAAGACCTCGGGCCTCCTGACCCGGCTGTCGCTCGCCTGGTCGCGCGATGGTGCGAAGAAATTCTACGTGCAGGACCGCATGCGCGAAGTCGGTCGCGAATTGTGGACCTGGCTTGCCGAGGGCGCCCACGTCTATATCTGCGGCGACGCCAAGCGCATGGCCAAGGATGTCGAGCGCGCGCTCGTCGACATCATCGCGCAATTCGGCGCGCGTTCGACCGATGAGGCCATCAGCTTTGTCGTGGATCTGAAGAAAAAGGGCCGGTTCCAGCAGGACGTGTACTAGAAAATGATCCGGAAAAGTGTGCCGCGGTTTTCCGGAAAGATCATGCTCAATCCAATGGTTCCGGAACCGGGCAAAGCGCCTCAAAAGCGGCCGAATAAATTTCTCGGCTGAGGCCGCGTCGGAGAAGTTCTCACTGCGACGCGAGTTTCGCAGAGCATGCCATCACCATTTGCGGCACGATCTTGCGAAGCACCATGAACGTTTCTTAATTTGTCCGCATGGGGCGATGGAGATCAGCTATGCGCGAGATATCGGCGGAAGCTCGCCTGCATTTTTATGCGCGCTCGCTCAGGCGGGCCGGCAACGGCTTTCATCTCGCGGCGCTCTATGGCGCGTTTGCGGTGATTGCGGCCGTCGTGTTCGGCACGCTGTCGATCCATCCGTTTTAGACGCTGACACCGGCTATCTGGCTTGACCTTTTAAGGGTCAGGCGGTCGGATTTTGTGCCACGACCACCAGCACCTCCGCCTTTTGCCGGCCAAGGCTTCGCAGCTCGTGCGGCGTCTCGCCGGAGAAATAAAGGCAGTCACCCTTTTTCAGCGTCAACTCTTCGCCGTCGAGCTTGATCGCGATCTTGCCGTTGACGACAAAGAGCATCTCCTCACCGGCATGAGAGGCTCTCGCCGCGGATTTCTGCGGCGGGCTGAGCAGGAAGGGCTGCATCATTTTCCGGGTGCGGCCGGCGGCGAGCGCGACCAGACCAAAGCGGCTTTGCTCGAGTGACGGAGCGCTGCGCTCGTCATGGCGGAACAGCGTGTAGCGCGGCGCCGGGTCCGAATTGGGATCGAAGAAATAGGCGACATTGACCTCGAGCGCTGCTGCCATCCGCAGCAGAGCCGCAAGCGAGGGCATCTTCAATCCTCGCTCGACCAGGGAAATATAGCCCCTGGTGAGTTCGCTCGACGTCGCCAGACGGTCCAGCGTCAGGCCCTTGGCCACGCGCAACTGGCGGATATTGGCTCCGACACCCGCAGCTTTGGTAACGTCAAGCAACCTTGTCTCTCCTGCGGTAGCTAAAAACCAACTCGCTCTCCTTTGCAGCAGATCGAGGCATTTTACCAGCGCCACCGTCATTTCCCGGGATGGCTGGTGATCTCTATTGGAAAACATGCACGCGGAAATTTCAAGCATCGAGGCGGATTTTATAAGCAAAGACGCCGTAAAACACCAAGAAATTGCCGATTTATAGTGCAAAGAGCGTCGCTTGCCGATTTGTGCATCATCTGCCGATTTTTGTGCGATTGATTTCCAATAGTAAACATGGTCGTTTTTTCAGGTCACCGTCCGATCAGGGGCAAGGAGAACGACCGATGACCGTAGCCGAACAGATCGACCTCCAGGAATTAGCCGATGACGCCGGAAGCTTGCGGCGCATCGTCTGGTCGAGTGTGATCGGCACCGCCGTCGAGTGGTATGACTTCCTGATCTACGGTGCCGCGACCGCGCTGGTCTTCAACAAGATCTTCTTCGCGGCCGGCAACCCGAGTCTCGCGACCATCGCCGCCTTTGGCACCTATGGGGTGGGCTTTTTTGCCCGGCCGCTGGGGGCTGCCATCTTCGGCCATTACGGCGATCGCGTCGGCCGCAAGGCAATGCTCGCGATCACCATCATCGTGATGGGTCTGGGCACCTTCCTGATCGGGCTGTTGCCGACCTACCAGCAGATCGGCTTCGCAGCGCCGCTGCTGCTGGTCGCACTGCGCTTTCTTCAGGGAATCGGCCTCGGCGGCGAATGGGGCGGCGCGGTCCTCATGGTCGTGGAAAATTGTCCGACCCGGCGCCGCGGCCTGTTCGGGAGTTGTGTGCAGATCGGCAACCCGATCGGCAATATCGCGGCCATCGGCATGTTCTCTCTTGTGGCGACGCTGCCCGAGCAGCAATTCCTGAGCTGGGGCTGGCGCATTCCTTTCCTGATCTCGATTTTCCTGGTCGGCGTCGGCCTCTATATCCGCCTCCGCATGGAAGAGACCCCGGTGTTTCGCCAGGTCAAGGCGAAGAACGAGATCCTCCAGCTTCCGGTGATTGAGATCTTCAAGCACCACCGCCGGCCGTTTTTCACCGCGGTTTGCCTGAAGATTTCGGAAATCGCCTGGGCCAGCATCGCCGGCGTCTTTGTGATGTCCTACGTCACGGTCAACCTCGGACTGCCGCGCAGCCTCGTCCTCAACGGTGCTTTTGCGGCGTCGCTTACCGCGCTGTTTGCGATTCCGTTGTTCGGTTGGCTGTCGGACCGTATCGGCCGCAAGACGATGTTCTTTGCGAGCTGCGCCTTCTCGGCGCTGTTTGCCTTTCCTTTCTTCTGGCTGCTCGATACCCGCGATCCGACGATCGTGATCCTGACCATCGTGGTTGCCATCAGCTTTGGCCAGATGGTCATGTTCGGCATCGGCGCGCCTTGGTATTCGGAACTGTTTTCCGCGCGCCTGCGCTACAGCGGCGCGTCGCTGGGCTTCCAGGTCGGTGCCGCCCTTAGCGGTGGCCTCAGTCCGCTGATCGCCGCTTCTCTGATGGCCTGGAGCGGTGCGACCTGGCCGGTGTCGATATTCCTGATCATCTGCGCCATGATCACGGCGACCGCGACTTATTTCGCGCCCGAAATGGCGAACAAGGAACTGACCTGATGCGCGGCACGCTTTGCCGTCGGCATTTCAGGGCCTGAAGCGGATACTGCCATGCTCGATAAAGTTGACGTCGATCGGATCGGCAGCACGGCTGCGCCGGCGTGGACGGGGTTCGTCCGCTTTCTCCATCTCGCGCCGCGCGCCTTCCTGCCGATGCGTTCGATGGACGAACTCACGTTGATCGCCGGAAGAGGCATCGAGGGCGATCGATATTTGATCGGCCGCGAAGAGGGGTTCTATTCGCACAAGCCGGAGGAGGGGCGGCAGGTGACCCTGTTCGAGCTGGAAACCCTGATAGCGCTGAAGCGTGATGCGAATATCGAGCTCGGGGCGCACGAGCATCGGCGCAACGTGACCGTGGAAGGCGTTCCGCTCAATCATCTGGTTGGGCGGCGGTTCTGGCTCGGCGAGACACTGCTGGAAGCAACCCGCCTGTCGATTCCCTGCCGGCATATCGAGGAAATTACCGGGAAGGCGATTTTCGATCCGTTGATCAACCGCTCCGGACTCAACTGCAAGATCATCCGGGGCGGCGTGGTCAGGATCGGCGACAGCGTTAGGAACGCCTGATGGCCAAAATGCCGATCACGACGGTCAAGACCGTCGTCGAATCCGTCGAAGACGGCGGCGACGGCATCAAGGTCTTCAACCTGGTCGATCCCGACCGCTGGCAATTGCCACCGTTCCGGCCTGGCGCGCATATCGACCTGCACCTGCCGAACCGGCTGGTGCGCACCTATTCCTTGTGCAACGACCCCGCCGAAGACAGTCGCTATGTCATAGCCGTCAAGCGCGAAGCCGCCGGACGCGGTGGCTCGATAGCGCTGCATGACGGGATCGGTCCCGGCGACACCATCGCCGTTTCGCTTCCGCGCGGCGGGCTTCCGCTCGATCCCGTGGCCGCGCGCTACATCTTCGTCGCGGGCGGCATCGGCATCACGCCTTACCTGTCGATCGCGAGCCATCTGCAACGGATAGGCCATGACGATTTTCGCGTGCACTTTGTCACGCGCGGGCATCTTCCGTTCGATCATCTGCTCGTCCCGCTGATCGACGACGGCCGCCTCGTGGTGCACAGGACGTCGGAAAGCGGCCGTCCCGATATCGCTTCGCTGTTGCCGGAGCCGCAAGCGGATACGGTGATCGGTTGTTGCGGGCCGGAATCGATGATCTCTGATTTCGAAACGGCGACACGAGACTGGCCGGTCGGCAACCTGCACATCGAACGCTTTGTTCCGCCGCCGCTGGCGACCGATCCGGACGCAAAGCCGTATACGGTACAGTTGGCGCGTTCGGGAAGCGAAGTGATGGTGCGCGCGGGCCAAAGCATGCTTTCCGCCCTGCAGGAGTTTGGTATCGAGGTGCCCACGTCATGCTGCGGCGGCATTTGCGGCGCCTGCAAGGTCGGGTGGCTTGACGGAAAGCCGCTGCATCGCGACCGCGTGCTGTCTGCTTACGAGCGTGAACGCTTCCTGATGGTCTGCGTTGCAGGGTCGGATTCCCCGAGATTGACGCTCGATCTTTGACGGTGCCGAGCGGCTACGCCGCGCGCTTGAACGGCGCGACGTCGATGCCGTTGTCCTTCAGCGCTTTGCGTACGCCGCGCGCGATCTCGACTGCGGTCGGATTGTCGCCATGAATGCAGACGGTGTCGATGCGCATCTTCATCACCTTGCCCGTCACCGAGACCACCGCGCCATCCTGCACCATGCGGATTACACGCTCGGTGATCTCCTTTGGATCATGCAGCACCGCGCCGGGCTTCCTGCGCAAGACCAGATTGCCGTCGTCTTCATAGGCGCGGTCGGCGAAGACTTCATGCGCCATCGGCAGATTGGCGCGC
>Ga0210402_10004740_pt1 | contig 12319 bp, 12 predicted proteins | sample IncBWC7MmetaG_FD_161055 | JGI IMG/M metagenome (GOLD analysis project Ga0210402, IMG submission 161055) | Forest soil microbial communities from Barre Woods Harvard Forest LTER site, Petersham, Massachusetts, United States - Inc-BW-C-7-M | ecosystem: Environmental > Terrestrial > Soil >...
CGGAGAAGCCGCCATTTTCAGCGCTGTATGGAGTCTGGACTACGCGAGCAGACTGCACTGCATCGAGAGGAACTGGAATCGAAAACGAACCCGTGACAGGGTCGGTCATTTTCGAGTTATTCACCTGGAGCATGGACTGATCCTCGGCTGCGCCGCGGAAATTCAGTTTTCCCTCCAGCGTGCGGATCACACCGGGGGTCAGAGGCAGCGACGCCTTGAAGTTTTCTTCGACAAGCGGGAGAGAGGCAAGCTGTTTTTCGCTGAGCTTTGAATCGCCGGAAGAATCAGCCGAGAGCGGCTCGGCCTGTTCCTTCACCTCGACTCTCTGGGAGAGTCCAGCCAACTTTACTGAAATATTTTGGATGATGGACGCTCCATCTTCTACGTGGATTGTCGTCGTGAATGGCTCGAAACCTTCTGCTTCTAACCGCAGAATGTAATCTCCGTCCCCCACGTCTTTGAATTCGTAGTTCCCCACCGCGTCCGTAACCGTTGACAACGAAACCGCGCTCTCGGCCAGAGCCTTCAATTCCAACTGAAGTCCCTCTGACGTCGAGGGTTCCTGCGATGCACTCACCAGTGACACCGTGCCTCTTACCGCACCGTGCTTGTGCATCGCTTCCTGGGCTGGCAGACGTGCACCGCAAAGAAGCATCGCCCCTAGTAGAGCAATTCTTACAACCCAATGCGCAGTATTTTGGAATCCACGCGTTTCACAAGGCATGCTTTGTTCAGCTCTGGACCTTCCGATTGGATCGCAAAAAACGCCGCCAGATCCCGAGTTCCGCAATCCAGCTGATCTCGTAAACCAGCTCGCGTTCCTCGTTCGCATGCTCCAGTTCATTCCACACCGTGCGATTTTGTGTTTCCCAGCGCGCCTCTACCGCTGCCGGAAACGCGGGAACGGGAAGGGTGGCTATACAACCAGCTACTGCAACCATCAGTTTCACCTGCGGGCGCTGGACCTTTCGAAGGTCACCTTTCTGCTACCAGCGCTTTTGATGCTTCAGTGCATTCCTTCTTCCATTCCGAGGAGCTTTGGTACTGAGTGTCAGTTCCATGAGCAAATAGCAACTGCATGAAGGGAATACACTTGGTAGTCCGGACAAAAATACAGCACGCCGGCCTTCGCGCATGCAAAAGCGCGCTGACAGAGGTTTGACTCCAACGTCAAGAGCTTGTCGGACATCACTGGGGGACCGACCTTTCGCTCTAACACTCTGACGCCGCCAACAGTCTCTAAGTGCTTCTCGTTGCGTGACATGTGGAATCGCTGGTTCGCGAGTGCCAAACGCTTGCGGGCCTACCTGAATTGGAAACCGAGATGCACCACCTCCGACAAGGAGGGTCCATGTCCAGTTCAACGCAACAACCTGCTCAAACCTTGCCGACGCTGCCCGCGCAGCCGTTCCGTCTGGATGTACCGCTCCACGATCTTCTACAAAAGCCCCCCGACCACCCTTCACTGGCGAGGACGAAACGCGAGACTCAACCCCCGCTTACTCTGCCCTCGCCGACCTTCCCGCAACACCCGGCTCTTATGCACGACCTCGATGCCGCCGATATCGCCGCGCACGACGCGGTGATCCGGACCGGCAAGCGGCACTGGCCTGCTTCCAAGGTCATGAAGACCATGCGGGGCTGGATGTTTCCGTATTTCAAGTCACGGGTCCTGCCGGGCGACTTTCAGCCGATCATTGCGTACCTCTTCACCGAGTGGAAATGCAATCTGGACTGCCACTACTGCTGGTCGTATGACAACCGCATCAAAGGCATGACCGAGGACACGGCGCGGCGCGCCATCGACTGGCTCGAATCCACGCCATGCCGCGTGCTCGCGCCCACTGGTGGTGAGCCACTGATCCGCCCGGACTTCGTTCACAAAGTGATCTACTACGCGGCAAAGAAAGATTTCTGGGTGTACCTGGCGACAAACGCGCGGCTTCTGCGGCCGGAAGTCACGGACCGACTCGCCGACGCCGGCATTGCCACTGTCAACTTTGCCGTGGATACGATTAAGGAAAAACCAGGGCTACCAAAAGCGTTTGAGCACGTGCGTGCGAACTTCGACCATCTTGTGCGGCGGCAATACCGCTACGGGTACACCGTCTTCTTCAACACCAACATCTGCCGCACGAACATTGACGACGTCAAAGAGCTCGCCACCATCGCGCACGAAAACGGGATATCCATCACCTTCCACATCAACGAAGCTCCGATGATGGAACAGGGACACTTCAAACATCTTCACGAAAACGACACCTACATCCGGCCGGAAGATTTTCCCGTGGTCGACGGCCTTCTCGACTGGCTCATCGACAAGCAACGCCAGGGCTGGAAGATGGTGGATTCGATTCCGCGTCTGCAGAACATGAAGGGGTTCATGCGCGGGGCCGGCGAACACTGGGGATGCCGCGCCGGGCAGAACTGGCTGATCATCCGCACTAACGGAACTCTCGCTCCCTGTTTTCCCATGTACAACGCGTCGTACGACTGGGGCACCGTCGGCAATCAGAAGTTCGACGTTAAACAACTCGCGGAAATGAAAAAAGGCTGCGAGCCGAATTGCTTTTCGACGCTGGGATACAACGTTGCGTACTGCTACAGCGCCGCTCGCGTGATGAAGTGGCTGTGGAAGCAAGCCATGAATGGATTCCAGGGCGTCACCGGAAGCTTTGAATAGTGCGTCCGAAAAATCCAAGGAAGGGTTGCGAACGCAATGCCAGAACCCGAACTCATTTCAATGCATGTGCAAAGGACCGCGGAAATCCCTTTCACGGCATACAAGCGGCAGCAGGCCGCCCTCGCTCGCCGTCGCCTGTACCCCCTGAGCGCCTTCTACACCCTATACGCGATACTGGTGTTGGCGATTGCGTTTTCGACCAAGCATCCCTGGATTGCGGTAGCTTCTTTCTCGGCAGGCTGCGCGACGTGGACTCTCGTCGAGTACCTCTTCCACCGCTATGTGTTGCACGGCCGTTTTCCTCCCGGCAAGGGCTTAATTCGAAAGTTTCTGCATGAGCGGCTGGACCCGCTCCATTGGGATCACCATGCGCATCCATTCGATGGAAGTCACATCAGTGGCGGCTTAAAAGACATTCTGCCTCTGTTTTTTGTCGCAGCTCCCATCAGCTTTCTGTTTCCCGTTTATACGGCGCCTGTCGTGCTCGCCGGCGCAGTACAAAGCTACGCCTGCGAAGAGTGGCTGCACTACGCGCTGCACTTTTCCAATTCCAGGTTTCCGCTCTTTCGGCGGATGAAAAAATATCATTTGTACCACCACAGCCCGCGAGGGATCGACAAGGGATACGGCATCACCACGCGTTTCTGGGACGGCGTGTTCGACACGCGATTCCCGGAATCTGTGCGCCGCTGCCTGAGCAAGAACTGAAATGAAGAACGACGGCTTTGCTCTCATCACCGGTGCTTCCCGCGGTTTGGGAATGGCCTTCGCCCGCGCGCTGGCGCAGCGGCATTGCAATCTGGTGCTGGTTGCCCGTGCTCCGGAAGCTCTCCATGCGTTCGCAAACGAATTGCGCCGCGCTCACCCTGTCTCCGTGGTCGCCATTCAAGTTGACCTTTCTACCGCCGGAGCAGGCCAAATCCTGGCGGAACAACTTTCAAGCGGCGGCATCCCGATTGAGCTGCTCGTTAACAACGCCGGTTTTGGCCTGCGCGGAGAATTCTGCGCCAATTCCCTGCCCCGGCAATTGGAGATGCTCCGTCTCAATAATCAGGCCATCGTCGAGCTTACTTACAGCCTCCTTCCGGGAATGCTGGAGCGGGAGCAGAAAGGGATCATAAATATCTCCTCCACAGCAGGCTTTCAACCGATACCTTTCGCCAGCTCTTATTCCGCGACGAAGGCGTTCCTGACTACGTTTTCATTGGCCCTTGAGCAGGAACTGCGCGGCGCTGGGGTAGGCGTTGTGACTCTTTGCCCGGGAAGGCTGCACAAGAAGCAAAACGGAGACTTAGGGCAGCCAGTCAAAGAAAAATGGGCAAGCATTTGTCAGAGTCCAGAGCAAGTCGTCGAAGAAGCACTGCGAGTGCTCGCCAACGGAGGTGGGCTCAGCATTCCCGGCGCTCTTAACAAGTTCAGCGTTTTCGCGCAGCGCTTGATACCCCGAAAAATTGTACCGAGATTGGTCGCGAAGTTATCAAAAGCGTGAGAGAGGAAACCAGAAAGGAGCAGGTTATGGCCATCCCAAAACCATTTGCGCGCCCACGCTATGTCGATTCTAACGCTATTTTTGGACTGCTGCTTGTCCTGAGCGCACAGCTGGCGTGGACGCAGGACAACCCCATGCATCACGATCATAGTGGACACGAAGGGATGTCGATGGCCACGGACGAACCAGCCCAGATGGACGCCGCGCAGAAGAACAAGCTACTAGCCGACAAGAAAGAAAGTGAGTTCAACCACCATTTGGCGGGGTTCTTCGTTATTCTCGCCGGCCTTTTCATTCTGGCTCAAAGAACGCTGGCCCAGCAGTGGCCCTTCGTCCGCTACGCTTGGCCTGCTTGTTTTCTACTTTCCGGGTTGTTCCTGCTCGTCTTCAGCGACACGGAGCTGTGGCCCTTCGGTCCCCAGAGTTGGTGGTACGGGCTTACACACAATCCCGAGGATTTACAGCACAAAACGTTTGCCGTGATTCTGCTGGCCCTCGGCACCATCGAGGTTCAACGTGCCCGCGGCATACTCAAGTCAGCCTGGGCTGGATGGGTGTTCCCCGTGCTCGCGGCCTTTGGTTCTGTGCTGCTGCTGTTTCACGAGCACCACGCCGGAATGCATGGCGCCGAGCACATGAGCACGATGGCACGGATTAAGTCTGAGCACCTCAGCTTTGCAATCACGGGATTTGGTATCGGCGCTTTCAGAGGGTTGTCCGAGGTGCCCACTCGCTGGCAGGTGATGTTCGCGAAGCTTTGGCCGCTGCTAATGATCGTATTGGGCGTACTTCTCGTGCTTTACCACGAGTAGCCCCGCAGTGTTCGCCTTTGTTGGTGGCTGGTGTGATTCCGATTGCGGTGTCAATCGTCTGGCAATAGCGCCGGGAGCTTGACGCCGCCGGAGAAATCGCCCCTCCTTCTTCTCGTCTTTGTCTGCATCCCCTTTTTTCTGAGCATCTTGGAGCGTTCTACTGTCGATCGCTTGGCTAGCCACGTGCAACACCAACTTAGGGAGTTTACTTCTGTGGGCGAGTCACGAGAACTCGATGAACTATAGGACTCGTACTCAACAATCGAGGAGGAACCACTTTGAAGAGAATCACGATACCCATGCTCGTAGTTACTGGCATGTCCATGCTTGGAAGTGCCGGCGTTTCCGCTCAAGATGCACCCACACAATCAGCAACCGCGGCCCCCGGCAGTGCCGAAGCGTTTACGAACCAGCAATTCACGCTGTTGCTCAAAGACATCCGTTCCATCAAGAAACAGGTCATCGCTGCAAATCTGACGCTCACGGATAGCGAAGCGACCAAGTTCTGGCCGGTCTATGAGCAGTATTCGGTGGATTTTGCAAAGATCAACGACACCAGGGCTGCGCTGGTCAAAGAGTATTCCGAGGAGTACGGAACGCTGACCGATGAGCAGGCAGACAGCCTCGTTCGCCGGTGGCTAGATGTGGACATCGCCGCAGCGCAACTCCGCCAGAAATATGTGCCGATCTTTCGGAACGTATTGCCCGGAACAAAAGCGGCGACGTTCTTTCAGCTGGATCGCCGCATCAGCATGATGATCGACGTTCAACTGACTTCGCAACTCCCGCTCATGCAGAGCCAAAATTAGTTCCGTAGTAGAGCTGAGAGTATGACGCGCAAAGTAAATATCTCAGATACTCAGGTGCTTCTGGCGATGGTGGCCGGACTTTGCCTGGCAGGGCCACTGGCATGGATGTTTGTGAGGTACTGGCTGTTTGCACTGTAAGGAGAAGCGAGACCATGATAACCGTAAGAGCGAACCAAAAAATATTTACTCATGCAGAGGTCGTGAATCTTACCGGAATTTGCGTCGAGCACTTGCACAATTTCGTGAAGCGCCATCGCTTGGGCTTCATAGCGTGTGCTGCCGAGGCAGCTGGAACCAAGGCAGACCAGTTGTTTTTCACGCCGTGGGACTTGACCCTCCTGGTCACATTGTTCCCGCGCTGCACGCACTGAAGCCGAGGTAGCAACTTTCAACCATTTGCCAGTAAACGTAATCGTTCAAAGAATTTTGGTCTTGCTCGATGAGATTATCCTTGCCTCAGAAATAGGGTCGGTATTCGGATGGTGAGCGCGACAAATACTGGCGCCGTGGCTCACATCTGATCGCACGATTCTCACGTGTTGCCCTTTTCTCTGTCCGAAACAGCAATTAAAGTCGGCCAGAGTAGATTTCTCCATGGTTTCGCTTCTTTCTATTACAGACTCTTCGTAGTTCTCTCGACCGTCCCAAGTTCACGCAGTTGTACCGCCGTCAACTTTAAGGCTGGCGCCAGTGATAGCTCGCATCCGCTCCTGCGAGGTAAGCCGCCAACCTTACGATTTCCTCAGTGCATCGTTTTCGCTTTTGCGTGTTTGGAATTCTAACTTGCTATTGTGCTGCCAATCCGGGAGTCCGGCCGATCGTACGCTCGAGTTCTGCCCGGGCCAATAGATATCCGAGCCTGGCCTGCAGCAGTTCCGCTTTGGCCTCGTAGTTTGCTGCGGTGGCGTGTCTTACATCCGAGATCAGGACAACACCTTGGGTTGCTTGATTGGTCGCGAGGCGTTCGCTCTCCTGACGGAGCTGCGCGACCTGCGTCGCAACGTTGACCATGCTCCGGGTTCGCTCAAGCTTGTTGTAACTGCGCTCAACCGCTACGGCGACTTCTTCTTTCAGGCGCTCAAGGTTTTGCTCGGCCTCGGCAAGCTGCGACCCTCGCTCGCGCACGGCAGCCCGGCGCTTACCGAAGTCCCATAGCGTGTAGTTCAGGTTTACTCCGACTGTTCCAAAGTTGCGGACCAGGAACGGCACACCGTCCTGGTAGCTGTGCCGCGCAAATGCGGTGATATCTGGAATGTACGCCGTTTTTGCTGCAGCTACGCCGGCGCGTGCTTTCTCGACTGCTTCCTCAGCAGCGTGGACCTCGGGATTCTCCTCCCAGGCCTCTTTCACGTACTCGGCTTTCGGCAGCGTCTCAAGATTTGTATCGACCTCGGACTCGAGATCCAATTTTGTGTCCAGGGGGAGGCCAAGCAGATCATTTAACTCGACCATGTAGTCCTGGATCTTGAGATCGGCTGTGAGGACCGACTGCTGGCCCTGGAGGAGTTCTGCCCGGCTTTGCAGTGCCGCGACTTGGAGGGCGCTGCCGTTGCGGACGTTGTTTTCGTTCTCACTGAGACTCGCGGCAGAGAAGGAGGTTTGCTGCTCTGCCGCTTTCTTCTGAAGCTGCGCAACCAGAATGCCATAGTAGAGTGCGTGCACTTGCAGCGCGATTTCATTCTCCGCATTCTTCAGATCGTCCCGCGAACTGGCGACCTCCGCAGCGGCGATGCGATTTTCCTGGTGGATACGCAACAACTGCGTCAGGGGCTGGGCGATCATCGTACCGCTCGAAATGAGCGTCGTCTTGCCCTGTGGCAGCGTCGTATTGACGTTGGGAATGGCCACGCCTGCGGCGCTCCCAAAGGCTCCTGGAGGAATCGAGAGTTCCTGCAGTTCGCTGATATGCAGGGCGTTGGATTGATTTGTTATGACTGGAAAGTAGTCTGAGCGGGCGCCCTCTTTTTTGTGTTCGTTTTCCTGGACTTTGAAGCGCGCGATCTTGAGGGCGCGGTTCTGTTCGATTGCCAGACGAACCGCTTCCGAAAGCTTCAGGTGTCGAGCTTCGTCGGTCAGAGCCGAAGTGGTGCAAAGGAGAAATACTCCGGCGGTTGCCAGTATCCGGAGAAATTGTCGGCGAGTCATGGCATTTTCCTCAAGTCTTGATAGCTGGGTTTTATCGGTTGCATGAACAACATGATCAGCAAAAAGGCTGCCGCCACGCCGGCAATAAGCACAAAGCCGTCGGCGACGGCCAGCGTATACGCCTGTGCGTGCACTTGTTGACCCAAGAGTCCGCCTGCGCGCGCCTGCGCTTCGTCCGACCCTGACGAGCTGGGTAACATTCCGAGACTAACGATGCGTAGGCGTTCGTCCGTAAGCCAGTTACCAACCTGGACGTGAAGGCCAAGCATGTTGGAGTGAAACTCTTCCCGAACGGTGAGGAAGCGATTCATGACGGACACGCCGACTTGGCCGCCAAAGATCCGGAAGGTATGCATAAATCCGGAGAGCGTCGCGGCAGCCGCCGCGCTCTTCAGCGCGCCCTTTTCCAGCCCTACGAGGACGATGCTGCTTACGAGCCCTACGTAGGCGCCTGCGAGGCCCAAAGCCAGCACGAGCTCTATTGTTTCGAAACTTGCGCCGGCCCAGGACGGGTCGAGGTGGGCGCAGACCAAGGAGGCCATGGCCACTATGGCAAGACTCACTGCCAGAATGAGCCGCGAATTGGTGAAGAGAATAGCTGCAGCTACCAGCCACACCACGGCGAACTGGGGCAAGGCAGTCCAGGCGAGGGCATGGCCGGTTTCCACGGCTCGATATCTTTGGATGTTGCCGAGAAAACCGGGAATAAGAATGATGGTGGCCAGATGAACGAACTTGAAAACAAAAATCGATAAGGCCAGGATGACCAGATTCCTTGAATTCACGAAGGAGAGATCTACCAGGGGATTCGCCTCCAGCATCCTTCTGACACAAGTGGCTGCGAGTAAAAAGAGTCCAGCAGCCGTCATGGCAATAATCACGGGGGAATGGAACCAGTCCAGACGCTCGCCTTGATCGAGAGCTCCGTACAGCAGGCTGAGGCTCAAACTGAAATAGGCAAATCCGCGCCAACTTGGAGCGGGTAAGACCGGGTTGCGGCGGGGAATGCCGAAATACACGCAAAGCATCATCAGGGGCGTCACCAAGGCGGCGTGCCAAAAAAACCAGCGCCAGGAAAGATGGTCGGCATACCAGCCTTGAAGAGCTAATGCGATGTTGCTCGTGAAAATAATGTCCGCGGCATAGGCCGCGATGCCGAAAATGATCAGGCGCTTCGGGAGCGACGTAAGAACGAAGGTCATGGTCAGGGAATAAAAAGTTCCCGAGGCCAGCCCGGCCAGCACGTGCAACGCCAACATGGCCCAGAAGTTAGGTGAAAACGGGAGGAGAATGGCAGTGATCGTAAAGACGGAGGCGGCGAAAAGGAGAATGCGGCGGGGACCGTAAATTACGCTTAAGAAAACGCAGAAAACGCCGCTAAACATCATGGCCGCATTCAGCGCCGTGGGCAGCCAGGATGCTTGGTCGAAACTAAGTCCGAGGGCACCGCGCAAATCAGCAAGGCCAACACTGAGCAGGCGGCTGTTCATGGTAGCGATGCTCGCGCCTAGAAAGACTCCGAGGACTCCGACATATGGGTTTGTCGAAATCTGCGCCGCTGCCTTGGGCGTCGCCGCGGGTGCGGCAAGTTGGGGAGTTGCAGTGCTCACTGGCTTGGCTCCGGAATTATTCCGTGCCTCCGCTCGTGCGAACCCTGACAATGACGGATAGCCCAGGCCGCAATTGCTGCGCAATGGGCTGTCCCGGATCGAACACAATCTTGACGGGTACGCGTTGCACGATTTTCGTGAAGTTGCCGGTGGCATTGTCTGGCGGAAGCAAAGCGAATTGTGAACCGCTCGCGGGTGCAACTTGAACCAGCTTGCCCTTCAGCCGTACGCCGGGAAAAGCATCGACCGAGATCTCCGCCAGGGCGCCAGGGTGCATGTGCCGCACCTGGGTCTCTCTGTAATTTGCTTGCACCCACGAATCTGCCTGGACCAGGGAGAGTACCTGGGTTCCCGGACTGACCATCTGTCCCGGGCGTACCTTGCGTTCGCCCACGACGCCATTCTCCGGAGAATAGATGCGCGTGTAGTCCAGATTGGTTTTGGCGGCGTCGAGCGATGCTTGCTTTCCATGAAGATCGGCGATGAGTTGGCCATCACGCGAATCGAGCACAGCGCGGGCTCGCGTTTCCGCTGTAACGACGGTTTGATTGTTGGCCAGATTTGCTTTTGCTTGTTCGAGATCGGCTTGGAACGCCAATACCCGGGCTCGGAATCGCTGCTCGTCGGCGACAGCTTGTTCGAGATGCTGCTGCGTGGCCGATTTCGTGGCGATCAGCGCTTCTTGGCGAGCACGTTCCGCAACAGTTCGATCGACGTCGGCCTTGTTAGCCTCGATCGCAGCCTGCGCCGCAGAAATCTGTGCTTTGGCAAGATCGATTCCCGTTTTTGCGCGGTCGATCTTGGCGTCTTGCAGATCCTTCTGGCGCAGATTGTCCTCGATGGCCGCCTTCGCCGCCTCGACGGCCGCGTCTGCCTGTGCTACTTGCGCACGGAAGTCATCGTCCCGCAATTGGACCAGAAGGTCGCCGGCTTTTACGGTCTGATAGTCGTCCACGAGAACCTTTGCGACGACGCCAGAGACTTTTGTGCTGAGCGGCGTCAGATCGGCGCGCACGTAGGCGTCATCAGTTTCTTGGTCGGCTCGTTCGCTCGCCCAGCTGTTCCAGTTCCCGACGATGGCCACCAGAATGCCTGCTGCCATCAGAAAGATAAGAGTAGGGACGAAGTACGGCTTTAGCTTGGCGATTAGCGTTTGTAGCATTTGCGACTCCTTCAGAGCTGGCTTGTCCATTGAGGCCCTTGCCTGCTTTTTTATGCTTCCCGAAAGCGTTTTGACGACAAACGGTATTTCTTCTTATCGAGGTCGCCACTGAAATGGGTTTTGCACCGCAAGGGCCAAGAATCAGGTTTCAAAACTCGTTCGGAAGGTCTTTACTTTCATCGGGTTGTCGAGGCAGCACCTGCAGCTCGATTGCCCATCAACTCCGAGGCTGTCATTCCCTTGACGCGGGCGTCAAACCCTGCTGCAGCGATTTGAAGTATGGACCGAGCCTAGGTCCGTGCTTCTAAAGGACATCGAGGACACAGCCGGTGGCACGCCGCTTGCATATGGACGTGTCCGTACAACTGGCGCAAATAAGGTCGAATCCAGAGGTATAACGCAATCTACCTTCATGCCTTCAACCATGAACGCCGTCCGAATCCATGGCCGAGGTGGGCCGGAATTCCTGAAATATGAGAAACGCTGAAGAAAAACGTCTCCAAGAATCAAGCGAACGTAGCGTGCATTGGAAGCGCTGGGGACCATATCTGTCCGAGCGGCAGTGGGGCACCGTCCGCGAAGACTACGGCCCTTACGGCTCGGCATGGGATTTCTTTCCGCATGATCATGCCCGATCGCGCGCCTATCGTTGGGGCGAAGACGGAATCATGGGCATTTCCGACCGGCATCAGCTTGTATGCTTTGCGTTAGCCATGTGGAATGGCCGTGATCCGATCCTAAAAGAAAGGCTATTTGGACTCACGGGCAATGAAGGCAATCACGGCGAGGACGTGAAGGAGTATTACTTTTATCTGGATTCCACTCCTACGCACTCTTACATGAAGGCTCTGTATAAATACCCACAAGGGGAATTTCCGTACCGCAAGCTCGTGGAAGAAAACCGCCGCAGGAATCGAAGTGATTTCGAGTATGAGCTGCTCGATACAGGCGCCTTCGACGGCAACCGCTATTTTGACGTGCTCACTGAGTATGCAAGGGCGAGCTCGGAAGACATTCTCATCAGGATCAGTGCAACTAATCGAGGTCCCGCCGAAGCGGACTTGTCGATTCTTCCGACCATTTGGTTCCGCAACACTTGGTCGTGGGGTCGCGATGACTATCGCCCGCGATTGCGCGCGATCCCGGAACTCAACATTCCCAAGGAATACGGCATTCCCGGATCAGGAGTAATCGAGGTCGAGCACAAGACCTACGGAAGGCGTTGGCTCCTCTGCGAAGGAGAACCTGAACTTCTTTTCACCGAGAATGAGACTAACGCTAGTAAGTTGTTTGGCGGGGAGAATCGTACACCTTACGTCAAGGATGGCATCAACGAATATGTCGTCCATGGAAACCGCGAAGCTGTTAATCCCGACAAGATCGGAACGAAAGCTTCTGCACTCTACCGTTTGCGAATTGCTCCTGGTGCCACAGCGACACTACGCTTACGCCTTACCGATCTAGAGCCAAAAATTGCCCACATGTCTGCGCCGCGACTCGTCATCGCAGCAGCTCCCACGAACGAGCTGCTCGGCCACAGTTTTGATTCTGTCTTCGCCCTTCGCCGAACAGAAGCCGACGAGTTTTACGCCATGCGCGCGCCTAAGGG
>Ga0210402_10004741_pt1 | contig 12319 bp, 8 predicted proteins | sample IncBWC7MmetaG_FD_161055 | JGI IMG/M metagenome (GOLD analysis project Ga0210402, IMG submission 161055) | Forest soil microbial communities from Barre Woods Harvard Forest LTER site, Petersham, Massachusetts, United States - Inc-BW-C-7-M | ecosystem: Environmental > Terrestrial > Soil >...
AAGCACGGCCTGGGGAGCATCGGTGGCGCTGGGCGGGTCGACCATCGCCGGCGCGCTGACCATGGCGCTGTTCCGCCATCATGTGGGCGCGGGGCTACCGCTGGCGGCTGGAGTAACGATTTACGTCGCGGCGTCCGACCTGATTCCTGAGGTGAATAGGGAGCCTGCGATGAAGATGGCCCTGCTGGTCTTTGTGGGCGCGGGAATTTTCTTGCTGCTCGACCATTTGTTTCATGTGCACTGAAGAAAGATGCCAGGCCCGAGTGTTTCGAAAAACAAGGTATGTCATTCCGCGCGAAGAAGATCGGACGCGAAGTGGCCGGTCTTCGCAGTCGAGGAACCTGCTTTTTCCCTGTCCAGGAGCGGAAAGCAGGTCCCTCGACTTTCGCATTGAAAAACCAATCGCAATGCTTCGCTCGGGATGACAATGGGGAGATATTCGGGCGCTAGACAACCGTCTCTAAACGATCGGAAATAGCTTTCTAGTCCACCGTGTGTTTCGCCGTGTACCCGTCGCGCGCGACCACCTCGATCTTCACGTCTTTTCCCTTCTGGTCTTTCACTTTCAGCGGGCCGCCGTCCGGCCCAACTACCTGCACTTTCAGCTTGCGGTAGGTGCCGTCGAGTTTCGCGTTGGTGGGAGCATAGGAAATCGTGTACTGGTTGCGGATGTCGTTGGAAATGTCGGCAAATTCTTCGGCGTACTCTGCGTCAAAGCGCGGGAAGTAGGCGCGGCCTCCGGTCATGGCGGCGAACGTCCGCATCTCGTTGTCGCCCTGCAAGTAGTCCATGTGCCCGACGGGGATACCCACTCCGTGCGCGTTGCGGCAATACCCCGGGTGCGTCTCGCAATACTCACGCAGGATGAATCCAACGCTGATCGGGAAGATGGTCACGTCCTTGGTGTCCTTGATCTTCTTCATGATCTTGTCCAGCGTCAGCTTGCTGAATGTATCGATGCCGGTGGTCACCAGGATGACGTATTTCTTCCCCTCCACGCGGTCCAGGCGATCCAGCGTGTCATACAAGGCGTCGAAAAGATTGGTTTCGGCGAATCCCGGAATGCGCAACTGGTTCAACGCTCCGAAAACAGCCTTCTTGTCTTGCGTGAAATCGACCAGAATGTGCGGCTGCATGTCGTAGTACGCCACCGCCACCCAGTCGTCCTTCTTCAGACTGTTGGCGAATGCATATGAAGCTTGCAGGGCCTGCACCATGAACGTGTAACTGGTCGAGGCAAACTCCACGAGCAAGACCGCCGTGATTGGGGCCTGCGACACATTAAAGTGTGTGACCTGCTGCGGTACGCCATCTTCGAGAATGCGGAAATTGCCTGACTTCAGACCAGGAATAAACTGCCCGTCTTTGGTCGTGACCAGCACGTCCACATTGACCAGAGGCACGTTCACTTTGAGGGAATAGTCGGGAATGTCTTCGAGCTTTTTCGGCGCGACCGGTGGAGGCGGCGGGGGAGCGTCCTCGACTTTCTTCTTCGGGATCGCATAGGGTCCTACGCTGTCGGTGGGTCCACCCGCTTCGGCCGGGACGTCCTGCTTAGGCTTGCCGTTGTCGGGAGTTTGCGACGGAGCCTGAGTAGCGGGAGTCTGACCCTGCGGGTCCTGCGCCGCCACTGGAAGCGATCCGCAGAGCAGCGCCAGGCAAATCGCCGCGCTCGAAATTACGCCTGTCCGGCTCGCGCGGCGGGATTGTAAAGTCTTGTCTTTGTATCGATTAAACATGGTGAACCCCGAAAAGTCTCTGTGCTAGTATAGACGCAAGGATTCGCAATTGGGATGTTTTGCCCGGCCCCAGATCTTTTCCCCTTCCGTGCAACGACTCGCAGTTGGTCTGAGTCTAATCTGCAGAGGGACCTGTTGGCGGGTCCTTATTAGGGCAATATTCTTAGGGCAACATTGTCGGGGCATTCCATGAGAAAAGTAGGTCTTGCGCTTCTCTTCCTGGGTCTATCCCTACCTGTAAGCGTTCTGTCCGCTCAAACTTCGCAGCCGACCATTCCAGTAGACCAAATCCATAGTGGCATGCGCGGCTATGCCCTCACCGTGTTTGAGGGAGTGAAGCCGGAGTCCATGGACGTCGAGGTTCTCGGCGTTCTTCATAATTCAAACGGACCCAAGGGCGACATTATTCTGGTTCGGCTGCATGGGACGAAACCGGAGTACACGGGCGTGGTCGCGGGTATGAGCGGCAGCCCGGTTTATCTCGACGGCAAGCTCGCGGGGGCGCTGGCGTTCCGCATCGGCGAGTTCTCGAAAGAGCCGATCGCGGGAGTCACTCCGATCGCCGACATGCTGGAGATCAACGCGCTCGATAAGTCGCCGGCCGAGGAAGCTGCGGCAACCAAGCCCAGCGAAAGCAATGCAGCGGGAAAAACCGCGGCCCCGGGTGACGCCGGCTCGTTTACAGCTTCGACACAGGATTTCGCAAATTACCTGAGACCTATCGACACTCCCCTCGTCTTCAACGGATTCTCCGAAGACACGGTACGACGATTCGCTGGGCAGTTCGCCTCGGCCGGAGTCGTCCCGGTGATGGGCGCGGGTTCGGTGAGCGAAGAAAAACAGCCCGAGCCTCTCGAGGCTGGGTCGGCCGTGAGCGCAATTCTGGTGCGCGGCGATATGGACATCGCGGCCACCTGCACTGTGACTTATATTGATCCGCAGCGTCTGTTGGCCTGCGGACATCCGCTGCTGCAGTTCGGATCCGTCGATCTGCCCATGAACAAGGCGCGGGTGCTGGCCACCTTGCCATCGCCGCTCAACGCCTTCAAGATCGTCAATACCACCGAGCAGGCGGGAGTGTTTGTGCAGGATCGCCACACCGGCATCATGGGCGTGTTCAACAAACAGCCCGACATGATTCCAGTGACGCTGACCATCCACGGCGGAAACGGCGCGCCGCAAAAAGATTTCCACTATGAAGTACTGAACAACCCGCGCCTGAGTCCCGTGGCGATTATGGCGACCGTGTACAACGCGCTGCATGGCGTGAACGAATACGGCGAAGAAATTACTTACCGGCTGAACGGCAGCATCAACGTCAAGGGATTCCCCGAAGTGGGGCTCAAGAACATGTTCGTTCCGGCGGAGAACGGACAGCCCGCGGCCATGGCCGCCGCGCTCTCTCTAGGCGAGCGTTTCGGACGCATCTACGACAATCCCTACAACGCACCGGCCGTCAAGAGCGTCAAGCTCGATTTCGATCTGGTTCGCGAACGCCGCTGGGCTCGCCTCGAAAGCGCCCGCACGGACGTGACTGAAGCCCGGCCGGGCGATGAGATCATCGTCGAGACGGTGCTCGCTCCCTATCGAGGAGAGCGCGTGGTGCGCCAGATTCCAGTGAAGATTCCAACCTCAGCGAGCAAGGGAACGCTGCGCATTCTGGTAAGCGACGGCGACACCCTCGACCGCGTGGGCCGCACCAATCCAGCCTTCGGCCGCAAACTCGATCTCGCGTCGACGATTGCGCTGCTCAATAAAGAGCACGCAAATAACCGCCTCTATGTTTCGTTGCTGGAGGCCGATCCCGAGGCCCGCGTCGCCGACAAAGTCATGCCCACACTGCCGATTTCAGTCATGAACGTGATGGATGGCATGCGCGGCAACCAGGAGATGATCGTCAGCGGCGAATCCAACGTCGACGAAACCGCGACCCCACCGCTGGACTATGTGGTGAGTGGCGCCCAGTTGTTGACCGTCACGGTGAAGTAGATTGTGTGAGGAGATTGTGTGGCACAGGGATCACATTTCTCGTCCTCGTCTACCCCAGCGCCCAATCGATGGTCTTGAGCAGTTCGGCTCGGGTGAAGGGTTTTTCCAGCATACGAATACCGCTGCCGACGCCCTGGTTCGCGACCAGTTCACCGGTGTAGCCCGACATGTAGATCACTTTCATCTCCGGGTGGGAGTCGATGAGCCGCAGAACCAGCTCGGGCCCGTTCATTCCCTTCATCACGACATCGGTGAGGATCAGGTCAATCGACGATGCATGTTCGCCAATCACATCCAGCGCGGACTTCCCATCTTCGGCTTCAAGTACCTTGTATCCGTGCTCTTCTAGCATTTTCCGCGTCAGCCGGCGCATGATGGCGTCGTCTTCCGCCAGCAGAATCGTCTTGCCCTCGCGCCTGGAAGGTAGCGCCTCGGCTTCGGCTGCCGTTGCCGAACCCAGCTTGTGGTCGGCGCTGGGCAGGTAAATCTTAAACGTCGTTCCGTGTCCCGGTTCGCTGTAGACCCAGACATGTCCTCCATACTGCTGGACGATGCCGTAGACGGTGGCCAAGCCGAGGCCGCTGCCCTTGCCGATTTCTTTGGTGGTGAAGAATGGCTCGAAGATTCGGGATCGCGTCACCTCGTCCATGCCGGTTCCGTTATCGCTCACGGCCAGCATCACATAGCGTCCCACCGTGATCGCCGGGTGTTCCCGGACAAACGCTTCATCGAAATCGAATACGGCGGTTTCGAGAATCAGCTTTCCACCGTGGGGCATGGCGTCGCGCGCGTTCACCGCGAGATTCACGACAATCTGATCCAGTTGTCCTGCATCCGCTTCGACAATGGCGGTGGCCGGTCGCGGCACCAGCACGATCTCCACATCATCGCCCATAAGCGGACGCAAAAGCTTCGTCACATCCCTAAGCCGTTCGTTAAGATCCAGCAACTGGGAGTGCACTGGCTGGCGGCGGCTGAAGGCAAGCAATTGCCGGGTTAAGGACGCACCTCGCTTCGCGGCCTCGCGAATGTTATCGATGTACTCCGTGCTCGTGTCGTCCACCTGGGCACGAAGCAGTTCTGTGCAGGCGGTCACAATTCCCAATATGTTGTTGAAGTCATGAGCGACTCCGCCCGCCAGGCGCCCCACGGCCTCCATTTTCTGCGACTGCCGAAGTTGGTCCTCGATCTTTTTCTGGGCTGTAATGTTGCGCGCAATGGTGGACGCGCCAACCACCTTGCCCTCCGCGTCATGAATCGGCGAAACCGAAATTGAGACGTGCAGATTCCGTTTGTCTTTGGTGACGCGAATGGACTCAAAGTACTCGACCCGTTGCCCGTTGCGAATCTTCTGCAGAATTGCCGGGATCTCGTCGGCTCGATCGTGAGGAGCGAGCACGGCGATTGGTCGGCCAACAATTTCCTGCGCCGTGTAGCCGTACATGTGCTCGGCGCCTTTGTTCCAGTGAGTGATGATGCCATCAAGGTTCTTGCTGATGATCGCATCCTGCGAAGAATCGACGATCAGCGAGAGCCGGTTCTGAGAATCGCGCAGTTCCCGGCTCTTTCGCCGGTCGAGTTCTTCGTTGGCGCGGCGGAGTTCGTCCTCGATCCGCTTGCGATCGCTGATGTCCCGGATAACGCTCAGCACCATCGTCCCGTCATTGGTTGCGACCGGGCTGAGGCTGATCTCAACCGGAAATTCCGACCCGTCGCGCCGTCTTCCACACAAATCCAGCCCAGAGCCCATGCGGCGAATCTTGGGTTGGTGGTGGAAGTGCTCGCGATGCAGATGGTGTTGCGGCCGCTGCCGATCCGGCACCAGCATCTCGACTTTCTGACCAAGCAGTTCGTCGCGGGTGTAACCGAAGAGAGATTCGGACTGGGAATTCACTTGAATGATGACGCCTTGCTCGTTTACTGCAGCCACGGCATCGGGAATCGCTTCCAGGATGCTGGGCGACAACAGAGTCTCGGCCACTGTTCTTACTGGCACGGAATCCTTATTCTGGTTGAGGAGAACCGGTTCGCTCATGCTTGATCCACTCGGCAGTTTGACTAATATACTTCAAGATTGTGGGGAGGGATGAGTCGATTATAGAGAACTAATCGTGAACAGAAAGGGCTTCACCACAAAGAAAGCTGGGCCAACGCTTTCGGCATGTGGCGGAAACCTTGAGTCACTACCACAGCAATCAGCATTTGTGTCCCGTTGTAGCCCACATGCACCAGAAAGCTGGCCCCCACCGAACCGGTTTGAGCCCGCACTACGCCACACACCACACCGACCAGAACAATCACCAGCGCGGCTCCCCAGGCCCACCCGTATTGCGGCAGATGAATCAGGCCGAAGGGCAACGCCGTGAGCGCGATGGCCCATGCCGCTCCCATGCGCCGTGCGAGAACGGGATACATGAACCCGCGGAAGAACAGTTCCTCCATCATCGGTCCCAAGCTCACGGCGATAATCGCCAACAGGTAAGCGTCGCGGGGACGATCGAACAAATGCTCGAACGGCGTGTCCTTCGGCATGGGCAACAGGCTTTGCAGCAGGCCGAGCACGATCAGCATCGCGGCCCCGATCCCGAGCAGTTTCCATTCCGACCGCGGCCAGTTCCATCGAATCGCCCGCCAGAACGCCACGTGGTATTTGCCCTCGACCAGCATGACCATGCAGGCAGCCACGGCGGCGTAGATCAGAAACTGCGAAAGCAAAAGCAGAATGGGCTTCTGCGCCACCGCCGCCAGGTTGGCGTGCGGATAGACAAGCCACAGCGCTCCTACAATCACGACCATCTGCAGCACCAGCGTAGTCAAGAACGTCAGGACGGCGATCAGCAGCACGTCCCACCCGCTCCAGACGGGATTCTCGATGGGCAGCGCAGTTGGAACGGGAGCGGGACTCACGGGAACGAAGGGATCGGGCGTAACCTGCAACGGCCCCTCTGGCTCGACGCTCACCGTTGGCCGCTGTTGAAAATGCGGATTGTCGGAGGAAGACAATGAGTTTCCTTTAACTGACCACTGACAACCGGGAACTGACCACTGCTTTTCCAAAATACCCCGCCAGCGCCTGCCCCGTATACGACTTCTTCACCTTTGCCACCTGCTCTGGCGTACCCTGGGCGACCAAACGCCCACCTTCTTCGCCGCCCTCGGGCCCGAGATCGATGATCCAATCCGCGTTACGGATCACATCCATATTATGTTCAATGATGATGATCGAGTTGCCCAGGTCGGTTAGACGATGCAGAACGTCGAGAAGCTTCTTTACATCGTCGAAGTGGAGACCGGTGGTTGGCTCATCCAGCAGGTAGAGCGTCTTGCCGGTCTGCCGCTTGCTGAGTTCGCGCGCCAGTTTGATGCGCTGCGCCTCGCCGCCGGAAAGCGTCACCGCCGACTGGCCTAGATGAATGTATCCCAGCCCCACGTCGACCAGCGTCTGCAGCTTCTGTTTCACCTGCGGAATGTTTTCCAGAATCGGCAGCGAGTCGGAAACCGGCATCTCCAGCAAGTCGGCAATCGAGTACCCGTTGTACTTCACGGCCAGGGTTTCGGAGTTGTAACGCCGGCCGCCGCACACCTCGCACAACACGTACACGTCGGGCAAGAAATTCATCTCGATGCGCCGCTGCCCCTCGCCCTGGCAAGCCTCACAGCGTCCACCAGAGACGTTGAACGAAAACCGTCCTGCTTTGTAGCCACGCTCGCGCGACTCCGGCAGCATGGCGTAAAAATCGCGTATCTGCGTGAACACGCCAGTGTAGGTCGCCGGATTCGACCGCGGCGTGCGCCCGATCGGCGATTGGTCGATGCGGATGACTTTGTCGATATGCTCGGCCCCCGAAATCGCCTTGTGCTCGCCCGCCTTCTCGCGCGACCGGTAAAGCTGCCGCGCCAGCGCGCGATACAGAATGTCATTGACCAGCGTCGACTTGCCCGATCCCGAGACTCCCGTCACCACGGTCATCACACCCAGCGGAAACGTCACATCCAGATTCTTGAGATTGTTTTCTTTCGCGCCCAGAATCGTCAGCGCTGCGCCGTTGGCATGCCGCCGCTCCGACCGCATCGCAATCGACGTCCGCCCAGAGATGTACGCTCCAGTGAGCGAGTCCGGATCGCGCATGATCTCTTCCGGCGTGCCATGCGCCACCAGGCTGCCGCCGTGTCGCCCCGCGCCCGGCCCCAGATCGACGACATAATCCGCGCGTCGAATCGTTTCTTCATCGTGCTCCACGACGAGCACGGTATTTCCCAAGTCGCGCAGATTTTCGAGCGCGGTCAACAGCCGGCCGTTATCGCGATGGTGCAATCCGATCGACGGCTCGTCCAGCACATACAGCACTCCGCGCAGCTTTGATCCAATCTGCGTGGCGAGCCGAATGCGCTGCCCTTCCCCGCCCGACAAACTCGCCGCCGAGCGATCGAGCGAAATATATCCCAACCCGACGGCATTCAGGAACTGCAGCCGCTCCACCACTTCGTGCATGACGCGCCCGGCAATCGCCAGCTCGCGTCCTGCCAACTTGATGCCCTCGGCCACTGCCTGCGACCGGGCCACCGGCATCGCGGTGAAGTCGCCAATCGACATCCCGTTCACCTTGACGGCCAGACTCTCCGGCCGCAGCCGCTTCCCGTGGCACGCCGGACATTCCGTCGCGGACATGTGATCCATCAACCAATCGCGATAACCTTCGGAAGTCGATTCCTCCAGATTCTGTTTCAGATATCCGAAGATGCCGTGAAAACCGGTCTTCCCTCCGCGCCCCGGCTCACCATTCAGCAAGAAATCCTGCGTCTTCTCCGGGAACTTCTCAAACGGAGTGTTCAGATCGATGCCATAAGCCGCCGACGAAATCTGCAGCATGTGAATCAGATTCTGCGACGCCGACCCCGGCCCAAGCCCGCCTTCGAGCAGAGGTTTCGACCAGTCAGTGATCACCTTCGCCGGATCGAAATCATACTTGCTGCCCAGCCCGTGGCATTCCGGGCACGCCCCATACATGCTGTTAAACGAAAACGACCGCGGCTCCAGTTGCGGCACGTTGATGCCGCAATCCGGGCACGCCAGCTTCTCAGAATAAAGCTGCTCGTCGCCGCCGACCACTGCCACTTGAACCAGCCCGCCCGCCAACTTCATCGCCAGGCCAACCGACATTTCCAGGCGATGCTCGATCCCCGGCTTCACCAGCAGACGGTCGATTACAACTTCAATGGTGTGATTTTTCCGCTTGTCGAGATCGATTAACGTCTCGTCGTCCAGGCTGACCAGTTCCCCGTCGATGCGCGCCCGCGTGTAGCCGTGTTTGACAATACTCTCCATCTCCTTCTTGAACTCGCCCTTGCGTCCGCGGACGATGGGCGCCATCACCATGACGCGATCCTCCGGACTCAGCGCCATCACTCTCTGCACAATCTGGTCGGCGGACTGCCGACTGATCGCCCGCCCGCACTTGGGACAATGCGGCACCCCGATAGAAGCGAAGAGCAGGCGAAGATAGTCGTAGATTTCGGTAATGGTCCCGACGGTCGAGCGCGGGCTGCGGCTCGTAGTCTTCTGCTCGATCGAGATGGACGGACTAAGTCCATCAATTGCATCCACATCCGGGCGTTCCATCTGGTCCAAAAACTGCCGCGCATAGGCCGACAGCGTCTCCACGTAGCGGCGCTGTCCCTCGGCATAAATCGTGTCGAAGGCGAGCGACGACTTGCCCGAGCCGCTCAGTCCGGTAACCACCGTCAGCGTGTTACGCGGAATCTCAACGTCTATGTTCTTGAGATTGTGCTGCCGGGCCCCGCGGACGGAAATCTTGGTAATCGCCATCATTCGCCGGGGTTCATGCCCCTTCCGTAATGTCGACAGGTAACCAGAATTGATGGAAAGTGGAATTGCACAGCTCTACTCCGTATCTTAGTCGTCAACAGCGCGGAGCGTCAACGCGGTTTAGATTTGACAAGGCCGGAAGATTCGCGCTGCAGGCAATAAGTTAAGGATGGCAGAGACGCTGCAACAGACTCTGGGACTTTCTAAGGTTGGTCGACCGTGATCTCGCTCTTCATGCCCATCATTCTCTTCGTTACCGTCGTCGCATCGGTGAGCCTCGGCGTTTTCGCCGCCTATGCCGCAGTCATCTGCGTCCTGAACGCGTTCGGCCCCAAGTCGCAGCAGCAGCCGGAATCAGGCCGCCCGCGTCTGGTCCTGGTTCCCACGCAAAACCACGCCAGCGGCGACTAGTTCCCGCAGGCCCAACCACCTCGGCTATCCACGGAGCGCAGCTCCGTCGGTCTTGACTTGATTGCCAGCCAATCCCCCGTCGCTTTTCATGCCGCAGACTGTAACAATCGGTCCCGTCCCACGTCTTTAATCCTATGAAAAGGATCGTGGGAGGCGCCCTGAGCGTTGGACCATCGAAGTTCGCCATGGCGTCCGTGCTTTTCTTGCTTTCAGCACTCTCTGCAGTAGCCCAGGACGCACCGCCCGCCCCTCATCCCGACATCACCTTCCACAGTTCCTCCCACCTGGTCCTGGTGGATGTGGTCGCCCTGAACGCCAAGAATGGCCTTCCCGACAAAACATTAAAGCGGGAGGATTTTCAAGTCTTCGACAACGGCCGTCCTGTTTCGGTCAAAACCTTCGACAGCGGAGCAAACTTTACCACTCGACCCCTCGCCCTCTGGTTTGTTGTGCAGTGCGCGATGCCCGGCTGGGAGAAGGAAGGCTCGGGCCTGTTTGCCGGACAAATCAGCGTGTTCAAGCCCGCCCTGCAGAATCTGGAGAAGCAAGACACGGTGGCAGTCGCGCACTGGTGTGACGACGGTCAATCCAAGGTAGACCTGCCGCCGACGCCCAACGTCGACCAGGCCATCACCTCTCTGGAGCAGGTGCTCGCGACCCCACTGAAAACAGACGGTCACGACCGGCCGGGAGAACTGGCGCTGCAGGGGACTCTGCAGCTCATCGTTGACGCAACTCGCTCGCTGGTGCCCGAGCCAGTACCCGTCGTGATCTTCCTCTATGGGGACTACAGCGCAATGCCCCGAGCGGAGGCCGATCACTTCATCGGCGAGTTGCTGGAAACCTCGGCCGTCGCCTATGGCCTGCGAGACCGCCGATCCCCGCGGATATGGTCATTAGGCGAACAGGGAGCGATTGCAAACTACATTGCAATCCAGACCGGGGGAGAGTACCTGAGGGTCAAGCCCGAGACATACGCAACCGGCCTGGAAGAAATCCTGCGCCAACTGCATGGCCGGTACGAATTGGGATTCAAGCCGGAAGTCCTGGACGGCAAGCGACACAAGCTCCTGGTGACGTTGCCCGATCCTGCGAAGAAGCACCACAAAGTTCGTCTGAGATACCGACTCGCCTACGTGCCGATGCGCGAAAACAAATAGCCGCAGACTCGGACTCTTTCTTCTTGCGCAAACCAGCGACCACAGGAGGTCCAGGTCCTCCGCACGGCAGGTGAGAGCTAACTTACTCCGCCGGCCCCACCATCTTTATCTTGCTCTGCACCTGCGTGTGTTGAAAGGCGGTATTCTCCAGCGACACCGACACTTCCCGGTTGATGAAGAACAACACGTGCATCCGGAACTCCGTCCCTAGGGTGAAAGGAAACCAGACTCCATCCTCCTGCCGCTTGTAGACCACGTTGAACCCGACCCCCGGCAGATCGGTCCCCAGGAACGTCCTCACGCCGAAGGGAATGCGCCGCGATAGTTTGGTGAACACGCGCACCGGCTGAAACTCTGCCGCATCGACGTACGCCTCGCCGGCCCAGCTGATGTCATTCTTGTCCTTGGGTCGAAAGCCGATGTGGTAGACGCTTCGCCCCTGTTCCATCTCCTGCCCGAGCAGCGCAAATTGATAGTCCTTTTGCCCTTCGGTGGTCAGCGGAAACAAGGTCTTCCCCAGACCGTCCTTGCTCTTCTCATTCAACAGATCTTCCCGGAAACCGTGGATCAAGCCGCCGTCGATACCGTCGGCGTCGGGCGCGGGCTCTCCCTGGAACGTCTCGTACTTCCCTTTGCTCCAGTAGCGGCCGGTCAGGAGCTTGAGCTCTTTTTGCGTTCCATCTGGTGTGGGCACCACGTCATAGTCGGCGGTCTCCTCGCGCAGCAGCCTTCCCTTGGGTTTGTGCGTGAGGATGTGGGTGTGCTGCCGGTAGACGTATTGCTTGCGCAGTTCTTCGCTGCGATCCTGATTCGCCGCCACACGGGCCATGATGGCGTCGGCGGTCAACGGCGCAACGGCCGGTTCGGGTTGCGAGCCTTGCCCAGCTGCCAGCGCCGCTGCCAGCAAAACGACAAAGAGACCTAGGATTCGCATGGGCAGAGAACTCCTTCTGATACTACGCGCTGGCTTCCGGGAAAGTTCCTTCAGGCCTTGGCGCTGTCCGCACAATGGCTATAACAGCCCGCCAGTCCGTACCGCCAGATCATTCAACGCCATCTCCAGCTTCGTGATGGCCGCGCCGATTTCCGGATGCTCCCCGATCTTCACTTGCAGCGCCTTTAGAATCTGCTGAGCGCCAGCAATGTGCGCTTCCGCTCGGGCTGAATTTTCCTCGGGATTGCGTTCGCTCGGT
>Ga0210402_10004742_pt1 | contig 12319 bp, 10 predicted proteins | sample IncBWC7MmetaG_FD_161055 | JGI IMG/M metagenome (GOLD analysis project Ga0210402, IMG submission 161055) | Forest soil microbial communities from Barre Woods Harvard Forest LTER site, Petersham, Massachusetts, United States - Inc-BW-C-7-M | ecosystem: Environmental > Terrestrial > Soil >...
CGCGCGAAAAGCGCGGGCAATGGACACTTTAAGCCTTTCAAATCCAGAACGTCCACGAGGGTTGGACCGTGTTGCGGCAGCGGCCTATTCTGCCGAAGATTGTCGGGGCAACGCGATTCGCAATGTCCTTCACCGAAGCCGTTTCGCGCGAATCCGTCTATGTCGCAAGCCTTGCGCGCACATTCTGGCGACTGCGCGGAGTCAGGCCCGATTCGAAAGACACGATCGTCGATATCGTCGGGCGCTGGGCGGAGCGAACGCCGGACAATCCGGCCATCGCATCTTCTGACGGTACGTTTTCGTACAGCGCACTGGACCGCGCCGCGGCCCGCGTCGCCCATTGGGCGCGGGCAAACGGAATCGGGCGCGGCCAGTGCGTTGCTTTGTTGATGGAAAACCGTGCGGAATACGCGATCGCCTGGCTCGGGCTGCTGAAAGTCGGCGCGATCGCCGGCTTTATCAATTCGAATCTGCGCGGGCAGGCGCTCGCCCATTGTGTTCTCGCCTGTGAGGCTCGCCATGTCATCGTCGAGCGCGAACTCGCGGAGGCTTACCGGGAGGCCTTAGGAAATGTCCCTTCGCCGCCGCAGGCCTGGGCGCTCGGCGGCGGGCACGAGGGCTGCGAAGATTTCGACTCCGCGCTCGCGGCCATGCCGGAAGCGGCCGCCGATCCGCGCTGGCGCGCGGACGTCGTTTGCGCCGACACTGCGTTTTACATTTTCACCTCCGGCACCACAGGCCTTCCCAAGGCGGCGAAGATCAGCCATCTGCGCATGCTCTTCATGATGCACGGATTTTCCGCCGCGCTGAACACGCGCGCCCCGGATCGAATTTACAACGTGCTGCCGATGTACCACTCCGCGGGCGGCATTTGCGTGCCGGGAATGGCTTTCACCGTGGGCGGGACGATGGTCGTCCGGCGCCGGTTTTCCGTGCAGCAGTTCTGGGACGATTGCGCGCGCTACCGTGTCACCGTCTTTCAGTACATCGGCGAGCTCTGCCGTTATCTCCTGAACGCGCCCCCATCGCCGAACGAGCGCGGGCATGCGGTACGCGCCATCATCGGCAACGGCTTGAGGCCCGACATCTGGGGTGCCTTTCAGGAGCGCTTCGCAATTCCGCGCATCGTCGAATTTTACGGCGCAACGGAAGGCAACGTGGCGCTGGTAAATTACGACGGGAAACCGGGCGCCGTCGGCCGGATACCGCGTTACGCGCGAAGCCTCTTCAGCACGCGCATTGTGCGCTTTGATCTCGAGCGGGAAGTGCCGCTCCGCGACGAGCGCGGCTTCTGCATCGAATGCGCTGACGACGAAACCGGCGAGGCGATCGGCAGGATCAGCGAGGAGCCGGGCAAGCGTTTTGAAGGCTATACAAGGCAAAGCGATACGGAAAAGAAGATCCTCCGCCATGTCTTCGAGGCGGACGACGCGTGGTTCCGTACCGGCGATCTCCTCAAGCGCGACCGCGACGGCTATTTCTATTTTGTGGATAGAATCGGGGACACGTTTCGGTGGAAAGGCGAGAACGTGGCGACCAGCGAGGTCGCGGAGGCGCTTTCTGCTGTGGCGGGCGTCCGTGAAGCCAATGTCTATGGGGTCGCGGTGCCAGGGCACGACGGACGGGCAGGCATGGCGGCGCTCGTCGTGGGCGGCGGTTTTGATTCGGCGGCCCTGGCGGCACAACTGGAAGCTCGCCTGCCCGCCTACGCGCGTCCGCTCCTTCTAAGGCTAATGCCGGAGATTGGCGTCACCGGCACGTTCAAGCACCGCAAGATCGATCTTGTCGAACAGGGATTCGATCCTTCGCGCGTTGCCGCCCCGCTCTTCGTCTTCGATTCGCAAACGCGACGTTACGAACCGCTGGATACTGCGCGGTACACGGACATCATTGCGGGACGGTTCAAGATTTGAGACTGAAAATGTGATTGCTCTCGTGCTTCGATACGCCCCCGCCACGTGGAAAAGGAAGACCCCACCCTTCCCCGCATAAAGCGGGAGAGGGTGGGCTTTGAATGATCTTCGCCGGGCCTGTGTAGGCTCTAGGCAATTCCCAAAAGATCACCCGAGATCGAAGCGGTCCGCTTTCATGACCTTGTTCCACGCCGCCACGAAATCCTTGACGAACTTCTCCTGCGCGTCGGCGCTGCCATAGACTTCCGCGAAGGCGCGCAGCTGGGAGTGCGATCCGAAGATCAGATCGACACGCGTACCGGTCCACCTCTTTTCCTTGGTCTTCCGGTCGCGGCCTTCGTATGCGTTGTCACCGGTTTGCTGCCACTCGGTGCGCATATCGAGCAGATTGACGAAGAAGTCGTTGGTCAGCGTTCCGGGATTTCCGGTAAAGACGCCGTTCTTTGATCCATCCGTATTCGCGCCCAATACGCGCAAACCGCCGACCAGCACCGTCATCTCCGGTCCGGTCAGGTTCAAGAGCTGCGCCTTGTCCACCAGCGCTTCTTCCGGCGCCATCAGGTTCGCGCCGCGATAATAATTGCGGAAGCCATCGGCCACTGCTTCGAGCGGCGCAAACGATGCCGCGTCGGTTTGGTCTTGCGACGCATCCGTGCGTCCCGGCGTGAAGGGCACCTTCACACTCGTGCCCGCGTCCTTCGCGGCTTTCTCGATCGCGGCGCCACCGCCGAGAACGATCAGGTCAGCCAGCGTGACTCTCTTGCCGTCGGCGCCTGAGGCGTTGAACTCCTTCTGAATTGCTTCGAGTTTTGACAGCACATTCGCAAGCTGCTTGGGCTGATTGACCTCCCAATATTTCTGTGGCGCCAACCTGATACGCGCGCCGTTCGCGCCGCCGCGCTTGTCCGAACCCCGGAATGTCGAGGCCGATGCCCATGCGGTCGAAACAAGCTCCGGCACCGATAGGCCGGAGCCGAGAATCTTCGCCTTCAGCAACTCGATGTCTTTATCGTCGATCGGCTTGTGATCCACGGGCGGAATCGGATCCTGCCATATCAGAATTTCTTTGGGGACAAGTGGACCGAGGTAACGCTGGATTGGTCCCATGTCGCGATGCGTAAGCTTGAACCAGGCGCGCGCGAACGCCTCCGCGAACTCCTCCGGATGATCGTGGAAACGGCGCGAGATCCTTTGGTAGGCTGGGTCGAATCGCAGCGAGAGGTCGGTCGTCAGCATCGTCGGAATGCGTTTTTTTGCCTTGTCGTGCGCATCGGGAACGTCGGCGCCGGCATTTTTCGCTTTCCACTGATAGGCGCCGGCAGGGCTCTTCTCGAGCTCCCATTCATATTTGAACAGATTTTCGAAGAAGTGATTGCTCCACTTCGTTGGTGTCTGCGACCAGGTGACTTCCGGACCACCCGTGATGGCGTCGGCGCCGAAGCCGATGCCGTGCCTGCTCTTCCAGCCAAGACCCTGATCTTCGACCGCGGCTCCTTCCGGGTCGGGGCCGATCAGGGATGGATCACCAGCGCCGTGCGTCTTACCGAAGCTGTGGCCACCCGCAATCAGCGCGACGGTTTCTTCGTCATTCATTGCCATCCGTCCGAAGGTCTCGCGAATGTCACGCGCTGCCGCGACCGGGTCGGGCTTGCCGTTGGGTCCCTGCGGATTGACATAGATGAGGCCCATCTGCACCGCGCCGAGCGGGTTCTGGAGCTCGCGTTCGCCGCTATAGCGTTCGTCGCCAAGCCACGTGCCTTCAGGTCCCCAATAAAGCTCTTCCGGTTCCCATGTATCGGCGCGGCCGCCTCCGAAGCCGAACGTTTTGAAACCCATCGACTCAAGCGCGACGTTCCCCACGAGAACGAAGAGATCGGCCCAGGAAATCTTGCGGCCATACTTTTGCTTGATTGGCCACAACAGGCGACGTGCCTTGTCGAGGTTCGCATTGTCCGGCCAGCTGTTGAGCGGTGCGAAGCGTTGCTGCCCGGCGCCGGCGCCGCCACGTCCATCGGCAATTCGATAGGTGCCTGCGCTGTGCCACGCCAGGCGGATGAACAATCCGCCATAGTGGCCAAAATCGGCGGGCCACCAATCCTGCGAGTCCGTCATAAGCGCACGCAGGTCCTTGATCACCGCATTGAGATCGAGCGATTTGAATTCTTTGGCGTAGTCGAACGTCCCTCCCATCGGGTCGGATTTCTTTGAGTTGTGATGGAGCACCTGAATGTCCAACTGGTCCGGCCACCATTCGCGATTCGACCGGCCTTTGGCTGTGGGATTGGCTCCATGAACTACCGGACATTTCGCTGCATCGGGCATCGCGTTTCTCCTTATGTGTGCGAAGAAATTGCGCGCGGAAGGACCGCTTGCGGGCTCGAACATGCGCGCGCGTTCCGGTGCTGTCAAGCACTTTAGAATTGTTCTAAAGAGCGAATTTCAGCTGCGGCGGATGCGCACCACCACGTCCACGCGCGCGATCTTCGTGCCTTTGGGCGGCTGTGGCAGACCGGAAACGCTGATGTGGGCTGAAATGTCCGTCAACCGGCCGTCTTCTTCATCATAGAAGTGCTGGTGCGGATCGATGTTGGTATCGAAGTAGCTCTGCGACGGCTCAACGATCACCTGCTGCAGGAGACCCGCATCGGTGAACTGGTGCAGCGCGTTGTAAACGGTAGCCAGGGAAACGGGACAACCCGCTTCCTTCGCCTCTTGATGCAGGAGTTCCGCCGTCACATGACGATGGCCGTGCTGGAACAACAGGTCGGCAAGAAGGCGCCGCTGCCGCGTCGGCCTGAGACCCGCAACCCGCAGGCGCTCGCTCGCTTTTGTGCTCCCGCCCGGAGACCGTTTCCTGTTCGCCATGGCGCCGGCTTTGCCTCGTCTTCTGCCGCGGCTGTCGAAGCCGCCGCCCTTCTGCTATCATAATGCAAGAATATAGAATAATTCTAATCTGGGAAATGGCAAGCTGTCGGATGGCCGCTTGCCCAAACGGACGGGTGTGATGATACGCAAGTCGAGCTTTGATCTTCAGGGGTTGCTCTCCTGCGCCCGCGGCGAGCTTTTCGGCGAAGGCAATCCGAAGCTGCCGCTGCCACCGCTTCTCATGTTCGACCGGATCACGCTGATCGCCGACCATGGCGGCAGCCAGAACAAGGGAGAAATCCAAGCGGAGCTCGAGGTCCGCCCGGACCTGTGGTTCTTCAAATATCATTTTCAGAACGATCCGGTGATGCCGGGTTGCCTCGGCCTTGATGCCATGTGGCAGCTCGTCGGCTTTTTTCTCGGCTGGCTGGGCGGATTGGGACGTGGCCGCGCGCTGGGCGTAGGCGAGGTCAAGTTTTCCGGGATGGTTCTGCCGAGCGCGAAACTTGTCAGCTACTACATCGATTTGAAGCGCGTGATCATGCGTCGCCTCGTGCTCGGCATCGCCGATGGCGTGATGAAAGTCGACGGCAAGGTGATTTACGAAGCCAAGGATCTGCGCGTCGGCCTCTTCACCGATCGGGCGCAAGGCGCACTTGCTACGGCGTCAGCTTCCGCCTGACGCGCTGCTGCGGATGCGCCGGCGGGCGCACGGGAAGGATGAAGCGATGAGACGTGTGGTTGTCACCGGCATGGGCATCGTCTGCTCGATCGGCAACAACGCCGGCGAAGTCACCGAATCGCTGCGCAACGCCCGCTCCGGGATCGTTGCAGCGGATGTCTATCGCGAAATGGGCTTTCGCTGCCAGGTTCACGGCAGCCTGAAAATCGATGTCGAAGCCGCGATCGACCGGCGCGCGCGCCGGTTCATGGGCGACGGCGCGGCGTACAATTTCATTGCCATGGAGCAGGCCATTGCGGACTCCGGCCTCGAGGAAAAGGACATCGTCAATCCGCGAACGGGGCTCGTGATGGGATCGGGTGGACCATCCACGAAGGCGATCGTAGGCGCCGCTGACACAGCGAGAACCGAACCCGTAAAAGGCCCGAAGCGGGTCGGACCGTTCGTCGTCCCGAAGGCAATGTCGTCGACCTGTTCGGCCGTGCTTTCCACCTGGTTCAAGATCAAAGGCGTGAACTACTCGATCACGTCGGCGTGCTCAACGAGTGCCCATTGCATCGGCAATGCCGGCGAACTTATCCAGTGGGGCAAACAGGACGTCGTCTTTGCCGGCGGCGGCGAGGAGCTTGATTGGACGCTTTCGGTACTGTTCGACGCCATGGGCGCCATGTCCTCACGCTTTAACGAGACGCCGCAACGCGCCTCGCGGGCGTTCGACAAGGATCGCGACGGCTTTGTGATTTCCGGCGGCGGCGGCGTCGTGGTGCTTGAAGAGCTGGAGCATGCCAAAGCGCGCGGCGCGAAAATCTATGCCGAGCTCGTCGGTTACGGCGCCACGTCCGATGGGCACGACATGGTCGCGCCCTCCGGCGAAGGCGCGATCCGCTGCATGCGCCAGGCGCTCGAGACGGTGAAGGGACAAATCGACTATATCAACGCGCACGGCACCGCGACTCCGGTCGGCGATGTCGCGGAGATCGGGGCGCTCCGCGAAGTGTTCGGCAATCGCATTCCGCCGGTAAATTCCACGAAATCGCTGACAGGCCACTCGCTGGGCGCTGCGGGCGTACACGAGTCCATCTATTCGCTGCTGCAGATGCAGAACGGGTTCATCGCGGAAAGCGCCAATATCGACGAACTCGATCCGGAAGTCGCGGATGCGCCGATCGTGCGTTCGCGCATTGATGGCGCGAAGCTCGAGCGCGTGCTGTCGAACAGTTTCGGTTTCGGAGGGACCAATGCGACTCTGGTGTTCGAACGCTACCGGGGCTGATCCAGCGTGACGACACCCACATCCAACGGAACCCGGCTGATGCATGGCCGGCGCGGCCTCGTCATGGGGGTCGCCAACAATCACTCCATAGCCTGGGGTATTGCGCGGACGCTCGCGGCGAACGGCGCGGAGGTCGCTTTTACCTATCAGGGCGAAGCGCAGGCCAAGCGGCTGAAGCCGCTCGCCGCTTCCATCGGCGCCGACATCCTGTTGCCGGGCGATGTCGAAGATGACGAACAGCTGGACGAAGCGTTTTCGGTGCTCGCCGCGCGATGGGGAAACATCGATTTCCTCGTTCACGCCATCGCGCATTCCGACAAGAACGAATTGAAGGGACGGTATGTCGATACCAGCCGCGCCAATTTCGTCCGCAGCCTCAGCATCTCGTGTTATTCGTTCACGGCCGTTGCGCGGCGCGCGGCACAGCTGATGGCTGGGCGGGGCGGGTCGCTCCTCACGCTCACCTACCTCGGCTCGACACGCGTGACCCCGAATTACAATGTGATGGGTGTGGCCAAGGCCGGGCTTGAGGCCAGCGTGCGATATCTGGCTGCCGACCTCGGGCGGGAAGGCATTCGCGTAAATGCGATCTCTGCGGGCCCCATGCGAACACTGGCGGGTTCGGTCATTGGTGAAGCGCGCGTCGTCTTCCGCTGGAACCGCGCGCACAGTCCGCTCAAGAGAAGCATCGAACTGGACCACGTCGGAAACGCGGCGCTGTACCTTTTGAGCGATCTCTCGGCGGGGGTCACCGGCGAAATTCATTTTGTCGATGCCGGCTATCATATCATTGGCATGCCGCCCAGCGCCGATCTGAAGGGATGGATCGATCCGACGGGCGAGAACGGCAATCAGGACTCCGGCGAAGGGGAAAAAGCCGATGCCCGGACAGAAGCGTAAAGGGTATCGGCGCTCCTGACGTCGGTACAAGATGACCGGATATTCGGGCACGCCGCTGTGGAAGAAGCTCGGCTTTAAGGCCGGCGCACGCGTGTGTGTGCCGAATGCTCCGCCAGGTTATCACGAATGGGTTGCGCCGCTTCCCGACGGGGCCACAATTCACGCCATGGGAGGCAAAGGCGATTGCGACATTGTGCACATTTTCGTCGACTCCCTCGCGGCCCTTGAACGCGAACTGAAAAGGGCGCGAACACTGATTCGCCGCGATGGTGCGATTTGGGTCTCCTGGCCCAGGAAGTCGGTAAGAATCGCGACGGATATCGACGAAAACTGCATTCGCTCGCTTGCGCTCAAGACCGACCTTGTCGATGTAAAGGTGTGCGCTGTCTCGGAGGTATGGTCGGGCCTGAAGCTGGTCGTGAGAGCACACTTGCGCTGAGAAATAGCCCCAGCGGCCGCAACTCACAGGTGTTTGTCCGCCAGTTCGGGTCTCTGAGTTGATGGCCGACGCCCGAATCTGCCAAAAAAGTTAGGAGACGGGGCAGGGGTCACCGCCTATAAGAACGCGAATTCTGGGGCTCGGAGATGTCGATTCTGTTGAACAACGGATGCCGCCCGGCATGGGCTATTCTCTTTGCTGCCCTGGTTTCGATCGTCGTTGCTACCCCGTCGGCCGGCCAGCCTGCGGGTCGCGTCGGCCCCGGTCAGCACGAGCCGCCGGGTGGCCCCATGCAGCAACAGCAGTTCCCCGGCGGGCCGCGAGGCCCAGGTGCGCCGGGAGGCTCAGGTGCACCGGGAGCCCCGGGTGGATCGGGAGGGGTAGGGCCAGGAGGCGCGCCCGGCGAGGACGGTGCTTCGGCTGACCAGCAGAGCGCCGGAATGGAGGTCGCCCCCGCAGGCGGAATCACGCTCAATTTTGTGAATGCCGATGTGCGCGACGTGGCCAAGGCCGTGCTCGGCGATTACCTGAAACTCAACTACGAGATAGCCGCGAACACCACCGGCACGGTCACCATCCAGACCAGCAAACCGCTTGCACACGCGCAGGTGCTGCCGGCGCTCGAGCAGGCCCTGGGCCTCGCCGGACTTGCACTCATTCATTCCAATGGAATCTACGAAATTCTTCCTGTCGCGGATGCGAAGAAGCAGGTTGGCACCTCGGTCCCCGCGTCCGCCGTACAAACCATGGGCTACGGCATGGAGGTGGTACACGTAAAGTATGTAAATGCCGCGGCGCTTTCCAAATTGCTGGAGCCGCTCGCCACGTCCGAAGGCACGGTACGGGTCGATACAACGCGAAATTCGTTGATCATCGAAGGCACGGCCCAGCAACGGGAGACCCTGCTGGAAGATATTCGGCTGTTCGACTCCGATTGGCTTTCGGGAATGTCATTCGCGCTCTTCGAACCCAAGTACATGGATGCGGAGGAACTGGCCAAAGAGCTCAACGATCTGATCGGGGGAACCGAAAGTCCGATTGCAGGTGTCATACGGCTTGTGCCGATCGATCGATTGAATGCCGTGCTCGCAATCTCGCCGCAACAGCGATACATCGACCAGCTGGAGGCGTGGTTCAAGCGTTTCGACAAACCCGGCGAGGGCAATGACAAGAAGATCTATGTCTATCGCGTTCAGAATGGGCGCGCGAGCGATATCGCCGGGACGCTTATCAAGACTCTTTTCGGCTCGAGTTCGACGGAGTCGACCACGCAGCAGACCCAGGGCGGTGGCAGTCAGCAGTTGCAAAGCATGATGTCGAGCTTTGGAAACCAGAGCACGTCCGGCCAGACAGGCACGTCCGCGCAGAACGGCACGAATTCGACGGCCGGCGGAACCGGGAACAGCTTCGGCGGGGGAAATTCGAGTTTCGGACAGAACAACTCGGGCAGTTCGTCGTCGCTTGGGGTCAATCGTTCGCAAAACCCGTCCGTTCCGTTCCAACCCGTCACGACGCCGGTCGAGCAACCGGGAAACCGGACAACGAACCACAATGAAACGATCGGCGGCGTTTCGCGCGAAGGCATCAGCACCGTCAATATTACGGCGGACGAAACGAACAATGCACTTGTCATACTTGCGACGCCACGCGAATACGCGGTCATTCAGGATGCGTTGAAGCAGCTCGACGTGGCTCCGCTCCAGGTGCTGCTTGAAGCGGCCATCGCCGAAGTGACGCTCAACAAGAATACACAATTCGGCTTTCAGTACTTTTATCAGCCGAACAGCACACCCAACAGCATAAGCACCCTAACCCTGACCAACGCCGCTACGCTGGCCGCGCCGCCCGCGTCGCCGCTGTTGGCGAGCCTGCCGGGTTTCTCCTACATGTTCTCCAACGGCAACAGCCTCAACGTCGTGTTGAGCGCACTCGCGAACGTTACCCATGTCGAAGTGCTGTCTGCGCCGGAAGTGCTGGTGCTGAACAATCAGACCGCGAAGCTCCAGGTCGGCGACCAGGTTCCGGTCATTACTGCCACGGCCACCAGCACCATCGACACCAATGCGCCACAGGTAAACAGCGTGCAGTATCTGTCGACCGGCGTGATCCTGCAGGTCACGCCGCGCGTCAATAAGGGCGGCCAGGTGATGATGGATATCGATCAGGAAGTCGCGGAACCGCTGACCACGACCACTTCGACCATCAATTCGCCGACGATCCAGCAGCGTGAAATCACCAGTTCGGTTTCCGTTGCCGACGGCGAAACCATTGCGCTCGGCGGTCTTTTCAGCAATCAGATCTCGAAGACCAACACGGGTATTCCATGGCTGCAGGACATACCCTATCTTGGACACCTGTTCTCGAACACGAACGACGCCGTGAACCGGGATGAGTTGATGGTGCTTATCACGCCGCATGTGGTCGACGACGTCAAGAAAGCGCGCGCGATTACCGATGAACTTCGTCACAAGCTTCCGCAAGTTCAGCCGCTGTTCGAACAGCAGCGCTGAAGCGGAGTCCGCCGACGGCCAGCGCGGCTGGGCGCTCATTTCCGTGCTCTGGACGATGGCGATGCTCGGCATGATGGCGGCCGCCACCCAGGATCTCACGGTGACGTCGGTGCGCACCGAACGGCGCGCCCTCGCCCGCGCGCATCTGGAAAACGATCTCGATGCGGCCGTTGCGCGCGCGGTTCTTGCGCTTGACGACGGCCGGACCGACCAGCGTTGGCGTGTGGACGGTTACCCTCACACCTTCATGTACGATGGTATTCCGATGACCGTCGCGATTCAGGACGAAGACGGCAAGTTCGACCTCAATGAAGCCGACGATGACACGCTTGAGCCACTTTTCCAGTCGGTGGGCGTGGACGCGAAAACCGCCGCCGTCATTGCCGATCGCATTGTGGAATGGCGCACCGATCTCACCAGCGACGATGCCCACACGCTGCACGGAGGAACCGATGCTGATTATGCGGTGGCCGGACTTCCGTGGCGGCCGCGCCATGCCGATTTTCAGACCGTCGCCGAACTCAATCTGGTGCTCGGCATGACGCCGGCGCTGTTCGCCCGCATCCGTTCTGCGGTCACGGTCTATTCGCGCAACGACAGTCCTGACGAGGATGTGGCCCCCCAGGGCGTGCTGAACGCGCTTTATCCCGGAAATTCGACGCAGGTGCAAAAGATCATGGCGCAGCACTCGGGTTCGGTACAGGCCGGATTGCAGACTGCGCCGAAAACACAGGGGAGCGCTATCATCGACTCGGGCACCGACCTGACCGGCAAGGTTTTCGAGATCGATGTGGACGCAAGTTATATGCAGCGGCACGAAACCAGGCGTGTCGTCGTGCTGATGACCGGCGGCGGAAGCAAACCCTACCTTGTACAGCATTGGGAATAGCCGCCTTCAGATTGTCTGAATCGGAGAACGCTTTATGAGACCTAACAGTAATACCGTTGCGAAATACGCTGCCGTCCTCTTTCTGTTTCCGGCAATGCTGATTGCCGGGTGCGAGCAGCACAACAAACAGCAGAACCAGCAGCGGAACAGCGCGCAGGCGACGAAACCGACGCAGGAGCAGTTTGCTGGCGTCGGACGCGTGCGTCTGCGCACCGTGTGCGCCGACGACATCCAGAAGTATTGCGCCAGCGCAGACAGGAAGAAGCGCTGCCTCCGGGAAAACATCGACAAGCTCAGCGATGCCTGCAAGGCGGCGGTTGGTCAGCGTGGCGGCCGCAAGGCGCGCAACAATGACGGCAACGACGAGTAGAGATGCGAGGCGCTGTCACAACAAAACCCTCATGCTGAGCCTGTCGAGGCATGAGGACCCTCACCCTTCGTGGTTCGACAAGCTCACCATGAGGGCGCCTTACCCATCATGAGCTTGCCGAAGGACGACTAGCTCAGGGTGAGGGGAAACTATTCGCGAAGCAGCTAAGGCACACCAGCGTCTGACCACCCGAGCCGATTGCGAGGCTATGGACAGGGCAGACCCGCTCGCGCAGGCGCGCGGCCGATTCATTCTGCCGGATGGTGTCATCTATCTCGACGGGAATTCGCTGGGTCCGCTCCCGGCGAGCGTGCCGCAAAGACTTGCGGACGTGGTTGCGCGCGAATGGGGCAGCGATCTCATTCGGAGCTGGAACGCGAACGGCTGGATCGCTTTGCCGGCCCGTATCGGCGGACAGATTGCAGGATTGATCGGTGCCGAAGCCGACGAAGTCATTGTGGCGGATTCCACCTCCGTC